>Ga0224558_1001366_pt1 | contig 25669 bp, 22 predicted proteins | sample 714S32024metaG_FD_180682 | JGI IMG/M metagenome (GOLD analysis project Ga0224558, IMG submission 180682) | Peat soil microbial communities from Stordalen Mire, Sweden - 717 S3 20-24 | ecosystem: Environmental > Terrestrial > Soil > Wetlands > Peat | place: Sweden: Norrbotten County, Stordalen... | reverse complement strand
CCGCAACGCACTCAGCGGGGGATAGCCGGTCCAGCCGTGCAGAGGGGCGCCACCGATGACAAAGAAAGAAGCAAGCAAGGTGAGGAAGGCGAGGAAGGTCACCCAGAACGAGAGCATGTTTAACACCGGGAAAGCCATGTCCGGCGCGCCAATCTGAATGGGCAGAAAGTAATTTCCAAAGCCGCCCTGCGGCGCCGTGGTGAGTACAAAAAACACCATGATCGTGCCGTGCATGGTCACCAGGCTCAAATAGGTTTCGGGCTTGATCTCGCCAAGAAAAGGCAGGACAGCCGTAGGCCAGATCAGGTGAATGCGCATCAGCAGCGAGAGGAACATGCCCACAAACACCGCCGCGAGCCCCAGGAAGTAGTACTGCAGGCCGATGATTTTGTGGTCCAGACTGAAAACATACTTGCGAATGAATCCTTGCGGCGCCGCGTGTGCGTGTGATTCCCCGGCAGCGGACTCGTGAGTACCCATGTTATTGTTTATCGGCCTCCCGTGCCGCCAGCCATTTGTCGAACTCTTCCTGACTCACAACTTTGACGATGCCATGCATCTTATAGTGCCCCAGTCCGCAGAGTTGGTCGCAGACGGCTGCAAAATCACCCTCCTGTGTGGGGGTAAAATGCATGTGAATGGCGAGGCCGGGGACGGCGTCCTGCTTGAACCTCATGGCGGGAAGACTAAAACTGTGAATGACGTCGTGGGCTCGCAGAATCACTTCGATTTCCCGGTTCACTGGCACTACCATCGTTCCCGTCACCACGTCGTCTTTGGATGCGGGGTCCTGGGGATCGAGCCCCAGCGCCGCTTCGCCTCCGGCCGAGGCGTCTTCCAGTTCCGGTTTGGTTGCGCCAAACTTGCCGTCGGGACCGGGATAGCGGAAATACCAGACAAACTGCATGCCGGTCACTTCCACCTGCACCGCATTGGGCGCGGCGGGGCGAAAGCGTTCCGCGGCCCAGAGATGGCCTCCCAAAAGATCCACACCAATGTCCGTCGTCATGAACAGTAGCGCCGCGAAGACCAGCACTAGAATTTCAGGGCGAGTTTCGCCAGAGTAGTACTGCGCGCGGCTGGTTTTGCCACGGTCACGGTATTTCCAGAGCAGGATTCCCAGTCCGACCTGCGCGACCACGAAGACAATACCCATGGCAATGCCTGTGTTGACAAACTGGTGGTCGAACGCTGCCGATACCGCGGAAGCTCCCGGAGGAAACCACCAGACTTTGGCGACGAAGAAGTACATGCTGGCAAATGTAATCAGCCAGAGCACAACGAGAAGAAGCAGCCCCATGTAGCAAGACCCCCGCCCCACTCGAATCCATCGGCTTTGCGCTGGTTAGAGCACGCCGAAATCGATGCGACCGCCCACGAATGGACGGAAGTGTATCACAGCTCGATGTGATTTGCGCAAGGGGATTCGAGTTCCGTTCTTCCGCGAACTGACGATCGATTTTATCTGGTGTGGCGCAACTTAAGAGCTGGTACATTGACGAACGCGGCGGTTTGTGAGTAACATGCTGTCCAACTCTGTGGGGTCTGGGGATCGACGGGAATGTTGCGGATTTCGAAACGTGTTGGGGTAGTCCTTTTCCAACTCGGTGGACCCGATTCGCTGGCGGCGGTTGAACCCTTCCTGTATAACCTTTTCTCGGATCCGGACATCATTGACTTCCCGTTTTCGCGGCTGGGCAGGCATGCGCTGGCGAGGCTGATCTCAAAGACGCGCGCGAAAAAAGCAGCCCAGCACTACGCGGCGATTGGGGGTTCTCCCATTCGCCGGTTCACCGAACAGCAGGCCGCTGCTCTGGAAGCACGCCTGATGAGCGACGGCGTCGATGCGCGCTGTGTGGTGGCGATGCGCTACTGGCACCCGTTCACGGCCGAGGCGATCGCGCAACTTCAGGATGCGAGAGCGGATGCGGAAGTGGAGCAAGTCGTGTTGTTACCCCTTTACCCGCAATACTCGAGCACGACGACCGGCAGCAGCTTGAACGAGTGGCGACGGCGGTGGAGGGGCGCCGTGCCGACTTCCTGTGTCGCGCCTTTTTATCGTGACCCGATATACATCGCAGCGGTAGTGGAGCGGATCGATGAGGCGCTTGCGCGTTTTCCCCATCCGGCGGCGGTGCAGCTAATCTTCAGCGCGCACAGTGTCCCGGTGTCGGTGATTGAAAAAGGCGACCCCTACCAGCGGCAAATTGAAGAAACGGTGGCCCTGGTGATGGAGCAGGGAGGATGGTCCAATGATCATCGCCTGTGCTATCAGAGCAAGGTGGGCGCGAGCCGATGGCTGGAGCCGTCGTTGCACCAGACGCTGCGGCAAGCGGCCGCGGAGAAGCGGGGCGGAGTGTGCATCGTCCCAATTTCATTTGTCTCCGACCATGTCGAGACGCTGGGAGAGATTGATCATCATGCGCGGGAGGAGGCGCGGCTTCTCGGCATCGAGCGCTTTGAGATGACGCGCGGCCTCAATGACTCGCCAAAGTTCATCCAGGCTCTCGCGGCATCGGTGGTGGCAGCGATGCGCAAACCGGAAGCGATGGTTCAGGAAAGGGAACCGGCGGCGCCTTCCATGGTCGCCGATTGAAGCAGGAGAGACAGATTCAGGAGACAGATTCAGGAGGAGGATCATGGCAGAAAACCCGGATGCGCCGAAAACGCCCCCCGTTGGAGGAGGAGCGGCTGCGCCTTATGTTGGTTCGGGTGCGGTGGGTACCTCGAAGGCGGCCGCCTCCGCGGGAGTGGCAGCGGTCGGTCCGGAAGACAGTAAGGTCAACCAGCACCGCCGCCGGCTGGTGTGGGTGTCGGTCACAGCCTTTCTGGCTGCATGGTTTCTGGCTTTTTTCCGTTTTTTCCTGCCCCGCACGCTTTTCGAACCAGCCACCGTTTTCAAGATCGGCTATCCCTCCGATTACGGTTTGGGTGTGGACACGAAATGGCAGCAGAAGTATCGCATCTGGGTGGATCGCAGACCCGATCGCATCTTTGTCATCTACGCTCGTTGTACCCACCTGGGGTGTACGCCGGACTGGAAAGCGAGCGAAAACAAGTTCAAATGTCCTTGCCACGGAAGCGGCTACGATGACGAAGGGATCAACTTCGAGGGGCCTGCGCCGCGGCCTATGGACCGCGCCTTCGTGCAACTGGCTCCGGACGGCGAAATCATCGTGGACACCTCCCGGCTTTTTCAGTGGCCTAAGGGTCTGCCGAGCAGCTTCAATGACCCGGGAGCGTATTTGCCGTCATGAGTCTGACTTGAGCTCGCTCGAAGCGTGAAACGGCCACTTGGTTGATTCGCCAGAAGCGCCAGAAGAAAAGAGACGAAAAATGGCTGAAGGAAATGGCTCGAACGGAAAGAACGGAAAGAACGGAAAGACAACCGGCATCCTGGGGCGAGTGGCCACCGAGGTCAAGGCCGATGTGCAGTCACTCAAGACCGACTTGCCGGCCAAGGCCAAGGAACAGGTCGATCTTCTCAAGGACCCGACCAAGACTCAGGTTTACACCTCCATCTTTCGTCACAAGCACGACGACACCCCGCGCAATCGCGCCCTGGGAGTGCTGTCGAACGTCTTCCTGCATTTGCATCCGGCCAAGATCAACCGCGATGCGGTGCGCTACAGCTACACCTGGGGCATGGGAGGAATCACGTTTTACCTGTTCATCGTACTCACTTTCACGGGCGTGCTGCTGATGTTCTATTACCATCCCACCAAGGTGCAAGCATTCCGGGATGTGCTCTACCTGGAGCACGACGTGCCGTTTGGGAAGCTGTTGCGCAACATGCATCGCTGGGCGGCACACCTGATGGTGATCACCGTCTGGCTGCACATGTTTCGGGTGTTTCTGACCGGCTCGTACAAAAAGCCCCGCGAGTTCAATTGGAATATTGGGGTGCTCCTGCTGGTGTTCACGCTGCTGCTTTCCTTCACCGGATACCTGCTGCCCGATGATCAACTCGGATTCTGGGCGGTAACTGTCGGAACCAACATGGCGCGAGCTACACCGCTCCTCGGACACGAGGGCCCCTTCGGCCGCATGTTGGGCATGACGCCCTATAATGACGTTCGCTTCGGATTGCTGGGCGGCTCGATCGTGGACGCGAACGCGCTCCTGCGTTCCTACATCTGGCATTGCATCGGGATTCCGATCGTCGCATCGGTGCTGATGATCGTGCACTTCTGGCGCGTGCGAAAGGATGGCGGCATCTCGGGCCCGGCGTCGGTCGTGCTCGAATCCGAAATCAAGGAGGCGCGCCGATAGTTCGCGCAAATAGTTATGGACTGGAAGCAACTGTGGGACATCGCCTCCGCCCCTGACAACGTGCCCATCGTGGCACTGATTCCACTGCTCGCCTTCTATATCTATCTGGCATGGAAGCAGGCACACGCCAACGATCAGTTGATCGGGCAACTGGAAGGCGATGCCGCGGCGGCTAAAACCCAATATCGCAAGACCTGGCCCTTTCAGCCGGGATGGCAGAAAGAAATTCACGTGTGGCCATTTCTGTTGCGCGTGGAGTTTCTGGCGGCCATCATCGTCACCATTATCCTGATGATCTGGTCGATTACGCTGAATGCACCCCTGGAAGAGCCGGCGAACCCGAACTTGACCATGAACCCGGCAAAAGCACCCTGGTACTTTCTCGGCCTCCAGGAAATGCTGGTGTATTTCGATCCCTGGATTGCCGGGGTGGTGATGCCGACGTTGATCATCGTCGGGCTGATGGTGATTCCCTACATCGATACCAACCCGCTGGGCAGCGGCTACTACACGTGGAAGCAGCGCCGGTTTGCTATTGGGACGTTCCTATTCGGCTTCATTGTGCTGTGGGTCGCGATGATCATCATCGGGACGTTCATTCGCGGACCGGGGTGGCAATGGTTCTGGCCGGGGCAAACCTGGGACCACAACCGCCTCATCTATGAGGTCAACCGAGATCTGCCGGACCTGTTTGGAATTACCGCCAACTGGGGTAAGGCGATCTTCGGAGCGGTGGTGGTGGGCGGCTTTTACGCGCTGGGCGGGTTTGCGCTGCACGCCTTCTTCCGGCGCCAAAACCCAAAGGATTACAAGCGCATGAGCTTCTTGCAGTACTCGACCATGATGTTCTTCGTGCTCACCATGTTTGCCCTGCCGATCAAGATGCTGCTGCGGCTTTTGTTTCATATCAAATACGTGTGGATCACGCCCTGGTTCAACGTGTAGACGATCGACGTTTCGGTTGCGTGCAACGCTTAGGAGGAAGTGGTGCCGGAAAAGCCCGTCCCCGAGAATGATCCGCTGGTCCAGAAATCACTGGCGTCCTGGTACGTGGTGACGATGCTAGTCCTAACCGCGTCGCTCTTTTGGGCGCTGTGGGACGAAGACTTCGGACAGCGTCCCTGGAAAGCCTTCCAGCACGAATGGAAAGACCGCTACTCGGCGTTTCTGAAGACGGCTCGTTCCACTTCGGCGCAATCGGAAAAAGAGGTCGAGGGCAATAGCGACTACCAGACGCTGAAGCGGGATTACGACCAAGCGAATCAGCAGGCGGCGCCGCGGACCAAGGAGATCAACGAAAAGCTGCGCATGTTGAGCGCGAAAATCCTGGCGGTGCAGAACATCTTCACCGATCGCCGCGCGTATGTGAATGCCCTGACCTACGATATCGAGACCACAAGCAGCGCGTCCTCGAAGCAAAGCAAGCTTAAAGATCTGGAGAAGTACGAGCAGAAGACGGCGGTAGTCGAGTACCCGGACGGCAGCAAGGCGACGTACACGTACCCGCAACTCGAAGAAACCTACAACGACCTCAAGACGGAACGAGCCCAACTCAGCGCAGAACTGGGAGAGTTGATCAAGCCCGTCAGCGACCGGAAAGCGAAGCTCGATGCGTATGTGTCGGAGAACATGGTGAACCTGACGCCGGCACAGATTCGCGGTTTGCAGGACAAAGCGGATGCGCTGGAGCCGGCGATCCTGCAGATCAACGTGGCCGAAGCCAATATTGTGGATCGCTGCGAATCCTGCCACATGGGGCTGCGCGAGCCGGTCAAGCTGACTTCGGCAGCGATGGCGCCAAAAGGGAAACAGATCGACGCGTATGCCCGGGCCTTCACCAGCCATCCCGAGGCGGAGCTGCTGAAGATCCATGATCCGGACAAGTTCGGCTGTTCTCCCTGTCACCAGGGGAATGGACGGGCCACCACCAGCATTGAGAAAGCCCACGGAAATTACGAGCATTGGCTTTGGCCCCTGTTCCCGAAGCCGAACTTCGAGGCGGGCTGCCAGACCTGCCACGCCGCGGACATGGTGCTGGTAAGCGGCGACGTGGGCTGGACGCTCAGCGAGGGCAAAGACTTGTTCCGCCAGCGCGGGTGCACGGGCTGCCACCGTTTCGAGGGCTACGACAAGGAGCCGGAGGACCTGAACTCCATGGCCCAACAGATCAAACAAATGGAGCAGGAGAAGAAGGAGAACCTGAAGCAGTCCGCGTACTTGATGAAGCAGGCCGATGCCGCGCAGACAAACCAGGAAGCCAATCGTCTGAACGACCAGGCGGTGGCGCTGCGGGTCGCGAACAGCAAACTGGATCTGCGGATCGTCCAGCTCGACCGGACAACAAAGAGTCTGCTGCAGGACATGAAGAAGGTCGGACCAAACCTGAAGGACGTCCGATTGAAGCTCAACAAGAACTGGATTCCAGTTTGGCTGAAGAAGCCGACCGATTTTCGTCCGATGACGCGGATGCCGAATTTCCGGCTCAATGACGAGCAGATTCAGGCGATCTCGGCGTACCTGTGGCAGTCGGCGTTGCCAGACCCGCCGGTGAAGCACGCTCCGGGAAATGCCGGCCGGGGCAAGGAACTGTTCGAAACGCGCGGATGCCTGGGATGCCACTCGATCGGAGAAGGCGATGAGATGCAGGGTGGGGGATTTGCCGCGAACCTGACGCGCATTGGCGAAAAAGCAAACTACGATTACCTGGTGCGTTGGGTGCACAACGCGCGCCAGCGCACGCGCCCCTATTGTCTGTATGAGAAAAAGGACATCGGCCCCGAAGACTATGCGAAAAAGGGCTTGCCCTTTGTGTTCGACCTGCAACATAGCAAGTGTCCGAACGACGGCCATGAACTGCAAGTGCAAAACATGACGGTTATGCCCAGCCTGCGGCTGACGGAGCAGGATGCGTCGGACGTCGCCTCCTACCTGGTCACGCTGAAGAAGAAGGAGCCCAGTTCGTATCCCGATGCTGCTTTCATGGACGATCCCAAGCTGAAGGACGAAGGGAAGAAGTGGATCCGCCACTTCGGCTGCGCTGGATGTCATGAAATCTCCGGCCTGGAGGATGAGGGAAGGATCGGGACGGAACTGACCTTCGAAGGCAGCAAGCCCATCGAACGCCTGGACTTCGCCCTGCTGACAGAGATGGCGCAACGGGGAGACGGCGAACCCATCAAGGATCCGGACGATCGTGCGCGTCTGCCGGAGGGACCCGCGAAAGGACCCTGGTACTCAAATTTGGGCTTCTTCGAACACAAGCTTGCCGAACCGAATGTGTGGGACCAGGGGAAGATCAAGTCGGAGACTGAAAAACTCCGCATGCCAAATGTGCACCTGAGCCCGCAACAAATTCGCGCCTTGACCACGTTCCTGATGGGCAGCCAGGAGAGCGCGCTTCCGTCGTCTTATCAGTACCGGCCTCTCGACTACCGCCGTGACATTCAGGAAGGCTGGTGGGTGGTCAAGAAGTACAACTGCATGGGCTGCCACCAATTCATTCCAGGCCAGCAATCGGCGCTAATGGGGATGAAGCGCTATCAGGAGGTGCAGGAGCAGCTTCCCCCCAAGCTGCTAACGGAAGGCGCACGGGTCAACCCGCAGTGGCTGCTGCGCTTCCTCTCCAATCCCTCGTTAAGCGAGAGCGATACCGATCGCAACGGCGTGCGCTCGTATCTCCAGGTGCGGATGCCCACTTTCAGCTTCTCGGAAAACGAACTGGGCAAACTGGTGCGCTTCTTTGCCGCCCTCTCGCGGCAGCCCTTTCCCTATATTCCGGACCAGACGACGACGTTGACGGCGCAGGAAACGGAGATGGCACGGGGCTTGTTCTCGAGCAGCGCGGCGCCTTGCCTGAAGTGTCACGCGACCGGCGATGCGGCGCATGATCGCACTGCCACGGCGCCCAATTTTCTTTTGGCGCACGACCGGTTGAAGCCGGACTGGGTTGAACGCTGGATCATTGATCCACAGGCCATCAGTCCGGGTACCGCGATGCCCTCCGGTTTGTTCAAGCGCCTGAACAACCACTGGGTGTTCGCCGGACCGACGCCGCCCACATTCGAGGGGTATGATAAGGATCACACCCGGCTGCTCGTGGATTATATTTTCCAGCTCACTCCGGAAGAGCAGCGCCGAGTGGCCGGAGCCATGGGGCGCGGCCAAACCAGTACGAAGAGAACTTCTCCCGCTACAAAGCCAGCCAGTGGCAGCGCTCGGGGCAATCCGCCCCCGGTCGTGAACAAGCGACCGGTGGGGACGGGCGGCGGGCAGTAAAATAATGGCAAGGATCTCAACCCAATTCCAGGAAAGGTGCAGGGAAATCATGAATCGAAAAGAATGTTTAATTACCCTTGGCCGATGTGCGGTCGTGGGCCTCGTTCTGCTGACTGCGTGCAGCAAGAAGCCGGAAGAACAAACTGCCGCTCCAAGCACCGCAGCCACACCAGCGCCGGCGGCGACACCGATCGATCCGGCGACTGCGGCCAGTGTCAGCGGCACGGTGAGTTTTGACGGTACCGCTCCCAAGGCGGCGAAGATTGACATGAGCCAGGATCCGGCCTGCAAAGGCACGAACACCGCCGAGAACGTGGTAGTGGACGGCGGCAAGTTGGACAACGTCTTCGTTTACGTGAAGGAAGGTTTGGGAAGCCGGACGTTTGACGTTCCCAAGGATGCGGTGACGATTGATCAAAGTGGCTGCAAGTACCATCCTCATGTTTTGGGAATAATGGCTGGACAGACGCTTAAAGTCGTCAACAGCGACCCCACCACTCACAATATCCACCCCACTCCGGCCAACAACCGTGAGTGGAATGAGTCGCAACCGCCGCAGTCCGCGGCCCTGGAGAAGACCTTCGCCCGCGAGGAAATCATGCTACCGGTGAAGTGCAACCAGCATCCGTGGATGAGGATGTTCGTCAACGTGGTGAAGACCCCGTTCTATGCGGTCACCGGGCCGGACGGCAAGTTCGAAATCAAGGGTCTGCCCCCGGGCGACTACACGTTAGCCTTCGTACAAGAAAAGATGGGTACGCAGGAGCAGAAGGTCACGCTGGCGGCCAAAGATAGCAAGACCGTGGATGTAACGTTCAAGGCGCAATAATTAGGATGAGATCGGGCCGGCCGAGCCTTCGACTCTCCCTTGAAGGTAGGACTGGATGCCATCTGAGCAGGTATGAGGAGGGCTGTTGCTTCCGATGCTAGTGATCTCCATTGTCATGGGCATAGTCCCTCTCTTGGGCATTGCCTGGACCATCGTCACGGGCACGGTCGCAACCGTGGATGGCTTGTTCATAAGTTTGATCCTATTCACTCTCTCGGCCGTCTTTTTCTTGAATGCTTTCTGGGAACTGCGTGACCGTGGAGCGCTCGCTTTTCTCGACAAGAAGAAAGTGGCCGCAGAGGTGACGCCTAAAGCAACGCCCAAAGTAACTGCGAACGTAGCTCCCGCAAACAAAGACGCCAAGCCCAAAGAGGGTGAGAGCTAGGGGCTCGTAGTGAAACTCGAGGGCCCAAACCCAGCGCCTAAAGGCGCACTCATTGGGCAGCACTTCCGGCATGCCTGAAGGCATGCCCTGATACGAATCGTACTTGCGCCACAGGCTGCCAGGGGCGAAACCAATCATGGCTGTACAACCCATCCCGCTCGCGCCTGCGGACAAGCCCGCAAACGTCGGGGAGAAGCCAGCGCCGCAGCCGTCACGTCCCCGCATGTCCACGCGCAACCGCCTTATTTTCTTCCTGACGGCGTGGCTGGTTGTGCTCATGCCGTTCATGTTCTGGTGGAGCACCTGGTTTGGCCGCGCGCTCACCAACAAAGAGATGGGCGAATACCTCAACGACAACAATCATCCCCGGCACATCCAGCACGCCATCGTGCAACTCGGCCAGCGCATGAGCCGGCACGACCCGAGCGCGGCACGCTGGTATGGCGATCTGGTGCGGTTGGCCTCGCATCCGCGCGACGAGGTGCGGAGCACGGATGCCTGGGTGATGGGACAGGATACGGCAGGCCGCGGTTTTCATGAGGCACTCTTGAAGATGTTGGATGACCCTTCTTTGGTGGTACGCGGCAACGCGGCGCTGTCGTTGGTCAGCTTCGGCGACGGCTCGGGGAGACCACAGATTGTTTCTTTATTGCAGCCGGTCGCGATTACCAGTCCCAACGCCGGCCGGGTCATGGATACCGCGTCGGTCGGCACGGCGATCCACGAGGGTGGACTTATCGCGAAACTGCGGGATAGCGACGGCCAGCAGACCCGCGAATTGCGTTCGCCGATCACCGGCCGCGTGCGCACACTTTCGACGGCGACCGGTGCCGGTGTAGTGCCAGGAACCGCGATTGCCACCGTTGAACCCGGGGAAGAACAAGTCTGGGAGGCGCTTCGCGCCTTGTTTCTGATTGGCCAATTGGAGGACTTGCCTGCGATCCGTCCCTACCAACAGGAGGTGCCTGAAGTTCCGGAGCGGCTGCGGCTGCAGGCGATTGAGGCCGAACGGGCAATCCAGGAGAGAGCCAGCAAGTAGGTGCGGTTACGGCTAGTAGCTCATCGGCCCGACTTCTTTTTCCACTTCCGCAGTGTCCACCATGACAATCGCGTCCCACGGGCATCCGTCGAGGAAAGCGCCCTCTGGACCCTTACTGAGACACTTCTTACATCCGATGCAGAGAAGCGGGTCTACCTCGATGCGGCCGTAGGGTGGATGATCGTCATCCGGGATCCAAAACATGCAATCTTCCACCGGGCAATACTCCACGCAGGCCGGTGACCCCGCGCAGCCCGTACAGCACTCGGTGATGACGGCGAGTTCTTTCGGCTTTTTCTTGCGGGGGGTAATCAGACCCTTCGAGCGCGGCTCTTGTTTCAGCTCGTCCGGCACCATCCCCGGCGCTTTTGCGACTTCCGACCCGGTTGACATTGAGCTGAATTATATCCCGGGCGGAGGCTTTTGCAACCTGCCTTCTGGCCTCTTCCGGGACCCGGGTGGCACTCAATCGAGTGGCTGCGACGTCAAGGCCACACCAGACAAAATGCCATTACCGCCACGATCGAGTTAGATAGTCTGCCAACGACAGCGATAACAGAATGGCGAGAAAGAAAAAGCCGGAGACGAGGACGGCGCCGGTCAGCTTTTCGCTCGCGCCTTTGACATGCATGAAGAAAAGCACGACGAGTGTCGCTTTGATGGTGGCGATGAGGAGCGCGACAACCGGGTTGAAGGGACCGAGGTTCACAAAGGCGACGGCGGCCGTCGTTATAGTCAGGACGAGCAAGGTGATGCCGATGGCTATGTAAAATCCTTGCGAGTAACTCTTGTGTTCTTCGTGTTCCGACATAAAGAAGCTCTCAGCTGTCAGTTCTCAGTTCACTCAGCCCGTAAGGGACTGGAGGCGCTGCCGTCCACCGTCACGAGTGCCGGCTGATCAGATACAACAACGGGAACAAATAAATCCAGATGATATCGACCAGGTGCCAGTATAAGCCGGCGTTTTCTATGGGCGTGAAGTAGCCGGGCGTGTAATGTCCTTTCCAGGCCAGGATAGCCAGCACGCTAAAAAGACCGCAGCCGATGATCATGTGCAGGGCGTGCATGCCTGTCATCGCGAAATAGAGGGAGAAAAAAAGCTCGGCTTCCTTCGGGTTGACGGGGATTTGCTTGCCGTTGTCGTCGAACTTGTCGGTGAAGCTGAAGGTCGGGCCGGGTACGTGGTGCTTCTCGAATTTTTCGCGATACTCGAAACCCTTGATGACGAGGAAGGTCAACCCCAGCAGGACGGTAACAACGAGGTAGCCGACCAGCACTTTGCGTTTGCCCGCTCCCGCCGCTTTCACCGCCAATACAACCGTAACCGAACTAACGATCAGGACGGCGGTGTTAATCGCTCCCATCCAGATATTGAGCTGCTGGCTTCCGGCCGCGAAGGCGTTGAAGTGGGCAAGGCGGTAGACGAGGTAGGCGCAGAACATGCCGCCAAAGAACATGATTTCGGTCACCAGGAACAGCCACATGCCAAGCGAGGCAGCGTTCTTCTGTTGCTCGGCGTCGGCGAAGTGGTGGAGCAGCGCCGGATTGTGAGCTTGGTGTTCCGTGGTCGTCGCTGAAGCGGTGGTCGCTTGGCTATCGTGCAACGGGAGTCCTCCGTTCCCAGGCGGGAGTCTCGTCGTAGTTATAGGCTTCCCAGGTCACCACGGGCGTCTCGTCAAAATTAAAGGTAGGCGGCGGCGACGCGGTCTTCCACTCCAGGCCAGCGGCGGCCCAGGGATTCGGGTCGGCGATCTTGCCGTAGCGCAGCGACCAGACGAAGTAGATCATGGGCAGCAGATAGCCGGCGGCGAGTATGCTGGCGCCGGCGGTGGAGAGCACGTTCAGCGCCTGGAACTCCGGCGGATACTGCCAGTAGCGGCGGGGCATGCCGACGTAGCCGAGAATGAACTGCGGGAAGAAGGTCAGGTTGAAGCCGACGAAGACGAGCAGAGCGGAGAGCTTGGCCCAGGCTTCGGGATACATGCGGCCGGTCATCTTCGGCCACCAGAAATGCAGGCCTCCAAGATACCCCATGAGCACGCCGCCGACCATGACATAGTGGAAGTGGGCGACAACGAAGTAAGTGTCGGTAACGTGGACGTCGATGCCGATAGTCGCCAGCATGAGGCCGGTTAATCCGCCCATAGTGAACAGCCCGATAAAGCCAAAGGCGTAGAGCATCGGGGTAGCGTAGGAGATGGAACCCTTGTAGAGGGTTGCCGTCCAGTTGAAGACTTTGACGGCGGAAGGCACGCCCACGGAGAAACTCAGGAAGGAAAAGATCATCGCGGCATAAAGCGAGATGCCGGCGACGAACATGTGATGTGCCCACACCAGGAATCCGAAGACGGCGATGGCAACGCTCGACAGAGCGACAAACTTGTAGCCGAACACGCGCTTGCGCGCAAAGCAGGCAATGAGCTCGCTGACCACGCCCATCGAAGGCAGGATCATGATGTAGACGGCGGGATGCGAGTAGAACCAGAACAGGTGCTGGAACAAGAGCGGGTCCCCACCGAGCCTGGGATCGAAGATGCCGAGGTGGAAGAGGCGCTCGACAGCCACGAGTACGATGGTGATGGCGACAACCGGCGTGCCGAGAACCATGACGAGGCTGGTGGCATAGTTGGCCCAGATGAAGAGCGGCAGGCGGTCCCAGGTGAGGCCGGGCGCGCGCATGCGGTGAATGGTGACGATGAAATTGAGTCCAGTGAAGATGGACGAGAAACCTGCGATGAAGACCGCGATTCCGGCCTCGACAATCTTGGTATTGGTGTACTCCGTGCTGAATGGGGTATAGAAAGTCCAGCCCGTGTCAACGCCACCGGTCAACATGACGTGTGAAATCAGGATGCCGCCCACAACGTAGAGATACCAGCTCAGCAGATTGATGCGCGGGAAGGCGAGATCCTTGGCGCCGATCATGAGGGGCACCAGGAAGTTGCCCAGCACCGCCGGCACGACCGGGATCAGAAAGAAGAACACCATGATCATACCGTGCATGGTGAACACCTTGTTATAGGTGTCGGCCTGCATCAGGTCGCCCTGTGGCGTCAGCAACTCGAGCCGGATGAGCATGGCAAAGAAGCCGCCGAGAAAGAAGAACACCGTCACCGAAATCAGGTAGAGGATCGCGATCCGCTTGTGGTCGGTGGTCAACAGCCAGGACTTGAGAGTGTGCCCGTTGTTGAGATAGTTCAGCTTCGGTGTAGGAGCCGGAGCCCGCTTCGACGGAGTTACTGTGCTCGCCATGACTATTGCACCTGCATCTTCTGGGGTTGTTCCGGGGAAGTGGCGGGCTGGCTTTGCAGCCCCGCGGTTCCCGGGGGTGATTGGGCCAGCGATTTAACGTAGGCCACCAGCGCGTTCAACTGCTCCTCGGTGACGATGCCCTGGAAGGTGGGCATCACAGGTTTGAAACCGCTCATGATCTTTGCGGTGGGATTGAGGATGGACTCACGAACATAGTTCTCATCGGCAATCACCGTGCGTCCGTCTTCGAGCAGAACCGGTTTGTTGTAGACGCCGACCAGATTAGGCCCGCGTCCCTGGACATCGAAACGATGGCAGGTGGCGCATCCGAGCGCAGAGAACAACTGCTTGCCGGTTTCCTGCAAGGGCGCAACCGCTGTGCCCGCCATCCACTGCGCGTAATCCTGCGGCTCCATGACGACGATATCGCCACCCATTCCGGAGTGCATGGTCCCGCAGTATTCGGCACAGAACAAATGATAGCGCCCGGGCCGGGTAGCTTTAAACCAGAGCGTGGTGTAGCGGCCGGGCAACACGTCCTGCTTGAGGCGGAATGCGGGGACGAAGAAGCTGTGAATCACGTCCTGTGAGGTCATGATCAGCTTGATGTCCCGGCCGGTGGGGACGTGCAGTTCGTTGATCTCGCTCTGCCCCTCCATGTGCTCGATCTTCCACATCCATTGCTTGGCGACGACGTAAACTTCGGTCGCGTCGGCGGGAGGCGTGCGCTCCTTGAAGTAGATGACGGCGCCCCAGATGAAGAAGGTCAGCATCACAAAAAAAGGGATGACCGACCAGGTGATTTCGAGAAGAGTGGAGCCTTCGATCTGCTGGGCGTGGTGGCCGCGTGCGCGACGATACTTGATCGCCAGCACCAGGACGGCAAGAAAGATGAGCGCGGTCATGACGCCAGCGACCATGAGCAGATAGATGTAGAGCGCATCCACCTGGCTTGCCATGGTGGAGGCCTGATCGGGCCATAAGGGCAGATATTTCGACATAATTACGTAACTCGCCTCAATTCGTCGCGGGCCGCGATGCGATCGGCGCGGAACATGACGAACATAAATGTTCCCAGGATGAGCATGGTCCCGAGCGCCGCCAGCTTCAGGATGTTGCTGACGACGGCGCCGTATTTTCCGGTCCTGGGATCGTAGTGATAGCAGTAGAGCAACACCTGGTCGCCGATGTTGCCAATCTTGTTGTGCGAAGCTTGCACCAGCCCGAGACGCAGATCCTTGGGAGAGAACTCGACGCCATAAAAGTATCCCGAAATGCGGCGGTCGGGCGTGAGCATAACGATCGCGGTGGCGTGGGCGTACTGCCCGGTTTTCTCATCAAACTGATATTGGAAGCCAACCGATTTTGTGAGCGCATTGATCTGGTCAGCCTTGCCGGTTAGGAAGTGCCAACCTTTATCGGCATTCGCCCGGCCGTAACGCTTCATGATGTCCCGTTTTTTTTCGGCGGCCATTTCGGTGGTTTCGCGCGGGTCGAAGCTCACGGTGAGGACGTCAAAATCTTTGCCGAGATTGAAGGTCAATGCCTTCATCGAACCGACCAGGCCTTGCAGAAGTTCGCTGCACAGCATGGGGCACTGATAGTAACCCAGGTTCAGGATGACGGGGCGTCCGTGGCCGAAGTAGCCGGCGAGTTTTACCGGGTTGCCGAGTTCGTCGCGGAATTCGAGATCGGCGGGAACTTCTGCGTTGAGATGTTGCTCGATGCCGACGAATTCGAGCCCAGGGGGACGCTGGTTGGGGGACGGACTCATGATGCCACCGCCCATAATCGGACCGCGCGGGACCTGCGCAAACAGCGGAGTGGCCGAGAGCATGAGCAGGAGTGCTGCTGCGGCGATCGAATTGGCGAGACTGCTTTTACTGCGCACTGCTTTTTCCTTTTCCGGCGATCCGGCCGGTGCGGTTGCTTCGTATCAGGTCATCGCGCTGGCGATGCCGTGTTTCGTGCCTTCGAAATCAGACGCCCCTTCAGAGGCTGGGCGTCTACTGCTTCGCTGCCGCCGATTTCGCGGCCGGCGCTTTGCTTGCCGCCGTTGTGTTTGCATCCGCGCAGCCTTGCGGACAGACCGGCAATCCCTGCTTAACGATCAAATCCATGGCGCGCTCGATCGGAATGTGCGCCACGCCCGCTTTTTCGTCGACCCAGCCATAACTATTGAGCCGGTTCTCCTGATTGATCAGGAAGTCGCCAAACTGGCCGCGCTCGTTGGTTTCCAGGAGGGGAGCGCCATTGTCCTTGAACGCTTTATCCATGTCCGCCTGCGTGACCACACGCGACATCGCCCCCTTCGAAGTAACCAAGGGGCTGGCGGTGGCCATCTGAGACCGCTCGTATTTGTCGAGGAACGAGTACATGCCAACGATGATGAAATAGGTGACTACGCCAACGATCGCGAGGCCGATCATGAAGGCGAAGACGCCGCGTGTACCCAAGTCCTCGCGTTCGAAATCGGTTTCGTGGCCGGAGTGGCCCTGATTCGATTGGCCAGGGTTCATCATTTCGTCACTCATGAGTCGGCTCCAGAAGTCTCAGCGTCTGCGGCGCGTTGACGGCGAGCAGCGGACGCGATCTCAGGTTGTGGAAGAAGTAGGCCATCCAAAGACCGCCGATACCGGCGAGGATCGCAAAAAGCACCCAGCTGATGTGAAACGTGGGATGCGACGCCGGTTCGATATGCCAAAAGATATCGACGATGCGCATGAACATGAGCCAGGAGGCGAGCCACACCAGAGTGCGCGCCTTGCGCTTCAACTGGCGCGAGAGCAAGAGCGCGAAAGGCACGGCGAAGTGGAACACCACCAGGAACAGGCCGACGTATTCCCATCCGCCATTCATGCGGCGCACATACCACGGAATCTCTTCGGGCAAGTTGCCGGCCCAGATGATGAGCCACTGCGAGAAATTGAAGTAAGCCCAGACCATGACGAAGGCAAGCATGAATTTGCCGTGGTCGTGGACTTCCGTATCGGTAAGGTACACGGACATCGGCTTGCGTTTGCCGAGGATGCCCTCGATCACCACGCAGAAGCAGAAGGCGGAGAGCGCTTCGCCGGCAATGAACAGCAGGCCGTAGATGGTCGAGATCCAGCGCGCTTGCAGCGACATCACCCAGTCGATCACGGCGAAGGAAATCGTGAGCGAGTAGATGACGAGTCCAATCGAACTCATCGCGCGGAAACGCAGCGTGCTCTGTCCCTCGATCGAATCCTGCTCGGTGGACCAGCGATTCAGGAAGTAGGCCATCCCGAACCAGATGGCGAAGTAGAGGATGTAGCGCAGCAGAATGCCGTTGAAGTTGAGATAGCTGTGGGCGATTTCCAGGATCTTCGGATCCGTCTTTGGGTCGGCCAGCCCATCGGGGCGGGCCCAGAAATACAGTCTGGGCAGGTTCAGCAAAATCGGAATGAACAGGACAAACATGAGGGGCAGCGTCATCATGCCCGACTCGAGGATGCGGCGAATCACCGTGCCCCATGCGCCGCCGACCAGGTGATAAAGCATCAGGATGGCCATGCATCCGAGCGAAAGGCCAAGCCAGAACATGAAACCAGTGAGGTAGGCGGAATAAAAACTGTCTGGCGCAAGGAAAGCGCCGGCAACGGAAGCAATGGCAGCGATCACGCCAATGGCGAGCGACCGCTGCTGCATGGTCTGGGCCACGGGGGGGGCCATCAGGTCTGACTTCTTCATTTTCCCTGTGGCCGTGGTCATTTGGGCTCCCCTTCGGTTGTGGTGCTGGGCGGCGCGACCTGGGGCAGCGTGGCTCCGTTGCCGATGTCGCGGAACTGCGGCGGAGGGGACGGAATTGTTTGTCCCGCGGGAATGTCGGCCGAAGTTGCATTCTGGCTCAGTTGCAGCGCGCGGATGTAAACCGCAATGCACCAGCGATCGCGCGGCGCCACCTGCGTACCATACTCGGGCATCACGCCGTAGCCGTGAGTCATAACGTCGAAGAAGTAGCCGATCGGCTTTTTGCGCAGACGGTCGATGTGATACGACGGCGGGTGGCGGAATCCGCGCGAAGGGATGAAGCCATTACCATCGCCGACGCGTCCATGACAGGGCGTGCAGTTGATGTTGAAGCGCTCGCGTCCGCGGGCGACAACTTCGGCGGTCGCCGGGAAGGGCAGATAATCGCCCGGGGCGTTGCCGATTTTTCCCGTGTAGAAGTAAGTATCCTCGTGGAAATCGCCGCGCGCGACCGTGCCCTCGACCGGCAAGCGGGCGGAGCGATCGTCAGGGAAGAAATCGCTCTTCGCCATGGTCCGGTAATACGGCTGTATGTGCATGTCGAGGCGGCATGCGGTGGTCGCGGCGATCAGCGCCAGAAGCGCAGGCAGAACTTTTCGGAGGTTCAGCGCGGCTAGGTTGCGCTTGGTTAGGTTGCCCATGGCTAGCTTGGCACCTCCGCGATCATGCGTGGAGCGAGGCCGTTGAGAAACGAGCGCGTGCGGGCGGCGTCATATTTCGGGTCGCTCGAAAACACGACCAGGAAGAATTTATTCTCCGAGGCCTTGGCGAACTCAGGCACGTTGAACACCGGATGATAGGGCATGGGCAGGCCGTTGAGGGCCAACATGCCGACAGCGGAGGAAATTCCGGCGAAAAGAATCGTAAGTTCGAAGGTCACAATGATGAACGAGGGCCAGGAGTGATACGGGCGTCCGCCGACATTCACCGGATAGGTAATCGCTGCCACCCAATACTGAAGCGCATACGCCGAGATCCCGCCGACAAGTCCGCCGATGAGGACGACGAGCGGCACGCGGTTCTTGTGAAAGCCGATGGCTTCGGCAAGGCCCTCGATCGGGAACGGGCTGTAGGCGTCAATCTTCCGATAGCCCGCTGCATGCGTCTTGTGAGCCGCGGCCACTAGTTCTTGTGCCGAGTCAAATTCAGCCATCAATCCATAGATGGGAGAATCAATCGGACCATGGGCGGGAGAATGGCTCACTGTTTCACCTCCGCCGCCTCGTGCACCTGCGACTCCGGCAGCAAGGTGCGCAATTCGAAGATGGAGATCATGGGCAGGATGCGAACGAACAACCACATGGCAGTCAGGAAGAGGCCGATGGTGCCGAGGTAAGTCATCCAGTCCCACTTAGTTGGGTAATACATGCCCCACGAAGAAGTGAGGAAGTCGCGACTCAAGCTGACCACGACGATGATGAAGCGCTCCAGCCACATGCCGACGAGCACCACGAACGAGATGAGCCAGAGCCAGCCGGTGGAGACGCGGAACTTCTTCAGCCAGAGAATTTGCGGGATGAAAATGTTGCAAGCGAGCAGCGCCATGTACGACAACCGATACGGACCGTGGAAGCGGTTCCAGAGGAGGAACGAATCGAACTGGTTACCGCTGTACCAACCCATGAATGCTTCCATGCCATAGCCGTAGGCGACGATGAGTCCGGTGGCGAGCATGACCTTGGCCGCGTTCTCGAGATGCCGCTCGGTGATGAAGTCCTTCAGTCCATAGATGGCGCGGATCGGAATCGCGAGGCAAAGCACCATGGCAAAACCGGAATAGATGGCGCCCGCGACAAAGTATGGCGGGAAAATCGTAGTGTGCCAGCCCGGTACGATGCCGACGGCGAAATCGAAGCTGACGACCGTGTGAACCGAGAGCACCAGCGGCGTAGCAAGTCCGGCGAGAAGTAAGTAGGCCGTCTCATAACGGTGCCAGTGGCGGGCGGAGCCGCGCCATCCCATGGCGAGCAGTCCGTAAACGCGCTGCACCCAGGGGTTCTCGGCGCGATCGCGCAAGCTGGCAAGATCGGGAATCAATCCCACAAACCAGAACACCAAAGAAATCGTGAAGTAAGTCGAAACCGCGAACACGTCCCACACCAGCGGACTGCGGAAGTTCGGCCAGTAACGCATCGTGTTCGGATACGGAAACATCCAGTAAGCAAGCCACGGGCGCCCCATGTGAGCGAGCGGAAAGACACCGGCGCAGGCCACGGCAAAAAGCGTCATGGCCTCGGCGAAGCGGTTGATGGAATTTCGCCAGGTCTGGCGGAGCAGGCACAGAATCGCCGAAATCAGCGTGCCCGCGTGGCCGATACCGATCCACCAGACAAAGTTGACGATGGCGAATCCCCAACCAATGGGGATGTTGATGCCCCAGATCCCGACACCTTTCAAGAACAGATACCCCAGGGCGACCATCAGCATGTTCATCATCCCGAACACGATCAGGAAGCCGAAGATCCATCCCAGTGAGACGGGGCGGCTCAGCACTATGTTGCTGATCTTCTCGGTGATGGTGGAGAAGGTGTAGCCCGGTGCGATTACCGGCACTCGCCTGTCTGCCACGGGTATTTGTGTGTTCGTAGCCATGCCTTACATGCTCTCCAAAATCAGGCCTTATCTATCGGGCGTCAGGTTGCGGTGTTGGTCTTCCTGAGACCTGACACCTGAGACCTGAGACCTTCCTTCGCCTCTAAATCGGGGTTGGGATTGCGGACTTCCGCCAGATAGGTTGTGCGCGGCCGCGTATTCAATTCACCCAGCAGGGAGTAGTTTCTCGCTTGCGCCTTCCACTTATTGACCTGACTGCTCGGATCGTTGAGGTTGCCGAAGACGATGGCGTTCGCCGGGCACGACTGCTGGCAAGCCGTCTGCAAATCGTCGCCGATGCGGATGTCCTTACCTTCGCGCACCGAAGCAGTCTCCACGTCAATGCGCTTCTCGCTGATGCGTTGCACACAGTAAGTGCATTTTTCCATGACGCCGCGGCTGCGCACGGTCACGTCAGGATTGCGCATGAGCTTGAACTGCGGCGTCTCCCAGTCCTGAAAAAGCAGAAAATTGAACCGCCGCACTTTGTATGGGCAGTTATTGGAGCAGTAACGCGTACCGACACAGCGGTTATAGACCATGTCGTTCAAGCCTTCGCTGCTGTGAATGGTTGCCTGCACGGGACAAACCAGTTCGCAGGGCGCATCCTCGCACTGCATGCAGGGTACGGGCTGGAAGAAGCCCTTCGGATTTTCGCGCGGGCCGTTGTAGTAAGCGTCCACGCGCAGCCAGTGCATGTGGCGGCCTTTGAGCGTTTGTTCCTTGCCGACCACGGCGATGTTATTTTCCGACTGACAGGCGACGATGCAGTTATTGCATCCGACACAGGAATTCAGGTCGATCGCCATGCCCCACGAGTAAGTTTCCTTCGAGTAATCGAAAGGCTTGTAAAGCGTAAGACCCTGCGGTGGCTCGCCCTCCTTTGCGAAGTTCGGTTCTTTCTTGTATTCCTCAAGGCTGCGCTCCTGCACCAGCGGGCGCTCGCTGCCGTCAGGCGTTTCCATGGTCTGATAGCCCTGCGTGCTGGCGAGTTGGTAAGTGCCGCCGGTAGGACGAAGTTGCGCCCCGTCCGCAAACCATGGAGTCTTACTGGTGCGCAGCGGGTAGACGTCAAAGCCCGTGCCGGTGCCGACGCGGCCGGCGCGTGTGCGCCCGTAGCCGAGGAAGACAGTGATGGAGTTGTCGGGATGGCCGGCCTGAATCCAGACCGCGCCTTTCACTTTTTTTCCGTTGAATTCCAGTTCGGCCACGTCTTTGAAATTCAACTTCAAACGCTCGGCCATCGCGGGACCGATCATGATGGGGTTGTCCCACGTCAGCTTAGTAAGCGGTTTCGGAAGCTCCTGCAACCAGCCGTTATTCGAGAAGCGGCCGTCGTAAATCGAAGGATCACGCCGGAAGTTGAGCTCGTAGTTAGCACCGGACGCGGATTGCGATGCCGGGAAGCTAGTGGCTTTCAGCGCGACCGTCCTTGGCACGTAGCTTGTGCCCGCAATCCAGCCGTCGTGCAGAGACTTGCGCCAGAAAGCGTCAAAGTCAGCACCAGTATGTTGCTTCTGCCAGTAACCCTGGACGAGATCGTGTCCCGTGACGCCGGACTGGCCGGCGAGGATTGTAATGAGTTCGTGCGCGCTCTTGCCGCCGTAGAGCGGCTCGATCAGCGGCTGAATGATCGACACCGTTCCGTCATAAGCGCGGGCATCGCTCCAGGACTCGAGATAGTGAGCTTCGGGAACATGCCACTGGCAAAGCTCGGCGGTCTCGTTGCGATGCGTGCCGAGAAATACCTTCAGACTGACGGCGTTCGATTTCAGCGCCGAAGCAAATTCGAGTTCGGCGGGCGCGTCGTAGGCAGGATTGCCGCCAAGAATCAGCAGCAGATCAACTTTCCCAGCACGCATGTCCTCGACGAGCGAATGCAGCGATTCGTTGCGATTCACCGGATTGGCATCGACCGGTTCGGTATAAGAAACCGTCTTGCCGACGTTGCCCAGCGTCTGATTGATGGCGTGCGCGAGCGCATGTACCGCGGCTGGCTGATGATCGCCAGCGATCACGACACTGGAGCCCTTGTGAGCCTGCAGATCCTTCGCGATAACCCCTAATAGTTTGGCGCCCTCGCCCTTGATGCCGGCGACTTCGGTTTCCACGCCTACAAATGTTGCAAGTGCACGCGCGAAGCCTTCAATGTCGCCCCCCCGCAGCGGCAGCCGATGATCCGCCTTCATCCCAGTCGATGACGGCGTGCTCTCGACCACATACAGCCGGTTCATGTTCGCATCAGGATTGCGCCGCGCCGCGAAGTCCCGCGTGTAACGCGCCGAGCCGGGGAATCCAGCGTAGAGAAAATCAGCATCCAGCGAAACGATGATGTCGGCCTTCGACAAGTCGTAACGCGTCTCGACTGGCCCACCGAACGCCAGCTTCGCACCTTCAACCACGTTGTCGCGGTTGATCGGCTCGTAGACATGCCACTTCGCCTGCGGATTCGCGTCCAGATAACTGCGAATCTGCGCGGCCAGCGTGGGTGAGGAAACGGTCTGCGTCAGAATGCGGACGCCGCCGCCGGCTATGCTCCTCTCTACCCTCATGGGGCCGCGCACCGCTTCCATGAAGGCGTTCCACGAACGGATGTCCCCCAAGTACGTGATATCCTTCGCCCGGTCGGGATCGTAGAGGTCGAGAATGGATGCCTGCGCGAAGATGTCAGTGCCGCCGAGACTGGCCGGATGCTGCGGATTGCCTTCGATTTTCGTTGGCCGGAAAAGATGGCTTTCAACCAGAATGGGCGCGGCGTAACCGTTGAGCGTGAACGCGGTCGCGTAGAACATGGGGCGTCCGGGAACGACGTTTTCCGGCTGTCGCACATAGGGCACGATCTCGGTGATCGGCATCCGCGTGCAACCGGTCAAACCGGCGAGCGCCAGCGACGCGCCCATGGCTTTCAGGAAGCCGCGGCGCGAGAAATCGTCGAGCCACTCGGAAGCGCCCTTGGGGAACTCGCGGTGCAGCATCTCCTGAAACTCGGCGCTGCCGGCTAGCTCTTCGAGGCTGCGCCAGTACTCGGGGCCGGTCGTCTCCTCGATCTGCGCCTTGGCGGTCGCGAGGTCAAGCTGTTTTCGCTTGCTGGGGCAAACGTCGGTTCCGGCGGACTTCGTTTTGTGTTCGTCCATGCTCATCTTCACAGAACTCGGTCGTCCCTACGGGACTTGAATCACTTGTTGCGCTATTCCCAGCGCTGAAGCGCTGGGCTAAGCTTGGTGGCCCCTCAGGGGCTTGTTTTGCCGTTTCACAAACGCTTCAGCTCTGCCGCTAGCGATGGCAGGTGTTGCAACTGGTGATGTCGTTGACCGAGCGCACCTTGTACAGCTCCTTCAAAGCGTTCCCGAGCGCTCCCTGATCGGAATATGCCGTTCCCTTAACAATGACGGGCTCGCCCCTGGAAGGCGGCGCGTAGCGCATGTTGAAAACTTGTTCGCGCGGGCGCAGATATTTTTCCGGAGCGCGGTGGCATTCGAGGCAGAATTCCATCTGTAGAGACGCGTACTGATACATCAGCGGCATCTGATCGACGGGACCGTGGCAGGTGTTGCAGCCCACACCCTTATTCACGTGGATGCTGTGATTGAAATATACGTAGTCGGGCACCTGGTTGACGCGCGTCCATTGGAGCGAGCGGCCCGTGCGGAAACTTTCGCGAACAGGCTCCAGATAGGCCGCGTTGGTCCAGATCTGCGCATGGCAGTTCATGCAGGTTTTAGTGGGCGGGATGCCGGCGAAGCTCGATTGCTCCACTGAGTTGTGACAGTAGCGGCAGTCAATGCCGAGCCCGGTAACGTGGTGCTTGTGGCTAAAGGGGACGGGTTGCGACTTCCGGACTCCGGCATAAGTGATGTACGGAGAGCGCTCCAGTTGCACCATGACCCAAAATAGCCCGGCCGCGGCAAAAACAGTCAGGACCATAGAGGCCCGGGCGATTGCATTGCTTTTGCGTGGAAAGATCTGCATTGATTGTGAAGTTTGTGGTATTGCGAGATTGGCTTGCCGCTCCCGGTTGATCGCATTCGTATGATGCACGTCACGAACTGCTGTGACGCACGTTACTGAAACAAACAAGTATAACAGTTAAAGGCCGAAACGGAATACGTCGCGCAGCTTTTGGTAGTGGGTCAGTTTGAATTCCACATTCCCCCAGCGGCTAAAGCCGCAATGAATATACGACGCTTACGGCACGGCTGAAGCCGTGCCCTTTCAAAACCGACTCAAACGGCACCACTGCGCAGCTTTTCAGCGCAGGTTCATCACTAGCAATTTGGGTTCCGTCATTTGCTCAATCGCGTCGCGCAAGCCTTCGCGCCCAAGCCCGGAATCCTTAATGCCGCCGTAAGGCATGTGGTCAATACGAAAAGTGGGAACGTCGCCGGCGATCAAGCCTCCGACCTCGAGCTCGTCGTATGCCTGAAAGATGAGTTTGGCGTCGCGGGTGAAAAGTCCGGCCTGCAGGCCGTAAGCGGAATTGTTGATTTGTTTCAGCGCGGAGGCGAAATCGTTGTAGGGCTCGACGGTCACGACCGGCGCAAAAATTTCCTGGCAATTCACTTTCATGTTGGGCTTGGTGCCGGTAAGCACGGTGGGCTCGAAAAGAGAACGTTTGCGGCTGCCGCCGCAGAGCAGGCGCGCACCACCGCGAACCGCCTCCTGCACCCAATCGGCAGCGCGGATGGCGTCGCTTTCGCGGATGAGCGGGCCGAGGTCGCTCGACTCGTCGAGTGGATCTCCGACTTTCAATTTGCCGACCGCTGCCAGGAACAGTTCGGTGAATTTTCCGTAGATGGAGTGCTCGACCAGAATGCGCTGCACCGAAATGCCGGACTGTCCGGCATAAGCAAAGCCTCCCGTGACGCAGCGGTCGGCGGCGTATGCGAGATCGGTATCGCTGTGGACAATGACGCCCGAATTGCCTCCGAGTTCGAGAACCACTTTCTTCTTTCCTGCGTTGTTCTTGATGGCCCAGCCGACGGCGGCGCTGCCCGTGAAACTGATGAGCTTGATGCGTTCATCGGTGACGAGCAGGCCGGAATCTTCGTTGGAGAGCAAAATCGCATTGAATCCGCCATCCGGCCATCCCGCTTGCTGGATCACTTCCGCCAGCAGCAGCGAGGTGAGCGGCGTCTCGGGCGCGGGCTTGAGAACCATGGAACAGCCGGCGGCAATAGCGGGTGCGACTTTGTGCGCGACCTGGTTCAAGGGGAAAGTAAAGGGCGTGATCCCGGCGACGGGGCCAAGAGGA
>Ga0224558_1001365_pt1 | contig 25684 bp, 23 predicted proteins | sample 714S32024metaG_FD_180682 | JGI IMG/M metagenome (GOLD analysis project Ga0224558, IMG submission 180682) | Peat soil microbial communities from Stordalen Mire, Sweden - 717 S3 20-24 | ecosystem: Environmental > Terrestrial > Soil > Wetlands > Peat | place: Sweden: Norrbotten County, Stordalen... | reverse complement strand
CCTTCCGCGCTTTTTTCGCCATAGGCAGTCAGCAAGTCGCCGGCCAGCGCATTGCGCCGAAAATCGTTGGGAAAGGGGTTGCCGCGCTCGCGCAATTTCGCAAGTTTCGCGCGGCGCTCGGCGATCAGATGGTTCTCGTCGTTGTCGGTCATAGGGCGGCTTTTAAGGTGGTTCTCGTCGTTATCGGTCAAAGACCCTGCTTTAGGCTGGCTTGCATGAATACGTCGAGGCCGCCATCGAGCACGGCCGTAGTGTTACCGATTTCCACCCCGGTGCGCAGATCTTTGATGCGCGACTGGTCCAGCACGTAGCTGCGAATCTGATTGCCCCAACTGACGTCCGATTTCGAGTCCTCGAGCACTTTTGCAGCGGCGTTGCGCTTGTTGAACTCAAGTTCGTAAAGTTTTGCCTTCAGCATCTTCATCGCTGTGGAGCGATTCTTGTGCTGGCTGCGCTCGCTTTGACAGGCAACCACGATGTTGGTCGGGATATGAGTGATGCGGACCGCGGATTCGGTCTTGTTCACGTGCTGGCCGCCGGCACCGCTCGATCGATAGACGTCGGTGCGCAAATCCGCGGGATTGATCTCGATGTCGATGTCATCATCCACTTCCGGCGAGACGAACACCGAGGCGAACGAGGTGTGACGCCGATTACCGGAATCGAACGGTGATTTTCGCACCAATCGATGAACGCCGGTTTCGGTACGAAGCCACCCATAAGCGTAATCCCCGACCATGCTGACGGTCGCGCCCTTGATGCCGGCGACCTCGCCGTCGCTTTGATCGATGATTTCCGTCTTGATGCCGTGCGCGTCCGCCCATTTCAAGTACATGCGCAGCAACATGGCCGCCCAGTCTTGAGCTTCGGTGCCGCCCGCCCCGGCTTGAATGTCGAGAAACGCGCTGTGCGAATCCATCTTGCCGGGAAACATACGTTGAAACTCGAGCCGCTCGACCACCGCCGCCAAACCCGTGACGTCTCGCTCGATCTCATCGGCCGCTTGGGTGTCGGCCTCTTCGGCGACCAGTTCGAGCAATTCCGCGGCGTCGCGCAGGCCGCGCGTGAGGTGGTCCAGGTTGTCGACCACCCCTTCGAGCTTCGCTCGTTCTTTTCCGAGTTCCTGCGCGCGATCCGCGTTGTCCCAGATGCCGGGCTGCTCGAGCTCGCGAGTTACTTCCTGAAGGCGCTCGTGCTTGTTGTCGTAATCAAAGATACCCCCTCAAGGAGCCGGTGCGTTCCTCGAGATCGTTGATGAATCGTTTTAGTTGATTGATTTCCATAACCGAATATTTTAGCACAGAAGGCCCGGCCGCCCACCGGACGGCGCCGTCCCCACGCTACCATGACGGCCTATCGTAGGTTCATCGCCAGCTCGATTTCCGCCAGCAAGGTGTTCACGTCGCACTCGCCGTCAGACTCGTCCACCACGACGGCACCCTCATCGTCGGTATGGATGCGTAAAATGCCTGGACTTTCGCTTTCGAGGCGCGCGAGCATCGATGCCTGTTTTTGATACTTGCGTAACAGGCGGCGGCTCCGATCTGCGAGGCGCTTATGCGACAACGCTTGTCGAATGGTAATCACGAGGTCCGTTGCATTGCACGGCTTGAGGAAAAATCGATAGACCTCGCCTTCATTGATTGCCCTAACGGCCGCCTCCAGGCTGGCTTGGCCCGACAGTACCATGCGGATCGTGTGGGGATATTGCTTGCGCACGCCTGACAGAAATACGGACCCGGACATGCCCGGCATCTGCTCGTCAGAAATGACGACGTCGACATGGTTACGCTCGAGGAGCTCTTGGGCGGCGGCGGCGGAGATGGCTGTCAAAATTTCATAGGGCTCCTGTCGCAAGAGGCGCTTGAGAGCATCCGTAACATTAGGCTCATCGTCGACAAGAAGAACTGTGGCGGTTTTTGCGGTGGATTTCATGGGATGAGTTTCTCGGATGTGATGGCGGCGGAATCGCACTCAATTCGGTACTAGCACGCGAAACGGCTCGGCGACGCCTACGCCACCCGCGATGCTGCGCAGCCGCACGATCAGCGAGCGCGTCACCTCGTGGCCGGAGGGGACCAACCGGATGCCTTTCGGACTGACGAGATCCTCATCGAGAATCATGCCTGCCGCGAGATCCTTGAGGCGGACTTGCCTGGCAACTCGCCCGTGATTCGCGGGTGTCAGGGAGCGTGCGGCCTCGACAATGGAATTCGGCAGCGCCAGCTTTGACGAACGCAAGCTGTCTACTGCCGACTCACGGCTGGCGCCGCTTAGAATCAGCCGGTCGAATTCGCAGGCCGTGCGCAATAGCAGCCGTCCCACGGCGCGAACATCCCAATGACGGATATCCTTTGGCTTGCCTACAAGGCTCAATGAACCAAACTGTGCGGTAACGATTTCCGCCACGTCCTCGAGGCGCGGAATCGACGCCAGAAGCTTTCCGGCAACCTCGGGATGAGCTTCGTGCAAGCGCCTCTCTTCGTCAGTCAACAGCTGTCCTGCCTCGACCTTCGACAGTATCGCGTTGGGCAGCGCCACACACCCGATTTGTGAAACGAAAGCTGCGAGCCCCCATTGCCAGCGCTGCGGGAGGTGTAGCGTCGTCGCCAAACCGACCGTGTAACGTTGCAGTCGGGACGCACGACTCGAGGCGGCCGGGCTCACCATCCCAAGAATTTCGATGAGCATGGTGACGCAGCCGCTCAAGGTTTGTTCCAGGAGGACTTTCTCCGCCGTGAGCAGCCGATGCTGCTTGAGGCCGTCTTCAACGGCCTCAAGCAATTGTCCCGACGAACACGGCTTGCTCAGAAAGCGGTAAATATGTCCTTCATTGACCGCGGCAATCGTCGCCTCCAGGTCCGCGTGTCCACTGAGAATCATTCGTACGGCATCCGGTTCTTGCTCCCGGACCCTGGCGAGAAACTGGGCTCCGTTCATGATCGGCATGCGCATGTCGGAAACGACCAACGCGAAGGGTCCCATTTCGCTCAGTAAGCGCAAACCCTCCGCACCGCTCGTCGCCGTGTGTATTGCAACCTGTTTGCGTAGCGAGCGCTGAATGCCCTCCAGAACCTGAGGTTCATCGTCTACAAAAAGAACGCGCTCGCTCATGCGGCAGTCCGCCCGGAGGCGAGTGAATCCAATTCCGCCAACCACGCGGGCCAATGATCAACGAGTGCGAGCTTTTCCAGCAATTCCGCTTCCAATTCTGGATGGGACGAATCCGGACTCTGCCCTTGCCGCTGATGCACCAATCGATCGGCGATGTGTACCAGTCTCGTGAGGCTCAGGCCGTCGGCCGCCGTTTGCGTCGGCGAATGGTGAAATGCCACGGCTTCGACGATCGAAGTTGGGAAGCCCCACAAGCCCAACAGATAAGCGCCGACCTCCGCATGGTGAGCCTCCATCTGCGCAAACGCTTCTTCACCAGAGAGGTTAGGGCTATCCGTCGCTCTCGCACGCCGGGTCGCATACACCACCTTGCCAACGTCGTGCAACATTCCCGCCAAAAACGCTTGTTCGGCATGCGCCCGGGGAAGTTTTTCATACAGTGCCACGGTTCGGGCGGCCGCTGCCACATCGAGGCTGTGCTGCCAGAGTTCCTCCAGGCTAAAGCCCTCCATGTCGGTCGTCACGCCGCTTTTGAACACGCCATGACCCAGTACCAGCGCACCGATGGTGTCCAGTCCCAAATAGGCGACCGCGCGGTCGGCCGTGCCAATCGGTTGCCGCGTTCCGAAGAAAGCCGAATTGACCAGCTTGATGACGTTCGCAGTCATCGCAACATCGCGACCAATGATCTTTGCCGCATCGGCAATCGTCGCCGTCGGCCGCCGCAGGCATGCCGAAATATCCAAAAACGCCTTGGGCGCACTCGGCAGCATGTCCACACACCCGACCAAATGCGCGAGTCGGTCGCTGCTCAGCAGCTGCCTGAGCCGATAGGTTTTAGAAATGGCCTCCTTGAGGGCCGCGCTCTCGCAAGGCTTGGCAAGATATTGATGCGCCGTACCCACCGCGCGCATGATGGACCCGGCGTCCGCGCTCCCCGACAATACCAAGCGCACCGTCTGCGGATAGAGTTTCTTGACTTCGGCGAGCAGCTCCCAGCCGTCCATGCCCGGCATCCGCATATCGGACACGATCACGTCCGTGGGGGTCCTCGCCAGTTCTTCCAGGGCCGCGACGCCGCTCAAGGCAAATTCCATGTTCCATTCGTTCCTCATTTCACGAACGGACCGGCGCATCGCCTGCATCACCTCGATCTCATCATCAACAAATAGAATGCGCATCATGGCGCGACCCGCAGATGGATACCGTTCACGCGGCCAACTTCCCGGCGTCGACTGCATCCATCGGTGCCTCGATGGGCAATCGAATGAAGAATGTTGTGCCCTTACCGCATTCCGTCTCGAAGCGCAGTGTACCTCCATGTTTTCTTACGACGACGCTACGCGCAATCGCGAGTCCTTGCCCGGTGCCTACTCCCACGTCTTTGGTCGTGAAGAAAGGATCGAATATCTTATCGCGCGCCGCTTCTGGAATTCCGGTGCCGGTATCGCCAATCGAGATTTCCACTGCATCACCGTCGAGCCGGGTTCGGACCGTGAGCTTGCCGAGAACACCGGTATCCCTGACGATGTCCGATATCGCATGCGATGCATTCACCAGCAGGTTGAGAACGACCTGGTTTACCTCACCCAAATAGCACGGCACGGGTGGCAACTCGCCGAACTGTGCGTCGAGTTCGGCGACGTATTTGTACTCATTGTGCGCGATGACGAGCGTGCTGCGGATCGCTTGATTCAAATCGACAAACTTCTTTTCCGCTTGGTCCGGATGTGCGAATTCCTTCATTGAACGCACGATTGTCGCAATGCGCCCCAAACCTTCCAAAGAGCTTTCTATCGCAAGCGGAGCGTTTTCCATGACGTAGTCGAGGTCCGCAGCCGTTTCCGCTTCGCCGACGCGCAGTGCCGCCGCCGCAATATCGCCCGCCGATTGAACCGTGTGCTGCAAACCGCGGTAGGCGTGAATCACCGCAGCAATATCAGTCAACGACGTGCGTACAAACTGAACGTTGTCCGTGACGAACTGAACCGGCGTGTTGATCTCGTGAGCGACACCCGCGGCAAGCCGCCCAACGGATTCAAGCTTTTGCGAAGCGGCGAGCTCGCGACCCAGGCGCCGCACCTCGGTGATGTCGAGCATCAGGCCGCGCAGCACCTTCGCGCCCGCCACCCACTCACAGGTCCCCATCCAGCGCACTTCGCTACGACGCTGGTTGCTCTGCGACAATGTCGTCAAGAATTCAAATGCGCCGCTTTCGCATTCGTCGAAACGCCGTCGAACCTCCGGATTCGATTCACGCGGAACCACGGTATCCAATCCCCCGGGCTTCTTCCATTCGGATTCTGGTACGCCGGAGTCGACGACACCTTGCGCGCCAATGTACGGAAAACAGCCGCGCGTCAGATCCAATGTGAACGGCACGGCCCTGGTGCTTTCCGCCATGAGTTTGAACATTTCGCGGCTCTGTTCCAGCGCCTTTGTGCGTTCGGCTACGAGGGATTCAAGCCGCTCCCGTTCGGTCGAAGCCAGCCGTTCGTGGTCGATGGATAGACGCTTCAATTCGACCACCATCACATTGAACGAATGCGCAAGCGTGCCGATCTCGTCTTTGGCCTGATCACCGAGAACCGTGTGCGACCATTCGCCGGACGCCACGCGGTTGGCTGCGTCCGCGATTTGCACCAAGCGGCGCGCGATTCGGCGTGCCATCCGGACTGCTAGTATCAGCGCGCACAGTATGACGCTCGCTCCGAAACCCGTCGCAATCCAGATATCGTGGCGCTGCAACTGGTCGTTCAATCGGGTCGAAAAGCTGAGATACAGTCGCCCGCTTCGCCCATAAGGCGTCTTGATCTCCTCGGCGACGACGAGGTGACCCTTATTGGTCCCGAGATCCGCGTTGGAGCCAAATCGCGGGGGCCGAATTCCGAGTCCCTCAATCAGTTCACCGTTGCTGTCGTAGACCCCAACTCCGTCGAGCTCGCGATCTCCGGCATAGGCCGCGAATAACTGACGAGCCGCGAGCTGGTCGTTGAACACCAGTATGGGTTCCAACTGCTGCTGCAGGCGCTGCGCGATTCGCAGCGACCTGTCGCGCAGCGACGTCTGGGTACGTTGGCCGGACAGAGTCGTCACGGTGATGATCGAGACGGCGGTGGGTGTGATGGATAAAAAGCCGAATACCAGCATCAACTGCGTGCGCAATGGCCAATCCCGCAAGCGCGTTGGAATATTCACTTTCATGTACGGGTAACGGCGACCATGCAGCTTCCTTGAGGCGCCGCACTCGAGTTACCCGCGGCTCACAAGTTGCCGCGTTGCAGATGCGATATACGCTGTTCACCGCTGCGGGCAGCGCGTCGAAGCGCTTGTTGCGGCGCGATGGCCGGCCTTGGCGCGCAGTCTCAGCGCCGTCAGTGCGCTGGTCGATAGCCGCGCATAAAGGAACTGACCCCGGTGATCATGCGCCGGACCCCGAGCCAGGTGTTGCACGCCGGTGCAAGTGCTGACAATTGAGTTGCAGCCGCTCATCACCACGATAGTCATTGACCTCCAGACGATAGGCGATGTGCGCGTGCGCGTCGGCGCGAAGCTCGGAGTCCTCCGCCGTGCCGCCGACATATCCAAACGCAATCGCATCGATGGACTCCGCCTGCGGGCCGGCCGCACTCGGGCGCAAAGACAGCTTGAGATGCTTGCTGCCGACGATGCGGGCGTCGAGGATCTTGAACTCTCCATCGAACACGGGTTCCGGGAAGCCTTGGCCCCAAGGGCCCGCGCTGCGCAACGCGCGAGCCGTCGCCACGCAAAGTTCCGCGCCGGTGAGTTCGCCGTCGGAGTGGATGATGCCGCGCAGCGATTCGACGTCGGCGCGCTCCGCAATCTCCGCCGCGAACGCCTCGCGAAAATGCGCTAGTGACTGCTCCGCCAAGCTCATGCCCGCCGCCATGGCGTGACCGCCGAACTTGTCGATCAAGCCGGGATGGCGCGCAGCAATGCTGTCAAGCACATCACGAATGTGGACTCCCGGAATCGAGCGTGCCGAGCCGCGCAGGGCGCCGCCCTCGGCGCGGGCGAAGGCGATGACCGGCCGATGCAATCGGTCCTTGATCCTCCCCGCCACCAATCCCACCACGCCCTGATGCCAGTTTTCATCGAACAAACATAGCCCGAACGATTCTTCGCCTAGGGGATTAAAACGCAGGCTTGCAGCAATCTCAACCGCCTCGAGTTGCATGCGCTGCTCGATTTCACGCCGCTCCTCGTTGAGCTTGGCCAATTGCCCGGCCAAGCGCACCGCAGCCGCCGGGTCGTCGGTCAACAAACAGGCGATCCCGACGCTCATGTCGGTGAGCCGCCCCGCCGCGTTCAACCTCGGTCCCACCACGAAACCCAAGTCAGCAGCCGTCACCTGATCGAGTTTGCGTCCGCCGGACTCCAGGAGAGCCCGAATTCCCGGCACGCACCGGCCGGCGCGTATGCGACGCAAGCCTTGCGCCACCAGCACCCGGTTGTTGTGGTCCAGCGGCACCACATCAGCGACAGTTCCCAAGGCAACCAAATCGAGCAGATCAGCGGCGCGAAAACCGGCATCGTTCATGAGACGCGAAAGCGCCGCCACCACATAAAAGGCGACGCCGACGCCGGCCAAGGCGGTACTGGCGAACGGCGAACCCGCGAGGTTGGGATTCACGATCACCTGCGCAGAGGGCAGCGTAGAGCCCGGCAGATGATGATCCGTCACAAGGACGGGAATGCCCAAAGTACGCGCCGCCTCGACCCCTTCGATGCTCGACACGCCATTGTCCACCGTGACGATCAGCGAAGGCTCGCGCGTCGCCCCCAGGGCGACTATTTCCGGCGTGAGCCCGTAGCCGAAGCGAAATCGATCGGGCACCAGAAAATCCACATGGGAAAATTTCAGAGCACGCAATGCGCGTACCACCAAGGCACTGCTGGTCGCGCCATCGGCATCGAAGTCGCCGATGACGAGAACCCGCCCTGCGCGATGCTCCGTCAGCAACCCCGCCGCGGCCTCCACGCCAGGCAGCGACCCCACCGGCAGCAACCGATCGAGCGTGAGATCGAGATCCTCGCGACAGGCAACACCGCGCGCCGCATAGACGCGCCGCAGGACCGGGTGCAAGTCGCTGCAGTCGAGCGGCGTTCCCACGAGCCGACGGCGGATTTCATTGAAAATCATTGGACTCACCGACTGTCACCTCAAAGGATTCCCACCACGGCCGCGGGCGCCGCCAAAAACGCAGCGTCGGCCCGGCGACGACGCTGATGCGCCGATCGGCCGCCGACAACTCCAACCTCTTGATGCGACCGGATTTCAGAGCGGCGGCCGCCGGCGCGAGCCAGCGTTGTTCCACCTCCAACCAACCCCGTGATCCAGGCTGCTGCGCGCAGACGACCACACCTGCGCCGGTCTCTTGCGGCCATTGCTGCTCGCTGCCGAACGCCGCAAAGAACGGATCCTGCCCTGCAGTCCATCCGCTTACGGCGGGGATGGCCGCGCGAGTGTTTCCGCCGCCCCACAGCCACAACCCCGTGACCGGCGGCCGTGAGTTCGCCACGCGCGCTCGATTGACTTCGTGGTCGAAGAGCCACATCTCGATTTCGCTCATCAACCGGCGCAACCGCGGCCCATCGGTGCCTGCCGGCTGAAAGCCGAATAGATCGTGACCCGCCACGGTTTCCGGGTCGTGCGTCTCGACGTCGAGCGTCGCATCGAACACGCATAACAGGACGGCCGCTCGGCCTAGTGTCATCCGCATGCCGGCGCCGCCGAACACCCGATTGAAGTCGGCCGCCAGCGTGTCAGCTTCGCTCGGCTCGAGGTCCAAGATGCCGTCCTGCGGCAGCGTGACGCTGCTCATGCCGGCGCTCAAATGTACCGGGGTTGCAACACACACCCAGGCCCCAGGACCACTCGCTCGCGGTGCGGCACGCAGCGCCGCCGCAGCGATCGGCGGCATTGGCGTCCCCTCGGGCGCCACGGCATGAAACGCCTCGGCGCGCCAGTTCGCGATTGGCACCGCGCTCGCCGCGCGCGCCGCCAACCGTTCGAGCAGCGGCGAGCGCTGCAAAGCGTCCGAGCCGTGCGCTGTGAACCGAATATAGACAATAGACAAGGGCGTCCCGGTGCGAATTTGAGTATCTTACCGGTATGCGCTTCACCCAGGACCTCAGTTCGAACGTGAATGTCATCCGGGGCTACGGCCGGGGCGAATTACGTGTCAACGGCGAAGTGTTTCACAACGCCCTGATCGTGGCCGCGTCCGCGATCCGGCCGGAGCCGGCGCTCGCCGACGTCGCAGATCTGGCGATGGAGCATGCGGCTCGCATTCTCGAACTCGACCCTGAACTGGTGTTGGTCGGAACCGGTCAACGGCAAGTGTTCCCCGCAGCGGCCTTCGGCGCGCAATTCCTGAAGTCCGGCATCGGCTTCGAAGTCATGGACACCGGCGCCGCCTGCCGCACGTTCAACGTACTCGTGAACGAGCAACGACGCGTGGTCGCGTTACTCATGTTGTAGTTGTGGCTCATTGCGGCGGCGCGTACAGCGTGCCGCCATGGCTTCGTCCCGCTCCGGTCAGAGCACGGCGCACGGCGGGCCGGGCGCGCATTCGCAGAATCCAGGCGTATAGCTGCGGCGTTCGTTCCGCATCCACCAACCCCGGCATCAACGCCGGCAGGCTTTCCGCGAGCGCGAACGCGCCGATATCGGCAATCGTGAAGCCGTCGCCGACCAGCCACGGTCTCATGCCGAGCGCCGCCTCGATTTTCGCAACGCCGCCGGCGATCTTTTCTTCCGCGCGACGACACCGATCGGATTCGGCATCGCGCCATACCGCACTCCAACCGGCCGCTTTCTGGCGGCCCGACACCGCCGCCAGCGCTTCGTTGAATGCAGCGCGTGCCGCGCCGTCTTGTTGCCGATGCCAGCCAATCAAGTTGACGCTGCCGAGCAACGCGGCATCGAGAACGTCGTTCAACGCCTGCACGTCGTACTGCTCGACGGGGTCGCTCGGTACGAGGTTGGCTTGACGATGAGACTCTCCCAGATACAGTAGCGCGATAGTGGCATCCGACATCACGCACACACCGTCGACCAGCACCGGCACCTCGCCTTGCGGCGCCATCGACCGATGTGCCGGAGACCACTGATCCAGTTTTTTCAGATCGAGAGCATGAAACTTATAGGGGAGCGCCAGTTCCTCGAGACAAATGACGAGTTTGAGCGTGGCGGGATCGCCGCTTCCATACAGTTCAAGCACGTGCCGGCTCCGCCATGGGGTTGCCCAAGCCCCTCGCAATATCGAAGGCGCGGCGGGCAATGGATCTCGCCATGCCGAACGTCTTGGCCGTTGCCGGCCGTGCGTAAATGCGTCTCAGCCAATCGAGCACGCGCGGCGCAAAACTTGTCGTTGCGAACTCCGGGTAACCGCCCGGCAATGCATAGAAATTGGCGAAGGTGAGAATATCGGCCAGAGAGAATTGATCGCCGGCAAGCCATGGACTCTTGGCGAGATCCGCTTCCAATTCCTTGACGTAGTCGCCGACTCGGTCGCGCGCGGTGGCGAGTTGCTCCTCGGAGAACGTCGCCTGCGACGCGGTTTGCCACGAAATCCGGCGCTCCTTGGTGGGAATACGGGCTATCAGCCGCTCCATTTCTTCGGGTGATTTTGACCGGACCATAGGACCCAAGAAGAGATGCCAACCAATGACGCTCAAGGCCTCGGCGGCCTTATCGGTGCGGCGGCAGCGGTTGCGCATTCGATAGCGCGCGCCCGCATCGTTCGGCACCAACGAGGGTCCCGCAAATGACGCGTCGATGTATTCGCACATCGGCGTCGATTCGGTAAAGACGCGGCCTCGATGGACGAGTGCGGGAACGGTACCGTCGGGGTTGATAGCCAGATATTCCGGCGCATGTTGTTCGAAATCCGTCAGACTGATGTAGTGATAGTCGAACTCGACGCCCTTTTCATTGAACACGAACAGGGGCTTACCCGAGTTCGAATTCGGGTCCCAGGTATAAACGGCCGGACGGTCGCCCGATCCGCGGGAATCAGTACTCATAAGAAATACGCCACAGTGCTGGCTAATAATTAAACGAGACGGTACCGTATACATCGCGACGCGGTCAATAGGATACGCAGCCAAGGAGTGCATTTGAAATCGGTTCACAGCAAACGCATGGGACGGCCTCAACAGCGCGAGGCGCAAGCGCTGATCGCAAGGATTCTCGAAACCGCCGCACGACTGTTCAAGGAGCAAGGCTACGCCGCCACGTCCATCGAACAGATCGCGAGCGTGTCGGGCTCGGGTAAGCAAACCATCTACCGGCGCTTCTCCACGAAGGAATTGCTGTTTCAGGCCGTCATGGATGCGCACACGGCAAGCGTCGGTGAACGGGTCTGCAAGGGAGCTGTGAACGACGATCCGTTGGTGGCCCTGCGGAACACCACGCGTGAGATGTTCGATCGCATGTTGAGTGCCGATTCGGTGGCATTTCATCGAGTCTTGATCGCCGAAGCGTCGCGCTTTCCCGCTCTCGTAAGCCGCACTTTCGAGCACACCATCGGCCCGTTCAGCGCGCTGACCGTCGGCCTGCTTCGGGCTGCGGTGGTGAACGGTCAGCTGCGACTCGCAGATCCGGAGCGGCTTTTCGGTCTGCTGACGGGACTGCTGACCGGCTGGCCTCATCAGCAGGCCCTGCTCGGTTGCGAAGTACTCCCGACTGATGCATCGAAATCGCAGTATTTCGATGCCGCCTGGGCCGTATTCCTGACTGGCGCGGGAGCGTAGCTTGCGATGCTATGGTTCGCGGCAACAGTCATTGGGCCGCCGCAAAATCAACGATCCGCCGAAAGATACCGCAGCGGATCGGTCGGCTTGCCGTTGATGCGGATCTCGAAATACAGCGCGCAGACTTGATGCGGCCCCGTGCCCATGTGGGCGATGACTTGCCCCATCGCTACATCCTGCCCTTCATGCACCAATAGTTCGCGGTTGTGCGCATAGGATGACAGCAGGCTGTCGCCATGCTTGATGATGATGAGATTGCCATAGCCGCGCAGGCCGCTGCCGGTGTAAACCACACGGCCCGAGCCGGCCGCGCGCACGTCTTGACCCAGCCGCCCCAAGAGGAGGATACCGCCGCCAGGCACCGACCGTGGGGCCGACATTCGATCGGTGGGCCATACCCATTTCACGCCGCCGACGGTCGACACGGCCGCGATCGAGTGTGGCTCGGGCGAAGCCGCGCTCGCCGGTTCGGTCGCACTGATGGCCGCTGAAGGCGTATCGCCCAACGGCATGGGTTTGCCGACGCGAGGCGTCACGGCAGGCTGCGTCGTCTGCGGAGGCGCGCTCGATGCAGCAACAACCGGCGCGGGCGGCGGCGCTGTGAGCGGCGCGGCAGGCCGCGCGGTCGGATGCAGCACGAGCACCTGGCCAATCTCGAGCCTGAAATCGGGGCCAATGTTGTTCCACTTCGCCAGCTCCCGATAATCGAGATTGTGCTGCCAGGCGATGGTGTAGAGCGTATCGTGCGGCCGCACCACATAGGTCTGGGGCGCGTACGTTGTGGGGGAATCGTCGAGGCGGCCGCTGGATGCGCAACCGCCGATCGTGAAGCAGCACATCCACGCGACAGCGATCGCTCGCGTGAGGCTAACGCTGCAGCCCTGACAGCAAGGGAACAAAGCTCACCGCCCCGAGCGATTGCTTGTGCAGCCGGTTCTCTGTCTTGGTATAGCGCATTAGTTCCTGACGGCCGTCCGGGCCCACCGGCGCAATCAAGCGGCCGCCCACCACGAGTTGATCGAACAACGCCGGCGGCACTTCGTGCGGCGCCGCCGTCAACAAAATCCCATCATAGGGCGCTCGTGCCGGCCAGCCCACGCTGCCATCGTCATGACGGCAATGAACATTGCGAATACGGAGTTCGCGCAAGGTACGCCGCGCCTTGCCCAACAGACTCGAGATCCGCTCGATGGTGTAGATCTCTTGGACCAGCGGCGCCAAGACCGCTGTCTGGTAGCCGCAGCCGGTGCCGATTTCCAGAACCTTGGGAGTCGGACCCGCCTCGAGCAACGCCTCTGTCATGCGAGCGACGACATACGGCTGGGAGATGGTCTGTCCAAAACCGATGGGTAACGCCGTGTCTTCGTACGCGCGCGTGGCAAGCGCTTCATCCATGAAGAGATGCCGTGGAACGTTGCGTATGCGGTCGAGTACTCGTTGATCTTTGATGCCCTGGTCTTGCAGCCGCTGCACCAACCGCTCGCGCGTGCGGGCCGAGGTCATGCCGATGCCGCTAAGCCGTGGACCTTCCATAAAACTACTCAAGTTTCAGCCAACGCTCCAACTCGGGCAATGCAGAATGACGCGTCAAGTCGATCTGCAACGGCGTGATGGATGCATAACCCTCCGCGACCGCATGAAAGTCGGTGCCGCGCCCTGCGTCTTGGCCCGCGCCGGCGGATCCGACCCAATAGACGTTTCGGCCACGCGGATCCTGCGCACGCACTACCCGCTCCGCTCGATGACGATTGCCGAGACGCGTCACTTTGACACCGCGCAGCGCCCCGTCGGGTAAATCCGGTACATTCACGTTGAGAATTACGGACCCTTGCAACGGTGATTGCGCCATACGCTCAACCAAACGCGCCGCGACCTGGGCTGCGCTCGCAAAGTTTCGCGGGCTGCCGGGCTCGACGCACAGGGATACGGCAATGGCGGGCAATCCCAGAAATCGCCCCTCGACGGCGGCAGCGACCGTGCCGGAGTACAGCGTATCGTCCCCGAGGTTGGCGCCGTCGTTCACGCCGGACACGACGATATCGTGTTCGAAGTCGAATAGTCCGGAAATGGCCAGATGCACGCAGTCGGTCGGCGTTCCCGTGCAGTAGTACGAATCGGCCGCGTACTGTATCGCCCGTACCGGAACGTCGAGGGTCAGCGAGTTGCTGGCGCCGCTGCGATTTCGATCGGGCGCCACGATGGTCACCGCGCCCAGAGGTTTGATGGCAAGGCCCAACGCCTCCAAGCCCTCAGCCCGATAACCGTCGTCATTAGAAAGAAGGATTTTCACAATTCAACAGCCTGCCTAAAGATGGCGGGTCCCGCCGTGCGGACTATACTGTAACGCTGGAAACCCTGCGCGATCGGATCGAAAATCATGGCCAAACAACGCACCACCAACCCCAGCGCTACCGCCCCGGCGACCGAGGATGCACTCGCATTTCGGGCTGCCGTGCGCGACGTCAAGCCGCTGGCGCACGTGCCGTCGGCGCAAGGGCTTGCCAAACCGAAACCGCGAGCGCGCCTCCGCAAGGGTGACGCCGTTACGAAAAATCTCGAGGCGGCAATGCCCCTGATCGAGACGCCGATGCTCGACACGAGCGGCGTGCTCGCGCCCGCAGAGTCGGGCATTGCCGGGGGCGACGCCCTCGCGTTTCAGCGTCCGGGCGTGCGCACTCAAGTCGTTCGGCGCCTGCGCCGCGGCCTGATTCCCATCGAGGATGAATTGGATCTGCACGGACTCAGCCAAACGGCGGCGCGCGAGCAACTCGCGGAATTTCTCGAGTACAGTCGCACTGCGGGCCGGCGCTGCGTGAGAATCATCCACGGCAAAGGGTATCGGTCCGGCGCACGCGGCCCCGTGTTGAAGATGGCCGTCGATCTGTGGCTGCGGCGGCATTCGGACGTGATGGCGTTCACTTCCGCGCGAGCCATCGATGGCGGCACGGGCGCCGTTTATGTGCTGCTGCGCGCTTGAGTATTCACTCGTCGTCGGACTCCAACGCGGGCGTCGACTCAAGTTCGCAAATCTCACGCAGCACGGACGTGGCGAACTGGCCGCGCGCCAGCATGAAACTGAGCGTAATCGTTCCGGCGTCTGCTTCCACGGCGAGTTCGCGCACCACGCTGCGCAGCGAGCGCCGCTCCTGGGTCAAGCCTTCACCCTCGAGCAGATTCGCGACGTCCTGAAACTCGCTTGCGATTTCACGCTCAAGCTGCAGCGAATGACCTTGAGTCTCAGGCGCACCGCGGCCCCATAAAGGTCCCGATGGATGAATGTCGAATGCCGTCAGGCGCCGCTGCATTTCTGCGTCCAACGCCGTCACTCGGAAATGGCTCCCGCTGCCATCGAGACTCGCCAGGTCGCCCGGCGCGAGTTGCGACCAGTCGCCGGCTTCCACGCGACGCGCCAGTACCGCATTGAAAATCAACGACCGCGCAGCCGATAGCGCAAAACCACGCTGCGCACGCACGTGCGGCGCCTGTCCGCTCTGCACCCACGCCGCTACCCGGTCGAGATTGTAGCCTTCGCGGCCAAAGCGCTGTGGGCCGAAATAATTCGGTACGCCGTGAGCAGACACCGCCGCCAGTTTGAGGTCCAACTGGTCTCGGGACCATGCCGTTTCGCGCAACCGGATGCGGAAGCGATTGCCGGTGAGTGCACCACGCTTCAATTTGCGCGAATTGCGCTGGACCTCCAGCACTCTGAATTCACCTGTGCGCACGTCGCTCCAATAGTCTGCGGTAGTCGCGAGCGTGGGCACGCTGAACCATTGCACGGTGACGGCATGACGATCCTTGAGGCCGGCATAACCGACAGCGTCGGCCGGTACTTGGGCCAGCCGCGCGATCTCGGCGGCGACCCATCGCGTATTGGCGTTTTTCTTCTCGACGCGCAACAGCCAATGCGGACCGCTGCCGGAGGGAACGAACGAGAGCTGCTCTTCGACCCGAAAATCGTCAGGCAGCGTCTTGAACTCTGCTTTCGGCAACGGCGCGCCGTGCGCGCGCGGCGGATTGAGGGCGGCCCGGGTCCACAGGTCGGCATGCCTGCCGCGCACGCTCACCGCGGTGTTTTGGCATCGAGCAAAACGGCAGCGCTCGCGGCAAGGCCTTCACCGCGGCCGATGAATCCCAATTTTTCGGTCGTCGTTGCTTTGATGTTGATGGCCCGCACTGAAACACCGAGATCGGCGGCCAAGTTTTCCGCCATGGCGCTGCGGTGTTTGGCGATGCGCGGCGCCTCAGCGAGTACGGTAACGTCGGCATTCACCAGCGCCCATCCCGCCGCGTGCATCTGCGCGGTCACCTCGCGCAAGAACGCTCTGCTGTTCGCTCCCCGATAACGCGGATCGCTGTCCGGAAAGTGTTGGCCGATATCGCCCATCCCGAGCGCGCCCAACACGGCATCGCACAGGGCATGAATCACCACATCGCCGTCGGAATGCGCTACCACGCCTCGCGGATAGTCGATTTTCACGCCGCCCAACATCACGTGATCGCCTTCGCCGAAAGCGTGCACATCGAAACCTTGGCCGATCCGCATGTGGCTCTGCTCCGTACCTTTCAAGATCGCCTCGGCCATCGATAGATCCGCAGGCGTAGTCACCTTGATGTTGAAGGGCGAACCGCGCACCAACCGTGCAGGCAGCCCTAGTCGCTCCATCGCTTGCGCCTCATCGGTGACCGCGATGCCCAATCTCACGACCTCGCCAAGGGCCTGTTTCAGGCGTGCGAAACCGAATACCTGCGGCGTCAGCGCGCGCCACAATCCACTTCGATCGACGGTGTCGACCGCAATGCCGCCCCGCTCTCGTTTTACCGTATCGACGATGGGCGATGCCAGCACGGCGCCCGCGATGGCTGCATCATCGGCCGTCTCCACGGCATCGATCAGCGCCGCGAGATCGGCCGACGTCAAACACGGTCGCGCGGCGTCGTGCACCAATATCCAATCGTCCGCAGCCGCGTAGGTTGCCAGAGCGTTCAGACCGTTCATCACCGACTCTTGCCGGCTGGCGCCGCCGATTGCCGTCTGTACCTTGGAAGTCGGCAGCGAGGCAGCGATGTCCCGCCAGCGCTCATCGTCGGCGGCAAGCGCGATGACGATACCTTCGACACGCGGCTCGCGGAGCAGCGCCGCCAGCGACCACTCGATCACCGTGGCGCCCAGTAGGGGCGCGTACTGTTTGGGCGCGTTTACCTGTGAGGAATCGAACCGTGCACCACGCCCGGCCGCCGGAACAACAGCCCACACGCGTCGCACGGCCGCCGAACTCACTGTGCGCGAGCAGTGATGGTGGTAGCGGGTGCGGCAGGAGCAGGCGTCGCGACGGTGACCACCTGATAGAAGGTCTCGTTGTTGCCCACCATGCCCAACTCGCTGCGGGCGCGCTCTTCGAGCGCGGTCAATCCGCCTTTGAGATCATTCACTTCCGCCACCAACTGGCGGTTTCGCTCGCGCTGTTCGATATTCGCGGCTGCTTGCGCTTCGACCGCCGCGGTCAAGCGGGACACCTCACGTACCCCGTGATCGGAGACCCACACCCGGTACTGCAGAAGCACCACGGCAAGGCCCAAAACAACAGCGAAAATCCTCATAAGGACATGAGCTTACCACGAACTCTTAAGGCTAAGGAACCACTGCGCACGGAACTGCCAAGGCGTTGCGGCCGGCATAGACGGCCTTAGGTCCGATCTCCTCCTCGATACGCAGCAACTGATTGTATTTCGCGACGCGATCGGAACGCGACATGGAGCCCGTCTTGATCTGGGTGGTTGACGTCCCCACCGCGATGTCGGCAATGGTCACATCCTCGGTTTCGCCGGATCGATGCGAAACCACCGCTGCATACTTGGCCTTCGACGCCATCTCGATGGCGGCAAGGGTTTCCGTCAACGTCCCGATTTGGTTCGGCTTGATGAGAATCGCGTTGGCAATTTTCTTGGAAATGCCTTCCGCGAAAATTTTAGTGTTCGTGACGAACAAATCATCGCCGACGAGTTGCACTTTCTGCCCGAGCTTGCGCGTCAGGATGTCCCACCCGTCCCAATCGCCCTCACTCATGCCATCCTCGATCGAAACGATCGGATACTTCGCGGCCAAGCCCGCCAGGTAATCGGCGAACTCGGTCGAATTGAAGTGACGGCCCTCGGATTCCAAGCAGTAGACGCCGTTCTTGTAAAGTTCCGTGCTCGCCACGTCGAGAGCCAGGTAGACATCCCGACCCGCGCGATACCCCGCCTTATCGATGGCCTCCAAGATCGTGGTCAGCGCCGCCTCGTTCGACGGCAGATCCGGCGCGAACCCGCCTTCGTCGCCGACGCCGGTGTTGAGGCCTTTCGCGTGCAGGACCTTTTTCAGCGTGTGAAATATCTCGGAGCCGTAGCGCAGCGCCTCCGACAACGACGGCGCACCTACGGCCAAGATCATGAATTCTTGAATGTCTACATTGTTGTCCGCATGCATGCCGCCGTTGATGATGTTCATCATGGGAACCGGCATGGTTAGGTCGCCGGAACCGCCCAAGTGCCGATACAAGGGCACCTTCCGGTCGCGCGCGGCGGCGTGCGCCGCTGCCAGTGAAACGGCGAGGATGGCATTGGCGCCCAGTTTCGATTTGGTCTCCGTGCCGTCGGCCGCGATCATCTTGGCATCGAGGCCGCGTTGATCCTGCGCGTCGAGCCCTACTACCACGTCGCGAAGGGTTTTGTTGACGTGCTGGACGGCATTGCGCACACCCTTGCCCATGAATCGCTTCAAGTCGCCGTCGCGCAATTCCACCGCTTCCCTTGAACCGGTGGACGCGCCCGACGGGACCGCCGCGCGACCGACGATGCCTGACTCCAAGACGACGTCGGCTTCGACCGTAGGGTTACCCCGCGAATCGATGATTTCGCGGCCGCGAATATCGGCAATACGACTCATAATAAGGACTCCTCGAATGGTTTCTTTTTCACTGCCAGATCTAGTTCCACGAGTGTCGAGAGCAACGACGCCATGCGATCCAAAGGCCACGCATTGGGACCGTCGGACAGTGCCTTGGCGGGATCGGGGTGGGTTTCCATGAAAATGCCGGCGATGCCGGCGGCAACGGCGGCACGCGCCAATACCGGCACGAACTCTCGCTCGCCGCCGGAGGAGTTGCCCTGGGCACCGGGCAATTGCACCGAGTGCGTGGCATCGAAAACCACTGGGCAGCCCGTGCCGCGCATGATGGCCAACGAGCGCATGTCCGACACGAGATTGTTGTAGCCGAAGGAGAAGCCTCGTTCGCATACCATGATCTGCGCATTGCCGGTGGACCGCGCCTTGTCGACCACGTTCCGCATTTCCCATGGCGACAGGAACTGGCCTTTCTTGATGTTGACCGGTTTGTTCTGTGACGCCACGTTCACGATGAAATTCGTCTGGCGGCACAGGAAAGCCGGCGTCTGCAGCACATCGACGACGGCGGCCACATCCGCCAACGGCGTGTCCTCGTGCACGTCGGTGAGTACTGGAACTCCGATCTCCTGACGCACACGCGCCAGCGCCTTGAGACCCGCATCGACTCCGGGGCCGCGAAAGCTCGAACGCGACGAACGGTTCGCCTTATCGAAGGACGCCTTGAAAATGAACGGAATGCCCAGCGCGGCGGTCATGTCGCGCAAGCGCCCCGCCACCTCGATGACCAGCGTCTCGCTCTCGATGACGCACGGACCGGCAATCAAGAAGAACGGGCGATCCGGTCCGACCTCGAAAGCGCCGAGCTTCATGCAGTCGCGCGCCCTGGCCGCAATGCCGCGCGGTATTCGCGCGCGGCTCGGATGAATCCGGCAAACAACGGATGGCCGTCGCGCGGAGTCGACGTGAATTCCGGATGGAACTGACTGGCCACGAACCAGGGATGATTCGCCAGTTCGATGAACTCCACCAGGCCTTCGGCCGAGAAGCCTGAAAACGTCATCCCGGCGCGCGATAGCTCCTCGAGGTAGTGATTGTTGAACTCGTAGCGATGGCGATGCCGCTCGTAGATCACATCCTTGCCGTACAGCGAGTGCACCAGCGAGCCGGGAACCAGGCGCGCCTCCTGCGCGCCCAATCGCATGGTGCCGCCGAGATCGGATTTTTCGTCGCGCACCTGTTGGCCGCGGGCCAAGTCCTGCCATTCGGTGATGAGCGCGATCACCGGATGGGTGGTGGCGCGATCGAATTCGGTGCTGTTCGCGCCTTTCAGCGCCAGGACGTTGCGCGCATATTCGATGATCGCCAGCTGCATGCCCAAACAGATGCCGAGATACGGGATGCGATTCTCGCGCGCGAAACGGATGGATTGAATCTTGCCTTCGATGCCGCGGTCGCCGAATCCGCCCGGCACGAGAATGGCATCCATTTTTTGCAGCGCCGACGGGCCCGAGCGTTCGATGTCCTGCGATTCAAAATAGTGGATATTCACGCGCGTTCGCGTCTTGATTCCCCCATGCATCAATGATTCGTTCAACGAGATGTACGAATCGCGAATCTGCACGTACTTGCCGACCATGCCGATGTCGACGACGGCCTCCGGATTTTGCTTCGCGGACACCACCGCTCGCCACTCGGACAGATCAGTGGGCGGGACTTCCAGGCGCAGCTTGTCGACCACGATGTCGTCCAAGTCCTGTTCGTGCAGCAGCATGGGGATTTTGTAAATATCGTCGGAGTCCACCGCGGAAATCACCGCGCGCTCTTCCACGTTGGTGAACAGGGCGATTTTGCGCCGTTGTTCGTCCGGCAATTCCTGCGCGCACCGGCACAAGAGAATGTCCGGCTGAATACCGATGCCGCGCAGTTCCTTCACGGAATGCTGCGTGGGCTTGGTCTTGATCTCGCCGCCGCCGCCGACGATGGGCACCAACGTCAGATGCATGTACAACACGTGATTGCGGCCCAATTCGACGCCCATCTGTCTGATGGCCTCGAGAAAGGGCAGCGATTCGATGTCGCCCACCGTACCGCCGATCTCGACCATGCAGACGTCCGCATTGCCGGCACCCATACGCACGCGGTACTTGATTTCGTCGGTGATGTGCGGAATGACTTGGACAGTCGCTCCCAGGTAATCGCCGCGTCGTTCTTTGGCGATCACTCGCTCATAGATTCGACCCGTCGTGAAATTGCTGTTGCGGCCGGTGGTCGTGCGCACGAAGCGCTCGTAATGCCCAAGATCGAGATCCGCCTCGGTGCCGTCCGCCGTGACGAACACTTCACCGTGCTGGAACGGGCTCATGGTGCCGGGATCGACGTTAATGTACGGATCCAGCTTCACCATGCTGACTTTGAGTCCGCGTGCTTCGAGGATGGCCCCCAGCGAGGCCGACGCAATACCCTTGCCGAGCGAGGAGACCACACCGCCGGTGACGAAAACGAATCGTGTCATGATGGGTCACCGCCGATTAAAAGAATTGCCCCGCACGAACATTCGATTCGCGCGAACGCAAACAACGCTATGGGAATAAATGGAATTCGACGGGAATTCAGGTTACCAGATCACGCCGCGGGCGACAATCGACTTGGGTTAAAGACTTAGGTTAAAATGGGCGCGTCATGCCAATTGCACCCGACGCCCGGCGCTCCCGCCGCAACGCGCCAACGGGCGTCTTGCCAGAGATCGCCCACGGCGATCAGATCGTTCCCGGCATACACCAGGGGAAGCGCATCGCGCATCCACGGCAACACCCCTAAGGATTGACACAGGTGCTGCACGCTGGTGGTCCGGGCGCGCCGCTGCGGCTTGAGCGTTTCACCGCCCCGGCGCTGCCGTACGACGACCATGTCCGGCAAGCGATCAGCGTCCAAGCCGCCGATCTGCGGCGACCACTGCAAGGTGCCGAGTTCGCTTCCTAAGTTCAGCTTCACTCCCGGCGCAAACAACCACTCGCGCTGCTCGCCCACGCGGGGCGGACGCGCCATCGTCAGGAATAGCCGGTCACGGTAGCGCCGCAGCGCATGCTCACCCCACATGATGACGGGCAGGTGATCTGCGGCCGCCGCGATGATCTGGCGCAACGCCTCGGTGAGGCGCGCGGTAGAGGGCGGCTGCACCTCCCTGGCCGCGATCCAGTAGCGCAACACGTTCAGCTGCTCCGTCGATGACAGCGCCCGCAGGCCCGTCACGGACAGCGCCGTGCCGTCACGCAGCCTTTGGACCGCAACCGCCGCCGACTGGTCCAGCAGTTCTTGCGCGTCCGCGAAGTGCCGCGACGTGCGCGACAATGCGCCCGCCGCGCCCGGCCAGCGCTCCTCGATCAGCGGCCACAACTGCCGGCGCAAGTAGGCGCGGTCGAAACGCATGTCGAGATTCATCGGATCGGACACTGCGGTAACTCCCGCCGCTGCGCCAAATGTGCGCAGATCGCGCTGGGCGAAGGTCAACAGCGGACGCATGTGCCAGCCGCCGTGCCACGGCCGACAAATCGGCATCGCGCACATGCCCTTGAGGCCGGCGCCGCGCAGCAGCTGCAACAGCACGGTCTCGGCCTGGTCCTCTGCATGGTGTGCGGTCAACAGGCATTCGCCGGCGGCGAGCTGACGCGCCAGCCCCGCATAGCGGGCGTCGCGCGCCGCCGCTTCGATCGACACACCGCCGGTCGAGTCGACCATGACCGGCACGATGCTGAGGGGGACTCTCAAGCGCCGGCACAACTCCTCACACGCGCGCCGCAAGTCGGCAGCCGCAGGTTGTAGGCCGTGATCGACGTGGACGGCGCGCACCGGCAGGTTGCGGAACGGCGGTACACCCGGTTGCACCAATGCCGTCAGCAAACACGCGGAATCCGCGCCTCCGCTGACGGCGACAACCAAGCCGGTCGCTGCCATCGGCGTATAGGCCTCCAGAACAGCCTGTACGGAGACCGCCGAAAAATTCATTCTGTGTTGCGCTTCGCTTCGCAGCTACGCTTAACCGTCCCGGAATACGCCAAAGCCGCGCAGACGAGCCTGTCGAGCATCCAGCAAGGTCGTCACGGGCTGATTACAAAGCTCCGCTAAATGCTTGATCATGCTTTGTTTCAGGACTTCCGCCATGGCTTGCGGATCGCGATGGGCGCCGCCGTGCGGCTCCTTCAGCACTTCGTCGACCAGACCCAGCTTGTTGAGCCGCTCGGCAGTACCGCCCATGGCATCGGCGGCAATCTCCTTCTTATCGGTACTCTTCCACAGTATCGACGCGCAACTCTCGGGGGAAATCACGCCATAGACGCTGAACTGCAACATCACCAAACGATCGCACACGCCGATCGCGAGCGCACCGCCCGACCCGCCTTCACCGATGACCACGCTCAACACGGGCGCCGCCAAATTCGACATTTCAAACAGATTTCGCGCGATGGCCTCGCTCTGCCCGCGTTCTTCCGAGCCGATACCCGGATAGGCGCCCGGTGTGTCGATCAAGGTAATCACCGGAATGCGAAAGCGCTCGGCCATGCGCATCAGCCGCAGCGCCTTGCGATAGCCTTCCGGCTTCGGCATTCCGTAATTGCGGCGCACACGCTCCTTCGTATCGCGGCCCTTCTGTTGACCGATCAACATGACCGGCAAACCTTCCAGTCGCGCCAATCCGCCCACAATGGCGAGGTCGTCGCTATACATGCGATCGCCGTGCAACTCGTGCCAGTCGGTAAAGATCATGGATACATAGTCCAGCGTATACGGTCGCTGCGGATGGCGCGCCAGCTGGGTAATCTGCCACGGCGACAAGTTCGAAAAGATGCTGTTGGTCAGCGCCCGGCTCTTCGATTGCAGCCGCTTGATCTCTTCAGAGATGTTGACGCTCGAGTCCGAGCCCAAAAATCTGAGTTCTTCGATCTTTGCTTCTAGTTCAGCGATCGGCTGTTCAAATTCAAGAAAATTCATTGCCATGAAGAGCTTTCCTCGCCACGAATGTCATTTCGCGGACCATACACTAAATGCCAACCATCGCGTCCGACCAATGTGGACAATTTATCGAGCAACTCACGGGTTGGGCGGATCGACCAAGCATCACTCAAGTTGAGCCGACCCGAATAATCCGGGCGGCTCACGACGACGCTCACGCCACACGGTCCCCGCAGGTAAGGCTTCAACATTTCTTCGAATCGGTTCATGCCGGAGGGACCGTCGAAGGCGGCCGGCCAACGCAGCCACAGTCGCCGTGCGTAGCGCTCGCGCGCACGATCGATGTCCATCAATGATTTCGCCTGCAGGCGCCATGCTTCGATGAAGTCGTCGTAGCGCAGCGAGCCGTCGACGACGAGAATGGCGTCTTTGACGATGATGTCGCGGTGCTGCTGGAACGTCTCTTCGTACAGACTGACCTCCAGACGCCCCGTGCGGTCATCGAGAATCAGCGTCACGCGATTCGGTCGGCGGCGGATTTCGAGCACGAGACCTGCGACCGTCGCCGGCTTAGCCGGGGACCAGGTTCGCTCGCCCCCGCCCGGCGCCGGTTTTGACGCGACCGGTCGAGGGCCGCCCACATCCACGAGGCGCGCACCGACCAAGAACTTCAAATCCGGTTCGTACGGGGTGATGGGATGGCCTGTCAAGAACAGCCCGAGCGTCTCGCGCTCGCCGGCCAGGCGTTGCGCCTCGCTCCAATCGGGTACCGCCGTGTCTTCCGCGGCGCTCAATCCGAACAGGTCCACTTGGCCGACGCTCATGGCGCGGGAATTTTGTTCGCCGAGATGCACGGCGCGCTCGAGCTGCGCGGTCAGCGATGCGCGATTCGCGCCGATACGGTCCAAGCTGCCGGAACGAATCAGCGCCTCGAACACGCGTCGATTGACGCGCTGCAAATCGACGCGGCGACACAAATCAGGAAGACTTTGATAAGGACCGCTGGCAGTGCGTTCCTCGATGATGGCTTCTACGGCCGACGCACCGACCCCTTTGATGGCGCCCAGGCCGTAGCGGATGCTCTTCGGCCCTGAGACCTGAAACGCATAGGCCGATGCATTGACGTCCGGCGGCTCCACGGTAAGGTTCATGTTGGCGCACTCATCGATGAGCGTGACCACCTTGTCGGTCTTGTCCATATCCGACGAGAGCACGGCCGCCATGAAAGCGGCCGGATAGTGGGCCTTCAGCCACGCCGTTTGATAGGACAGCATCGCATATGCCGCCGAGTGCGACTTATTGAAACCGTAACCCGCAAACTTTTCCATCAAATCGAAGATCATCGTGGCTTGTGATTCGGGCACCCCGCGCGCAACGGCGCCGGACACGAAAACCGACCGTTGCTTGGCCATTTCTTCGGGCTTTTTCTTACCCATGGCGCGGCGCAGGAGATCCGCGCCTCCGAGCGTGTATCCGGCCAGGATCTGCGCGATCTGCATGACCTGTTCCTGGTAGAGGATCACGCCATACGTCGCCTCGAGCACGGGCTTGAGATCGGGATGCAGATAATCGATGGTCGCGCCGCTGGTATCGTGCTTGCGTGCGATGAAATCGTCGACCATGCCGGATTGCAAGGGCCCCGGCCTGAACAGCGCGACCAAGGCCACGATGTCGCCGAACCGATCCGGCTGCAAACGGCGAATGAGATCTTTCATGCCGCGCGATTCGAGCTGAAACACGGCTGTCGTCTTGCAGCTCTTGAGCAGCTGATAGGTCGGAGCATCGTCCATCGGTAACGCGCTCATGATGAGTTTCGGCGTCCCGCGAGGCTCGCCCAGACGCTCGCGTTCCGCATTGATGTGGCGCACCGCCCAATCAATGATGGTGAGCGTGCGCAAACCCAAGAAATCGAATTTGACGAGCCCCGCGGCTTCGACGTCGTCCTTGTCGAAC
>Ga0224558_1001361_pt1 | contig 25702 bp, 22 predicted proteins | sample 714S32024metaG_FD_180682 | JGI IMG/M metagenome (GOLD analysis project Ga0224558, IMG submission 180682) | Peat soil microbial communities from Stordalen Mire, Sweden - 717 S3 20-24 | ecosystem: Environmental > Terrestrial > Soil > Wetlands > Peat | place: Sweden: Norrbotten County, Stordalen... | reverse complement strand
CCGTATCTGTTGGCGGTGGCGACGGCATCGAATATCGGCAGCGTGGCGAGTATCACGGGGAATCCGCAGAACATGCTGATCGGGTCGTTCTCCCACATCTCTTATCGTGACTTCCTCCTGCATCTTGGGCCGGTGGCGGTGGTGGGTTTGTTCCTGGATTGGATGGTGCTGCACTGGATGCATATGCGGAAGCTGAAGCATGCGGAATTGGTGAACGACGGGATTCCGCTGCCGCCGCTCGATCTTTCGCTCCTGACGAAACCAGCGATTGTGGTAACCGCAGTCGTGATCGCGTTTTTCGCAGGTGTGCCTCCAGCGATGGCAGCGGCTTTGGGCGCGGCGGTGTTGCTGATTACCCGAACGATCGAGCCGCGAAAACTGTACGAGGAAGTGGACTGGGGTCTTCTGGTGTTTTTTGTCGGGCTGTTTTTGATTGTAGGCGGAGCGCAAAATGCCGGAATTATCGGGGAGTTTCTGCGGATCGCAGAGCATTGGAATCTTCACAATCTGGGGGTCTTCACGGTTGCCGTGTCGTTGCTGAGCAACATTGTGAGCAATGTACCGGCGGTGATGCTCTTGAAGTCGCTGGCACCGAACTTTGCGAATTCGCATACGGCGTGGCTGGTACTGGCGATGGCTTCGACGCTGGCGGGGAATCTGACGATCACGGGCAGCGTGGCGAACATTATTGTGGTCGAGAGCGCCAAGCCGGAGGTGAAGATCGGGTTCTGGGAATATTTCCGCGTTGGGCTGCCGATTACCGTGATGACGTTGATCGTGGGATGGGCGTGGCTGGTATGGGTCAAATAGATCGTTGATTCTTCCCGCCAGGGCTGAGAACAAAAAGGAGATTCCTGATTAAGAGCGTGCGCGAGCCTGACGCCTCCATTGAGACCAAAACGTCCCCTTCGCCGCGAACGCTGCTTGGACTCGACTGGCTCAATTTCCTCCTTGCCGATGTGCAGACGGGGGTGGGGCCGTTCCTCGCGATTTACCTTGCTGGCTACAAGTGGGACGAAGAGCGCGTCGGGCTTGCGCTTGCGGTCGGCGGGATCGCAGGGATTCTCATGCAGACCCCGGCTGGTGCGCTCGTTGACTTCCTCCGATCGAAGCGAGCGCTGGTCGGTGTGGCCGTGGCCGCGCTGGCTGCGGGAGCACTGCTGATAGCCCTGTTTCCGACGTTTTGGCCCGTCATGAGCGCCCAGGTCTTGATTGGCGGCACGTCCAGCGTCTTCCTCCCAGCCATCTGCGCGATGTCGCTCGGGATCGTCGGGCGCGCCGCATTCGACGCCCGCCAAGGTCGCAATCAGACGTTCAACTCGGCAGGGAACGTGATTGCCGCCGTCTCGATGGGCGTCCTCGGCTACCTCGTTTCCAACCGGAGCATCTTCTTCTTCGTCGCGGCTTTCGCGGTCCCCACGATTCTCGTCCTGCTTCTGATCAGACCCAGCGAGATTGACTACGAACTCGCCCGTGGCGCGACTGACGGCGAGAAAGGCGGCAAAGTGGAAAGCGTCGAGGTGCTCTTCTGGGAGCGTCCACTCGTCCTCTTCCTCGGATGCGCCGTGATGTTCCATTTTGCGAACGCGGCGATGCTGCCGTTATTGGGCGAGATGCTGGCCAAGGGTCAGGGCCGAAGCTCGATGATGTTCATGTCGGCGTGCGTGGTCACGACCCAGTTCGTCATCACGCTGATCGCGTCTTGGTCGGGACGGACGGCCGGAACGTGGGGTCGAAAGCCACTTCTGCTGATCGCGTTCGGCGTACTTCCGATTCGTGGCGTTCTTTACACCCTCACGTCCAATACGGCATTGCTTGTGGCAATCCAAATCATGGACGGCATCGGGGCGGGAATTTTCGGGGTTGTGTCCGTGCTCGTGATCGCCGATCTAACGCGCGGTACCGGCCGATTCAATCTCACGCTGGGAGCTATCACCACTGCGGTCGGTATCGGAGCGGCTCTGAGCCAAGTCATCGCCGGTAGTATCGTTCACCACGTGGGCTTTCGCGCTGGCTTCCTCTTCCTCGCGGGAGTGGCGTCGGCAGCGTTCGCGATTCTTTACTTATTCATGCCCGAGACGCGCAATATACGATTGGCAAAAAAGTGACAGGCACAGCGTCGACCATCGGCGCCCGAGTGTCGGGCAACCCGAAGTAATGGCGCGGATCCTCGCTTAACTTTTTTGGCTCCGGGGCGCAGATTTAGCGCTGGTCGTAGTAGCCGGTGCGCGTGCGAGCTGTCATCCCTGGCTTATCGACCGTAACCTGAAGCGCGTGGTACTCGTCCGCCTGATCCGCTGGGAGGCTATCGAACGAGAGGACGTAAAAAGCATTGGCATCCGCCGTGCAGTTTGCGATTTCGGTGGTGAGGTCATTGGACGCATTAAGACGCGCCCGCCACTCTGGGCTGAAAGTACCTGCACGCCCATGTCGCCGGGGAGCGCCCGCGACGGCGCGGTTACGCCGTTCAAAAAGTTCTCGTAGTATCTAATCCGCGTTCCACCTGCATCCCACGGAAAGAGTTGGTTAACGCTATAGAGAGTGATGCGGTCCCGCCTGAGCTCGGTGGAGGCGGTCACGATCGAGTTGAAGGTCTGCTGCGCATCTTTGGAGGTAAGTCGTCGAGTATCCGAGAGCAACGGCCACCCGGGGCCGATCCAAATAACGAGTTTTCTGCCGGGTTGCGTTTTCTCGTGCGCCACGATTTCGCCAAGGGCTTTGAGTAATGTCAACGCGTTCTATGGCGCCATTGTAGCCGTCTTGAAACCGAGTAGGGGACCGCAGCCCAATTGCGTACTTGTCGAATGCCTCCGCCAGAGCATTTCCATCACGAGAGGAATTGCCGAAATTCGTTCCCGCTTCGGAGAAGATAACGAGCGACACTGGCAGCGCGAGCTTGCCGCCATTCTGGAGCAGAAACTTCTTGACCTCGTCTCGTTCGAAAGCGAGGGCGCGGAAGGAAGCGTTGATGGCGTCAACGACCAGAACGATTTCAACGGGCGGATCGGAAGTCGCGGGCGTTTCAACGTCCACGGCATGGAAAGAGACGATCTTCTGCGGCCGCTTGTCGTCCAGAAGAGTGAAGTCCTGCTCCCGCAGGCCGCGAATAGGTTTGCCAGATTTGTCCGTCACCTGCACGTCGAGTGTGATTTGCCGGTCCGTGCCGCCCAATACCGGAAGTGACTGGGTAGCCGACCCCGCAGGCTCTGATTGGACGGGTTGGGGTGCTGCAGGGTTTTGCCCGGATACGGCAGAGAGTGGCAGAAGAAGCAGGAGAAGAATCAAGCGAAAGAACCGGCCCATGCTGACTCACCTCACCCTGGAATTCTCCGCGAGGGGTGCGTCGCGACGATCCGCCACGCCGAAGCCCCAGCGTGTTCTTATCTGACTCGCAACTTGATTTTAACACCCGGGCCGAATGCATAAAAACACCGGCCGCCGGGGTGTTGAATCCGGGCGGCCGGTGTTTCGCAGGTCCTCGTCGAGGTGTTTCGCCTCGCTCAACTTATGACAGGAAGAACTCTTTTGCCAGCGACAGCCAGTCTTGACCGGGGATCTGGTTGGCTACGTTGTTGATGGCTACTCCACCGTCCTGGGCCAGCGCTCCCATTGCCATCGGCATCGGCAACCGGTGCTGCAGGCGGCTCGCCGACTCTTCCGTCCACCAGCGGGCGAGCGGGCCACCCAGCAAGTTTTTGAAGCTTGTCTTGGCGTCAGGGGACTGCACCGTCACGAGCCAACCTTCTCCGTAGGGATCGCGGAGGGCCAGTTTAGGATCGCTCATGAGCGCCTGGTTGATTTCAGCCACGGTGCCCTCGATCGGCGAAACCATATCGACGGCAACGTCGTCGCGATACAGTGTGCACATCTTCTGGCCCTGGCGAATCCACTGGCCGCGTTGCGGCAGCGTAATGTTCTCGATCGTGCCAGTCAGCTTGGAGGCAAAATCATCCATGCCGACCCGCACCAGGTTGGGGCTCTCGCTCAGTGCCCAGGTGTGACCGGGGTGGTAGCGCAGATTTTCCGGCACCGCGAAGCCGCCGACCACGGCGGGCTGAAGGCGGGGTGCAACAGCGTCATGCTTGGCTGGGGCGACCTGCAACACTGGTCGCACAAAAGCATGGCGGGTGCGGACGTAGTCAATCGTCAAGAAAGTTGCGAAGAAGAAGAGAACCAGTAGGACCGTCATAAGTCACCTCGTCGGAGGGCCGTCTAGCGAGCCACTCAGCACTTTTGTTAAGGCAATCAGCGTGCCAAGACGAGGCAAATTGCGAGTAAGTGCGCTGCGGGCTGCGATCTCTTGTGAAATGATGCGGATAGACGGAAGGCAAGTTCATGGCGCGGACCATTGCGATGAAATTGTCAACAACGCTTTGATGGAAATCGCAACAGTCTAAAGCTCGTGTTTTCAGTGTTTGGAGGTGGAGGACGCGATTGATCTTTTGCAATCAGTGGGTTGCGGGTTGGCAACCCACTGATGAATCTCACAACAGTCAAAGTTGAAGAATGCAACGGTGAAAGAGCTACTCTGGCGAGTACTGCGTCTCCAGTTCGGCGTCGGCGGAGTGCGGAGTGTTGGTTAATGCAGTGATTCCGTACTCCAAGCCTTTTTCAAAGGCCTTCAGGTTCAGTTCCCGGGAGCTGGGCGGAACAGAATCGGCGACCGCTTTGCGCACGGCGTCGGGGTCCAGCAGTTGTGTGACTGCGGTGAAGAATCCCACCATCACCGAATTGAGCACCATGCGCTTTCCCAGTTCTTCGGCGATGCGGGTGGCGGGGACGCTGTAGACCTGGATTTCCTTGCTGACATCTGACACTCGCACCAGATCCTGCTCGACAATCAAGATGCCGCCGTCTTTCACCTCGTTGCCGAAGCGGACATAGGCCTCTTGCGACATGATGACCATGATGTCCGGGTGGGTGACGTAGGGGTACAGTATTGGCGTGTCGGAGAGCACGAGCTGCGCACTGCAGGCGCCGCCGCGGGCTTCCGGGCCGAAGTTCTGGGTCATGGTGGCAAAGGCACCTTGAAAAATCGAGGCGGCCTTGCCGAGGACGATGGCCGAGAGAATCACTCCCTGGCCGCCAAAACCTGCGATACGAATTTCAGTTAGCTGCAGTCGCATACCATCTCCGGTTCTTCCACGTATCTTTCACCGAGCGATTCGGTGTATTGCGCTCGCATCATGGTTTGGTAGTCGGGGCGCTCACGGTCTACAAACTTACCCACGATGATCTCCCCGGTCATGGTCATGCCAACCTCGCTGGTAGGCGCACCGTGCCGGACTTTGCTCTTCTCCTTGTAGTACTTCATGGCGTCGAGACCGTCCCCCAGCTTGTTGCGACGCTGATAGAGCGTGGGACAGGGCGAGATAATTTCGATAAACGAGAAGCCTTTCTTCTGAAACGCCTCGGTCATGGCGCGGGTAATTTGCCTGACATGAAACGTGGTCCAGCGCGCGACGTAAACCGCGCCCGCCGCTTCGACCAGGTGCGGCAAATTGAACGACGGCTCGAAGACGCCGTAGGGATTCGTTGAGGTCGTCGAGTGATCCGGCGTGGTGGGCGCGGTCTGGCCCCCCGTCATGGCGTAGAGCAGATTGTTCACGCAGATGACCTTCAGATCGATGTTGCGACGCGCGGCGTGGATCAGATGATTGCCGCCGATGGCGGAAAGATCGCCGTCGCCGGAATAGACGACGACGTTCAGCTTTGGATTTGCCAGTTTCAAACCGGTGGCGAACGGGATGGCGCGGCCGTGCGTGGTATGGAAAGAATCCAGCTTGACGTAGCCCGCCACGCGGCCAGTGCAGCCGATGCCCGAGACCAGGGCCAGCGATCGCAGATCGATTTTCGAGTCGATGAGCGCTCGCGCGAAAGAGTTTACGGTGGTGCCGATGCCGCATCCCGGGCACCAGATATGAGGCATGCGATCGCTGCGTAAGAAGGGCTCGACTGGGTTGACGAGATCGTTGATCAAACTGCCTGACATCGGCTGGCCTCCACAATTACCTTGAGTATGTCTTTGGGGTCGTGAACTCCGCCGCCCGCGTGCGACACGGCGAAGGTCTTTGCCTGACCCGCGGCAGCGCGCTCTACTTCGCGCACCATCTGGCCCAGATTGAGTTCGGGGACGACGAATGCTTTCACTTTGGCTGCGAGTTCGCGGATCTTTTTCTCGGGGAACGGCCAGGCGGTGATCAGGCGCAACTTGCCGACGCGCAGACCCTGTTTACGAGCCGCCTCGATGGCGCGTTGCGCCACTCGGGAAGTGATTCCGTAAGAGACGACCACGACATCGGCGCCATCGATTTGCTCTTCTTCGGTTATGGTGATGCGGTCGACGGCGTTAAGAATCTTGTTTTGCAGGCGGCGAACCAGTTTGTCCTGGGTGGGCAGAGTCATGTCGGGATAGCCGCGCTCGTCGTGGGTCAGGCCGGTGACATGAAAGTTGTAGCCATCGCCGGCGTGCGCCATCTCCGGAACCAGGTCGCCGTTGGTGCCGTAGGGGAGATAGTCGTCAACCGACTTCTTCGTATGGCGGCGGGGTACGACTTCGATCTGGTCGGCGGGAGGAATCACTACCTTCTCGGTCATGTGCCCTACGCATTCGTCCATCATGAACATCACGGGCACACGATATTCTTCCGCCAGGTTGAAGGCTTTGATGGTGAGATCAAAACACTCCTGCGGAGAGTTGGGGCAGAGGGCGATGATCTCGTAGTCGCCATGCGAGCCCCAACGCGCCTGCATCATGTCAGCTTGCGCGGGAAGCGTGGGCAGGCCGGTGGACGGTCCTCCACGCTGCACATCGACGAACACACACGGGGTTTCGGTCATGGCCGCGTAGCCGATGTGTTCCATCATCAGAGAGAAGCCGGGGCCGGAGGTCACCGTAAACGCCTTGGCACCGGCCCAGACCGCACCTTGCAAGGTGATGGAAGCCGCGAGTTCGTCTTCCATTTGGATGAAGGCTCCACCTACGGTCGGCACACGAGAGGCAAAGCGCTCAACCACTTCGGTGGAAGGAGTTATGGGGTATCCGGAGGCGAAGCGGCAGCCCGCGGCCAGAGCGCCTTCGCAGCAGGCATGGTCGCCATCCATGAAGTGTATGCCGGTGAGCACACCATGAGGGTCAGCCTTCATTTGTCACCTGCCTTAACGGGATCTGCCTTGGTGGCGAAAATGGCGAAGTCGGGGCAGTACATGCCGCACAAGTCACAACCGCTGCACTTTTCCGGATGCACGACATGTGGGGGATGGTAGCCCTTGGAATTGAAAGCGGAGGAAAGTGCGAGCACTCTGGTGGGACAAAACTCGACACAGAAGCCGCAGGCTTTGCACCGCTCGACAACAATGGAAACACGTCCTTTTGCCAATGGGAATCTCCGAGCTCAAGGTGTTAGAACCACCACGAAATCTTACGCCATTATGCTTTGTGAAGGGGGGCGGTTGGATGTGACAGGGATCACTGATGTTTGTGAGAACGGGCACACTTCCTGTGCAACGCTAAGAAACAAAGGTCGCAGAAACCTCTGTGGCAGGATGATTCGGGATAGGCCCGGGTTCTTGCCCCATCGGTGAGGCAAGGCACCATTGATTGTGCCTTTGATCACAGCAATTGGGAAAGCGAGGACTGAGAATGAGAGCTGGTTGACGAATTCGCGGCTGTTCAAAAGGGGGCTGCCATGTTTGAAGCCGAAGTTGCGATGGAAAAACGCTCATCGGTCCTGCCACTGCTACTCATGCTGTGCCTGCTAACGCTGATCGTGGGTACGGTGACCTACGTGTTTCTTCAAGTCCGGGGCAAAACGCCTCTCAGCGCGCAGGAGGCGAGGGGGATAGTAACAGCCGCGCTCCAGGGACCAGGTCCGGCGGTTATTCACTTCCGCACTGGTCTCGTGAAAAACGACGAAAAACTACCGGATCCTAATTATCGATTGTTGGAAAAAGCAGGAATAGTTAAATTGGGCAAGGCGCCGGAGGGTAGCGTGCTGGTTTCGCTCACACCCGAAGGAGAGCGCCTGCTGACTGGTATCCCGGGTTTCAAGAAGTCGCAAGAAAAGGATGGCACCTTCGCGTATCAGGCTCCGCTGGCGCAACGGCAATTCGTAAGCATCGCCGGCGTAACCATGAACGGAACTGACAACGCGATCGTCGAATACAATTGGAAATGGGTGCCCAATGCATTGGCGGACGTGTTTGACGCGGGCGGTCCGCTGGTGAAGAGCTTCAATCTCTGGGAACGTCAAACCCTGATCAATAAGTATCAAGTCGATTTCTATCACGGGACTCCGACGAGATCCACGCTTGCTCTCGTGCGGAACGGTCGGGAATGGGCAACCCCGGCGCGATAGCGGGCGGCGAGCGAAAGCTAACAACGCAGCCGGTTTTTGGTTACTGAGTGCGCTTAGAGTTTCAAGAGCAGAACCTTGGTTTGAAAGGAGAAAATGCGATGTCGATGAAGAAACTTCTGGTGATGTTTACAGCCCTTATCGTGTTCACCGGCACGGTTGCCGCGCAGGACCAAGCACCCTGCCCAACCGAGAAAGTCATCAAGCATGTCCCGGTTAAGTTCACGTCGCCTGTATCCGGCAAGGGTATGTACACGGCATACTGTGCCGTTTGCCATGGAGCGGACGGCAAAGGTGGAGGCCCCGCGGCCAGCGCGCTGAAGATTCCTCCCAACGACCTTACGGTGCTGAGCAAGAACAACGGAGGGAAATATCCCTCGCTGAAAGTCTCTGCCTCCATCCGCAACGAATCCGAGCTTCCCGCGCACGGATCCAAGGACATGCCGGTGTGGGGAACGTTGTTTTGGAATGTGAGTAGTGGACACGAAGGTGAGGTGCAGCAACGCGTGGTAAACCTTACCAAGTACATCGAATCCCTGCAAGCGAAGTAGACCGGTTGCTGAGCATCTGTGGATCCGGCGCTGAGCCGGTCGGGGCACAAGCCCTAGCTTGTGCCCCTTGCTCGTCTTGGCAAAAGTGACGGTTTACGCCGTTCGGACAAGAAGACCCTGCGACAACTAATGGCAAGAAATGGAGATCGGGGTGGATCCCGAGGAAAAACCCCACCCTCGACGAACGGTAACGGGGCAGGCAACATGTGAGGCGCATCACAATGGCGTGTATCATGCAGCACTGCCAAGCGTTCTGTCCCGACCGACACTGGCGTCAGACGAACCCGGTTGAACGGGCTCGTACTGTGTGCAAGATGCGACCCCGCCAGCGAACTGGGCTGGATCAAGGTTGCCTTGCGAGGTGTTACAGGAGGCTGGTTCATGCTCTCGCCATACGGAATGGAGATTGTAGAAAGCTGCCTTACATGCAAGCTGCGAGTTGATCGTATCTTCTGCGATCTGCCTCCTGCCGCGTTGCAGGCTTTTGAAGGCATCAAGTACGCGACCGCCTATCCTCAGGGGGCTGTGCTGTTTGTCCAGGGGCAGCTGCCGCGCGGCATCTTTGTGCTCTGCAAAGGCACGGTGAAGCTTGCCATCAACTCCCCCAGCGGCAGAACGGTAATTGTGAAACTTGCCGAGCCTGGGGAAGTGCTGGGGTTGAGCGCCACGATCTCCGGCAAACCTTACGAAGTGACGGCGGAGACGATCGATCCCTGCCAGGTCAATTTCGTCAAGCGCGATGACTTTCTTCGTTTCCTGAAAGATGATGTGGAGGCCTGTTTCAAAGTGGCCGAGCAGTTAAGCGAGAAATATCACAATGCCTGCAGGGAAGCGGGCGCGCTGGGACTGTCACACTCCGCCGGAGAAAAGCTGGCCAAGTTGCTTCTGGAATGGACTTCCAAGACTGGCGATGGCGTCAAAGGGGATCCCCGGTTGAAGCTTCGACTCACCCACGAGGAAATCGCGCAGATGATCGGAACTTCGCGGGAAACGGTTACCCGGCTGTTTGCCGAGATGAGAAAGCGTCAGATCTTGCAGTCGAAAGGCTCGACTCTGGTGATTCGCAACACGGCGGCGCTGCGCGAGCTCGCCAACCACAACTAGCCGCCGCCCGTCCGCGCCAGTAGCTTCGATGAGCGCAGGCGGAACGGCATGCATGCGACACACCTGGGGGAACGTCGATCCCACCCCAAGAACGCATATTCACGTGATTTAAGTCGCGTGACCAAGATCACAATTTCCGGTGATGATTGTCACCGCCGAGCGATCCGTTCTCTCTTATTGTTGCCCGTAGGGTGGGGCGTCAGAGTCCCGGTTCAAGTGGGGAGGAAAACGGCATATGGCTTCGCCAAACGGCAACGGGCAGCATTCAAAGCAGGTAAACCAAAAGCCACGATTGATTTTCTGGGAGTTGACCAAAGGGTGTAATCTGCGCTGCATCCATTGCCGGGCCACGGCTACGGAGCTGAGTTCTCCTTCCGACCTGTCTACCCAAGCGGCACGCGATGTCATCGATGAGATTGCCACGGTGTCCACTCCCATCCTGGTGCTTAGCGGTGGCGAGCCGCTCTTCCGTTCGGATATTTTCCAGTTGGCGCGCTATGGCACGGACAAGGGCCTGCGCGTGGCGCTGGCGACAAATGGCACGCTGGTTACCAGGCACGTGGCGCGCATGATCGTCGATAGCGGCGTGCAGCGCGTTGCCATCAGCCTGGACGGCGCTGATGCGCTGACCCACGATACTTTCCGCGGCATTCCCGGCGCATTCGAAGCCGCCATTGCCGGTTTCCGTAATCTGAAGAATCTGGGAATGTCGGTGCAGATCAACACCACGATCGCCCGCCACAATGCCCATCAGCTTCCGAAGGTGCTCGAACTGGCGAAGTCGCTGGGGGCGGACGCACTGCACACCTTCCTGTTGGTGCCGGTAGGTTGCGGCGTGGATATCGCGGCCGAACAAATGGTTCCGCCGGAAGAGTACGAGCAGATGCTGAATTGGTTCTATGATCGCTCGCTCGAAGGTGGCATCGAGATGAAGGCGACTTGTGCGCCGCACTACTTCCGCGTGGTTCGCCAACGACGGGCTGCGGAACACCGTTCCGAGGCCGCGGCAGCGGCGGCTCACGCTGCTCCGCCAGTAGTTGAAGCGGCGCAGCATCCGCCAAGTATTGGTCCCACGGAGATGGTGATGCCCGGCTCAACCGGCATCGAGTTGAAGCCTCATGGGGCGGGACAGACGAGTGTTGGACAACCCGTGGGACACCCTGGAAAGCATCCTTCTGACATGAACGCGATGACCAAGGGATGCCTGGCCGGAACCGCGGTGTGTTTCATTTCTCATCAGGGCGAGGTCTATCCCTGCGGATACTTGCCGGCCTTGGCAGGAGACCTGAAAAAACAGCCGTTTGCCGACATCTGGGAGAACTCGGTGGTGTTCAATCAACTACGCGACACCAACAACCTGGAGGGGAAATGCGGCTGCTGCGAGTTCCGCAACATTTGCATGGGTTGCCGGGCGCGCGCCTTCGCTGCCACCGGCAACTATCTCGATGAGGAGCCGTTCTGCGTTTACCAACCGCAGACGAAAGGTTTGAAAAAGGAGAAAGATATTACGCCGGCGGAAGTCACACGCTAAACGGCACGCTTCCTGCCGCCGAAAATGCCTGTAACCACAGAGACACGGAGGCACAGAGAAAGCACAGTATATTGTGCATTCCAAGCGGCCCTTCCCCATCCTCCGTGTCTCTGTGGTAAGAGCCGTTACGGGCCAAAAGACACGAACCCAGCGTGATATTCCGCAATCCCGCCTTTCAAGCGCCACTTCCCTGCTCATCGGAACTTAGCTAAACCACTGAAACGAAAGCTGTTTCCCTTTTTGGTGCTGAAATTCCTTTGGCAGGCCGTGTGCTTCTTCCTCTATGGAGTGATGCGTTAGGAGCAGACTTGGAACCGACTCTCATGGTCGTGGGCCTGAACTACCGTACCGCACCGGTGGGAGTGCGGGAGCGCTTCTGGATCAGCGAAAACCGGCGCTACGAAGCGTTGGTGCAGTTGTCAAGGGCGGAAGGCATCGAAGAAGTAATCGTAATGGCCACCTGCAACCGCACTGAGTTTTGGCTGTGGGCTGACGATGTGACCCTGACCGCCAACTCCGTGATGCGGCTGCTCGGCGCCGAATATGGACTCAAACTGTGCGAATGGAAGCACTTCTACCGCCTGCTGGATGAACCGGCGCTCCTGCATATCTTTCGGGTCGCATCCAGCCTTGACTCCATGGTGGTGGGCGAGCCCCAGGTCGTTTCCCAAGTGAAAGAGGCTTGGGAACAGGCACAGAAGGTGGGGGCAGCGGGCCGATTTCTGGATGCTGTGTTGCAGAAGGCGCTCGCGGTCTCGAAGCGGGTGCGCAGTGAGACGGCCATCGGTAACAAAGCAGTTTCGATTCCTTATGCCGCCGTGGAACTCGCCCGCCAGATTTTCGGCACGCTGGAAAACAAGAAAGTTATTCTGCTGGGCGCGGGCCATTTGAGTGAGCTCTCAGCCCGTGAGTTGCTTAATCATGGGGCCACTTCGGTCGGCGTGATCAATCGTACACTCGAACACTCGGCTGAGCTGGCGGCGAAGCTCGGCGGGGTTGCGATCCCGTTGGAGGAGCGCTGGAAATATATGGCGGAATCCGACATCATCATCAGCTCGACTTCCTCTCCGCACACGATTCTCAGCCGCGAGGAAGTCGAACTCATGGTTCGCGGGCGCAACGATCGACCCCTGGTGATCGCGGATATCGCGATGCCCCGCGACGTTGACCCCGCGGTGCGCAACGTCAAGGGCGTTTTCCTCTATGACCTTGACGACCTGGAAAACGTGCCCGACAGCAATGCGAGCGAGCGTGAGGCTGCCGTCGCCGCCGCCCAGAAGATTCTGCAGGCCGAGGCGCAAGGCTTCCGTCGCAAGCTGATGGCGGATCGTGTGGTGCCGACCATCGTGGCACTGCGCCTACGTCTGGACGAGATTTGCCGGCAAGAACTGGATTCCTTCCGGGAAGAGAGCGGACCGCTTTCCAGGGATCAGGACGAAATGCTGGATGCAGTCACGTCCCGGATAACGCAGAGGATCGCAGGATCCCTGGTGCGCGAACTCAAGGAACTTCCAGAGAAGGTGCAGCAGGAGCAGATGACCTCTGCATTGCAGCGGCTGTTCCACTTGCAAACAGGCGGGCAGGCAGTCGCGGACACCAGACCCTAAAAGGCGCAGCGCAGCTGATAGCCGAAAGAGAGCAAAGGTCAGCGGTCGTCAGCGGAGCCAGTCTGGGAGCCTTCGTCATCCCCACGAATCAATCCAAATTTCTTTAGCTTGTAACGCAGAGCATCGCGGCTGATGTCCAACAGCTTGGCAGCGTGGGTCTGGTTACCGTTTGCTTGGCGCATGGCCAACTCGACCATGGCGTGCTCCACTTCTTCCAGGGACGTTCCGCCTTCCGGGATATAAAGCCGCGGGAGGGTGCGGCCATTGGGTAATGTCAGCCCACCCTCGGCGGGTGAAGTTCGTTCAAAGACAGTGCGGCCGCCCGAATCGCCCACGGAAAACGGCAGATACTCGGGTCGCAGTAAGGGCTCGTCTTCCAGGATCATGCCACGCTCGATGGTGTTCTTGAGCTCGCGAACATTGCCGGGCCAGTTATGAGTGAAAATCAGACGGCGGGTCTCGTCGGTAATGCCACGAATCGACTTCTTGAATCTGCGGTTGTAGCGCTCGATGAAAAAGTCCACTAAAGGAAGGATGTCTTCTTTTCTGTCCCGCAGGGGCGGAATGAAGATCGCAATAATGGCCAACCGGTAGTAGAGATCCTGACGAAACTGACCATCGCGCACCGCCTTTTCCAGATCGCGGTTGGAGGCTGCGATCACTCGTACATCCACCTGCATATCGCGGACACCGCCCACGCGGCGGATGACCTGGTCTTCCAGCACGCGCAAGAGTTTGGCTTGCAGCAGTGGAGAGAGTTCGCCGATTTCATCGAGAAACAGCGTACCGCCGTCGGCGGCCTCAAACAGCCCTTTCTTCATCTGCTTGGCATCGGTGAACGCGCCTTTTTCGTGGCCGAAAAGCTCGGCTTCCATCAGCGTCTCCGGAATGGCGGAGCAGTTGATCGCGACAAAGGGCTTCTCCTGGCGGGAGCTTTCGTAGTGGATGGCTTTGGCGATGAGGTCCTTGCCGGTACCGCTTTCCCCTTGAATCAAAATCGTGGTGGCCTCGCTGGCCGCAACCTTGCGGACGAAGTTCATGAGCTCGGTCATCTTGGGCGAGACGCTCACCACGCTGTTGTAACCGGAAGCGCGGCGCACCTCACTCCGCAGGGTCTGAACTTCGGTGCGCAAGCTCGTGGCCTCGAGCGCGTTCTTGATGGTAACGTGAAGCTCATCGAAATCGATGGGCTTGCCCACGAAGTCGTAAGCCCCAAGCTTGAGCGCGGCTTTGACATCGTCGATTTGCGGATCGGCCGTGATCATGATGACGGCGCGGGCGTCGCCATTCTTCTTGAGTTGATCAAGCACTTCGATGCCGCTGATGTCGGGCATGCGCACGTCGAGAAGAACGAGATCGGGCGATTCCCGCTGCGCCAGTTTAAGCGCCGGTTCCCCGGAATCAGCTTCGATCACGTGGTAGCCCCACTCTTCGCACTTCTGGCGAAGCGACCAGCGCACCAGGCGCTCGTCGTCCACGATCATGACTTTCTCTGCAGGCATCCCGTGTTTAATTTACTACGAAATGGAAGCGGCTTGCTCTGGCGGCTTGCCGGGTATGGCCGAAAGGACCGTGCCGCCGGGCTGGAGCCGACAGGCAGGCTTCGCGGCGGCGGCCCGAGGATACGTCCATGCGACCCCGCTTAACTGTCATCGACTTTTTGCCGATAAGGTATTAGGAATGCATCTCGGACGGCCTACCAACACACAAGTGTGGCCAGCCAGACGAGCCGGAGAAAGTCGAGAATTGAAGGAACAGTATCAGCCCGAGGCCGCCCCCGTTCGAGAGACCTTCGACGCCCGTCGCCATCCCCGGTTCAAAGTCGAAGTCGATATCCAAATCCATTCCCGGACGTGCGGTATGCTGAAGGGCCATACCGTGGATCTCAGCGAATCCGGAATCTCAGCACTGCTGAGAATGGAAGTTCCCTTAGGCGAGGTGGTGACGCTGGACTTTACGCTTCCATTCGGGCGAGTGACAATTCATGCCGTGGTTCGCCAGAGAAGCGCTTTTCGCTACGGCTTCCAGTTCGTTGCTTTAGACGCCGGGATGGAAATCATTCGGTCCACCTGTCGCCAGCTTGCCGTTGAACAATACTTGAGATTGCCTTAGGCATACAACTCAACCACTTAACCATCGAGGTTCTTCTTTCCCGGGACGGTGGGCAGTTAGGCTCTGTACGGACCGGGGTCGACGATGGCTTGAATAACCGTGAGCCTGCGCTTGGTCCAAGCCGACTTTATTGCCATTTCCACTTCGGAAGCGGTCTCGCACACCTTGCCGTCCGCGCCAAACGCCTCCGCCACCTTTGCCATGTCTGGATTCGTGAAGTCCACGGCGTGGTGAGGCAATCCTCGCCGTTCCTGCGACATGGCGATAAGGGAGAGGGCGCCGTCGCACAGGACAACAACGATAAGCGGCAATCTTAGACGCCGGGCGGTTTCCAGTTCCGCCATATACATGGCGAACCCTCCATCGCCCAGAAAAGCGACGACCGGTCTGTCCGGCCAAGCCAGTTGGGCCGCCATTGCCGCTGGGAATCCATATCCCATCGATGACAAACCGTTCGACATAAAGAAAGACTTGGCAGCGTAGGTTGTCCACATCTGGCCCACCAGGAACTTGTGGGCGCCGACATCGCAGGTAGCCACGGTCTCCTTGGGCAGTATCTTCCTTGCTGCAGCGACCACCTGGTGAGACGCCATCCCCGTGCCGGCACGGGTGATGAGCTCCAACAAGTCCCGGCGGTGAGAACTGATTTCATGCAGGTTCCACGTGTGTCGAGATGGCAACTGTTCCGCGAGAGCAGAAAGTGTTGTAGCAGGATGACCGATCAGTTCCATTTCCGCTGGATAAAAATCGTCGCTGTTGGGCAACGCGTCAAGGTGGATGACCGGTGCTTGAAAATTCCAGGGCTTGTCGAACTCCACCACGTCCAGCCCGCAAGCGACGATGAGATCCGCGCGCTCCCCCAGTTCAAGGACGAGCTTGTCTCCCAGCATCTCAAAAACGCCGGCAAAGAGCGGATGGTCCTCCGGGATCACGCCTTTGGCCTTGGGCGTTACGATGACCGGTACGCCCAGCTTTTCCGCCAAACCGACCAGGGCGTCGCCCGCATTGGCACGGAGAACCCCCAAGCCGGCAAAAATGATTGGGCGCCCAGCGACAGCAATCATTTCCTCCGCTTTGGACAACGATTCCCTGCCGGGCGCGCCCATACCGGCGTAAGCGCGAACGGGAGAAGTCGTGGGAAATTTTCCACCGGCTTCCGCCTTGGCCAGATCACTGGAGAGAGTGAGATGGACGGGACCGGGCCGCTCACTCGTGGCGATCCGAATTGCTTTATGCAGCGTCTCCGCTGCCGAGCCCGGATGTACCCATGCACTCCATTTGGTGACCGGTCTGTAGAAAGCCACGGAGTCCAGCACCTGGTGGGTGGCTACGTTGTACCGGGGTGCCGCGATCTGTCCCGTAATTGCGATGACCGGATCGCGGTCCATCCACGCATTGGTGACGCCGGTGGCCATGTTGGTGGCGCCGGGACCGATGGTCGCGACCGAGACTCCTGGAATGCCCAGGATTTCGCCAGTCACGCCCGCGGCAAATGCCGCCGTGTTCTCATGCTTGGTTAGCAGAAACGCGATGTCCGCCTCTTTCAGCGCATGCATGAGGTCCACCACTTCGCCGCCCGGCAGGCCGAAAACGTAAGGTATCCCCACCCGCCGGAGGACTTCGGCCATTGCTTGTACCACTGTGGTCACTTTGGTTTTTGCCACCGCGCTCATTGCTGGATGCCTCCCACTATCTTGGCGCGCATGAGAACAGCCTAATACTTTCTCAGAACTAGAAAGAACCCACATGCAGCGCCAATGAATCCGAATGCCACCAGGTACATGAGGCCCGCTGTATATGTCCCCGTAATCCCGATCAAGAAACCGACGATCATTGGTGACAGGGCGCCAACCAGTTGGGACGATCCATTTTGCAATCCGGCCGCCTGACCGATCATGTGGGCAGGTATAAATGTTTGAAGCAGGGTCCAAGCCATCGGTACGGAAACACCTTTAAAGAAGAGCGCAACACAAAGAAGGCCTGCGCTCAAGTAACTGCTGTGAACCATAGCTGCCAAAAATATGAAGAAGGCGCACCCGGCGAGGCCGACACAATTTATAACAGCTGCTCTCTTCAACCGATCAGCAACAACGCCTGCGCTGATCAATCCCAAAAGACCGAAGCAGTACGGCAGCGAGGAGAAGAATCCCATTTTCGCCCAGGAAAAGCCGCGAGCGACTCTCAGATACTGGGGCAGCCAGGACATGATGCCCCACCATATGCTGACCGAAGCCCAAAAAGAGAACGCGCAGCAACAAAAATCGGGGTTCTTGATCAGCAAGATGAAGTTTCGCCAGGCCGTCCCGGTCTTGACGCCGCTTTCGGTTCCGGCACCGGGTGTCTCACTCCTGGTTATATGTTCGAGTTCGGCCTTATTTACCCACCTATTTTGTTGGGGTCGATCGGTGGTGAAAAACCAGATAAACGGAATGCTGACCATGCTAAGTACGGCGCACAACCAATAAATGGTACGCCAGCCATAGACGGCGATGATGGCGGCGAAGACGGCCATGCCCACAGCAGGCCCGACCATCTGACCAACCAGCCAAGCCGAGTTCGCCTTTCCTCTTTCTTCCCGAGGAAACCAGTTCTTCACAAATGCACTCAGCATTGGGTAGTGCAGGCCTTCTCCGGCTCCCAAGATGAACATTGCGGCATAGAGCAGCGTCACCGTCCTTGCATTTGCGGCTAGAAGGAGTGGCACAGTCCATGAGATCAAGGCAATCGACATAGCTTTACGCGGTCCCAATCGATCCCCAACCGGGCCAAGCAGAACATTTCCCAGCCCGTAAGCGGCAAGGAAGAACGTCATTAGCAATCCCTGTCCGACAGGGTTGTTCTTGAGTCCCATTTCCTGGAGGAAAGGTGGGAAGGCGATCAGAATCGAAACGTTCACTCGATCCAGATAGGCTACGAAAACGGTAAAGGATAGAATCGTCGCGAGCCAAACCCGCATCCTGGTTGCGGCTTCGCCTTGAATCATCGCGCTTGGCACTTCTCTTTCGGCGAGGGTCTGAGGTGTTTTGGCAGCCATTCTCGATTCTCCTCACTAAGTTCCGATGAGGAGCGAGCCTCGCTTTCAACCTTCGACATTCGACTTGGAGTAGCGGCAACAAGCTCTCCCCAAGCCCCCGCTCCAATCGGGGGCCCGTGGATGACCTTATTATTGAGCGCCCCGCTCCTAGCTCTGCTTGAGCGCCGCTTTCACGCGATCCGGCGTCATGGGCAACTGGAACAGCCTGACCCCTGTCGCGTCATGGATCGCATTCGCTATGGCCGCTCCCAAGGTGATGATTGGTGGCTCGGCGATCCCATCGGGAGCCAGTTCCGGATTGTCGACCAGAACAACTTCGATCTTCGGCATTGTCGAGAAGCGTGGGATCTCGTACGTGTCGAAGTTCTTGTCGAGAACCTCGCCATTGCTGAAACGTACCTCCTCGCTGAGCGCATAGCCAATGCCCATGCTGACACAGCCTTCGACCTGCTGATGAGTGATTTCCGGGTTGACGATGATGCCTGCGTCCACCGCGGTGGCAACACGTTCAACCTGCACCTTCCCGGTGCTCTTGTCGACCTTCACCTGCACCACCGTGGCCACATAAGTTTTGTACCAGGTGCCGCACGCGACACCTATGTTCTGGTTACTCGGTGCCCGGGTTGGCTTCCAGCCAAACTGCTTCACCGCCGCCTCGAGCACACGCCGCATGCGTTTGTCGGTCAAATGCCGCATGCGGAATTCAACGGGATCGACGCCGGCCTTGCTCGCCAGCACATCCATATGCGACTCGCGAGCGAAGGTGCTTGTACACACCGCTGGCATACGCCACGGTCCAACATTGAAGGGATGCAGACCGCCAGCTGTGTCCATTTTTTGCCAAGCGATTCCCGTTACCGGCACCGCGGTCGTGCGCTGGTTCGGAATGTCATAGAAGGTCACCGAGCCCCAATCGCCAGCCGCATACACCGTGAAATCCCAAGAGACGATTTTGCCGTCGGCGGTCATGCCGGAGCGGATCTTCACCACTGCCGCCGGCCGGAATCTCTCGTATTGGAAATCCTCGGCACGATTCCATACGAGTTGGACGGGTTTGCCTACCAGCTTCGCTAAACGCACCGCTTCGGCGCAATTCTGCCCGTTGGTCTTCCCCCCAAAGGCACCGCCCACATACGGGGTAATGATGCGCACGTTTTGTTTGGGGAAACCCATTGCCTGTGCCATTTTGTCTCTGAGGATGAACGGGATCTGGGTTGCTGCCCACACCGTGGCCTTGCCATTCTCGATGGTGGCGAGCGCTGACTGCGTTTCCATTGCCGCGTGAGCGCCGTAACTGTGAAAGTAGGTTAGCTCAAACGGTTCCGCGAGTTTTTCCGCATCGGCCAGGTTGCCGCTCTCTTTCATCACCTGGGGTGGCGTCGCATTTTTGACGAGGTGGTCGAAAATGGTCTTGTCGTTCAGCCCCGTCTCCTTACGCTCGTACTGTGCCTTGATAAGCCCCAGCGCCTTTTCAGCCACGTCGGGCCGCTCGCTGATCACGGCGATCAGGTCGCCGTCCCTCACCACCTGCGCGCCGGGTATCTTCTCCGCGGCAGTTGTGTCGACATCTTTCCGGGTTGCGCCATGTGCCGGTGGCCTTAGAATCCGTGCGTACACCATCCCCGGGACCCTGATATCACCGGCGTACTTGGCCTTGCCGGTAACCTTTTCAACTGCGTCCTTGCGTCGGGACGACTTGCCGATCACTTTGAAATCCGCTGGAGATTTCAACGGCACATTGGCAAGGTGGCGCTCAATGCGCTTCCCTTGGACCAGCTCTCCATAGGTGACGCGTTTGCCCTGCGCCACATCAGTGATGACGCCCTCGCTCACCCGCAAGCGCTCGACGGGAGCCTTGAACTGCTCCGCCGCCATTTGCAGGAGGACGGCACGTGCTTCGGCAGCGGCTCCGCGCACGATCGGGCCCAGTATTCTCATGGATTGTGATCCAAAGGTGCCTACGTCCCAAGGGCACACATCGGTGTCGCCCGTGATCACTTCGACCGAGTCGAACCCAACCGCGAGCTCGTCGGCAAGGAGTTGCGCAAACGAGGTCTTGGGGCCCTGTCCCAGTTCGACCCTGCCCACAAGGCAGGTAACCCGACCATCAGCTCCGATTTGCAGAAACGCGTTGAAGTCGGTCGGCACTGAGGGCTTCGGAGGCTCGGTGTAGGTGGGTGGCACGCTCTGGGAAGCGGCTTGCCACGCGTCCAGCGGACCGGTGCAGAAGAACACGACCAGTCCCGTCCCTGTGAATTTGAGAAACGTGCGGCGGCTGAGATCGCCATTCGCAGTTACATTTACGTCGTCTTGTATCAGGAGTGTTTTCATGCCGCCTTTCCTTTCATCGCCGCCGCAGCTTCCTGGATGGCGTCTACGATGCGATTCTGATTGCCGCAACGGCACAGGTTGTCATCCATATAACGAATGATTTCTGCGCGCGTTGGCTGCCGCTTCTTGAGCAGAAATGCATATGCCGACATGATCATTCCCGGTGTGCAGAAGCCGCACTGGAAGGCATTGTGGTTGATGAAGGCCTCCTGGATGGGGTGCAGGCGGTCATCCTTGCTTAGGCCCTCGATCGTCAGCAAGTGCTTGCCGGCGATGTCCTTGACGGGGACCGTGCAAGACCGGACGGCTTCCTTGTTTACAATCACTGTGCAAACGCCGCACAGCGCAGCGCCGCAGCCGAACTTGGCGCCGGTGAGGCCGAGATCGGAGCGCAGCACCCACAGCAGCATGCGCTCATCATCGACCGTCACCCGCGTCGGCTTGCCATTGAGAGTGAATGAGATTGCTCGTTCCATCGCAGCTCCTTATGATGGTGTTCGAAATCAGCGGATAAGAACTTGGTTTGCTAAGGGCAGCGACACAGCAGACGGAAACCACTACCCTGGATCCGCGGCGCGTTGCCAGATCAGTGGGTTAGTTCCTCGGGGCAAGTATTGGCTCGCATCACAGGCGAGTCAAGTGTTCCTGGTCACACATTTATGTGACATTCGTCAACAGAAGACCACGCTCTCCGTGCCGAGGCAGAGAACGAAGGCTGGATGGCAAACAGGTGTGTCGCCTGAGAACAAACGCGGCCCGCAAGATGCTTGCCTGCCTCGACCATACATCGTAGACCTTGCGACTTCGCGGGACTTCTTAGGGGTAGTTCGAAAGGCTTTTCGCCGGCAACCCTGCAAGCCGTCTAGTAATAGACGCGATGGGAATCATCCCCCACTTTTACTGCCACGCTCTTCCGGGTCCCCCATAATTACCCACCGTGGCACCCCGCCCACGATCGCGCCGATTAGCAGCGCGCCCAAAAAGGTGTATCCTCCCTCAATCCACAGCAGCTCGGGCACCAGCCGTGACGACGTCGCCGCCAGCAATGCTGCGAACATCGCCAACCACAACGCAAACGACACTTCGAGGCCGTGCGTCAACGTGCGCGAACCCAGCCATCGCAGCAGTCCCGCGACGCCGTACGCGAACAGTACGCACGCACCCACGCTCAGCAGATGCGGCGCCATCATTCGTGCCAACCCTCGCGTCTGTGGATCGCTCAATCCGAGCGCCGTCATCCATCGTGGCCGGAACAAGTATTCGGAGTGCCAACCCACGCCCAGCACCCACGCCGCCGCTCCGGCCAGCAGCACGGGCAAATGCACAACTCTTCTCGTTCGCCACGGAACGTGGTCCGCCACGGGCGCGGGCTTGGCCTGCAAGGCATCCGGAATGCATTCCTGCCCGCAATCGGCGCGCTCCGGCCAGCGCGTGCAATCGGCCAGGCGCAGTTTCGGGGGGGCGTTCAGGCTGCTCCACGCAGCCCGCAGCGCTTTGAACCGCACCGGCACCGGTGCAAGCGTCTCCGGACAGATCACCGTCCGCCCCTCGCGATACGTGTGGTAAACCTGTTCACCCCAAAGCGCCGGCAGCAGCAGGATCAGGCAAGCCCCAGCTAGGAACAGCAACAACCCAAATAGCAGCAGCATGACGTGCCTCCTTTCCTAGCGCGAATAATTCGTGCCAGACGGAAGGTCTTACCTACGAGCGTAACGATCTCAAAGCAAGCGTATTCGCTGCGCGACCGGGGCGCTCAGCATCATCACCGTAGCTCGTGACTCGCACACAGAGCAGGAAGCCGGCAACCCTCAAATGAACTTCTCACTCGCACGAGGGGCTCTATTCTTCGAAACAGGGGCCACCATCGTGACCATGCTTCTGGTGATCCTTGATTGTGCGACTCAGACGGGAATACGCGACCTGCAAGGAGCGTCTTTCCTGCTCGGTGAGGTACGGATTCTCGAGCGCGGTAAGAATGTCGTCGAATTCCGCTTCCAGTTCCTCAAGCTCTGCACAGAGCATGCGACCTCCGTTTCCTCCTGAAGCCGTCACGGAGCTGACTGCAAAATAGACTCGCCAACGGCGCTCGGCTGTTCTCGTCAGGAGATGATCCGCCGATTACGCAGCGGCTCTCGCCATGAGTTCCTTTCTTCCCAAACCTAAAATGCCGTGTTTCTTTCCTACTTTCTTGAATGCTTTGATGGCGGCGTCCAAATGATGCTTCTCGTGAGCCGCGGACAGTTGCGTCCGAATGCGGGCCTGCCCCTTGGGCACGACCGGGAAGAAGAACCCAATTGCGTAAACGCCCTCGTCAAAGAGATCACGGGCAAAGTCTTGTGCCAGTTTGGCGTCGTAGAGCATGACCGGCACGATCGGGGTATCCCCTTCCTTGAGATCGAAACCAGCCTCTTTGAGCAAGCCGCGCCAGTACTTGGCGTTCCACTCCAGCTTGTCGCGACGATCGGTTGAGGCGCTGATCAGATCCAGTACTTTGAGCGCACCTGCCACGATCACCGGCGGCACAGCGTTCGAAAACAGATAAGGACGTGCGCGCTGGCGGCACATCTCCACCAATTCGCGGCGCCCGCTGACGCACCCTCCGGAAGCGCCACCCAACGCCTTTCCTAACGTCGTAGTAATCACATCGATCTTGCCGAACACGCCACAGTGCTCGTGCGTACCGCGTCCGGTTCTGCCCATGAAGCCCGTAGCGTGCGAGTCATCCACGAAGACCATGGCGTTGTACTTCTCTGCGAGCGCGACGATTTCGGCCAGCTTGACGGTGTCGCCGTCCATCGAGAACACACCATCCGTGATCACCATGCGGGACCGCTTGTCCTGATGCTCTTGCAGTTTCTCCTCCAGGTGCCCCATGTCGGAATGCTTGTAAGTGTCCTGCATCGCCTTACACAGGCGCATTCCGTCCACGATGGATGCGTGAACGAGGCGGTCGGCGATCATCACGTCCTGCTCATTCAGGCAGGCCTCGAAGAAGCCGGCATTCGCGTCCATGCAGGAGGGGAACAGCAGCGTATCTTCGGTGCCAAGAAACGCGGTCAGGCGATTCTCCAACTCCCGGTGGATGTCCTGCGTACCACAGATGAAACGCACCGAGGACATGCCGTAGCCGCGTGCGTCCAATCCTGCGTGCGCCGCAGCGATGACCTCGGGGTGGCTGGAAAGTCCGAGGTAGTTGTTGGCACAAATATTGATGCACTTCCTGGTGGCCGAGCCCATAGGAAACTCCACTTCAATTTCCGACGACTGCGGCGAGTGGATATACCGCTCCTCTTTGAACAGGCCCGCGGCTTTGATTCCTTCGAGATCAGTCTGATAGCGGTGGCGAAATATATCGGCAAAAGCCATGACGCGCCTCGCGAAATAAGATTTGTTCAGTGCGGTGCCCAAGCCGGACCGGGTCCGGCGGCGGGCACGCTCTATCCCTTGACGACTTCAGCCTTCTGGAAACGTCGCACCAGCCCCACGATGCGCTCGACGGTGTCGAAAACCTCGGGAGTGGCGCATTCGTCGGGAATGTCAATCGAGTACTTTTTCTCCAGAAACCGAAGCAAAGACACCATGGAAAACGAATCTACAATGCCACCTGAAATCAGTGGCGTTGTCTCGGTGATGGTTCGCTCGTCTCCTTCTTCCAGATATTCCCGCATAATGTAATCGCGAACTGCTTGGGTGATTTCGTCCATGGCGTACCTCTTCAGTCTTCCATGATGGTGGAAAGATCCCCAACGGGCTCATGGAACTCCTTGCAGCGCAGGATGCGGCGCACGATCTTGCCGCTGCGTGTCTTGGGCAGCGAGTCCACGAACTCGATTTCCTGGGGCATTGCCAGCGGCGACAGCCGCTTGCGAATATGGTTCATGATTTCCAGTTCGAGGTCATCCGATGGTTGAAAACCTCGCTTTACGGTCACGTACGCTTTCACAACTTCCATGTTGACGGGGTCAGGTTTAGCGACGGCGGCAGACTCGGCGACGGCCGGGCATCCCAGCAAAGCCGATTCGACTTCGAAGGGGCCGACCAGGTGCCCGCCGGTGTTGATGACGTCGTCATCGCGCCCCATGAACCAGAAATAGCCATCCGCGTCGATGGAGGCGCGGTCGCCACACAGGTACCATCCATTCCTGAATTTCGCCTGGTATCCGGCGGCATTGTTCCAATAGCCACGAATCAGCGACGGCCAGCCTGGGCGCAACGCAATCAGACCTGCCGCGGCCGCCCGATTCACCGGTTCGCAGGTCTTCGGATCCAGCACCGTTGCGGCGATTCCCGGAAACGGCTTGCCCATCGAGCCGGGCTTGATTTCCATCCCAGGAAAATTCGCAATCACGATGCAGCCAGTTTCGGTCTGCCAGAACGTGTCGTGGAACGGTTTGCCGAAGACTTCTCTCGACCAGATCACGGCCTCGGGGTTCAGCGGTTCGCCCACGCTGGCCAGATGGCGCAAGCTGGACAGATCATGCTTGCGGATGATTTCCGCTCCCTCCTTCATGAGCAGGCGAATGGCAGTCGGCGCCGAATACCAGACGGTAACGCGGTACTTCTCGATGAACTCGTACCATTTCTCGGCGTTGAAACCGGAGTCCAGAACTGCTTGTGTAATCCCGTTCGCCCAGGGACCGATGATGCCGTAGGACGTGCCGGTTACCCAACCCGGGTCGGCATTGCACCAATAAATGTCGTCCGGCCGAAAATCGAGGACCCATTTCGCGGTGAGATACTGCGCAATGATCGAGTAGTGGACGTGCTGCGCACCCTTGGGCTGACCAGTGGTACCAGAGGTGTAGTGCAGAACCGACGGTGATTCGGCCTTCGTCGGGTAGATTGGAAAGTGCTCGACGGGCGGCGCTTGTTCCATCGCGAAGGCTGTCTCGCGTTCCTGGAGAGAGGCTTGGGGCGCGTCCACCACGATGCAGCGCCGCAAGTTCGGGAGCTGCTCCCGGATCTTGCGGATCTTATGGAGATGTTTCTTCTGCGTGATGATCGCCGACGTCCCAGCGTCTTTGAGCCGCACACAAAGAGATTCGTCTCCAAAAGCCGAAAAGAGTGGCTGGGCCACC
>Ga0224558_1001358_pt1 | contig 25763 bp, 21 predicted proteins | sample 714S32024metaG_FD_180682 | JGI IMG/M metagenome (GOLD analysis project Ga0224558, IMG submission 180682) | Peat soil microbial communities from Stordalen Mire, Sweden - 717 S3 20-24 | ecosystem: Environmental > Terrestrial > Soil > Wetlands > Peat | place: Sweden: Norrbotten County, Stordalen... | reverse complement strand
GCAAAGAGGGCGCGATCCTCGAATACCAGCCGAATCCGCAAGGGCCGGCGCTGCAACTCTTCCTGCGGCTAATACGGCCGTAGAAGCCCTGCGCCGAAGGCCATCCGAATCGCCGCAAGCTCTCTTGCCCCGGCCATGCAGCACCGTGCACTTCATGGCCGCGCCCGCCGCGCCGTGTCCGTCGCCGCGACCGCGCGCGTGCCGATGGGGATGCGCGCCGGGCGGAGGGTGCCCCGCCCCGGCAACGTCGGCGGGCGGCCACTTCACCGGGCGGCCGACGCGCAGCCTGCACCGGTACACCCATGGCGCAGTACGTCGAAGCGCTGTTCCGTTGCCTGTCGCTACAATTGCCGCAGCGTTGACGCGACAAGCGCCTTGCGCTTCTCAAAGAACTCAGCGAAGCACTCCATTCCGTACGTCGGCATTTCGGGAATCGAATGGCGCTTGCGGAAGGCTGCGTCCCTCGTCTGAATCCACACGTCAAAAGGCGTAGCGTTCTTGGAAAGGTTCTCGGTATCCGTCAGCAGCTCAAGGTTAGGCAGTAGATTGTACTTCGTCACGTACGATTGAATTCTCGCTTCGTCATATCCGCGCGTCTTCAATGCTCTTACCTGAAATTCCGCCTGCGCGAAGATATGGTCCTCGTGGAAAACCGCGTCTTTCCAATCCCGATCAGGGTACAAAAGCGACAACACGAGGTTCGTATACCGGCCCTGGTAGCCATAGGTCAGAATACGATCGATTTCCGGGTCCGTGAGTTTTGGCTGGATGGCAAGCGAAGCGTAGAGGCTGTCGGCCGGGAATGGTGTCGATGGGCCTCACGTTTTCAGCAGCTCGCGCAGCCGCGTCAGGATCGTATCGGACGAACCGCCAAACGCGTTCTTGAGTGTCGAAAACACGAACCACCTGCGAATGGCGATTTGGGCGTCGGCGTCCTCCGCGCTCGATGACGTATCGAACGCGGCGTTGCACCGCTTCATCAGGTAGAACGCAATCGGCAGCAGCGCCAGGGGAGCGACGACGTTCTTTGCGCCAAACCCAAACCGGGAGATCAGCCGTACGGTCGTCAAAAGGGACTTTTTGATCTCCTCCCATTTGTTCTCGATGACGCGAAGGTTCGATTTGCTGAAGTTCTTGACCTTATACTGAATGGGCAATTCCTCGCAGAGGTATAGGCAGGCCTTCAGCACGAAGTCTTTGCCGAAGTTGTATCCGTTTCCGATTTGATTGATCTCGTCCGTGAAATCGTGGATCTCACTCCGGGCATCCAAGGTTTCCCATTTGGCGGTCGCGGTGGCGAGCAAGAGGTCGGAGTACTCCAGCGGCTGTCCCGCCGAGTTCGCCCTCACGAATACCTGCAACACCTTATCGTAGTCCTGCGAATTCTCCTGGTAGTAATTTCCTACAAGCGTCGTGTGTATCCGGTTGTGCAACCTGCCGATCAGCCTGTTGGCCGTCGCTCGCTGCTCTTCGGCCAAGGCCGCCAGCTTCGGCTTCATATCCGCCTTTGCATCCTCCGCGTCCTCGAAGTCGAGAATCCGGCCTGCCAAGTACCAAAGCTGGGGCTTGGCTCCGATCGGGTCTGGCCCTTCCCGAAACTCAAAGCCGTAGGTAAGTTCTTCGGGGTTGTCTTCGTTGGGGACGGGCGGCTTGAGAAGGTTCAGGTATAAGCGGGTGTGGCGCCAACGATAATAGAGGTATCGGTACGATCCCCGCAGCCCGATGAGGAGTGAGGTAATTCGTTGCTGGCCGTCCAGCACAAGGGTGATGTCTTTCATAATCCCGGCCATGTTGGCAGGAAGGTTGTGCGGGGACTGACCGTCAAAATCGCGGATGAACTCGTAGATTGGCCACTCGTCCTTGTTCTTCTGGTCCAGCCGCCAGTAAAGAAAGGAGCCGATTGGGAAATCGGACATTATCGAGTCAAACAGCCTCTCTATACGGTCCGTGCCCCACACGAATTCCCGCTGGATCGCGGGAATGTAAAGGTCTCGATTGACCTGCCGAATGACGTCACTCACCCGAACTGGGATATATTCCACGCGATTTCCCGTTTGTACGGCTGAAGATGAACTGAAGCGGCTAGCTTAGCACGGCGCGGTGCTCCAGTGAAGCTCTGGAGTGTTGAACGGCCGGCGACTCTTGTTAGGCGACTTTCCTCACCCTAGGGCGTCGCCGCGCGTGCGTGGCGGAAGCGACACCCATGCGGAATTGGCCGCCTCGGACCGGCGCGGCCCGCACGCAGCCGCATGGCTGGCGCCTCGCGCAACCCCATCCCGCGGCCCGTTCCGTCGCCCGCCGCGCCGTCGTCCGTCGCCGCGACCGCCTGGCGCGCGGATGGGGATGCGTGGGGCGGAGGGCGGCCACTTCACCGGGGCGCCGTCGCGCAGCCTGCACGCCCGTGGCGCGGGTGCGCCGGGAGATACTTCCGGGTGTGCGGTTGGGTGGCATAACGCTATTCGCGCCGCCCGATACCGCCCGCCCGTTCCGGCGCCCGCCGCCCGCGGTCCGTCGCCGCGACCGCCGGCGTGCGGAGGGGATCCGCAGCAGCGAATCGCGGGTCCTCCTGTAGGCCTGCGTGCCCAACTCCAGCGAACCGACGCCGCCGTCCGAGTGCAGCAGCCAATGCTCCGAGCTTGTCAGGGGGTATCGCACGATTTCACCTCCGGCCTAAAAGGGTGCTCTGGACGCCACTTTTCGCCACGCCCTGTCCAGCGCCGACCGCTGTCCAACGCGCTATACTGGGGTGGTGAACCGCTTGGACGTCCGCCCGCCAGGCCCCTTGAAATCAGCGCTTTACCCTTCCAATTCGGCATTACAACAGATCTCGTTTTCACATTCTCACCTGCAACCCTTTTAGTTGCTTCAGGCCCCTTCCCCGAATTCGGCATTATACGTTTACTGCCGAACTCAGACCGCATCTCCAGCTGCCGGAAACGAACCTCCCAGGGCAGCACTCAAGCTCTCCCTCCACAATTCTTCCGACCTCGCCCGCAACAGGCGATAGGTCTTCCACCGCATTCGTTTTGGCTTGGGAGGAAAGGACGGCGACATCGCGGCACTGCCGCCCAAACGCACCCGGATCGCCTGCGCCTTCGAGAGTGCCCGGGTCATGTCATCTTCGCCCTGGCTGGTGTAGCAGAGATCGCTACAGCGTCGGCAGGCGAAGGATTTCTGGCCCGGCGCCAGATACAGCTTGCGCACGCGACGTTGGCAGGCGCGGCTTCCCACGATAGCCGGGCAAAGAAACCACCAGCGCAGACCGCCATAATTCGGGCATGTGGAGACCACATCCACGCAGCAGGCTTGGAACTCGCCTCTGGGGCCCTGATAATGGATCCGGACATGGGGATTACACAACAGTTCAATGGAGTAATGCATCATGTTTGCGACATCCCCCGTGCTGGGGCGAAGCCATTCCCAACTGCCGGTATAGCAGGACCCGGGACGCATCTGCCGTCCACGCGACCAAGCCAGGATGTCGATGGAGTGGCACTCTTCGACTGTCGTCTTGGCGTCAGGGGAGCTCCATCGCCCGCTGTTTTGGTTACCCACCGAATATCCTCGAGCCCCATTTCTCCGGTATCCAGGCCTTGAGCAGGAACAGGTGCAGACGAACGGGATGTGTCCGGATCGTTCCGCATACCCGGCCTTTGTCACGAAGCGGCTTAGCCCAGCCATCTCTGATCCGCTCCAGAGCTGTATCTTGAAGTGTCACAATAACGTCCTCTTGCACCTCCGCGAAAGCCTGCCAGTATGCTGCGTCGCTTGCCAGCCATCGGTAATGCTGAGCGGGCCTAATCCCGGCAGCCTTGGCCGCGGCCGGTATGCTGGCCGTCTTGCGGAAGGAGGCAAGGAACGCGGCCTGGCGGGTAACACAGCGTCGGCGTGGAAGGCGCGGCCGCACATTCCGGCGAGGCTTTCGCATAGCTCTTCGGGTTCGCCACAAAGCGCGCCTCCTTGGCGCATCACTAATCTGTCTGCTTGCCCGATGCGCCTCTAGGTGCCCGCCGCCTGTTGCCAGTTTCCGTTGCATAAATAGTTTTTCCCACACACTGTGTGTACTAACGCTGCTAACCTCCAATCCCGCCAGCTTCTTTTCCCGAAATCATCAGGATCTTCGGGAAGACGTCCATTTCTGCCACCTCTGGTACGCCTCAAGCAGGGGTCCTCTGTCACTATGACTTCAGTTTTAGTGACACCCAAAATCGCGGATCCTGAACACCCGTTTTCAACAACTTACGGAACACCTCCGAAGAGGGTTTTAGTGACAGTCCGAAACCCCGCATTTCACGCGGCTTTCGGGAGCCGAGTCGATTTGGGCGGCCCTGGGCCGCTCGCTCCTTTCTGTCCCAGCAGGAATCGATGTATCGTGCCGCGGTTGATTTGCAGCGCGTCGGCGATTTCGCGGATGGACTTGCCGCCCCGTTGGAGATTCAGCACTCGCTCCCGGTCAAAGAGCAGCTTGCGGCGCCCCAGTTGTTTGCCGCGGTGCTTTGCGTTCGCCAGGCCGGCCACCACGCGCTCTCGAATCATCTCGCGTTCGAACTCGGCCACCGCGGCCAGGATGTACAGGAGCAGCTTGCTGGTGGGATTCGACTCGTCTGTGTCGATCGATTGGGTGGTCGCGATGAAGCGCACGCCAGCCGATGCCAACTTGTTCAGACTCTCGACCAGGTTGAGCACCGAACGCCCGAAACGGTCCAGCTTCCACACCACCACGCAGTCGAACCGGTGCTCAACTGCGTGGCGCATCAGCCGATCCAGTTCCGGGCGGGACGCCTTTGTCCCGCTCCAGCCTATGTCCACGTAATCCCCGGCTATTTGCCAGTCTCGCCGGCCGCAGTACTCGCGCAACTCGCGAAGCTGCATTTCACATTTCTGATCAACCGTTGACACGCGCGCGTAGATTGCCGCTTTCATTCGGCTCGCCTTCCGGCATTTGTTGCCTGCCGTTGGCCCTGCTTCAGCCGCCCAGATTGCTTATTCTGAGCGGTGTGGCTTCGGCTTTTACCCCGCCAAAGGCGGGATGGGATTCCTTCCAGGTTAGAAGCGGGCAGAAATTGAAAGGCACCGCCAGCGGTGTATTCGAAGCCCAGCAACTCCGTGCTGCGCCAGGCTGAACCGCCAGAAGGGGGATTCAAATTCCTTCCAGTTAAGAAACTGGCAGAAATGAAAGGGCGCCTTACTGGGTGCCCTTAGGACCGGGTTCAGATTTCCCAGTCCTTTTATCAGCATACCTTGCCGAGCCAAGGCCACGCAAGTACGTTCACTGCCGCTCCGTTTCCTTGTCCTTCCCCCAGCGCGCCGCTGCCGCCTTGCGCGCGATTTCCTTGCGCCGTTTCGGCGTCAACGTCTGCGCCCGGGCCGGACCGCCCTTTAATCCGCCCTTACGCCCCTCTTTCCGGAAGAAGTTCAGAACCTCTTCCGGTAGCTTTTCCTTTGGCATCAATCCATAGCTTAACCCCGTCTAGGATCTTCTTCAACCGCAAAACATTTTCGCATTCGCCCTTGACATGCTTGATGGGGTCAAGCATAATAGGGATGCAAGCAAAGTCGCTGAGACTCTAAAGCGCGAAAGGAAAACAATGAGCAGCATGTGGACGGCGGTCTCCGACCTGGACTACTACGCCCAATTCAACCCGGAGCCGCCCAAAGAAGAACCGGAACCGGACCATCCGGAACCGCCCGCCGAACTTGAGGCCGCCTGGGAAGAGGCGGATCGCAATGAGGTATTCAATGCCTAAGATTCAATTCACAACCAACATCCCCGTCGAGCTGCGCCTGCAGTCGATCGAGGGCGAATTAACCCCGTCGCAGTTCGGGGGCAATCAGATCAAATTCAGTGCGCACGAAGGCCCGTTCTGGGTGAGCGAGGCGGTCGGCTCGATCCTGATCGACCAGATCCGCAAGAAGCACATTCAGCCACACATACCCATCGAGGTAGCCCGCCGCGAGATCGCCCAGGGCAACGGCCGCAAGGGCATCCAGTGGACCATTGACCCGGTGGGGTTCGTTCCCGGCGAACAACCCGATGGCACTTTCGCCGTGCCCACTTCGCCGGCTCCAGTGTGCAACAAGAACGGCGCGAACGGTCATGACCCGTCCGCGCCGCAAGCTGCGCCTAAGGCGCAGCCTAGTTGTGCTGACAACAACGATAATGTTAGCGCGAACAGCGCGCTGGTCGTCGGGCGCGCAGTGCCGGCCAACGGCATTAACGGCAATGGCAACGGGAACAGCCATGCCGCAATGGGAGACGCGGACAGTTGGGCACCCTACATCCGGCAGTTGACGCAGGCCCGCATCGAAATCTATGTGGACCTGTGCAAGTGGGCCGCCGACCGCTACGCCGGCGCCGTGTCGAAACAGGAAGTCCAGGCGTTCTTGATGAACGTGTTGATTAGCGGCGACAAGGGAGGCGGACGGTGACATCTCCGGAAGCCCTGGCGGTGGAGAAGTTCCTCCACCGCTTCAGCCGCCGTTCGCTCGATCCGATCCCGAGCGACGGCCTGCTGGCCGCCCGCCAGCGCATTGACGGCGTGCTCGACGAGCGTGCGCGCCAGTTCTCGCTATTCGACGGGTCACCCGAGCTGGAGCTGATTCCAGCCCCAATACCGGCGCCGCGGGAGGCGCCGGTCTCCCAAATCGCCGACGTGCTGTCGCCCTCCCAGGTGCGGACCTTCATGGATTGCTCGGCGCGCTGGTGGTACAAGTACGGCCTGGGACTGCCGGACCCCAAGGGCAGTTCGCTGGTGCGCGGGATCGTCGTTCACCGCATGGCCGAAATCTACCTGCGCACCAAGTTCGCCGGCGCGGCGCTTGAGGTGGACGAACTTGCCGAGATCTTCGACGACGTGTGGCAGGAGACGGCCGCCGAGAGCTCCTTCCAGCCCGACGAAGATCTCGACAAACTCAAAGCCCAGACGGCCGCGCTGGCGCGCATGTATCTCGACGACGTTGCGCCCGAGATCCAGCCCGCCGTGATCGCCGGCCAGCCCGCCATCGAGATGCGCGTTGCGGGCGAGATCGCCGGCGTCAACGTCCGCGGCATCGTGGATCTGCTGGACGCCACCGGCCGCATCTGCGACCTGAAGACGGCGGCGCGCAAGCCGTCGTGCGTGGCGCCCGACTACGCGCTCCAGATCGCCACCTACGCGGAGATCGCGCCACGGGTGACAGGGGAAGCCCAGCTTGTCACGCTGGTGGCCACCAAGACGCCGCAGCTCGTCACCATGACTTACCGGGTGTCGGACGCGGATCGCAGCTACGCCCGCGCCATCTACCCTCGTGTGCAGGACGCCATGCGCGCCGGCGTGGTCACGCCCAACCGCGGCAGCAACCTCTGCAGCCGCAAGCATTGCAACTTCTGGGAGGCGTGCGAGGCGGAGTACGGCGGAAGGGTGAAAGGAGCATGCGAGGCTGAATGATCGAAGCGGCCCGCGCCACCGAGGCCCCTCGGCGGACGCGGGCCGCACCCGCTTGGTTCGATTCCCGCAGCGTCCAGCTCAGCCTTCCAAAAGGCCTCGCAATTTGCGAGCGGATCAGGGCGCGATTCAAAGGACTTGGCACCAATCCCTGTCGCCTTCCAAAAGGACAACGTTTTGGAGGATCGCGGGGTTAGCCGGCCAATTTGCCGGGCCGCCGACCTCCTTCATGCCGGCTCCTCGTGCAGGACAAACGAAGAAAGTTCTCTTATATTGCGGACGGCAACCAGGATTGAGGCGTGCCAGGCGTTTCAGTGAGATGATGGCTACGCGGCTCCCAGATCCTTGCCGCCGATCCCAAGCTGCTCTTTCCGCAAGCGTATCTCCTCCCAGGATGGCGCCGCGTCCGGTACGATCCATCCGGCGGCGTCGCGAAGCGATCTCTGAATGCTCTTGCTCTTCTTGCCGAATACGTAGCCGTGCGCAGGTTCCTCGGGTCTCGGGTCTGGGCCGACCATCTGCCCATTCCCACGGCACACGCCGACGGCGATGCTCATCAGCAGGTCGTTGGGATTGTCCTTCAGCGCATCCTTGGGCTGTCGCCCCGCGGCCTGCATCACCGCCTCCAGATTGACGGAGAGCTCGGTGTTGCGAAACGCGGCCGATGACACCTCGCTCCTCCCGCCATCACCCTCCACGATGTGGGTCAGGTGTATGCGGCGGAAGAGCCGTTCCTCATCGGGGATATTTGGATCGTCGAAATGGTCCGTCGCCATGCCCGGGGCAGATCTCACTTCAGGTTTGCAATATACGCCTGGATCCGATCGTAGCTTCTGGAGACTTGTCCTTCGCTTTCCAATTCGCTGCCGTCTTCGTAATAATAGAAGCCCGGCACCTCACCGGCGGGAAACTCGATTTCGAGGTTCCGGCCCCGCCGATGCCACTCAACCTGGATGCCGCCGTCGCCCAGAGGAACGACGCTCGGCGCTGGCGCGTCATTCTCCATGACCTCGACCAAGACCATCAGCGCCTTTCTTGCGATCTGTTCCTGAATCTCCATAGCTCCGTAGCCATCCCAATTCCGAGGCAACTGGAGCAAATACAGGAACGATTGAACCGTGGGCATCAGCCATGCCGGGACGTCAGGCTCGCAAGTCAGGGAAACGGGACGGCAATAGTCCGGCCTTGGCGTCACCCTGACTCGAACGTCGCGATCATGGAAGACACTCGCATTCAAGCTCAATGATGCGCACTTGAAGCAAAACAAACCTGTTGTCAACGCCGGAAGTGCTGCCGCGTACGTCGCCATTATTGTCGCCTTTCCCAAACCCGATGCATTTCCTTCGTTGTCATCTCGGCGAACGACCTCACGATCCATTCCCGTCCTAAATCGAGGAACTCTGTGGACCGGCCCAGGTAACCACGTGCTGTCAGGTTAAAAACGAACATCGGCTTGCCATCTGAGTTCCGCAGGGCCGCCTGGACATCAGTGTGCAAACGCCCGACCGGATGCCCCGATCCATCCCGTATTGGAAATCGGGCATGAAACACGGCGTCTTCCGCCTTGCCGGGGATCGTGGCTGCGGGATGTCTCCACACCGTGAACACCTTGTCTAGGTCTTCATGGCCGCCCCAACCTTCGCCGGCCACGATGTGGTTGACGTATGTGACCTCACACTGGTTCACTTCTATCGAGCCAAGCTTCTCCTTCTTCACGAAACCCTGGAACTCCCGAAAGTCCTGTTCGAACCAATCCCTTACCTTCTCGTATCGCGGGTAGGCGTCGCCTTCGCCGCTCTTCCGCCAGTTCTTGATGAACCGGTCCGCCTGCAACTGAATCAGTTCGTTCTCGTTCCCGTGTATGAACCAGAAACGAGGCAAGGGCGGAACTTCAAGAACCGGAAACTGGAGGCCTAAACGCCGGCGAGCGGGTTCCGGAAACCGTTCGATCGCGGAATCGAAAGATGGACGCTCCTCTGTTTTCGGATACCGTCCCCTAATCTGTCCCCAAAAGAGGCCAAAGTGAGCCGCCCGCATCTGGCTGAGGGGCTCGAACTGGACCGACAATACCGTCTCGACCACAGGAGGGTTCCCAAAATCGGGCAGATCGCCGGGCCGCGTCGCTACCATAGGTTGTCCGCCCAGTACAAGTTCATCTTGAAATGTTTTATCTTCGCATAAAATTGTATACCCAGGGCTCGGTTGAACACAAGCCCACCTTTGGCAGATATGCTCCTCAACGGCCGCTCCCCCTTCAGGATACCGTCTTTCCAGAAGCGACTGCTCTACGGCCCTTATTCGGTCGAAATCGACTATCAGAAGAGGGCCGGTCTTGTCCACCTACGCTTTCGTCTTCATGGCCTATCCGCGCCCAGGGCCAAGCTGTTGAGCCGAACCGGAATGAGTATCGGCCCGTGAGATAACCGCACACGCGCCTCATGGGTTTGAGACGCTTCGGCACCTTGTCCAAGTGATCGGGCTAAACGATACAATTATCTGGTGACCCGACTTGGTGAATAGAACAGTGCCAGCCAGCGGCCCTTCCTCCATCGGCTTTCCCGCTGCCTCGCCAGCGTTGGAGACATTCGGCCTGAAGTTCTCTGCCGGCGGCGCACACATCAGCCGAACGATGATGCTCGTGGAACTCGGTGCAGTTTTGACCGATGTTCCACAGGGCTCCGGCGCTGCCGTTTACCGCGACGCCATTCTTAAGCGGAACGTGCTGGGCAAGAATACAGACAGCACCCGCCGGGAGTCGCTGCGACGCCTCCGCGAGTTGTATGCGCTCGATGAAGCGACGCCCGTCTTTGGGCTGTTGCGAAAACTGCAAGCCATCGACCCCGCGAGTCTGCCGCTCCTGGCCGTCCAAGTGGCCTGGGCGCGCGATCCCCTTTTGCGAGCCACTACCCCGCCCGTCATGGACGCATCAGAGGGCGAACGAGTTGAAACGACCAGCCTGGCACAAGCGTTCGAAGCCGTGTTTCCGAATCACTATTCGGAACTGAGCCGAAACCAGACCGCACGGCATGCCGCTTCCTCGTGGACCCAGTCCGGGCACCTTGCTGGCCGCGCAAAAAAGACCCGCCAGCGTATCAAGCCCACAGCCGTGGCCGTCGTCATGGCGTTGTTCCTTGGGGAGGTCAGCGGTTATCACGGAGCAGGGGTCTTTTCCAATCCTTGGTGCCGCCTGCTTGACCTGGACGCGGACCGTGCCAGGGCAATGGGTTTCGAGGCCCATCGGGCTGGACTCCTTACCCTGCGAGCGGTGAGTGAGGTCATTGATCTGAGCTTTCCTCTACTCGCCGAATTTCGACCGGACCTGCCATGAGCGTAATCGACCGTCTCCTTACCAACTACTCCCGCCAGGTGCGCCTGCCGTGGTCGCCCAATATGTCGGGCAAGCAGCGCATCTGGTTCGCGGTTTACCCACCTGCAGAAGAGCGTCGGGTGCGGGCTCGCCTTCCGTCTTTTGAAACCGCCACCTTAGAGGCCGGCCACGAATGGCACACCGTTGACCTGACACCACTGCTCCCGGAATTCCTGGCAGCGCACAAATACCGGGAAGCGATTTTCCAGAAACCACAACACTTCAAGGCCGGAAGCGACCTCGAAGTTCGCGCCGCAACCCTTGTGCAAGAGGCCTGCTCCCACGCCGATGAAGGCAGCGTCGTGGCCGTCACGGGCCTGGCTTCGCTGTTCGATTTCATGCGCGTCTCCAACCTGATTGAGCGCGTCGAAGACAGCGTGCCGGGACGCCTGCTCGTGCTCTTCCCGGGCGAATACGCAGGCAACGTCTATCGCTTCATGGACGCGCGCGATGGATTCAACTACATGGCCGTCCCGATCACCTCAACGGAGAGCTTCATCACCCCATGACCAACCGCGAACTGTACTTCCGCGATCCCACAACCCTCGAGTTGCTGAATAACGGCGTCTCGAAGGTTTCTGAATTCGGCCAGGACGAGCGCCAGATCAAGACGCTGCGCTTCGAGTTGGAAACCTTCGTCTGCGATGGCGAATACGCCAACGGACTGGAACGGATGCTCAAGGCCTACCTGGAGGGCCTGGGGCGAGGGGAGCAGAAGGCGGCCTGGGTCAGCGGCTTCTTCGGCAGCGGCAAATCGCATCTCGTGAAGGTGCTGCGCTATCTCTGGGAAGATTACCCCTTCGCCGACGGCGCTACCGCCCGGTCGCTGGTGAAACTGCCGTCGGAAATCAGTGACCTGCTCACCGAACTGACCAATCGCAGCAAGCCGCTCGGTGGACTGCGTGCCGCCGCGGGCACCCTCGGTGCGGGCTCCATGGACAATGTCCGGCTGGCCTTCGTACAACTGATCCTGCGATCTGCCGGCCTCCCGGAAGATCTTTCACAGGCGAAGTTTCTCCTTTGGCTTCGGTCGTCGGGTCTGGAGGCTGCGGTTACCCAGGCGCTCAAGACGCAGAAGTGCGTGCTCCTCGAAGAAGTAGAGAGCATGAATTTCTCTGTGTCGCTTGCCGAGGCCCTTCTGTCCGCCGACCCGAAATATGGAACGGTGGCAAATGTCCAAGAGGTAATACGCACCGGCTTTCCCGAGATCACGTCGCCCACCATGGGCCAGGCGCTCGACTTCGTCCAACAGATCTTCGGTGAGAAGGGCAACCTCCCTTGCACCTTGCTCGTGGTGGATGAAATCCAGCAGTTCGTCGGTGAGAAAATCCAGCGGGCGATGGATCTGCAAGAAATCGCCGAGGCTTGCTCCACGAAGCTAAATCAGCGCCTTCTTCTCGTTGGCACGGGCCAGTCTGCTTTAAATACCACACCCAGCCTGCAAAGACTGCAAGCCCGCTTTGCCGTGCGCGTGCAGCTTTCGGATACCGACGTCGAGAGCGTCATCCGCAAGACCGTCCTCCACAAGAAGCCGCAGCAAGAGGCAGCCATCGCCAAGGTCCTGAGCGGTAACCCGGGCGAGATTGCCCGCCACTTACAGAACACCCGCTTCCAGGCCACCAACGAGGACGACGCTTGTTTCGTGGCCGACTACCCGCTGCTGCGCACCCGCCGGCGCTTCTGGGAGAAAGTGTTGCGCAACACCGACCACTCGGGCACCAAAGCCCAGTTGCGCTCCCAGCTGCAGATCGTCTTCGAGGCGACGCGGCAAACCGCCGCCGCTTCCGTGGGCACGGTGGTGCCGGCCGATTTCATCTACGACCAGATTTCCACCGACCTCCTCAACTCCGGCGAACTGGAACGGGAGTACGACGAGATCATCCGCAAACAGCGCGACGGTACCAAGGATGGCACCCTTCGTTCGAGCCTGTGCGCCCTCATCTTCCTGATCGGCAAACTGCCCCGAACCCCGGGCGCGGACGACGGTGTGCGCGCGAACGCCGAGACGTTGATCGACCTGCTCGTCAGCGATTTGAAAAACGACAGGCCAAATCTGGAGCAGCAGGTCCCCACATTGCTCAAACAGCTTGTGGATGCCGGCCAGTTGATGGCGGTGGACACCGAATACCGCCTCCAGACCAGGGAAGGGGCGCTCTGGACACACGACTTCAACCGCCGCCGCACCGCCGTTCTCGCCGACGACGAGCGCATCAATTCCAAGCGCGCGGAACTGCTCCGCGACGGAACCAAGCAGGCTCTCAAGCCGATCTCGTTGCAGCAGGGCACTTCCCACCAGCCGCGCAAGCTGGTCTTTGAGCTGTCCTCCAACCGGCCGTCATCCAGTAACGACGAGGTCACTCTCTGGGTGCGGGAGGGCTGGAGCGACGACGAAAAGTCGGTCCTGAACGATGCCCGCGCGGCGGGTGTCGATAGCCCGCTGCTTTTCGGCTATTTGCCACGTCTCCAACACGAAGACTTGCGGCAGGCCATCGCCTCTCACGTCGCCGCCCAGGAAACGCTGGACGCCCACGGTCCGGCCGGAACGCCGGAGGCCATCGAGGCCCGGAAGGCCGTCGAGACCCATTTGGAAGTAGCCCACCACCGGATTCAGGAACTGCTCGGTCAGATCATGGGCGGGGCGAAGGTCTTTCTCGGCGGCGGGCAGGAGGCCGGCGGCGTCGAGCTGGCCGATAAGGTGCAGGATTCCGCAAACAGCGCGCTGGAGCGGCTCTTCCAGCAGTTCTCCGAGGCCGATCATGCCAACTGGGGCCAGGTAGTGAATAAAGCCCGCGCCGGTGATGTGGGCGCGCTTTCCCAGGTGGGGTATCCGGGGGACGTCACCAAGCATCCCGTCTGCCGTCGCGTGCTCGACCAGATTGGCGCCGGCAAGAAAGGTAAGGAGATCCGCGAGAATCTGAAGTCAGCCCCCTACGGATGGCCCCAAGACGCCATTGATGGTGCGCTGCTGATCATGCTACTCGCCGGCAACCTGCGCGCCACCGTCAATGGCCAGCCCACGCAGGCGCAGAACCTTCCGCAGAATCAGGTGGGCGTCGCGACCTTCTATGTGGATGTGCCGCCACTTACCGTACAGCAGCGGCTCGAACTCAAGGCGGTCTTCCAAAAAGCCGGTGTTGCCACGCAGTCTGGCAAGGAATCCGAGGCTGCGACGCTGTTCCTCCAGAAGTTGCTCGCCCTGGCCGAATCCGCCGGCGGCAGCGCCCCCCGGCCGGCTTCCCCCGATACACAGGGCGTGCGTGCCCTGCAACTGCTCAGTGGCAACGCCCAACTGCTCAAGATCCACGAGCAGAAGGACGATCTCACCGCCAAACTCGGCAGTTGGAAGAAGAATACGGAGGGAATTGCCAAGCGCTGGCCCGCATGGGAGCAGTTGCTCGATTTTCACAGCTTTGCGACAGTCCTGCCGGAAGCGGATGAGTGCGCCAAATCCATCGCCGCCATCACCGACGGCCGCACTCTCCTGGCAGAACCGGATCCGGTGCCGGAACTGACGAAGCAACTCACCACTTCCTTGCGCACGGCGCTCGGCAAGTTGCAGGGCGACCTCTCCTCAGCCTTTCAGGCCGGCGATGCCAGGCTCGCCGCGTCCCATGTTTGGAGCCGCCTGAGCGGCGACCAGCACGCCACGCTGTCCACCACCTGTCAACTCGCACCGCCGGCGAAAGAGACCATCGGTACCGACGAAGAGATCCTTGCCGCGCTGCGCGCCAGCACCCTGGCGGCTCGGCGCAACTTTCTTGACGCTGTGCCGCAGCGTTTCTCACGCGCGCTGGACGAGGCCAGCCGCCTGCTGGAGCCCAAGGCCCAGCGCGTGGTGCTGCCCGCCGCGACCATCCATAACACCACCGAGCTGGATCAGTGGCTTGCCGGCGCTCGCAATCAGATCGAGGAAAAGCTGAAGGAAGGCCCCGTGACTTTATGAGCACCCTCCCCACGCCGCTACGCCGCCAGTTGGAAACCGCGTGCAAAGAAGCGCGCACCATCGCTTCGATTGGAGCCCGAAAAGCGCTTGAAGCTCTCGCCGTGCATGAGCCGGGTCCCTATGGGCACATGGATGAGGTGCAGTGCAAACTGCGACGCAAACTCCGCGACCAAGCCAGACAATTGGGAGACGCTGAGAGCCAGACACGGCGCGGCGGTCACGACATCAAGCACCTCGTCGAAAAGCTCGCCTACGACCAGTGGCATCGTCTGCTATTCGCCCGCTTTCTCCTGGAGAACAACCTCCTCATTTCCCCGGAGCACGAGGTGTCCGTGTCTCTGGACGATTGCGAGGAACTTGCCCCGTCGCTCGGCCTCAAGGATGCATGGGCCGTTGCGGGCCGCTTCGCCGCGAAGGAACTGCCCCAGATCTTCCGCGCCGACGACTCGGCTGGCGCGGTGGAACTGTCCGTGGAGGACCGCAAACCGCTCATCCATCTCGTCACCGATCTGGCGGTGGACGTGTTCACTGCCACCGATAGCCTTGGCTGGTGCTATCAATTCTGGCAGGCGGAGCGGAAGGACGAGGTCAACGCCGCTGGCAACAAGATCGGCGCCGACGAACTGCCGGCGGTCACCCAGTTGTTCACTGAAGACTACATAGTGGACTTCCTGCTCGACAACACGCTCGGCGCGTGGCACGCGGGCAAGGTTCTCGGCGGAAAGCCGGCGTTGGCCGAAACCGCCCAGAGCGAGGAGGAACTCCGCGAGGCCGTCGCGCTGCCTGGATGCCTTTGGAAGTATCTGCGCTTCATCAAGGCCGAGAATGGCAAATGGACGCCTGCCGCCGGCACGTTCAACGGTTGGCCGAAGACCGCCCGGGAACTCAAGTGTCTCGACCCATGCATGGGTAGCGGACACTTCGTGGTGGCGATGTTCGAGCGTTTGGTGGCCTTACGCATAGCAGAGGAAAAGCTGGGCGGAGGGGTGGCGGTGGGGGCGGTCATCCGCGACAACCTGTTCGGGTTGGAGATCGACCTGCGTTGTACGCAGATTGGCGCGTTCAACCTTGCGCTAGCCGCCTGGCGTCGCGTGGGCCACTGCTCTCTACCCGTGATGAACTTGGCATGCTCCGGCCTCGCGCCAAACGCGAAGCAGGCGGACTGGATACGACTGGCCGGCGACAACGACCGGTTGCGGAACGGCATGGATCGGCTTCATCGGTTGTTCAACGAGGCCCCTGTACTGGGCAGTCTCATCGACCCACACGCCGCTGAAGGGGATTTGGTGGTAGCTGCATTCCATGAACTCCAGCCTCTACTGGAAAAGGCGTTGGAGAAGGAGACCAAAGACGATACCACGCATGAAATGGCCGTGACCGCGCGCGGCTTGGCGAAGGCTGCGGAGATTCTCGCCGGCCAGTTTACGCTCGTCGCGACCAATGTACCCTACCTTGGCCGACTCAAACAGAACGAGGTAATGAAGACGTACTTGGAAGACAATTACTCGGAGGGCAAGTCAGACTTGGCCACGGCATTTATCTTGCGATGCCTAAACCTGTGCGGTAAGGGCGGCAGTACATCACTTGTTACGCCACAGAACTGGTTGTTTCTTACAACATATAAGAAGTATCGCCGAGAGCTCCTCAATACTTACACTTGGAACTTAATCATTCGACTAGGCACTCGTGCGTTTGAGACAATCACTGGAGAAGTCGTAAATGTTGCGCTATTGACACTGACAAACAGTAGGCCGCTAAAAGAACCTCGGATTTTTGGAATAGACGTCGCAGACGCAACGTCTGCTGCCGAAAAGACAAAGGCGTTAATCGCGACGAATAATAGGTCGTTTAGGCTTCTTCCACAGTCGGGCCAGCTACTTAATCCCGATGCAGCAATAAATTTTGATGGTGGCGTATCACGCAAGTTGTTGTCCGACTATGCACACTGCTATCAGGGCGCTTGCACACTAGATATTGAGCGATTTCGCCTGCGATTTGTTGAGATTCCGGAAGTAGGTGACCAATGGAACCTCCACATGAGTTCCCCAGACGCTGGAATGTTCTACTCAGGCTTATGTTTCGTGAGCGCAAGCAGAGAGCAAGGAACACAATTTCACTCAATGGTGCTGCAAATGCAGGAAGAGGGCAGCCTCGGCGGTTGCTGGCAAGCAGGCAGGCAAGCTTGGGGGCAAATGGGTGTGGCATGTTCCTGGATGAATGAACTGCCGGCGAATCTTTATACGGGTTGTGTCTTTGACAATATGGTAGCGGTCATTGTGCCGAATGATAGTTCCGCTTTGCCAGCAATTTGGGCATTTTGTTCTTCGAGCACATTTAATATCGAAGTTCGAAAGATCAACAAAAAGATGCAAGTTGCCAATTCAACCCTCACTAAAGTCCCCTTCGACCTCGTGCACTGGCAGAAGGTGGCAGTGGAGAAATATCCCCATGGATTGCCGAAGGCATTTTCCAACGACCCAACGCAGTGGCTATTCAGCGGGCATCCCAAAGGTTCAGACCAGCCGTTGCATGTGGCGGTGGCGCGGTTGCTCGGCTACCGGTGGCCGCGCCAGACCGGCTCCAGTTTTCCAGATTGCCCGGCGCTCCACCAGGATGGTCTGGAGGGGTTTGCGGATGAAGATGGCATCGTGTGCGTCTCTGCCACCAAGGGCGAAGCGCCCGCCGCCGAGCGTGTGCGGGCTGTCTTGGTACAGGCCTTGGGCAAATTCGACCTCACCGCTCTGATTGCCAGCGCCGGCCCCAAGGGCAGCAATTCCGAGACGCTGGAGGAGTGGCTCCGCGACGAGTTCTTCGAGCAGCACTGCGCGCTTTTCCATCATCGTCCGTTTATTTGGCACGTTTGGGATGGCCACAGCGGCGGGTTCAGCGCACTGGTGAACTATCACAAGCTCACCCACACGAATCTTGAAAAGCTTACCTACGCACACCTCGGCGATTGGATTCGTCGCCAGCAGGCCGCCGTGGAAGCCGGCGAGGCCGGCAGCGACGCCCGCCTCCAGGCCGCCAGGCAATTGCAGGCCCGCCTCAAGCTAATCCTCGAAGGTGATCCGCCCTACGACATCTTTGTTCGCTGGAAGCCGCTGTCCGACCAAGCCATCGGCTGGCACCCCGACCTGAACGACGGCGTGCGGATCAACATCCGGCCCTTTGCGACTGCCGATATCCTCCGAAAGCGCGTCAAGATCAAGTGGGACAAGGATCGCGGTAAGGAACCTGTGCGGGATAAGGACGAGTTTCCCTGGTTCTGGGGATGGGACGAGGAGAAGCAAGACTTCGCCGGTGTCGCCGATGAGCCGGACGGCAATCGGTGGAATGACTGCCACTACACCAATGAGTTCAAGCGCAAGGCCATGGAAGGGTAACCCATGCCTGCCAACGTATTACCGGCAACCGCAGCAGGAGGAAATGCACGAGCAACGCCTGGAGCGGACGTGGTTTGGCAGAGGGGCGGACATCAAGCTGAGGGCACTCGACAAAGCGCAGGAGCTGTCGGCAACCTGGAACTGAGCCGGGCTACAACCTGGACTCTTGTGCAAGATTCCTAGTACAACGCTATGACTCAAACCCTCGCACAACACCTCGCCGCCGCAGTCGGAACGGCCGCCCACGCTTATGCCGCCGGCGACCAGGTCGCACCCTGCGTAGTCCTGTGGCCTGATCCAGAGAAGTTGTGGGAATCCATCGTGCCGGAACTACAGGCGCTGATACCAGAACTCTTCGTACTGGGCGCCTATACGGCGGAAAAGCGCACAGGGCCGGCGCTATGGCTGCGTTGCATCGAGGCGCGCGTGGTTGACGGCGCTCCAGCCGCGGGGACCACCCCGGTCTTTTATCTTCCCGGTATCGGGCGGGAGAGACTGCGGGCCGCGGAAGACTGTCCACCGGAACTCGCACCGTTGGTGGATCTGCTGTGTCGCGGCGTGGCGTGGCTGCATGTAAACGGCAAGGAATGGACGCCCTACGCCTTTCTGGTTTCCAAACACGGCGGACTCGGGCTCGACGTCGCCAAAGACCAGGCAACGCTCGACGCACTCGCCGGCGCGCTTCCCACGCTGATGGCCGAGCGCCCTTCCCAGTTGCAGGGCCGGCGTTTGGATTCCGAGTTCTTCAACGGCTTGCTCGCGCCGGACACGACCGGCCTGTTGCTGCTGTGGTTGAGCGATTCGGAGGCCTTCAAACGGAGCCGCTCGGGCACGGAATGGACGGCATTCTGCCAGCAGTGCAAGACGGAGTTCCATTTCGACCCAGGCAAGGATGGACCGCTGAAGGCGGTGGGACTGATGGTTCAACGCAGCACCCCTTGGCACAACGTCTGGCTGCGTTTTGCCGGCTCGCCGTCGAAGTACAAGGGTATTCTGGAATGGCTGAATCGAGCCGCGCCCAAGAATGCGTCGTTGTTCGACACGGCCGAAGTCTGGCCGAGCATCAACGAGAGCGAAGAGCTGAGCCTGCGGGAAGGGCTGGAGGCGCTGGCTGATCGGCCGCCGGATGAGGTAATCCGCCGGATCGCAGAACTGGAAGCGCAGCACGGGAGCCGGCGCCTTTACCCATGGCAAGCACTGGGTTTGAGCCCACTGGCGACGGCACTGGAGCCACTGGCGGAACTGGCGAAGCTTTGCCAGACCGCCCCCGGTGCTCCGACCCCAGAGGCATACGCCGAGTTTTATGTCCGCGAAGGCTGGCGCGCGGACGCCGCCGCCCTCGCCACCATGGCGGCTTGCGGCCCTCCGGAGAAGTATGGGGTAGTGCTGAGAGCCGTGCGGGCCGTATATCTACCATGGCTGGAAAGCACCGCCCGTCACCTGCAACAGCTCATTCGCGATCACGGACAAGCGGTCTCCAAGCGCGCCAAGCCAATCGAGGCCGCTGCCGGACGGCTGGTATTGTTTGCGGACGGACTGCGCATGGACGTCGGCCGTCTTTTGACGGAGAGCCTGGCGGCGGTTGGCATTGAATCCACGCCGGACTGGGAGTGGTCCACTATTCCGTCGGTCACGGCGACCGCCAAGCCGGCAGCTTCGCCCATCGCCGGCGCTGTTCAGGGCGGTGAGGCCGGTGACCAGTTCACCAGTCGGCTGGTTTCGACGGGGCAACTTCTGACGCAGGATCGTTTTGCGGCGGCACTGAAAGCCCGAGGCTGGCAATGCCTGCGTGCAGATGAAACCGGGGACCCTGCTGGGTCTGCCTGGACTGAGGCCGGGGCTCTCGATAAGCGCGGCCATAACGAGGGCTGGAAGCTGGCCCCCAGCGTTGCCACCGAGGTGCGCGATCTGGTGAGCCGGATCGGCGCGCTTCTCAAGGCGGGATGGACCGAGATAATTGTCGTCACGGATCATGGCTGGCTGCTGGTGCCCTTTGGCCTACCGAAGGTCGAACTGAAGTCGTTTCTCTCGGAGCACCGATGGGGTCGTTGTGCAGCCTTGAAAGCTGACGCGCAGGCTCCTCCGCCGGCGTTCAAGTGGCACTGGAATTCAGACGTCACCATCGCCAGTCCGCCGGGTGCCGGCTGCTACCGGGCGTCCGTGGAGTATACCCACGGCGGCGTATCGCTTCAGGAGATGGTGACGCCCGTGCTGCGGATCACGGCGGGAAAGGCTGAGGGCGGATCGGCCCGGCTGCTGGAAGCGAAGTGGACCGGGGCGAGATGCAAGGTATTGGTGGGCGGGGATTGCACCGGCGTTCGCGTGGATGTCCGCAGCAGCCAGTCCGACCCCAGTACTTCGCTATTATCGGACAAGCAGGCGCGGGAGACCACGGCGGAAGGCAAAGTGACGGTCTTCCTGGACGACGATTCCGACATTGGCAAGCAGGCGGAGATTGTATTACTGGACGCAAGTGGGCAAGTGATCGGTTCCCTGCCGACCACCCTTGGAAACTGACCCTATGAGCCAACAACTGGACCCCATCGACACGATTGCAACGAAGGCCTTCGAAGGCTACGTGGTGCGCAAGGATCTGGTGCGCAAGTTCAAGGGACAGTATCCGGTTCCTACCTACGTTGCGGAGTTCCTACTGGGCCGCTACTGCGCATCCGTGGACGACGAGGAGATCGCCGAAGGCCTCAAGATCGTGGAACGGCAGCTTGGCGAAAAGACGGTCCGCGCAGGGGAGCACGAACTGTTCAAGGCCCGCGCCAAGGACAAGGGGCATGTGAAGCTGATCGACATCATCACCGCCCGATTGGATGCCGCCACCGATTCGTTCGTGGCGACGTTGCCGAGCCTGCAACTGAAGGACGTGCGGATCGGTGAGAAGATGGTCAACGACAACGAACGCATGCTCACGGGCGGTTTCTATGCCGAGGTCGAACTTGCCTACGACCCCGCCATCGCCCAGGAGAAGAGCGGCCGTCCCTTCGGCATTGAGTCGATGCGCGAGATCCAGCTATCGAAGCGCGAAGTGCTGCCGGCGTTGTATCAAGGTCGGCAGGACTTTGCCACCGAGGAGTGGAAGAGTTTCCTGATTCGCAGCATCGGGATCGAGCCGGAGCAGCTCACGCCCCGCGCCCGTGACATGATGCTGTTGCGCATGGTCCCATTCGTCGAGCGCAATTACAACATGGTGGAGCTTGGCCCGCGAGGCACCGGCAAGAGCCACCTGTTCCAGCAGGTATCGCCGTATGCCCACCTGATCTCCGGGGGCAAAGCGACGGTCGCGCGCATGTTCGTGAACAATGCCAACGGCCAACGCGGACTGGTTTGCCAGTACGACGTGGTCTGCTTCGATGAAATCTCCGGCGTCTCCTTCGACCAGAAGGATGGCGTGAATATCATGAAGGGCTACATGGAATCCGGCGAGTTCAGCCGCGGGAAGGAGAGCATCCGTGCCGATGGCGGCATTGTGATGGTGGGCAATTTCGAGGTGGACGTCCAGCACCAGCAGCGGGTCGGTCATCTGTTCGGCCCGCTGCCGCCCGAAATGCGGGACGATACCGCGTTCATGGATCGTATCCACTCGTACCTGCCCGGTTGGGATTTGCCGAAGGTGCACCGCGATCTGCTGACCAATCATTTCGGCCTGGTCAGCGATTTCCTGTCCGAATGCTGGAATCAGTTGCGGCGCCAGAGCAGGCAGAATGCGTTCCAGGGGCGGACTCACCTGGGCGGTGCGCTGAGTGGACGCGACACGACCGGTGTCCAGAAGACGGCGAGCGGGTTGATCAAGCTGGTGTCGCCAAACCCGGATACCCCGGTTCCGGACGACGTTCTGGAGTGGGCGTTGCGGATTGCAATGGAGTGCCGGCGTCGGGTGAAGGAACAGCAAAAGCGGATCGGCTCCGCCGAGTTTAGGAATACCCAGTTCAGCTATTCGATGGGAGAGGACGGCGTGGAGAAGTTCGTGGCCACGCCCGAGCTTTACAGCGAGAACAGCATTGGCAGCGATCCTCTGCCTCCCGGGCAAGTCTGGGTGATTTCGCCGGGCGGAGGCGATGAAAACCCGGGCCTGTATCAAATCAACATCTCCGAAGGCCCCGGAGGTGGCGTGAAGATTCTGAATCAGCCGGCGCCTGCGCCTTTTAAGGAAAGTGTACGGTGCGCCGAGCAGAACCTGTATACGCGCGCGAAGGAACTCGTCGGCGACCGCGAACCTCGCCAGCATGAGTTCTCGGTTCAACTGCGGGCCTTTGACAGTTCCAGGAGCGGATCAGGAGTCGGTATTGCGGTGCTACTGGCGCTCTGCTCCTCGCTGCTCCAGAAGAGCATCAAAGGCGGTCTCGCGGTCACTGGCGGCCTAAACTTAGGCGGCTCCATCGAGACGATCTTCAACCCCGTGGCCGCCGTCGAGATTGCGGTTGAGAAGGGCGCCGCCAGCATTTTGATGCCGATCAGCAGCCGTCGGCAATTGAACGATCTGTCCGACGACGTGGCCGCCAAAATCACCATCCACTACTACCTCGACGCGCGCGATGCGTTGCTGAAGGCGCTGGCGATCTGATCGCCGGCTACCGTGCAACGTCCGAAAGCCCGTTCATGCTTCGTCTTTGGAGGAGGGCGATAGTTCATTCCTAATCCACGCGTGGAGTGCAGACGCTTATGGGCCCCAGGACCCTCAAGACATTGAGGCTTTGGAACCCCGGTGGACTCCAGCAAGGTCCTCCAGCGGCAAGAAGTCTCGTCCAGCGCATGGCGCAAGGCCGGAGTGGTACAGGATGTATTCGCCGCCTCCCGCATGGTTGGCTCAAGCAACGTTCAAGTCCACGTTATTCTCCCTTAACGGACACTATTCTTTGGGAGCGACGCCCTTCCACCGACGCCGGCGCGGGCCAGCGGAAGCGAGTCCCGCCCGAGATGGCTCGCGTCTCAACCCGGCCGGGCCAAGGGCACGGTTCCTCCAAAACATGATGGTTTCGGAAGCCACCGATTCGGCGAGGCGAAGTCCTTTTGAATTGCTGTTTCCAAAGTGTCTATGCTGGACCCTTTTGGAAGGCACCCCTCAGGACCACATGGAACGAATGTAAGCGGGCCGGAGCACGTCGCTCTGCCGAATGCCGCCTTTGCGCGCCACCCGCCGGCTTCTGCAACTTGCACATCTCTTGTGCCGGCTTTTCGCTGGTCGGCAGTTGTCGGCCGGGGTCGGCGTCCTCCTGCTCGCCTGACGCAGCAGGAAAATGCGTGCTTGCAGGCCTAGTTCGTGCTGATGGAGAGAAGCAAGAACTGCCAAGGGCTATGAGCTTGGATAAGATAGACGACCCAGGCCCGCCCAACGTCGCATTAGCCGAAGAAATGCTCGCGTCGCCCGTTCCGGCCCGTTGCCAGGCTGAGTGGTCACATCGCGCCCATGTCGGGCCGTATCGGCGATCACTTTGCAGGAACTGGAGTCGATGGCTTTCCTGCGTTCCTGGTTTTGTCGTTGCTGTTCCTTGATGGCCTCAATATCAGCCTGGGTTGGCCGTGCCTTTTTCTCCGTCGGACCTACATGACTGGCGAGTTCGCGGACCACGGTATCCAGTTTCGGCCTGGCGTTCGCGCTGCCGGGCGCTAGTTCTATTGGCTCTGGCCGGGGGTGGTCTGGCGGAATGCCGTCCTGGCAGAACTCGGTCGCGGCTTGTTCCTTGATGGCTTCTAGATCGGCCTGGGTTGGGCGCGCGTTCTTCGCCGCAGGATCTACGTGATTGGCGAGTTGGTGGACCACAGTATCCAGTTCCGGGCTGGCGCTCATACGACCGGCCGGTAGTTTCAATGGCTCTGGCTCTAGCCGGGGGTGTTCTGCCGGAATGCCGTCCGGGTAAGACTCGGTCGCGGTGATTACATAACCGTCCTTCGGGCGGTATTTCGAGCACAGGATCTGCCGGAGGCCGGGTACGCCGCAGGTATCCCACTTGGTGTGCAGGCTCAGCGTTCGCTTGACGACGTACACCAACTGTTCGGTGGTCTCGCACATCTCCATCACCAGGCTGGTGATCACGCCGCGCGCGGCAGGAGTCGTGGGGGCGAAAGACAGCGCGTCGCATAACGTGTCGACTAATCCGGTGGCCTCCGGCAGAGTGAGCGGAGTGCGGGGCTCGACGGGGCGCGCCGTTCGCCGGCATTCTGGGCAGGGCGCCGCGCCCTCGTTCTCTCCCACACGCACTATCAACCAACCGCTGCCGTCACATCGTTCGCAACTCATGCATTACACCTCCAGGCTACTGGCTGAATGCCTTGGCGAAGGCGAGAGTCTGCCTGAGAGACTCCGCTTTGTCTTCGCGCTTCTGGTTGGTCTTACCGTGAAGCCGCACTGCTGGCGGGGGATCCCCATCACACGTCGGCAGCCAGTTCGAGCAGAGCGGCACGTACCGGCCGCGCTCGTCCGTCCAGCGCTCACACTTCAGGTACACACCTAGGCGATAGATCACCCGCGCTTTGCTTTCGGTCGTCAGCGCCTCGAAGAAAGGCTTGCTTTTCGGCTCGTCGAAGTGCCCTTGCGGGTACAGGCGCTTCAGGGTCGCATAGCTTGGAGGTTCGGGGGGCGGCACTGCGGGCATCGCCGGGGTGAGCGTTTCCGGCTGCGCAGGGGGGAGCACTTCCGGCTGAAGGGCGGGGGTTGCCTCCTCCTCCGCCTTTGCCTCAGGTGGGCGCCCCACAGAATCCGTACTCTCTACAGGAGGAGGAGTGCCCTCGTTTATAGAAGGTTCTGGAAGATTATAGGAACGCGCCCGTTTTCTCTCTGGCGCGACCGACCTTTTCTCTTTCCGGTAGTCGGAGAGGGCAAGTTTTCTAATTCGTTCCACTGTGGAGCGGGCACCCTCCAGTTCCTCGGATTCTCGGGAGTGGGCAACTTTCCAGCGCTCCATGAACGCTGAAAACTCGGCAGAACGGTCTTTGTGGGATCGGAAAAGTTCTCGGGAGCGGGCAACTTTGGCAGGGTCAGTCGCGACTGCCGGAACGAGTTTCTGTCCGTCCCGTGGAGCCATTGTGCCGCGATTTCGGTTGTACGCCACCGCCCGGCTAATAACGCTCTTATCGAGCGGTTGGACGCCCCGGCGCGCCACCTCTGCCTGCCATACGGGACGCGGAGCGTCCAGCCATTCGGGTGGATATCCCGCTTCGAGCCAAGCCAAGTCGAGGGCGCAGTCAGTTTGACCCAGCAGGATCTCTTCCGAACGTCCCTCTCGGTCCGTGCCCAGGTAAATGGCGAATTCGTTCTGATTGCCAGGCGCTCGGTAAATCGCCCAAGCAAGCACCCGGTGGTGCGTGCAACCGCCCGGATCGGCCATGACCGTCAGAAGGTTGTCGAGATAGTCAGGGGCATACGGCGGCCTTCCGATCCGCGTGTAATAGGCTTTGAAGCGCTTTTCCCGGCTATCTCCGTAGGAGCCGCTCATCGCACCCTCCGGCGTTCCTCGCCTTCGGCCGTCTGACCTGCGGCCGTTATTAGCGTAATGTCGGCCTCATGCAATACCACTAGTGTCCGGTAAAGTGCTTTGCCAGATCTGAAAGGCCATTATGCTTCAGCGGGTTGCGGCGATTTTTGCCTTGCCGCGATTTGAACCGCGGCGGGCTCCCGAAGCGGTTTTTTGGGGGGCCAC
>Ga0224558_1001357_pt1 | contig 25771 bp, 15 predicted proteins | sample 714S32024metaG_FD_180682 | JGI IMG/M metagenome (GOLD analysis project Ga0224558, IMG submission 180682) | Peat soil microbial communities from Stordalen Mire, Sweden - 717 S3 20-24 | ecosystem: Environmental > Terrestrial > Soil > Wetlands > Peat | place: Sweden: Norrbotten County, Stordalen... | reverse complement strand
TTACCTCGGCTTGCCCTGACGATCCGAACGAAATCGCGACGTACTGGTTACCCAACACTCCCTCGGTTTCGATTGAGGCTACTGAGTCGGCCTTGATAACCTCGTGCGTCGATTTGTCGAGGTTCATGAGTACCGTGACTTTCTCGCCAGGCTTGTGTGGTAAGGTGATGCTTTGCACCGTCCCACTATGAACGCCCCCCACCTGCACGTCGGCTCCGACAGACAGGCCCGCCACGTTGTCGAATTGCGCTTTCAGTTGGTATGTGGAGCGAAACAGATACTCCTTGCTCCCGATGATGAAGACACCGGTGGCAAGAATTGCCAATGTTGCAACGATAAATGCTCCTAGCCGCGCCACCCTCGACATATGTCCTCCTACGACTGCTTCAGAAACTCAGCCACAAACCCGATGTTGCTTTGTTGAAGATCCTCGAACTTGCCTTCGATCACCACATTGCCTTGATCTAGCAGAGCCAGGCGATCGGCAATCGTTCTCGCACTGTGCAGATCGTGAGTTACAACAATGGACGCCATTTGACGTTCCCTCTGAAGTTTGAGAATCAATTCGTCGATTTCTCCTGAGCTAATGGGATCGAGACCAGCTGTCGGTTCGTCAAGAAGCAGGATCTCAGGTTCCAGCGCGAGCGCGCGAGCCAGGCCCACGCGCTTCTGCATTCCACCTGAGATATCGGAGGGAAGCTTTCTGAAGTCGCCTTCCATGCCTACTTCTGCAAGCAGCTGCTTCACCCGGTCGCCGCGCTCTGATCTGGACATATCTCTTCGGTGGTGATCAAGCGGGAAAGCGACATTCTCGGCGACTGTCAGCGAATCGTAGAGCGCCGCATGTTGGAAGAGAAAGCCAATCTTCTTCCTGATCGTGCCCATCTGGTCAATAGCAAGGCCGGCGATATTGTGGCCATGGATGCAAATCGATCCTGAATCAGGAGTTTCGATGCCGATGATCAGCCGCAACAGAACACTTTTTCCCGTACCGCTGCGTCCGAGCACGGCCAGGGTTTCGCCACGGTTGACGCTCAAATTGATTCCGTCGAGAACCTTGAGAGTTCCGAAGGTCTTACGCAAATTCTCAACCGCGACGACCGGCACACTGCCGTCTTGCTCAGTTCGTTCTTGCATCATCGCAATGTCGAATGCTGTAACCATTCTTATTTCACCAACGTTGCGTCAATGGTTAAGAGCTAATCGAAGACAACAAGGATGAACTTCACCAGCACTACATCGGCCAGGATAAGAAAGAGTGAACCGAGCACAACCGAGTTTGTAGCTGCACGGCCCACGCCCTCAGCTCCGCCGCGTGTGCGCATTCCCTGAAAGCATGCAATAAGCCCGATAATCAAGCCATACGCCGCAGTCTTGAATGTCTGCGGCAGGAAAGCATTGAAGGTCGAGCCCTTGAAGCCGTCTTGTATGAATTGGTGAAACGAGAGAGGCTCAACCAGCGTTTGGGCAAACCAGCCCGTCATCAACGCACATGCGTCGGTACCAAGGGTTAACAGGGGCAGCATGAGGATGCAGGCCAGAATGCGCGTGGCCGCCAGCAGCCTGTACGGATTGATAGCGCAGGCTTCGATGGCGTCAATCTGCTCGGTCACTTTCATTGATGCCAGTTCCGCGCCAATGCCTGCGCCCACGCGACCGCATACGACCAGGCCGGTGATGATTGGACCCATTATCTGGATTACGGAATAGACGAGAGTCGCCGGAAACATCGATTTGGCGCCAAATCGACTTAAACTGTAGCGTGCTTCCAGAGAGATGATCACACCGATGGCTGCGCCCGCCATGGCCACCAACGGCAGAGATTTCGATCCAACCTCATCGAGTTGTCGAATCAGCTCGCGCCACTCGTAGGGCGGCGTCACCGCCGCTTTGAGAACATTCCAGGAAAAGATGCCGAGGTTGCCAAACCACTCAAAAAAGTCTGCGGCCAGGCTCATGACGGGGGCGACAAAGGAAGGCAAGGGAATGTTCTGCCGACGCGGCAGCGTTGGGTTGGTGGGAGGGACGGCAATGAATCCGCTATTGCTCAATGATTTGGCCCAGGGTCCGGTGCACCGTGCTTATTGTTGAGATGCATGCGTGAAAGCAGGGAGTGGGGTCCGCTATAGAAGAACTCCAGGGCAACGTTCTCACCCGCAAATGCCAGCAGACTGTAGTTGCCCTCCCGGAACGCGTCCTTGGCGCCGTAGCGGCTCGGGTACCAAGCGTAGATCGCAGTCATGGTGCCCGCATACGGCCCAACAAGGGCAGGGATGGAAAAGACGGTATGGCCGTCTTCGCCGCGGCGCGCTGTCAAGGTGGAAACCAGGGCATGGCGCATTCGCGGGAATATGCCTCCGCACTCGCACCGATAATACATTGCGTCTTCCCTGAAGGCTTCCGACAGCCCATAGCGCGTCGACGTGGCCACCACTGCAATGCCGTAGTTGGAACCGAATCGCCTGGCGTAGCCCTCAACGCCCTGATTCCACTCTGGAGGAGAATTACTGAATTGGTTGATGCCTGCACCGAACGCGGCGCCGACAATAGGGTACGGACCGAATGCGTCGAAGACGTAGTTGACGATCTTGGTTTTTTCGGTTGGGCGCACGTATGTCAGATCAATCGTGCCTGAGGTAGTGTCTGCTACAGTTGCGGAGTCGTCTGCATAAAAAGGCAGTGATTGCGATCTTGCCAAAATCGGAAAAGTTAGAAGAGCAGCAGTCATCGACAACTGGAGCAACATCCGACTGATTTTTATGCCATAAGGCTTCGAGATCGGCAGACGACCCTGCCTGCCTGCTAGATCTCCATGGCAAACGTACCTGGGTTCCGAATTCCGCTTCTTCATCGATGGCTTCAAAATCTCCCCTCCGACAGGCTCGCCTGTCCGCAACACGCATGGGTCGTCAAAGATACATGCTGGCGTTTGGCTAAACCCACAGAAATCATGTCAGAGTTGGAAGTTCAAAGAATGGTCATATTTGCTCTTAGTCACAATCCGGCTTCCCGTGCTTTGTCCGCGTAGTGCGGCACGAACGAAGCCTGCTTCCGTCGTATCTTTCGATTGGGCGGCACATGTCCAAAAGAGCACAGTCCAGGCTCAGATGTTCAGAGGAAAATGAGAGTCCAGCCGCTTTCAATGCGCGGCGAGGATACCGTCATGCCTGAAATTCATGCTTTCCCTACTATTCCCACGAAGATCCTTTTGCCCATTGACTTTAGCCCATCTTCCCAGGCGGCTTTGGAGACAGCAGCTGACCTTGCTCAGCACTTTCGAGCCGAACTCTATCTTGTAAATGTCATCCCGTTTTTTCCTACCACAACTCTCCCCGATTTTGTTCCTGAAGAGTCGTTTGTGCACCAGGCAAGGACTGAAGCAGAGCGGCACCTGGTGAAGTGCCAAACGGCTCTCACTGCAAGAGAGGTCAAGGCAAGTTTCAGTGTCGAAGTCGGAAATGACGTGCCAGGGAACATCATGGAGGTAGTTGAGCGTGAGCATATCGACCTTGTAGTGATCTCCACGCACGGCATCTCCGGCTGGCGCCCGCTAGTCTTTGGATCGATTGCCGAGAAGGTCATCAAGCTCGTGCAGTGCCCTCTCTTGCTTCTTCGTTCAGCAAATCCTGAGGCGGGCGTAAAGACAGCCTCAGGCCATTCATCGGAATGGTGGTAGCGAGAACAGCAGCAAGGTTCCTATGGTGAGCTTGCATCGCGCTGCCGCTGCGTCACCCGGCACGGCAGCAAAGATTCCCAATCTACTCGGGCGTGATATTTTTGCTCTATATTCAGCGCCATTTTCTGCTTTTGTCTGGCCTTTGGATCAATCTTGAAATGAGCAATACAGAACAGACAAGGGCCAGGGCTAAAAATAATAATAGGAAGTGCTTGAGTGTAATCGTGCTCAAGCGTGGGGCGATCCGCCCGAGATGTAATGCCGGATCTCCCTGAAGCTGCCCGGGACTGCGCTGCCGAAGTCAGGATTTGAGTTGCGCGCAGATATTGCTGCCTGAAGCTCTTCTTCTGCGACCCTCGATGGATTGGCCACAATCACCGGTCACTTTCAATCCAAAATGGCTTTTCCTGGGCAATCAATCACTCCACCGGACAAACAGTTGAGAACGAGAGCAGATTGTGATGAGCAAAGACGTCCAAGATACATTCGATTGCGCCGAGTTTTTTACGAACGTGGGATTGGGGCGCAGAATTGTTGAGCTGGAGCCAAAAGAGACCTTCTTTTCTCAAGGGGATTTAGCAGACACCATCTTCTATCTTCAGAGGGGCCGGGCGAAACTCACGGTGGTTTCGCAAGGCGGTAAAGAGGCCACAATCACGCTCCTCTCCGTTGGCGACTTTGTTGGGGAGGAATCGCTGGCGTCCATTCCAGGACTGCGTTTGGCGACTGCCTCTGCTGTGAACTCGTGCGTGGCGCTCAAAATTACGAAAGATGAGATGGCCCGCGTCATGCATGACGAGCCAACGTTCGCGGACTTCTTTCTGAAATTCATGCTGACCCGCAGCATGCGAACTCAGGCAGATCTTGTCGATCAGCTTTTCAATTCCAGCGAAAAACGCCTGGCAAGAATTCTCCTGATCATGGCGGAATTCGGCGAACCCGGCGAACGGGACCCGTTCATACCCCCTATCTCGCAGGAAACCCTGGCGGAGATGATCGGCACCACGCGGTCTCGCGTCAGCTTTTTCATGAATCGCTTTCGCACGCTCGGCTATATCAATTACAACGGTCGCATCCAAGTGAATAAGTCTCTGCTCAATGTAGTCCTTCTCGACCAGTTTCCAGGGCATAACGCCCAGAAGCCACTCATTCCCAAAATCGAAGCTGACCTGAAGCTGGCAGTTGTGAATCCTGAAACTGTCCTGCAGCCAGTCATCCCGATATTCAAGACGCTTTTCAAGCCCGTCACACCCATTGTTGTAGCTGTCAAGCGAAAACTTACAGCCGCAGCGGACGATTGAGAAGAATCAACCTGATCCTATGGACAAATTGCGGCATTCTTACAACCATGAACGAGGCGGTCAATCGATAGGAAAATGAACCGAATATCCAGCGGCTATTGCCTGTGTGCATGAACAACATATCGTTCTGGAGCTGCGCCAATATAGTGAAATGGATAGGAGGTTACGAGGGTTGGGCTGGAGTCGGCTGAGGGGGTCAGGATGCTGCCGTCGGCGGGATCGGTAATCCGGCTCCAGTCTACTTCGTACCTGGAAGTCCCAGCCGCTGTCTGGATAAGGATCTCGTCATTGGTACGAATGTCCTTAAGGCCGCGGAAGTATGCATCACGATGCCCCGCGAATCCGATCCTTATGAACCTGAATATCATCTAAAAGGCCAGAACAATGTCACAGGGTCTCGGGAGGTGGGGGAATTGAAAAATACAGGCTTACAGGTTCTAATTGACGGACTCTTGTCCGACAGGTTGCAGGTTCGATGCCTGTCGCGTCCACCAATAAAATGAATTAACTTTCTGAAATTATTGCCGTTTTTCGAATTACTACCCTCGACTGATCGCTAACCAGACGTATATTGCATACATGATGCGATTCAGGAAATCAGCCTCGCTTTTATGTGCGGCAGCCCTGGCTTTTGCGCCGATTGCGCTTGCCCAGACCGGCGTCACCGCCATTCTGCCGGATGGCCGGATCGCTATTCCGTCTATCGGTTACCCATTTGCGTTTCATAAAAACTACGCTGCGCGGGCACTGGCCGCGGCGCAGGCGTCTCAGGTTCCATCGCGGATGGTGGCGCAGACGCCGCCCATGGGCTGGAACAGTTGGAATTATTTTGCGGAAAAAGTTGATGACAAGGGAGTGCGCAACGCCGCGGACGAGCTTGTCGCTTCCGGCATGAGAGACGCCGGGTACGTTTACGTCAACATTGACGACACGTGGGAAGGCCAGCGCGACGCGAGCGGCTTGCTACACGCCAACGCGAAGTTTCCTGACATGAAGGCCCTGGCCGATTACGTTCATTCCAAGGGCCTCAAGATCGGCATCTACTCATCGCCCGGTCCCAGAACCTGCGCCGGATACGAAGGCTCGCTGGGGCACGAAGAGCAGGACGCACAGCTCTACGCTCAGTGGGGCATCGATTATCTCAAGTACGATCTGTGCAGCTTCATTCCCGACGTGATGGAGAAGCAGGCTCCCAACGACAAGGCCGCGCAGATGCGGCTGATGGTTGCCGCTTACGCCAAAATGGACCATGCGCTCAAAGCTACTGGACGGCCCATTGTCTACTCGCTCTGCCAATACGGATGGGATGCGCCGTGGGAGTGGGCGCCCTCGGTTGGCGGCAACCTTTGGCGCACAACAGGAGATATCACGCCCGACTGGGACCGCATCTACGCAATCGTCAGCCAGCAGGCCGGCCTGGAGAAATACGCCAGCCCTGGGCACTGGAACGATCCCGACATGCTCGAAGTGGGCAACGGCAAACTCGCGCTTGCGGAAAACCGATCTCACTTTTCTCTGTGGGCCATGCTGGCCGCGCCACTGCTGGCGGGCAACGACTTGCCCAACATGAAGCCGGAGATCAAGGCTATCCTCACCAATCGCGACGTTATCGCCATTGATCAGGACCGCCTGGGCAAGCAGGGAACGCGGGCCTACAGCGAAGGCGAAGTGGATGTGTGGATGCGGCCTCTGGCCGGCGGCGCGTTGGCCATCGCCGTTGTGAACGCCGGTGACAATCGCTATGCCACTCACCCGTTTGACCTAAGTCTGACTAAGCTCGACCTGCACGGCCCGCAGACCGGCAAGGACATATGGACCGGCAAGCCGATCACACTTAACGACGGCCAGACGCTCGAACTGGCCAGGCACGATGTTTTGCTTGTCCGCATTGACGCGCCGAAGTAGCTGCCACCTGAAGTGCGTCCATGAAGCTCGGAGCCATGCCCGAGCTTGCATAAATCCATCTCCGCGGTTACATTCGCAGCGGGGTGAATTGTCCATGCGTTTTACTGCTCTGTTGCGATTTTCCACTTTTGCCGCGGCAGTTCTTCTCGCCTCTACCGCGTTTCCGCAAGCCCCGGGCGTGGAAGCGCCTCGGCTCGTACAAAAGGATGGCCGCTATGCGCTGCTCGTCGAGGGGCGCCCATTTCTGATTCTGGGTGGCCAGATTCACAACTCGAGCGCATGGCCCAGCGAACTGCCGCAGGTGTGGCAGTCGATGGCCGCCCTGCATGCCAACACTATCGAGGCGCCGGTTTATTGGGAGCAGTTTGAGCCGCAACCGGGCCGCTTCGATTTCGCTAACGTGGATGCGATTGTGGAAGGCGCGCGCGCACACAATTTGCACGTGGTGCTGCTGTGGTTCGGCACATGGAAAAACGGCAAGATGCACTATGTTCCCGATTGGGTAAAGAACGATACTGTGCGCTTTCCGCGTATTATCCGGCCTGACGGCGAGCCGATCGACGTGCTTTCTCCCATGTCGCGCAACACGCTAGAGGCGGACAAAACCGCATTCGTTGCATTGATGAGCCACTTGAAACAAATCGACAATGAGGAGCATACCGTGATTCTCGTCCAAGTGGAAAATGAGTCGGGCAGCATCGGCAGCGCGCGGGACAACTCACCCGAGTCAAACCGGGAGTTTGCCGGCCAGGTTCCGGCTGATCTGCTGGCAGCAACCGGCAAGAAGCCCGGCACATGGACGGAGGTCTTCGGCGCGGAGGCCGATGAAATCTTCCAGGCCTACCACCAGGCGAAGTACATCAACGAGATTGCCGCCGCGGGCATGAAGGAGTTCGCGATTCCGTGCTACATCAATGCGTGGCTCGGCAGTTCAATTGAGGAGTCCGAGCAGCGGCAGATGGATCGGCCGGGAATCAACTATCCCAGCGGCGGCGCGGTGCAGAAGCTTGTGGGCCTGTGGCGAACGCTGGCGCCTTCAATCGACATGATCGGCCCGGATATCTACAACGGCGATTCGCGCTTTTACCGGGAGACGATGAAGGCATATCACCGCCCGGACAATCCATTGTGGATTCCGGAGACGGGCCGGGACGACAGCTTTGCCAGGTTCTTTTTCTATGCGCTCGGCGATGGGGCTATCGGCTTCTCGCCCTTCGGCGTGGACCAGACGGGCTGGAATATTCTGGGCGACCAACCGTGGACGGCGCACGCCCTTAACTTCGCTCTCATCGCACCGATGAGCCGCGAGATTGCCCGCCTGGAGTTTGAGGGCAAGCTGAAGACCGCCGTCGAGGAGCCGGGACAGACCACGCAGGAGATCGACTTCGGCGAATGGCAGGCGACGGTCGCATACGGTTTTCCGCAGCCCGACGGAAGACGCGCTCCCGGCACGAAGCATGCGCACGGAGCAGCGCTCGTAGCGCAATTGGGCCCGGATGATTTTCTGGTGACGGGCGTGGACGCAAGCGTTACCTTCCATCTTGCAGGCAAGCTGCCGTTGATACACAGCCAGATTGTCACCGCCGAACAGGGCACCTATGAGAACGGCGTGTGGAAGCGGCTGCGCCTATGGAACGGCGACGAAACTGACCGCGGCCTGTGCTTCCATGAAAAGCCGGAGGTGGTGCGGGTAAAAATGCAGAGGTTCTAGAACATTGTCAACTTAAGTGTTAGCAGAATTCTGAGTGCCTCATCCATTTCGCGTAATTTGCAAAATGGGTGGGATAACACATCTTTCCATTTCGACAGTAAACACCAGAACCGAAAATGCTCCAAAAAACATCACAGGAACTCTATCACACCAACTGTAACTCGCGGAGAAGAAAGGCGTAGTCAAAGGCGATCTCTTTCAGATAGTCGTAGCGGCCGCTGGAGCCGCCGTGGCCAGCCTTCAAATTTGTTACCAGCAGCAGGGAATTGTTATCGGTCTTGAGAGTGCGAAGCTTGGCGACATACTTGGCCGGTTCCCAATACATGACCTGGCTGTCGTGGAGCGAGGTCTTCACCAGCATGGCCGGATAACTCGCCGCCTTCAGATTGTCGTAAGGCGAGTAACTCAACATATAACGAAAATATTCGGACTCGTTGGGATTGCCCCACTCTTCATACTCCGGAACAGTGAGGGGCAGCGTCGCGTCGAGCATGGTATTCATCACGTCCACAAAGGGCACGTGAGAAAGAATGGCGCGGAAAAGTTCAGGACGGAGATTGGCAACCGCGCCCATCAACAGGCCACCTGCCGACCCGCCCTCGATGGCCACGCGCGCTGGGTCGCCATAGCCGGACGCAGTCAAATGTTCAACGGCTGCGATGAAATCCGTGAAGGTCGAGCGCTTCAAGAGCATCTTGCCGGCATCGTGCCAAGGCTTGCCCAGATCGCCTCCGCCGCGCACATGCGCATAGGCCATCACCACGCCGCGATCGAGCAAACTCAACCGATTGGAGCTGAAGCCCAGCGGCAGTGAGTAGCCGTAGGAGCCGTAGCCGTAAACGTACAGGGGATTGCAGCCTGGCTGACGGCGATCTTTGCGATAGACGAGCGAGACGGGAACCTGCACGCCATCGGACGCAGTGGCATGAACGCGCTCGCTTGCGTAAAGAGTGCGGTCGAAGCCGCCGGGAACCTCAAGCTGCTTAAGCAGCTTGGACGCGCCGGTGGCCACGTCGTACTCGTAGACGGAAGCAGGCGTCACCAGAGATTGATAGCTGTAGCGGAATGTAGGCGAATCAAAGATCCGATTGATGTGGGGCTGGGCGCTGTAAGCAGGCTCGGGGAAACTGATCTCGCCGGCTTTTTCGGCATCCGGCCCGTCGCTTGTGAAGCGCCACACGCGCAGGCGGGGCAGGCCGTCTTCGCGTTCGCAGGCGATGAAAAATCCGGCGAAGAGGTCCACTTCTTCCAGCATCACATCGTCGCGGTGGGGAATGACTTCGGTCCAGTGCTCGCGGCCCGGCGTGACTACCGGTGCAGTGACCAGGCGGAAATTGCGCCCGCGATCGTTGGTGCGGATGAACCACAAGCCATTGCGATGGTCGATGGAGTATTCCTGCTCGTCCTCACGCGCACTGATGAGCGTAAATGCGCCTTCGGGCTCGGAGGCCGGGAGCACACGCGATTCAGTGGTGATATGGCTGGCCGACTCCAGCACAATGAATTTGCCATCGCGCGTGCGCCCCGCGCCCAGATTGAAGCGCTCATCATTCTCTTGAAAAACCAGCACATCGGCAGTGTGCGGCGTGCCGAGCGCGTGCCGCCAAAGCTGGTACTGGCGCTTCTGCTCCGCGTCCTCGACGGTATAAAACAAGGTCCGATTGTCGGCGGCCCAGACAAGGGAGCCTGCGCGCTCGACCGCGCCCGCAAGCGTCTCGCCGGTTTCCAGATTCTTTATGCGCAGCGTGTACTGGCGAAAGCCGGTGGTGTCAGTGGAGTAGGCCAGCCAGCGGCCGTCGCTGGTAATGTCAGTGGCGCCGATGGCGAAGAAGGCGTAACTCTCGGCCAGCTGATTGCCGTCGAGGATGATCTGTTCCTCAGGGGCGGAACGCTCATTGGGGTTTGTGGTATCCCACCTTAGGCGCGATGAAGCTGCACCGAAGGTGGGGCACCCGGCATCCGTTGCTGGTTTGCGGCAGTGGATGGCGTATTGCTTGCCCTCCTCGGTGCGCGTCAGGTACCACCAGCTGCCATCGCGAAAGGGAACCGAGACGTCGGTCTGTTTCATGTGCGAAAGCATCTCGTCATAAAGCTGGTCGCGCAGACCGCTGAGCGGCGCCATCACGGATTCGGCGTAGGCATTTTCCGCTTCGAGGTATGCGCTGACTTCGGGGTTCTGCTTGTCGCGCATCCAGGCGTAGTTGTCGATAAGCACTGTTCCGTGAAGAGCGGTTTCGTTGTGTTCCTTGCGGGCGATGGGGGGCTGATGTTGAGTCATTTCCTTATTAGTGTAGTGCGTGCGGAAGCTGTGATTGGAACCTTCAGGCAGTCCTCCACGTACAATAGAAAGCGATGAAGGGCTTTCGCCGCGCACATTCCGCCGTCTTCCCGCTGCTCGTGGCAGCTTGCATCTCTGTGTTCTCGACCGTTGCTCAAGCGGAACGCGTTGAGGACCTGCCCAAACCGACTGATTATGTGAGCGACTTTGCCCACGTGCTGTCGCCCGAGGCCATTGTGCGGCTGGACTCGCTCTGCGCGCAGCTTGACCACTCGCAGGCCAACGCGCAGATCGCTGTGGTCACTGTTCGCACGCTCGATGGCGATGACGCGGCTGATTATGCCAACACGCTTGAAGACAAGTGGAAGATCGGCAAGAAGGGCTCGGACCGGGGCGTGCTGGTTCTGCTTGCTGTAGACGACCACAAGTACAGGATTGAGCCGGGCTACGGGCTGGAAGGCATTCTGCCGGACGGGAAGGTTGGCGACATTGGCCGGGAGATGGTTCCCGCGCTGCGCGCCAACGATTATGACGGCGCTGTGACAGAGGCCGTGGGCGAAGTTGCGCAGGTGATCGCCGCTGACGCCAAGGTGACGCTGGAGGATGAGCCGGCGACGGCCAGCCAGCCGGTGAGCTATGCGCGACACAGCCAGGTACTCGGCAAGCTGATTATGTTGATTTTCCTGCTAATCTTCTTTGGCGGCTCTTCGATTTTCAGGTTGCTGCTGGGTTATGGTTTGTTCTCCAGCGTTATAGGCAGAGGCGGGTTTGGCGGCGGCTTCGGCGGCGGTGGTGGATTTGGCGGCGGAGGAGGCTCAGGCGGTGGTGGATTTGGCGGTTTCGGCGGGGGCGGTTTCGGCGGCGGCGGAGCCGGAGGAAGCTGGTAGGGTTTCAAGTTTGATGAAAGGGCTTGCTCAGAGCAGGCCGGAGGAGAAAAGCACAGTATGAGCAAGGGACTTTGGATTGCACTGGGAGTGGTGGGCGTTCTGGTTCTGGCGGTTCTGATGGTCTTCAGCAGCTATGTGAGCGCCAAGAACCAGATGGTGACCAACGATGAGATCGTGAAGGCTGCGTGGGCGGATGTGGACGTGCAGTTGGAGCGGCGGGCCGACCTGATTCCCAACCTGGTGGAGACCGTGAAAGGTTTTACCAAAGAGGAGAGCACCGTCTTTGGCGACATTGCCAATGCACGGGCCGGCATGTTGAATGCGCAGGGACCGGCGGGCAAGATTGCGGCCAATGGAAAGCTGGATTCGGCACTGGGACGCTTGCTGCTGCTCACCGAAAACTACCCGCAGTTGCGCTCCAGCGACCAGTTTATGCGCTTGCAGGACGAGTTATCGGGGACCGAGAACCGCATCAGCGTGGCGCGCAAGCGCTATAACGACGCACTGCGCGAGTACAACACGTTTGTGCGCCAGTTCCCCAACAGCATCTGGGCGGGTATTGCCGGATTCCACGAGAACAACGCTTTCTTCGAAGCGCCTGAAGCGGCGCGCACGGCCCCATCGGTCAAGTTCTAAGCGGCTGACCCGGAAATTGCAGTAAGGTCAATAAGGCCGGCGACGGAGAATCCTTCGATTCTCCGACACTGGCCTTTTTTGCTATGCGGCGCAAAATGCGCTGCCGTTTATTTCTGTTTCTTGGCGGGCTGGTCGGCCACTTGCAGGTAGTTCTTCACATCGAAGACGCCGGGAACGGCATTGGCGCGAATAAAAGCCGTGTCTTTGTCGCCCTGCGAGTCCACCATTCCATACAGTTCGACGTGGCCGTTCTGCACCGAGATGCGGATAGGCTTGGCGGGGTCGATGGCGTACCGGTTAAGAGTGGGGAAGCCGTAGACGGCGCGGAAGACCTGCATCCGAATCCGATTATCGAAGAAGGAAACGGGATCGACCTGGATATTGTCATACACGTCCTTGACGCCGGGATAGTAGTCGACCAGGGCCAGTGCGGAGTTTCTGGCGTTATAGGAGAGGGCGTGACCGCCGAGGGTGACAGCGCCGTTCTGAACGCTGACGCTGATGGCGTTGAATGCGTTGCCGTAGAAGACGCGGTCATAGGCCAGCTTATCCACGAGCTTGTTCCAGAGCACTTCGTCGGGAAGGCTGGGACCTGCGACCTCGATCAGGTTATGCACCGAGGTGACGCCGTTTGCCTTGCGAACGCGCTTGTCGGCCTCCGCCTTGTAAGCGTAGAGGTCCACAGTGCCGGTCAAAGTGACAATGCCGTGGTTCTCAGCCACCTTCACTTCGCGATATTCCTTCTTGTTCAAACGGGCAGCGGCCTCGCCGGTCTCGGGACCGGCTGCCTGCGCGGTTGCGCCGGAGTCCGCGGGTTGAGCCGCCGCCAGGGAACCTTGAGGAAGGCCCCAATAGATTCCCGCGAGTGTGGCTGTCAGGAGCGCGACCCTGGTTGTACGCATTGTTCTTGTCATTTTCACACTCCTCCTCGTTCGTTCGCAAAATGGGTGCGGCTGGATTACCGCATATCTTATATTGACTCGAATCTCCACCAAAAGTTGTGGGCTCGTGGGGTGAAAAGGACGATTCTTCGGAGCAACCACTCGACTGCGTTCGGGAAATCCCTCTTCAAAATGTGAGACTTGCGGCTCGCGGCGCGAGAAACCGGCCGCGTCCCATCAAGCCTCTTCCAGGATGCCGGCCGTCTCGAAAGCCACTGCGCGTTCGACACGTTCAGCGGCCCGCTCGCGCAACGCGAGAATCGCAGAGCAGCCGAGGATCACGATCAACGGATCAAGTGGGCGCATATGGTATGGCTCCGGATGGGCGAAGTAATACATCATGGGAAAGAAAAAGAGGACTCCGCCGTAGCGCAGGGCTTCAAATGGCCTTTTCCGCCAGGCCAGGAAGACCCCGAGAAACGCGAGGAGCGTCAACCCGGCGGCGAGCGGAATGTTTTCCGGGTCGGCCGGCTCCATGGCCAGATAGCGGGGGTCGAAGCTCCAGTAGCCAGTCCACAGATAGACGGCGCGGCGGGCGCACATCCATGCGTACCAGCGTGGATGGCCTTGAATGTATGCATTGGCCAAGTGTGCTTTGCGGTCCATGTAGGCCAGTTCGCCGGCGTTGTAATCGGCCAGTTCCGCGGCGTCGTGGAGCGGGTGCTTGTCGTCGCTGGTCCAGCGCAGGTTGTCGCCGTTGTTGCCCATCCACATCTCCAGACCCATGCCGTCGCGCATGGGAATGAAGCGGTGAAAGACCAGGTCTTCGCGGATCAGCCAGGGCGAGATTACCGCGGCGAGAGTGAGCGAAGCCACCACGCCCGGCAACAGCCAGCGCTTGCCCGCGCTCGCCAGCCGCCAGGCAGCGAGCAAGAGCAGGAAGGGAACCACTACGAGAATTGACGGCTCGGTGAGAGCCGCAAAGCCAGAGAGTGCTCCGAAGCCGGCCCATAATCCAAGCCGCGGCGAGCGTTCCAGATTCTGCGCCATGTAAAGCATCCAGCACAGGCAAAGAAGAAGCAGGTGCGTGGACCAAGCCCATGCCGCGGAAAAGTAAATGCCGTAGGGAAAAAAGACCCATGCCCAGGCCGCCCACAACGCCATGCGCGCGCCAAAGCTGCGCCGGGCCATCAGGAAGATCGGGATGCTGGCGAGCGAGTTAATCAGGCAGTCGAAGGCGTGAATGGCAAAGATCGACAGGGCGGTGTGAATGCCGAAGAGACGGAAAAATCCGGCCACAATGAGCGGGTAAACCGGCGGCATGATCGCCGAGGGCTGGGTGGAAACAAACGGGCTGCCGAAGCCCTGGCCGGCCAGCAACGCCCGCGCCACATTCCCCTGCTCCCAGGCGTGAATGTGGGTGGCATCCATCAGATCCTCGAAGAGGAAACTGTTGAAAGGAATCACCGCCAGGCGGAGAAGCAGCGCAATCAGCACCATCCACACCAATACCGGCACAGCCCTCAGCCGGCTGCGAATAGAGGTATTCAAGCTATTTTCTCCTGTCACATTGTTAGACGGGAAATGTCTCGGGGAGGAGTACGCGGCATTGGACGCATCGGTTGACAGGTTCTGCTCCGTTCAGAACTACTCGAAGGATGGCGGCACTTCAGTTGCCGGAGACGGGCTGAAGGCGGCTACTTGAAACGGCGGGTGGCCTTGAAGACCACCGAGAAGACGCCGGACTCGTCGCGCGCCAACTGCAAGGTGATATGGCGGTTGACGGCGACATCGGCCTGGATCAACTGCTGGCCTGTGGTGTCCACGTCGGTGGCGTAGGTGAGGGTTACGTTGGTGCCCAACCGCTCCTCGACGATGACGCGCGAGGTGGAGTTGCCCAGGACGCCGAGGTAGTTGGGGTCCACCTTCACCGATCCGGCTCCGAAGAGCCTTTGTACACGGCTGCTGACGGTGGCGTTCAGCGCTCCGCCGAGCAGGGCATCGGTGGCGGGGCTGGTGCCAGCCGCCTCTTGCTGCTGGGTGTAGAGGCGCTGTTGATTTCCTGTGCGGCCCAGGGCTAGAAGCGCCACCACATCGGCCTCCGGCAGCGGTGGATCGGAGCGGTAAGTGACCGACAGTTTATCCGGAGTGCCGTGCAGGCTGAGGGTAATGTCGTAGTCCTCGACGCGGGCGGTGGCGGTGAGGTCGATCATCGGTTGAATGCGGACCGGGTTGGTGAAATAGATGTCGCCGCGCTGCAACTCGTAGCGGGTCCCGGCGATGATGCTGCTGCCTTCAGTGATGGAGATGCGGCCCAGCAGCGAGGGCGAAGCAATGGTTCCGCGCAGGCGCAGATCGACATTGCCGGCCAGCTTGGCGTAGGCGTTCTGGAAATTCAACTGCGGCGATGAGGTGATGTGCACGTCGAGGCGCACGTGGTTTGAGGGGTCGTTGGGGGGCGCGATGGTCTCGATCGTATTGGCCTGCGCGGCCAGCGCCGCTATGTCCAGGTCGGGGTTTATTGTGAAGCGGGTGATAAGCACATCGCCCGACAGCAGCAGATTGCTCTGCGGGCCTTGCAGGCGAAGCGATGCGTCTGCCAGCGAACTAACCCCTTGCGGGTAGCGAATGCGAATCCCACTTCCGGTGACTGTCAGGTCGGCATAGATGCCGTGCTGATAGGCCAGGTATCCGGCAACACTGAGCTGGCCTCCGCCGGTCATGGCCGTCAGCGACTTGATCTCCAGGCGGTTCTGGCTGAACTCCAGCGATCCATGCAACTGGCTCAGTCCGTTGGGCAGATCTTCGAGGGAGAGAGAAGCGTTCTGGATGTCGATGCGGCCCCTCAGGCTGGGGTTCATCATTGGCCCGTGCGCTTCCAACTGGAAGGTGGTGTTTCCGTTGGCGGTCAGGTCTGGGTCCAGCGTCTCTGCCACTTTCAGGTTGATGGCCCCGTTGGCGGCAAAATCCAGTTCATGGTTGCCCCTGAGCGAGAGGCTACCCTGGGCGTGCAGATCGGTCTCTTCGCCGATGACGTGCAGGGGATCAAGATGGATGACGGTATTGGCGAGCGTGGCGTGGACACCGCCATCGCTTTTCAGATGAACGCCAGAGAGCGTGACTTCCATCTCGTTTAGCCGCGCTTCGCCACGCAACTCCTCAGGCCGCGCCAACGGTCCGTCGATGGTGACCGCTCCCGCCAGTGAGGACTCCCCGGTGAGCTCGTTGATATGAGCCATTTTGAAGAGCGCGCCGATGTTCAACCGCGAAAAATCGAGTTTGGCATGAGTGGCAAAGTCGCCGCCGAGCGCCGTCTGGCCGTGCGCTGTGAGTTCAGCAGCTTCCAGTCGCGTTGTGATGTCGTAGGTGACGGCGTGGTTGGCGCTGTGAGCCGTCAATTCCAGGCTGCCTAGCGATTCGCCGTTCAGGGTGAGGCCGGCCAGTGTGGCGTGGGCTTCGAGGCACGGGTTGTTGAGCGTACAGGAACCCTGCACGGAAAGCCCAAGTTTGCCGCTCACAGCTATATTGTGGTTGTGCAGCCATTGGATGCGAGAAACGTCAATGCCCGCGCCCCTGGCGTCCAACTGGAAGCGATGGGACTGGAGGTCATAGCTGCCGGTGGCGGCAAGCTTGCCGGCCTCATCGTTCACGGTCACCGAGGTCAGCTTGATGGTCTGATTTGCTATTGTGCCCTGCGCACGGATACGGTTTATGGGTTCTCCGTAGACGCTGCCTTTGTCCAATTCGACCCAACCGGAGCCTTCCAGCGCGTGCAGAGGCCCGTCGACCTGAACCTGTGCTCCGAGAGAACCGGCCACAGGCAGATTTGGGCCGGTGAACGGCCGCAGATCATCCATATTCAACTGGTTGGCGCGCAGCCGGAGATGAACCATGGAATTGGTTGCAAAGGACGGAACGGGAGCTGCGCGGCCGCGTCTAACGCCGGGGGTAACTGTTGGCAGGCCGGCAGTGACGCTGCCAGCGAGAGAGATCTCGGCATTCCCGCGGCGCAGCAAGCCGTTTGTGAGATCAATGCGGGCTGCCGAGTAGCTGCCGGTGGCCTCAACCGCATCCAGACGGATGAATTGCTGCGTGGCAGGTTGCTTTTGAACGAAGTTGGCGCTCAAGCTTTCAGGCACTTCGACATTCAGTTGCGTGGCCTTCAGGTTGCCGGCCATATGCGGATCGAGGAGCGAGCCTGTCCATGTGCCGTGAAAATCAGCCTGGCCGTAGAGCGCGATAGGCAGCGCCGCCGTGCCGGCTTTGCCGTTACGAGTCAATCCCAGGTCGCGCAGAACGGTGTCGAATTCGCCGAGGTTGCCGGTGTGGAAATCGACCTTGAGTGCGGTGGGGCTGACCATGGGGTACGCGCCCAGATGGCCGTTGGCCTCCAGTTGGCTGGAGGGCAGATTGAGCCTGAGCTTGCGCAGTTCGACCGCGCCGTCGCGCTGAGTGTAGGTGGCGTCAACCAGGCCGCCGGCAGGAGCCTTCCCCTGCGCGGCGCGTGCCGGTGGGGTGAGATTTAACAAAGCGGTCACGGAGAGGGTGCGATTGTCGCCGTTGATCCAGACAGCGTTGGCGGGGCCGGTGACGCGCGCATCGAGGCCGAGATGCTGGAAGGGCGGGTCACAGACCATCTCCAAAATCGTGTCCAGGGCAACGTCTTTGAATTGGGCCGTCACCTTGCCGTCGACCGGAATGTCGATCTGATCCGCGGGTGGGAGCGCGTGGGCGGCGATGCGGGATTTTCTTTTTGCGGGACTCGGTGGCGGCGGCAGCCAGTGAACCAGCGAGACATCGCCCTCAATCTGGCCGCCCTCACGCAGGCGGGCGACAATCGAGGTAATCAGCAATTGCTGGGGGTCGGCATGAACGCGCGCATCGAGCCCCACGCCCCTGGCCACGACGCCGGTTCCAATGTAAGCGCCGCCCTCGATATGAACGCTGCCGTCGATGCGGAAACTTCCCGCTTGCCCTGACCCGTTGAGGTCCAGGTGGGCAATGCCTTCCGGCGCAAAAGGGTACCCAGTGATGGGATCAAGTAAACGCATGTCCAGCTCGCCTGCGGCCCTGCCCTGCCAGCTTGGATGGGAAAAGTCGTTGAGCGAGCCGGAGATTTCAAGTGTCCGGTCCTGCACGCCGCGGCTTTGGGCGGTCACGCGCAGCGAGCGCAGAATGGCAGAGGTGCGCGTCACCTCGAGCGTAGCCTGAACCAATCCCTGGACCGGCAGCGGCTGCGCCTTGCCCGGCTTGGACAAGACTTCGCGTGAGAGATTCAGATTTTGAATACCGGCCTCAATGCGATAGAACTCCGGATTTCCACCTTTTGCTGGCACATAGGTCATGCGCAGGGAGAGATCGTCGGCTCCAAAGTCGAGCGGGATGAATCGATCCTGGAAGTCAAAGGCCGATGCGCGGTTCTCGTATTCCAGAAGGCCCTGCTCCACCGAAATATGGCTGGTCTCGAGATCGAAGAATTTGTCGAGTACACGGCTCTCCGGTTTCTCCGGAGTGTGTGGATGAGGCTGGTTGGTCGAGCCGTCAGGGTAGACAATCAGGTGCAGCCGGGGCTGGTAGATCTCAAGATCTTTCAGCAGGATGCGCGGACTAAGAAAGCCCAGCAGACTGAGCCGCACACGCAGGCGTTCGACCTGGGCGTAGGGCGCCTCATTGGGGCCTTCGAGGCCGTGGATGACCAACCCATCCGCCTCTGCCTCGCGCCTGAGCAGATTCCAGTGAAAGGCGCGGATTTCTACGCGTCCACCGATAGCAAGCTCCAGCCTGTGCACCACCCGTCCGCGGACAAAGTTTTCAAAACTGGCTGTACTGGCCAGGAAATAGAGGGCTGTGGCCAAGACCGCCAGCAGTATCGCCACACCGGCGACCGTACGAGGAAGGTGGCGCAGAAAAAAGCGGCGAAGGCGGCTCGGGCGGATAGCCTCGACCAGCGATACCGGCTCAGACGCGTCGGGCTCTGGAGCTTCGGGCACGGGAGGCGTGGATTCAGGCTCGCTCATGCGCCTCCTTTCCCTGTTCCGTCTTTGGCTTCTGGGGCTTCGAACGCGGGGTCGAGCACTTCCACATCGCCCTGCTTGCGCAGATTCGCGAGCCAGCCGTCGAAGAGCACATTCACCTGCCGCTCCAGCAGAATCTCCTCAATGCGCGAGGAGACCTTGTCTAGCGCGGGAATCTCATCACCGGGAGCATACTCGGGCAGCAACGTCTCGCGGTAGTACTTCTCGATCTCGTCGGGGGAGATTTGGATCCCCTGCCGGAAGCGCAGTTCGATGAAGTGCAGAATCTGAACCCGGTAGCGGAGATAACTTTCGACCCGCTCCGGTTTGAGGCCGTGCATGGCAAGAAACGCCTTCCATCCCGCATCCGAAGCGCAGTTCTGGTGGACGCACGCGGGCAGTTCCCTGCGAATCTCCGCCAGGCGCGCATCAACCTCGGTCTGTGCCGGCTCCGCCGCCTGCGCGTCTTCCTGGCGAATCTGCTGCTGGATAAGCGCGCGGCTGATTAGCTGATCCAAGGCGCGCCGCGGCGTGAAAACGCCGAGTCCGGCTTGGCCGGGGTCCAGCACCGCCAGCCGTATTTCGTCGTCCACATCGCTGGCAAGGATGGACTGGTCATTCACCACGGCCACCACATGGTCGAGCACGACAGAATGAGCGGGCTGCGCGGCCTGGGCGCTGGCACGGGGCATCTCCATCGCAGCCAGGCATACAGCCATGGCCCATGCGCAGGCAAGTCCATGCGTGCTCATTCGACGAATTTTGGTCCGGTTGCGCATCAGAAAGTCTGGCCCAGGCTGAAGAAGAAGTTGAAGTGCGGGGCTTCGCCCACGTGCATCTCAGATAACGATAACGAAGGCGATAACGAATAGTTGTAGACCACCGGGTAAATGGGCGGATTCAGGTTGTAGCTGAAGTCAAGCCGGATGGGTCCAACCGGCGTATGGTAACGCAAACCCAGACCCGGCGCATGGGAGAAGTAGTTGAAGCTGCACGTCCCTTGCTGGCCGGTTGAGGTCTCGGGGCCGTTGGGAGTTGGAGGTGGGTTGATGCTTGTGGGAAGAATCTTGCAGTTATCGCGGAGGGGTTGGCGAACCCTGAGGGCGCTGGCCCACGCATCGCCCGCGTTGGTGAAGACGTTGCCCATGTCGTGGAAGAGCACAAGGCTGACGGTATTGCCCAACCAGGGCAGTGTTGGCGGCGGCAGGCGCAGTTCGGTGCTGTTGATCAGCGCGCCCGCCCCACCGATGGGGTAGCCCGTCTCGGGGTCGCGCGGCCCGGCCGAATTGGGGCCAAAACTCCGCAACGAGGTAGCCCCGCCTGCATAGAGCCGTTCGGGGAGGGGAATCAGCTCGTAATTGAGAGCGCCAAATGCCCGCTCCTGGCCGTAGCGGGTATTACGGGCTAAAACGATGCGGCCCTTGTTGAATTTGTAATAGCTGGAATTGGACATGTCGAGGCGGCCGAAGTCCGCCTGTGCGGCGAAGGCCTCGTCGGAGAGAAATGCCTGGAAACTGGTGTAGGTGCCGCGGTGCGCGTCCATGGGGGAGTCGCGGGTATCGCGAATCCAGGTCAGCGCCGGGCCCCCGACGCGCACCGCCGTGGACAACAGCGTGATCTCGCCGGGGGCGACCTGGAGGCTGCTTGCCTCCACCTTGACGCGGCGGAAGTCGAATTCGTAGATGAGGGTGTTCGCCTTGGAGATGCGCGAGCCCGGCGTATTGAAGTGTTCGGTCCAGTGCACCCCGGTTTCCAGCTTGGAGGCCACGTAAGTGGACACATCCAGGCTGTTGGCGTAGCCGCCGGAAAGAGTCAGGCCGAAGTTCCGGTTGCCCTCAAAGTGCGGGTTCTGAAACAAAAGATCGATCTTCTGCTCCAGCAATCCGTAAGTGCCGCGCAGCGAGACGGATTGCTCCCGGCCGAAGAGGTTGTTGCGGGTAATGTCGGCCAGCACGCGGGGGCTCACGCCTGTCTTGCCGTTGGGGCTGCAATTAGCGCCGCTGGCGAGGATGCCGCCGCAGTTGTACTGCGGTGCTCCGGTCTGAGCCTCGAGGCCAAAGCCGTAGGTTAGGGCCCAACGCCGCGCCTCTTCCACTTGCAACAGCACGGTCTTGTAAGGCTCGTCTCCGGAAGGGTTCTCGATAGCTGTATCGACCTCGCTGAATAAGGCAAAGTCGTAGAGGTTGCGCTGCGTTTCCATCAGCGCCGTCTCGTTGAGCGGGTCGCCGGGATGCAGGGTAATAGCCTTGGCCACCGTTTTCGGGCGCGTGTAATGCAGCCCGGTCAGCAGCACTTTGCGCACAAAAATTTGCTGCCCCTCGGTGATGTGGAAGACCACATCCACCTTGCTTGCGTCGGCCGTCTCGATCTGCTGGACTACTTCCATGTGCACCTGGTCGAAGCCCCGGCTCATGTAGTCGGTCAGCAACTCATCCCGGTCTCCGGCCAGATTTCGGGGCGAAAGCAGTTGGCCGGCGACGGTGTTCATCTCCGGTGTGAGCTTGGCCGCATCCACATGATCGTTTCCTTCGAGGCTCACCGTGCCCACTCGCAGTTGTTCACCCTCCTCAATGTGGTAAACGACAGCGAACGGAGCGATCTTCCCGGAAGCGGTCAGCTTGCTCTCTCCGGCACTGGTCACTGAGGTAATTTTTGCCTTGGAGAAGCCATTGTTCTGATAGACGGCCTGAAGGGCGTTGATGTCGGCGGTTACCAGCGCCTGCGAATAGGCGCCGTGATGGTCGATGGAATCGGCGGGATGAACACTGAGCAGATCTTTGAGCGTTGCGGAGTCAAAGTAGTGGTTGCCCTCGACCGAGACTCGCTCCACGCGCCGTCGTGACCCCAGCCGCACCTTGAAGAGAATTGTTACCTGCCCTTCGACCGTGGACTGCGGCTCGTGTTCTACCTTCACATCAAAGTAGCCCAGCCGCTGGTAATAGTCGCGCAGCCGGCGATTGCCCTCGTTGAGCAGGTCCTCGTCCACGCTGCCTTCCTCATAGATGGGAATCACCCGGCGGAGGCGTACCGGGCTGATGCTTGCGCCCTCCACCAGCACCTTGACAACCGGACCCTGGGTGGCGGAAAAGCGGAAGTTCGTCTTTTGGTTTTCTTCGGCGTACTGCTGGCTTTCGATCTTGATTTCAGCTTCCAGGCGCTGCTCGCGCCGGTAGTCCTTCAGTACCCCGGCCAGGGCGCGGTTATCGGTTTCGTGGTCCACTTTCTCGCCGGCTTTGAGGTGCGCATGACGGCGAAACTCGTCCACGGTCATTCCGGGGTCGCCGGTTACGTCCACTGTACCCACGCGCGCCTGCGGGCCGGAGGCCACATGAAACGCAATATCGACGAGCTGCTCTTCCGGGTGAGGCGTCAAGGCCTGTGTGATCACCGGCTCGTGGAAGCCGTTCAGAGCCAGTGTGGCGCGCATCTGCTCGAGCGCCTGGCTTAGTTTGGCCGAAGTAAAACGAGTGCCGGGCGCTAATTGGCCGGCGCGCTCCAGTTGCGTATTGAGCGTTGCGCTTTTGGCCCCAGCCACGGTGACGGTGCCGATGAAGATGCGCGGCGTCCCGCGAAAGATGAGCGTCACACCGCCCTCTTCGCGGACTCCCTCGACGGCAATGGTTTCAAACAACCCGGTGGAAAAGAGCTGGCGCAGGCTCCTCTTCAGATTTTCCCTGTTCAGGGGCGTTCCCTCGGCCTGGGCCAGATGGCTCGCCACGGGAACCAAACGATCCGCGGAAACTCCGGCGAACGTGATATGGCGTACCGGCAAGCCCTCCCACTGTTCGAGGGAATCAGAAGGCGTCTGCGCGGCCTGACCAGTTGGTGTGACGGGACCGCGCGCGTTGGAAGTACCTGCGCCGCCTGGGCTGCTCTGGCTCCAGGCTTCGACACTGCCCAAAATTACGAAGGCAAGAAGGCAGGCGCGGAGAATGCCATACCCCGGCCGCTTGTTGCATCGACCCATCGGCTTTCCATCCCCGCGACGAAGACCTGTCGCGGAGGACCCCGGCTTTGCCTTCAAAACCATATCTCCCCAAAAACACGGGGAAAAGCGCCCCGTTGCACAACCGTTGTCAGGGATCGGCTGTCAGCGATCCCTCTGCCCATTCCCTTTATACTAACTAGGAACGGCGTCCGGTGCAGAATTGTAGCTGTTGTCTATGACGGTACTGCCACGCCTTCGCCCTACACTTCCCTCTGCGCAAGGAGCGCTGGGGCTTTTTGATACCCGCGTGCTCGCTGTCTCAGGGTTCCTTCATTCCCCGGTTCTGCTTCGCTCACCTTCCTCGGGTTTTGGCCGATACATTCTTCCAGTTGCCATGCGCGCCGCTGGAAACGGAGGAGGGCCTCGTATGGCTGTCTGCGGCTGGCTCGTCCAGGGTATCCGGAAGAGCCAGGTTTGAGCGGACCCTGGTTCTATAAACCCCGCGCAGCGCGTTCGGTTGCGGAACAGTATCCTGTGTTTGACCGTCCAGAGGGTTTACTGGCTTACGAAAAGGGGAGAGATCGCTGGAAAACGAGCAATTTCTGAAACTTTATGAAGTCTGCGTGGTCTAATGAAGAAAAGCTGATACGAGGACACTCAATGTCGAACCAGTCTGCCATCCCTCCTTCTTCCATACCCCCCTCCGGAAAGGACACCCCCGGTTTGCGCCGCGTGGCCGTCTTGCCGGTCCGGGATACTGTCTTGTTTCCCCACGCGGTGTTGCCCCTGACCGTGGGCCGGGAGAGCTCCATCCAGTTGATCGAGTCGATGGGCGAGGAGCGGGCAATTGTGGTTGTGGCTCAATTGGACGCGAGGCTGGACTCGCCTCAGCCTGCCGATCTGCACGCGGTGGGAACCCTGGCCACGGTGCATAAGGTTGTGCGCATGCCCAATCAGAGCCGGTTTGTCTTCACCGAAGGGGTGGAGCGGGTGCGGCTGGTGCGCTACGCGCAGACCGAGCCATTCATGGTGGCCGAAGTGGAGACGCTGGCGGACGCGGACCCAGCGGCTACGGCCAGTGTTGAAGCGCTGGTGCGCAACGTGACGGGAGAGTTCCAGCAGATTGTCGCCGAGTCGCCGACGCTCTCCGATGAACTGCGGACCATAGCCGCTAACATCGAGGACCCGAGCCGCCTGGTGGACTTTGTGGCCTCGTCGCTGCCTTTTCTCACTACCGACGACAAGCAGCAATTGCTGGAGACTGCCAGCGTAAGCACCCGGCTGGAGTTGTTGAATCAGCATCTCGCCAAGGAGATTGAGGTGCAGCAGTTGCGCACCAAGATTCAGACCGAGGTGCAGGACCAAGTGCAGCAGTCGCAGCGCGACTACTACCTGCGCGAGCAACTCAAGGCCATTCAGAAAGAACTGGGCGAGCAGGACGAGGGCCAGCGCGAGACCGACGAACTGCGGCAGAAGATTGAAGCCGCCGGAATGCCGGAGGACGTAAAAAAGGAGGCGATGAAGGAGCTGGCGCGCCTGGCGCGCATGTCTCCCATGGCCGCCGACTACTCGCTCACACGCAATTACATCGAGTGGCTGGCCCTGCTTCCGTGGGCAAAAAGTTCGGGATCCAAAGTCAACATCGAGAAGGCCAAGGAGATCCTCGACGAGGACCACTATGAGCTGAAAAAGGTGAAGGACCGCATCCTCGACTATCTGAGCGTTCTCGAGCTGAAGCCGGATATGAAGGGGCCGATTCTGTGCTTTGTGGGGCCACCGGGCGTGGGCAAAACCAGCCTGGGCCGGTCCATCGCCCGCGCCCTGGGCCGCAAGTTCCAGCGCGTCTCGCTGGGCGGCATGCACGACGAGGCGGAGATTCGCGGCCATCGCCGCACGTACATCGGCGCGCTTCCGGGGCAGATCATTCAGAGCATTAGGAGAGCCGAAACCAACGATCCGGTGATGATGCTGGATGAGATCGACAAGCTGGGCCGCGACTTTCGCGGCGATCCGGCGTCGGCGTTGCTGGAAACCCTGGACCCGGAACAGAATTGCGCCTTCCGCGACAACTATCTCGATGTGCCTTTTGACCTGTCGAAGACCCTGTTCATCTGCACGGCCAACATGCTGGACACGGTTCCTCCGCCTCTGCTGGACCGCATGGAACTGATCTTCCTGCAGGGCTACAGCGAAGACGAAAAGATGCACATTGCCTCGCGGTACCTGATTCCGCGGCAGATCAAAGAGAACGGCATCACGCCCGAGCAGATTGAGTTTCCCGAGGAGGCGGTGCGTTATATTGTCCGCCATTACACGCGCGAAGCCGGCGTGCGCAAGCTGGAGCAGGCGCTAGGCACGGTCTGCCGCAAGCAGGCGCGGCGCGTGGTCGAGGGCAAGAAGGAAAAGCTGGTGGTGACGCGAGAGTCGATCAAGGAGTTCCTGGGCGGCATACAGGTGCGCGTGGATACCGAGGTCGCCGAGCGCGTCAAACGGCCCGGCGTCGCTGTTGGCCTGGCATGGACGCCGGCCGGCGGCGACATCCTCTTCATCGAAG
>Ga0224558_1001356_pt1 | contig 25782 bp, 22 predicted proteins | sample 714S32024metaG_FD_180682 | JGI IMG/M metagenome (GOLD analysis project Ga0224558, IMG submission 180682) | Peat soil microbial communities from Stordalen Mire, Sweden - 717 S3 20-24 | ecosystem: Environmental > Terrestrial > Soil > Wetlands > Peat | place: Sweden: Norrbotten County, Stordalen... | reverse complement strand
AACGACCTCATGCGCACACGGCAACTCAAGCCTACCAATTTTCATCCGCCGTTGTGCCCCTGCGGCCATCAATAACTCATACCAGTTTCTCTCACCTCAACTGGTACAAAAGGCGCCGGGCACTCCACCGGCGTGGACGGGAAACTGCCCGTGTTGCCAGAAGTGAGGCGCGAAGCGGAGCGGCGCAAGATTAAACTCCTTGCTGTTCCAACCGCCCGTGCAATTGAAGAACTACGGCAAGACGGGCCGGGGACGGATGCAAAAAAGATCGCGAGCGGAGGCAATGGGAGTATATTGGTCCGTAGCCGGGAAGGCAAAATGGAAATTCCGGCTGAAAACAGTTTCTTCTTCATTGGCAAATCCCTCAGCCCCTGCGGGGCTCAGTTCTGGCCGAAGACTAACATTCCGCGTGGTTTAAAATCCCCGGGGCCGGTCAATTCCGTGGTCACCATCGCTACCATCAATAAGACTTGGTTGCTAGATCGGTCCCCGCGCCCTAGACTGATCGGGTATTGATTTGCAGGCAGTCAAAGGAGTGGACCATGTCAGACGAAGCAAATTGCCCGTTATCGAGCGGCGCTCTGAAACGCACAGCGGCTGATACCCCAACGAACGCAGACTGGTGGCCCAATCAACTGAACCTGAAGGTCTTGCACCAGCACTGCCCGCTCTCCAATCCCCTGGGCGAGGCGTTCAATTACGCTGAGGAGTTCAAGAGCCTGGACCTGGATGCTGTGATCAAGGATCTCCGCGCCTTGATGACGGATTCTCAGGACTGGTGGCCCGCCGATTTCGGCCATTACGGGCCGTTCTTCATCCGCATGGCGTGGCATAGCGCAGGCAGCTACCGCATCTCCGATGGCCGCGGCGGCGCAGGCGCTGGCGCGCAGCGGTTCGCTCCCCTCAACAGTTGGCCGGACAACGTGCTCCTCGACAAGGCGCGCCGCTTGATCTGGCCGATCAAGCAGAAGTACGGCCGGAAGCTCTCCTGGGCCGACCTGATCGTTCTCACCGGTACCGTGGCGCTGGAGTCGATGGGACTCAAGACCTTCGGTTTCGGCGGTGGACGCGAGGACATCTGGGAGCCGCAAGAGGACATTTACTGGGGTCGTGAGGGCAAGTGGCTGGCCGACGAACGCTACAGCGGCGACCGTCAGCTTGAGAATCCCCTCGCCGCTGTTCAAATGGGCCTGATCTATGTGAATCCGGAAGGACCCAATGGCAAGCCGGATCCAGTCGCCGCGGCAACGGATATTCGGGAGACCTTCGCCCGCATGGCGATGAATGATGAGGAGACAGTTGCCCTCATCGCCGGCGGCCACACTTTCGGCAAAACCCACGGCGCTGGCCCTGCTAGCCACGTCGGGCCCGAGCCCGAGGCTGCGCCGATCGAAGAGCAGGGACTGGGCTGGAAGAGCAGTTTCGGCACCGGCAAGGGCGGAGACGCTATCGGCAGCGGCCTGGAAGTAATCTGGAGCACAACGCCAACCAAGTGGAGCAACAACTTCCTCCAGAACCTATTCGGCTACGAATGGGAGCTGACCAAGAGCCCGGCAGGTTGTTACCAGTGGAAACCCAAGGGTGACGCCGGAGCGGGCACCATTCCGGATGCACACGACCCGTCCAAGCGTCGCTCGCCTACCATGCTTACCACCGATCTCTCCCTGAGAATAGACCCGATCTATGAGAAGATTTCGAAGCACTATCTCGAGAATCCGCAGGAGTTGGCAGACGACTTTGCCAAGGCCTGGTTCAAGCTGACGCACCGCGACATGGGGCCTATCTCGCGGTATCTCGGCCCCCTGGTTCCCAAGGAGCAGTTGATTTGGCAGGACCCGATCCCCGCAGTGGATCATGAATTGATCGGGGAGCAGGATATTGCCGCCCTTAAGGCCAAGATCCTCGCATCCGGACTGTCCATCTCCCAACTGGTCACGACGGCCTGGGCGTCGGCAGCCACCTTCCGCGGCAGCGACAAGCGCGGCGGGGCGAACGGGGCGCGCATTCGCCTCGCGCCGCAAAAGGATTGGGAGGTCAACCAGCCGGCCGAACTGGCGAAGGTCCTTCAGACGCTGGAGGCGATCCAGAAGGATTTCAACGGCGCCCAATCTGGTGGAAAGAAGGTCTCGCTGGCCGACCTGATCGTTCTGGGCGGCTCGGCAGCCGTCGAGGAGGCTGCGAAGCAGGCAGGCCATGACGTGAAGGTTCCCTTCTCGCCAGGGCGCATGGATGCGTCGCAGGAGCAGACCGATGTGCACTCGTTTGCCGGACTGGAACCGGTTGCGGACGGCTTCCGCAACTACCTCCGGAAGGGAGACGAGGAATTGCCGGCTGACCTGCTGGTGGATCGGGCGAACCTGCTGACGCTGACCGCTCCCGAGATGACGGTTCTGATTGGTGGCCTGCGCGCCCTGGACGCCAACTTCGGGCACTCCGCGCATGGCGTTTTCACCAAGCGGCCGGGAACATTGACCAACGACTTCTTCGTGAATCTGCTCGACATGAAGACGAAGTGGCAGAAGTCCGCCACCTCGGAAGGCGTGTTGGAGGGGCGTGACCGGGCGACCGGCGAGCTCAAGGGTACGGGCACCGTAGTCGATCTTGTCTTCGGTTCGAACTCTCAGCTGCGAGCCCTCGCGGAATTCTATGCCTGCGGCGACGCGCAGCAGGCCTTCGTGCATGACTTTGTGGCGGCCTGGAGCAAGGTGATGAACCTTGATCGCTTCGACCTCGCGTGATCTCAGAGGAAGGGTCCTAAAGGTTGTATAAAGCGCAGCCTCGACGTGGCATCGGGTTATCCCGGACCATGTAGAGGCTGCGCGAATCCTACAGCTTCCTTTTAGCTTTAGGCATGATGAACTGCTGGGACAATGCGTGCGGCGAAACGCTCCTAGATGGTATTTTGGAAGAACTGGCTCAGGAAACGGACAAAGCCGTTCAGTTCGCGAACTTATTGCATTGCTGCAACACTGCCCCGACCAAGATGCCTTCGTTGTCCTGCCTCAGCAGAGGAAGGGCACAGCAATATTCTGCACCGGCACGTGGCCGAGGCCGGACCATGCTTGTGTCCTGCTCGCCGGCTACGAAGAATGTGCGGAGGCGGGGATCTACCCGGAGAGTGTTGCTGTACCGAGTAAGGTCACCTTCGTCCCCAACCATACGATGCCCTTCGCGGAACCAGCACCAAGGCGGAAGGTCACCTTTGTACCAAGCACGCCAAATTATTCGAGTGCCGTCTCTGGCGCCTTGGCGACTCCCTATCGTCAATCCAGTTGAACACTGCTCTGAATGGGGAACGAGAACGAGAGCGGGCGAACGCGACCGGCCCCGTCTGTTCCATGGCAATGATTATGGAAGGCCGACACCCTCCGGGGAAAGCTGTTGCGCGGCTCGCCGGTAGGTTGCATACACCGTCTCGTCGAAACAGGCAAAGATCACCTGTTCGATGGCATCGTCTTTGCGCACTTCCGCGGCCGTTTCGCGGATCGCGATCTCGACAGCGAGGTTGAGGGGAAAGCGGTAGACGCCGCAACTGATGGCTGGGAAGGCCAGCGTCCGCAGGCCGTGGCTGCGCGCGAGCGCAAAACAGGAACGATAGCAACTGGCAAGCAGCTCCGGTTCTCCGTGTTCTCCGCCATGCCACACCGGGCCAACGGTATGAATGATAAATCTGGCGGGCAGGCGATACCCCCTGGTCAGTTTCGCCTGGCCGGTCTGGCAGCCGTGGAGCAGGCGGCACTCGCTGAGAAGTTCCGGGCCGGCAGCGCGATGGATGGCCCCATCGACCCCTCCGCCACCAAGCAGTGAGCAGTTCGCGGCGTTGACGATGGCGTCAATGGCCAGGGTTGTGATGTCCGTCTTGAGAATTGCGATTCGAGAGGCCGCTTCGCTCATTGGAAGGTACTCCTATCAAGGCAACGCAGAATTAGGCCCCGAGGTGAACAGGCACAACTGCCAGCGTGCTGGTACTCAGCAATTGGCCACGGTACGGACAGTGCGGGGATTGCAACAAGGCTCTGGTGGACCTCGCAGAGAACCTCGGGAAGCTTCGGCATTGTTTGTGCAGGCGCCGGCAGGGCCAAGCCCTCTTTGGCGTGAAGACGGCCGCACAATTTACGTAACCAGCCCTGTCCGTGATCCAAGTACTATCTCCTGCGGGAAGGTCTGAATCTCCAACTCGACGCTGACGATCTCCGTGCCGCAATGCTGTCGATTGTCGCGAGTGCACTGGCAAAGTTCGGTAAACCAGAGGTGGCCGCTCTGGCTCAGTTCCACCCCGGTGGCGGCTAACACGGTGTAAATCTCCACACAGGCTTGCCGTTCGAACTCAAACAAGATGTTCACTGTGCCGGCATCGTTGGCGCCGCGGCTTAGCACCCAGCCACCACAGCCAAGAATTGCGCCCACGAGGGTCGGCACCAGCCGCGCCGGCTTTTCGATGGAGGTGGCCTTCATCCCTGTTGCCCAAGGGGTGCTCATATTTTGTCCCTTGTCGTGGTTAAGCGCCGATAGCCTCCGCACCATCTTATCGGAACCGGGCAGTCCAGCATCAAGATTGTGCTGGATATAAACGGCTCTTGGCCGGCGTTGCAGCATTTTAGCGCATTTTTCACTTCACATGTTGACTCTACTACTGCATTGAAGGTGGCTTTTACTTCCACCCCACGGACGAAGACCTGTCCGCGGGGGCCCCGTTGAGGAAAAATCCACTTGAGTGTGAGGTTTCTGTAAAGAGCAGAAGTGAAAATGCTGTAGCCCGCCAGGAGACCGGGCCGACCTCGCGCTGGTAACCTGCTCGGACCTTTGATGGGAGACCGCAAGAAAGAGATAGCATTGGCGCGAAATCGCCTTACCATTCAGCGAGGAATCGGTTTGAAAGTTGGGGGCGAGGTCCGTATCTTTCAGTTCCGAGCGGATCGTCGGCAACCGCACCTTATTCTCCCGATCCAGAGGCCAGGCATCGTCTTGGCCAAACCACGATCAGGCACGCACGCTTCGCCAATTCGTGTATCGGCAAATCCTGCGCAATCTTCCCGATCAAGATCGAGTCCTTCTCCCGCAGCTGTATGGAAAGCCTGTTTGCAGCAACAATCCCTCCATTTCCGCCATGCCCTTGATGCAGGCTTTATGAATACAATGAGCGCAAGGCGGCGAACCATTTTCCCGCTCGCGAGCACCAATATGTCTCGCATACCGCCAGACAAACCGGTTCCTTTCGGCAATAGAAATGCCGTTGCCTCTGGGCGCAGGAGGCGCGATCGCCTTGAGCTTTCCGTTGCCTATGGCCTCATTCTGCTGGCGATCTGGACGCCTCCGCCTGAGCAAGAACTTCTCTCCCTGGCCGCACTGGCATGGGTATTGCTGGCTACCCGGCTCTCTTTCGACGGGTGGAGCACGCTGGGCATGAGCAGCACGGGTTTTCTCCGTTCGCTCTGGGTGGTCGGCGCAGCGTTTCTGCTGGCATTTTCCGCTGGCCTCCTCGCTAGCCGGCTGCAAACCCTGCACACGCCGGCTTATGCCGCCCTGTTCGTCAAGCGCTGCTGTGGTTATGCCATCTGGGCGTTTCTGCAAGAGTTTCTGCTGCTGGGTTTCTTCCTTCTGCGCTTGTTGCGGCTGCTCCCCGACAGGAAGACTGCGATGATGGCGGCAGCGTGTATGTTTGCGGTTGTGCACTTACCGAACCCCATTCTGACGGTCTTGACGCTGCTCTGGGGATGGGTATCCTGTCAGCTCTTTCTTCGCTATCGCAACCTCTACACGCTGGCCATGGCGCACGCCATCCTGGGAACCTGCCTTGCCATCACCATTCCCGGCCCTGTCGTTCATCACATGCGGGTCGGGCTCGGCTATCTCACCTATCCTCCCCCTCCTCAGCGCAGCCAGAAAGACCAGATCGTGTCTACACCGGCATGGGTAAGCGCAGAGGCTCCCACGCGTCGCTCCTGGCGCCAGGCCCGGCCATAGAAGATGCCCGCCAAGGCCGCCAGCAGCACGTAGCGCCAATTGAACGCGACAGCCCGCTTATTGAAATGCGCCAGGCCAAAGAGGATCGAGGTGAAAAGCAGCGCCGCGGAACGTCCCATGCGCCGTTCCAGCAGGTTCTGCAGCCATCCGCGAAAGAAGAGCTCTTCCGGAACGGCAATGAAGAAGAAAGTGAGGAGGAATGTGCCGGTAAACTGGGGCAGTCTCGGCCAGGAGGCGTGCAGATGGAGAAAGCCAATGCTCAGGCCGAGGACCGTCGCGATGGGTACATAGAGAATCAACTCGCGCAGGCCGATGCCGGCATCGCGCAGACGCAGGCGCAGGTCGAATCCGGTTCCACGGAGTTGGCGAATCATCTGCAAACCATAGATTCCCGCATCCAGCAGCAGTATCTTGTTGAAGACCGTCAGGTGCCGTGGCCAGGCAGGTTCAAACCAGCGAAGATCCACGGCCAAGCCCAAAACAGCAAGAACCAGAAAGTCGCGCAAGTTGCCGTGTTGTCCGGGATCGATGCGCCGGGCCTGATCCATCAACACCGCGACCGCAATCGGAAGCAGCGCGTACATTACGAACCATCCCCAGCGAAAGATTCCGGAGGAGCACGCAACCAGCAGATAGGGCACACACAGAATAGCTGGGGCCAGCAGCCGCACACACACCGGCAGCGCGTCCGTCACCCCAGCCAGCCGATACGTCCAAAAGGCCGCCGCCAGAAATGGCGCCAGCGTGAGGAGTGCCGCGATCACAATTGCAGGGTTAACCATTCAGACCATCCATTCCAACACCCCGGTCAATCAGTGAAGAAGCCTGGCAGTGAAGAAGTCTGGCGATCGCTTCGAGTTGGGGACGTTGACAGGAATTTGCGGCATGAATCGGCAAGTCTGGAGCCTGTCGCTTCAAGGTCGCGGAGATTCAGAAGTCCTTTACCGCGGCCTCTGCGCGGCCACTGCGCGAGGTGCGCGCCTCCTCCTCGCAATCTCCTGCCAGGAGATTTTCAAGCCCAACTGAACCCGCTTCGCGCCAGCGGCAGGGCGCGAACTCTCTTGCCCATGGCGGAAAAGATGGCGTTGCCCACCGCCGGCAAAATTGGCGGCAGCATAGGCTCGCCCAGCCCGGTCGGCGAGTAGGGCGTCGTCCGCCAGTACACCTCGATGGCCGGCGTCTGCCGCATCTGCAGCAGTGGGTACTGGTGATAGTTGGTCTGTTGCACGCGCCCATCGGCCAGCGTGATCTCCTGCGCCATCTGGCTCAGGCCGTCCAGAATGCCGCCGTAAACCAGGCTTTCGGCTGCCTGCGGATTGATGATCTGGCTGCCTATGTCCCCGGCCACCCACACCCGGTTCACCGTCACCCGGTTTTTGCTGTCCACGCTCACCTCCGCCACTTCGGCGAAATAGCCCTGGTGGCTGAACCAGCCAGCGATGCCCATCCCCCTGCCCGCCGCGCGCTTGCGGCTGGCCCAGCCGGATTTCTCCGCCACCAGTTCCAGCACTCCCTTCAGCCGGCCGGCATTGAGGGTGAAATCGAACGGTCTGCCCCTCGGACGGCCCTCGCCGGCGGGCATCGGCACCGGCGTGGCGCTCAGCAGTTCCAGCTGGAACTCGAGCGGGTCGCGCCCGGCAGCCACGGCTACCTCGTCCAGAAAGGACTGTCCGACAAACGCAAGGGCGTTGTCGCCCGGCGCACGCAGCGGGCCAGTACGCAGCCACAGCGGCATTGTCGAGGTATGCGGCGCATAGTTTGGCACGCGGCCGGCAGGGAACTCGGCGGCGCTGATGCCCGCGCTGGGCGCATAGTGTTTCCCCTCGCCGAAGGTAATCAGGTGCTGCCGCCAGGCCACCAGCTTACCCTGCGCATCCAGCCCGGCTTTGAGCCCATGAGTTCCGGCTGGCCGGTACGGGTCGTGGGCAATGTCGTCCTCGCGCGCCCACAGCAGCTTCACCGGTCCGCCAACCTGCTTGGCCAGCCACGCCGCTTCCACCATGTAGTCGTTCATCAGCCGCCGCCCGAAGCCGCCGCCTGTCCGGCACATATGAACCGTAATTGCGCTCTCCGGAATGCCCAGTTCGCGCGCCACCAGGCTGCGGCCTCCGCCGGGCGCTTGGCTGGTGCCCCAGATCTCCAGCTTGCCGTCTTTGTACACCGCTGTGGAGCCCTGCGGCTCCGGCGTCCCATGTGCCAGGAACGGGTAGGAGTAGACGGCCTCTACCACCTTGGCGGCAGACTTGAACGCGCCCTCCACGTCGCCATGGCTGCGCACGGTGTTAGCCGGCGGAGCCTTCAAAAGCTCCTCGGCGCGCCGCGCAATTTTCTCGCTGCTCTGGGTGATGCCGGGGCCAATGTCCCAATCCACCTTCAGGCTCTTGCGGGCCTGCTGCGCCTGCCACCAGGTATCGGCCACAATCGCCACGCCCGGCTCCATCCCCGGATCGGAGCTCACCACCGGCTCGGCCGCGAGGCTGCCTTCGATCACCAGAACCTGACGTACGCCGGGCAGCTTCCTTACCTGCTCGAGGTTCGCGCTCTTCACCTTGCCGCCAAAGACCGGGCACTTCTCGATTGCTGCATGAACCATGCCGGGCAGGGTGACATCAATGCCGAACAGCGGCTTGCCGGCAACGACCGCGTGGGTGTCAACGCCGGCCTGAGACTTACCGATGATGCGATAGTCCCCGGGGTTCTTCAGCTTGACCGCGTCGAGCGCCGGCGGAGTCAGCGTGGCCGCCTTGGCAGCCAGTTCGCCATACCCGGCCGACCGGCCTGAAGCCGCGTGCAGCACCCGCCCTGCCTGCGTTGTGCACTCCGCCGCGGGCACGCCCCAGTTTCCCGCCGCCGCGGCCACCAGCATCTGCCGGCCCGCCGCGCCCACCTGCCGCATCGGCTCCCAGCCCGTCGGCGTGGCCATGCTGCCGCCGGCAAACTGCGGACCGTAAATGGCCTCGTTCAGATCTGCCTGCTCCACGCGCACATCTTTCCAGTCGGTGTCCAGTTCCTCGGCAATCAGCATGGGCAGCATGGTCTTCACGCCCTGCCCGATCTCCGGATTTCTGGCCATGATGGTTACCGCGCCATCAGGCGCAATGTGGATGAACGCGCGCGGCGTCAGATCCGGGGGGCTTCCCGACCCCTGTGCAACGGCCCATGGCCTGTCGTAGAGGTCAAGCGCAAAGCCTCCGCCCGCCAGGGCAATCATCTGCAAAAATGATCGGCGGTTGAGTTGCATGGACGCCCCCTTACTTCTCGCTGGCTCGCGCGCCCGCTTCAGTTGCCTGCCCCGCGTTTGCCGCTTGATGGATTGCTTGACGAATTCGGGGATACGTTCCGCAGCGGCACAGGTTGCCGCTCATGGCGGCATCGATCTCCGCATCCGTAGGATGAGGTGTGCGCGCCAGCAGCGCGGTGGCAGACAGAATCTGGCCGGCCTGGCAGTAACCGCATTGCGGCACGTCCAGCGCCTCCCAGGCCGCCTGAACCGGATGCAGGCCATCCGGCGAAAGCCCTTCGATGGTGGTGACTGTCTCACTCCCCACGGCCCCCACGGGCGTCATGCAGGAGCGCACCGCGCGGCCGCCCACCAGCACCGTGCATGCGCCGCAAACCCCGATCCCGCAGCTGTACTTGGTGCCGGTGAGGTTCAGCACCTCGCGCAGCACCCAAAGCAGCGGCGTATCCGGCGGCACATCCACCGTCGCGACCACGTTGTTGACTGTCAATTTGATCGGCATTTGTTCACCCCACAATCCGTATGCGGAAAACGCGCGAGCACGAACACGAGACTGGGACTGGAGTTTATCGCATTTCTGCCTCGGTTTTCCATCGGAATCGCTGCTGCCAAACGGCCATTTCGCCGGGAAAAGGTCGTAACCCTCACTTTGCAATGCGGATGGAATGCCGGCCAGGGCCTCTGGAAAAACGCCACGGGAATACGGGGGAACCCGCCCGATCCAGTGTAATGCCGCTTCAGGCGGATGCGACTACCGGCTGTCGCTCACCTGCCGGCTTCCGGCATAGAGCTGGAAGCCGCCGGACAGGCGCTCCATTGTCCAATATCATTGCCGATCGCACACCCGCAAACGGGAAAGAAAATCCCTCCCTTTTTACACAATACTGCGGCCAGCGGTTGTACCGCAGACCTGGCTGTCCGTTGTCAACAAATCGCCAAGGCACTCATTGAGGGCCCGCAGCCACTGACGATTGAAATCTCCACTTTTCCGAGTTCTGGGTGGATGCCGGGCAACTTGGACCGTACCCGGTGCTCGGTCCCCCCGGAATTGCCGGTTGGGAGCGGGGAGCCCCCAGAGGCGCCCAAAGTTGTGGATTGCTGACAATCCGCCCACAACCAGGTCAGGCACTTCCTGCAAGCCTCTTTCTCGCTTGTTCCCAAAAATTCGATACTGCTGTTCATCACACATAATGGTATGATGAAGAGCATAGACTGGTTATTTTCGTCGCCGGCCAGGGTGCAGATGCGCGCGTCGGCAAAAGATTTGTCATAGTTGCGAGATGCTCTCCGAAGCCACGGTACTTTAACCTAGAAAGGTCGGGACCTCTATGAGGGTGCATCTCGTAAATCCAAGTAACAATTCTTTTGGTACAGCTGTCATTACGCCACGATGGCTGTTTGTTCTTGCTGCTGCGACACCCCGAGCGGCGGGAGATCCCATTCTTGTCGATGAGTCGCTGGAACAGATTGTTCCGGAGAGCATCCTGCCGGGAGATATTGTCGGCATCAGCGTTCATACGGGCAATGCCCTGCGCGGATATCAGGTCGGGCAAATGGCACGTAGGCGGGGCGCGTGGGTAATCTATGGCGGAATTCACGCTACGCTGTATCCGGAAGAGGTACTGGAACTCGGAGCGGCTCACGCCGTGGTGAAGGGGGATGGCGATATAGCGTGGGGCAAGGCCGTGATGGATTGCATCGCGGGTAAGCTGGACTCGATCTATGAGGGCGGACGAATTGAAGGCAGCCAGTTTCTGGCGGCGCGATGGGATCTGATGCCAGCCAATAAGTATATGTGGGCCTCGGTGCAGACCATTCGCGGATGCCCGAAGCGTTGCTCCTTTTGTAGCGTTTGGCGGACCGATGGGCAGCAGCCACGGCAACGGCAGTATCAGAGGGTGATTGATGAAATCGCGACTCTGCGGCGGATGGGTTTCCGATTCATAGCTCTCGCCGACGATAACTTCTATCCGGTGACGTTGACCGATCTTCGGCTGGCCCGGGAGCAAAACAATATTGCCAAGCTTGAAGAGTTGACGTCCATCCGCACAGAGCGTTTCCAGCTGATGGAAGAGATGGCAAAGCTTCCGAAAGACATGGTGTTCTTCACCCAGATGACGATGGAGGCGGCGGAGGACGGCGAATTTCTGGACGCGATGCGTAAAGCCAATATCAAGGGGGCTCTGGTGGGGATCGAGGCGGTAACGCCGGAGGGGCTCAAAGCTGTCTTCAAGGACTGGAACTGCTCTGGCGACGCGCTGGTGAAGCAGTTGAAGACGTTTAAACAGCATGGCGTCCACGTGCTTGGCTCCTTCATCTTTGGGCTGCCGACGGACACCCCGTCAACGTTCGATGCGACAGCGGAGATGGCGCTGAAGGCGGAAATAACCTTTGCCCAGTTCGTAACGATGACGCCGTTTCCGGGCACGGTTGATTTTGCGCGCTGGGAAAAGGAGCAAGCCAAGAATCCCACGCTGGTGGGCGGTGTGCCGATCACCCGGTACTGGATGATTCCATCCGATATTCGTCCCAAGATGTTTACGCCACACCCTTCGATGAGCTCGGATGAGATTCGGGAACGCACTCAGAAGGCTTGGGACAGGTTTTATAGTTGGCACCCTACCTGGCAGCGGTCGGCCTGTACGCCAAATCTGCGGGCCAGGATCGCTTTTATCCTCCTTTCGAAGCTCTACCGGCAGATGTATGCGGGCACTGGAATCTCGACGGATAGCGTCCGCAGGAAGAAGTCCAAGCGATGGGCTCGGTGGACGGCCAGGCAGTGCATGAAGCTGTTTCATGCAACCCCGATGCCGGAACTCAAATCGCCAGTGTGGGATATCGAATTCCAGCCAGGCATGGGGCAGGCTGCGTGTGATGGCAACGGTGGAGCAGACATGCCTGAGCCCTGTGCCGTTCACACAGAGAATTGAATCCTGTTTTTGATGCACAAGTTTCAGATGCGTAGTCGGAACGGCGCCCGCTGCGACTACGCGCATCTGCAATGTCCGGGGGATGGTTTGCAGGAGTTGGAGTTCCGCAAGAGTGCGTTGCCGATTCTGCCTGAATCACGGGCAAACCGGAGATTGCGGGATTGGTGTCCCAACTTCCTGTTTGCTGACCGCACGGAACCCGGAAGAAACGGCGGAACGGCTCGCTGAGCGCATGGGCCTGTTTACGTCAACTGAGGCTCAACATTCCGGGTTGCCACACGCTTTCCCCAGTCTCAAGAGCGAGACCTGGGTTACCCTGATTTCAGATGTGGCCTATCCGCCGTCCGAAAGCTACGCCTCAAGCTTTTTGCAGCCGTGGATCTAACTCTCCAAATTCCTGATGTACAGCCACAACCCAACCAGCATGATCGCGATGGAGATGAGACATATGCCGAGCCCGATGCGGCGATGGTTGCGCTCAACCATCGCATTCTTCCCAGCTTTCAGGTTTGCGGCGGCAATTTTCATGCCGGCTTGAATGTCCTGATCGACAAGAGCGATCTGGAAGCTGTGGATGGTGACGCGGGCCTTGGTGAGGGCGTCGCGGGCCTGATCCTGGCTGAGGCGCGCCTCGCTGACTTCCATGCCGGCGGACTCGGCGAGACGGAGGGACTGGTCGGCGCTGTCGATGGACTGGTTGAGTTCGGTGAGATTGCCCAGAATGGCGACCCTGGCGCGATCACAATGGTCGCCGGGGGCGTGACACCTCATGCAGACGCCGGCGGGGCCGGTGCCCAGCATTGCATCCGAAGGATGGTGGATGCCGTGATTGCTGTGGCAGACGACGCAGCCGGGAAGACCCTTATCCTGAAAGGCCTTGAAATGGGAACTCTTATCGTACATCTGGGCCTGGAAGACGTGGCAGTTGGCGCAGACGTTCTGAACCTTGTCGACGCCGGGGGGGACGGCGCCGTGGTTTCCATGACAGGTGGTGCAGGTGGGCGCACTGAGGTCGCCGCGGACGGCGAGGGCGTCGTGGTGAACGCTGGTCGAGTATTTGGCGAATTGATCGGTGGGGATGCCGTAGGACTTCATGTAAGCGGCGTCGGAGTGGCAGCGGGAGCAGGTCTTGGCCACGTTGACGGGGTTGACGGTGGAACGGGGATCGCTGGGCGGGCGGATGTCGTGGACGCTGTGGCAGTCGATGCAGACGGCGACCTTGGTGTCACCGGCGGCGAGGCGCTTGCCGTGGATGCTGGTGTGGTACTGGTCGAGCTGATCGGTGCGGAGGCTGGGATCGTACGTGCGCATGAGGGCTGGGTTGGAGTGGCAAAAGCCGCACAACTGCGGAATCTGCTTGCGATCGACCTTGCCCTTCCAGCCGGCCTTGCGGCTCATGGCCTGATCAGGATCGTAGCTGGAGGAGTCGCCGCCGTGGCAACTGGTGCAGGCGAGGCCTTTTTGCGCGTGAATGTCCTGACTGAACTTTTCCGGGGTAACTTGCAGGCGGCCGTCCTGGGCGGAATGACAATCGAGGCAGGAGTTCACGGCTTGCCCGTAACCGAGGCAGGCCGCGAGCGCGAGGAACCCGGCCAGCCAGGCAAAGCGGGCAGCGACGGACCGACGGAGCTTATTTCGCAATATAGCCATAGACACTCATACCGATCATGTAAACAAGAGCAAAGATGGAAATGCCGGTGATCCACGCCCTGGTGCGCCCGGCTTTGTCACTCTCAAAGAAGGGCAGCAGGAGCCAGAACAGGCCGGCCAGACCGCAACCGAGTATGCCCAAAACCTCGCCGTCGACGATCCACACTTTGGAGGGAATGAGCTTGAGCGTCTGGTACATGAAGAGGAAGTACCACTCGGGCTTGATTCCCGCCGGGGCAGACGCAAAAGGATCTGCCTTGACAGCGAGGTTCCACGGGAAGAGGGCAGCGAGCGCGCCAAGCGCGCCGATGGCGACGTACCAGGCCATCAATTCGCGCAACAGGAAGTTGGGAAAGAATTTCATCTCCCGGCGCAAAGCGGGATTCGCGGTCCACGCGGCTTCGGTCTTGGGGGGGACGCTCATGCCTTGGCGCTGGACCAGAAACAGGTGGATGGCAATGAGGACGACGGCGATGAGGGGCAAAACGGCGACATGGAATCCGAAGAAGCGGGTCAGCGTGGCGCCGGTAACCTGTGGACCGCCGCGGAGAAAGATCATCAAGGGCTGGCCGATGAACGGAACCTGCCCGGCCATTTGGGTACCGACCGTGGTGGCGAAGAAGGCCAGCTTGTTCCAGGGCAGCAGGTAGCCGCTGAAGCCGAATCCCATGACCAGCAAGAGCAGGATCATGCCGGTGACCCAGGTCAGCTCCCTGGGCTTGCGATAGGCCTTGAGAAACAGCACGCTGAACATGTGGACGAAGGCGGTGAAGATCATGAGGTTGGCCGACCAGGAGTGGATGGAACGAATCAGCCAGCCGAACTGGACCCGGGTCATGATGTACTGCACGCTTTCGAAGGCTTCGTTGGCGCCGGGGCGGTAATAGAGGAGCAGCAGGATGCCGGTGAGCACCTGAATAATGAAGAGGAAAAGGGTGATGCCGCCGAAGAAGTACCAGTAGGAGAGACGATGGGTAGGGACGGTCTTGTGGCGGAACGGGGCAATGAGGCCGTCCAGATCAAGCCGTTCATCAAGCCAGCGAATAAGGGCAGCGAACACGGCTACGCCTCCCGTTTCCGGCTGACGACAATCTCGTCGCCGCGCAGGTGGACATCGAAGACATCGAGCGGTCTTGGCGGAGGACCGGAGACGTTGCCGCCATTGAGGTTGTAGATTCCGTTGTGGCAGGGACACCAGATCTCGCGCAGATCGGGGCGATACTGCACCGTGCAGCCAAGGTGGGTACAGGTGGCGGAGAGGGCGCGATAGGCGCCGTCGCTTTGGAGGATCAACAGGCCGGGACGGCTGCCGAAACGGAAAATCTCCCCGGAATTCGGCTTCAGATCCCCGATCTTGGCGGCGATCACCTCGTCGCCGCCAAGATCGACCACCGGCGGGGGGACAAGGAATCGCAGCACGGGATAGAGAAAAGACGCCAAAGAGGCAAGCAGGCCGCCGCCGAGGAAGATTCCAATGGCGCGGCGGCGCGTGGTCTGTGGCTGGGGAATCTGGTCAGCGCACATTTACCGCACCCCCTGCCGCAGCAGCCAGTCCGAAGACTCTGAACACGTTGTCACTCTACAAACCAAAGGGAGCGACCTCCCGCCTTGGACGTTCGAGCGGTTCTCCAGTTGCTATAGAGGGAAACCACTGCCGCTCAAGTGGCTTTTTCCTTAAGGAAAAGCCACCCTGCACGATTCTTGAAACTCCACATTAACTGGAGAACCGCTCTCACGTACAAGCCCTTTAAGAGCGTTTCATAGCCGAAACACTCCATCTGGCTATCGTGGGAGAACCGTAGAGATTTGTTGGGATTCGAGTCTGTGACATAAATCACAAATCTAAAGATAAAAATATCGAGGAGGCTGTTTCCTGTGGGGAGAACAGTTCCAGATCAATCAAAATCCGGAAGACGACCGCACGAAATGGAGACGAACGCGCCACGCGGCACTTCCGCCGAGGAGACTGGGAGGTATCTTTTTCTCAGAAACAGCAAGGCTGCAGAGCATTCTTCCTGAGCCTGTCCGATACGCTCACAAGGCGCTTCGTTTATTCCTTGCTTCCGGTTGATTTCTATTTCTGCAAGGTACGTACATAGGCCACAACGGCTTTGATCCACGGCTTCAGTGAGTGCCTTGGCGATAGAGCGTCAATCCAAGATCTGTGTGCAGTCTGTTCCCCGATCTTCTACCACATAGGTATATTGGGTGGCACAGCCTATTGACCCGCATTTCCATTTTGAGTCGTAATACTGAAACCTTGGATCGTCGCAATCGTCAATGTTTATGAGGGCACGAACGAGGTGCGGCTGTGGCTGAGCGTGATCGCATACAACCGGGGCAACCTGTGGCGACGGCTGGCGCTGCCGAAGGGAATCGAGAAGTGGTACTTGACGAGCTTGCAGCAGCGGTTGGTGAAGACCGGTGGCCGGTTGGTAAAGCACGCCCGCTACTACTGGCTGCTGTTGGCAGAGAGCCATCTGACGCGGTGCCTGTTCGGAAACATGCTGCGGCGGATGGAGGCTTTGCCGCTGCCAGCCGGATAGGCGCGGCAGGCAGGCGATACCAATCTGGACGACGAAGGGGGGAGGGAGAGGTGTCCTTGAAATCGCTTCGGGATGGGGCAAATCTTGGATGTTTTGCTCCCGGCAAAGTCCTGCCGGGCGCCCAAGGCTTTTGGCGCTGGAACGAATGCGGAAAGGATCGCCAGAGGAGGCAACTAGGAGTATATTGGTCGGTAGCCGAAAGGCCAAAATGGAAATTCCAGTTCAAACTGCTCGAAGCTGTCCGGAGTGTGGATCATTCCGAGAAAACGATTGGAGGACATGAAATGCCCCTTGTCACCGTTGTTATCACCCTTTGCGTAGTGGGCATATTGTTATGGCTGGTGAACCGCTTCATCCCCATGCAGGGAACGATCAAGGGGATTCTGAATGCCGTCGTTGTGATTGCCGTCGTTTTGTGGCTTCTGAAGGTATTCGATCTTTACCAGTACATTTCCCAATTCCGTGTCGGACATTGAGAGATCAAACGGCGCTTTCAAGCTCCAAGTGCAACAGGGTTGATTGTAGTAGACCAGTGTTTCTTGAAGTCGAAGGCTCCTTCCGGTAGGAACAGTTCGGCTGGAGCTTTCCAGCCGAGCGGCTTTCTTGGTCTTGCGTTGAGGGTGGCGGCTATATCGTCGAGTTCGTCCTGTGAGTAGTCGCTGAGGTCCTCTCCCTTGGGCAGATATTGGCGCAACAGGCCACTGGTGTTTTCGTTGATGCCGCGTTCCCAGGGACTGTGCGGGTGGGAAAAGTTGATCTTCAAGCCCGTCCGTTTTGACAGTTCCTGATGCCACTCCGTTCAATACGCCCCATATCAGAAAATGGATTTCTTTGGCTAACCACGATCCAACAATGGACCGGTTCAGTCAATATCGGACACTTATTCCCGGTTGGACATCACCGAAAGCAGCACGATACGTCAGGCAAAAGGCTGTCGCAGCTCAAGAATTTCTCCACGAGGAAGTCTGGTGATGATGCCTGCGAACGACTTTAATGGCAAACTAGCGACTGAAGGATCGAGAAAGTATGCACCTTAGGCTGATCATTCAACTATTGGTTCTGCTCGCGCTGGCTAACGGCACGCCCGTGATCGTGAATAGGTTCTGGGGCAGGCGCTGGTCATGTCCGGTGGACTGCGGCGCCAGATTTGTTGATGATCGCCCTCTGTTCGGTCCCTCGAAGACCATACGGGGAATTCTATCCTCTGTGCTGGTAACAGCGGCCGGCGCGCCACTTGTTGGGCTGGATTGGAGGATCGGAGTTGTGGCAGGAGCTGTCGCCATGGCTGGCGATCTCTTCTCCAGCTTCCTTAAGCGTCGCATGCGTATTCCGGCAGGTGGCAGGGCAACTGGCCTCGATCAGATACCAGAGTCTCTCTTCCCGCTTCTAGCATGCCGTCACACCCTGTCGTTGACGGCGCTGGATATTGCTGTGGTGGCTGTGGTCTTTTTCCTGGGCGATGTACTTCTGTCGCTCCTGTTCTACATGTTCCACCTTCGTGAGCGGCCATATTAGACAGGCAGATGCGCGGATTTCGCACTCTGCAGGTGATGAAGGGTGATTTCGGGAAGGCAGTTCAAGCGCACAGGCACGATCGACGATCCAACACCAACCGAGGTATAACCCGTCATCGCACCGTATTGCCATGGGCCAGTAGCCATGCATCGCGGCAAAACCGAATCCAGGGTGAAGGGGATGGAGCCGGGCAGGCATATCTGTCCTCCGTGTGTATGTCCGCTCAACATCACTTGAAAGCCTGCGTGAGCGGCCTGCCGGTAGATCTCCGGCGTATGCGAGAGCAGAATGGAAACCTCGCCATGCGGAATTGTGGAAGCGGCCCTCTGTATATCGTCGACGCGGTAGTAGTGGGCGTCGTCAACGCCAGCCAGATGGATACGCTGGCCGCTGCGGACAATCGTTTCGCATTCATTCAGCAGCATGCGAATCCCCATCGCTTCGATTTCAGGGACCATCCTGATCGTGTCGTGATTGCCAAGCACTGCATAAACCGGTCCCTGGAGTTGGTTGCGCACTGTTGCCAGGTCATCAAGAGTAGCTTCGAAAGGACCGAACGTTTGGCCCCGGAAGTCGCCTGTCATGACGCAGATGTCGTACCTCAGTTCGGGGAGAATCTCTAATAGACGTTGTATAGGGCCAGGATTCATGTCCGCGTGCATGTCGGTGATGTGAAGCACCGTGAATCCATCAAACAGCGCAGGAAGGTCTGCCAGCTCAATGACGTTGTGTCGAACCTGTATGCGTTCTGTGTTCTTGTGGCCACGGCTGTACAAACCCGTCAGTTTGAGCGCAACTCGGAGGATGGAGTGTGTCGAATACCAGTTCTCAGGGTGAAAGAAGTTGATGCCGTGCCCGAATACGTCCTCATGATCTCGCTCGATTCTGAGTCGCTGCCTCGCATGCACTCGTCCCAGCCGCTGCTCCAACTTTTCGACTATATCTTGCCGCATGGATGGTTTCCCTCCACTACAGAAGTACGCTGTCGAGGTCATGAATGTTTAGCCACCGACCCCTAAATAGCCATTCTGCATGGCACGCTCTGCTATTTTCTCACACGGGACAAACTTTCGACTTATGTGATCCGTTGGTACCACGCACGCGCAAATACGACGGCTAAAAAATGGCAAATAACTCTACCGGCATCCGTGTGCCTCGCGTGCTGCTCTGATCGCTCCGGAGTTACGGAAAAACCGGAGATGGACAGCCTCAGTTGTTGCCAACAGCCCTTCGCGACGCCAGATGCGCTCCACCCGGTCCTTCCCGCTCGCCAGCCTGCTCGTTGCAGTAGAGCTGTGACGAGACGGTAGCCATAACGGCCATACTGGCTGGCCACTGCAATGATGGCCCGGGTGAGTTCATCCTCGTCTTCACGCTGTGTCGGCTGGTAGCGCTGCGTGCCGCGTGGCTGCTTCGCCAGTTGGCACGCCTTGCGCTCACTCACCCCATGTTCTTCCCGAGCATGGGCAACCGCACTGCGCCGTCGTTCAGGGCTTAGAAGTTTCCCCTTGCAATGTCCTGAAGAACCTGCTTGTCCAGGCTCAACTCGGCGACCAACCGCTTCAGCTTTCCATTTTCCTGCTCAAGCGCCTTCAGACGTTTTGCCTGGTCCACCTTCAGGCCACCATACTCCTTGCGCCAACGGTAGTACGTCTGCTCCGCGCTCCCGGCTTCCTTGCACGCTACCGCCGACGTCTTCCCATTCGCCGTGCCCACTTCGATTTGCCGCAACAATCCAACAATCTGCAAAGGCGTTTACTTCCTGCCTCGTGCCATTCCAGGCTCCTTCCATACCAGTTTGTCTCACTTCCTCTGGTACAAAATTTGCCGGGCACTCCAATTCGGCTGCATGACCGTCTCTATTCCGGAGCCGATGAGGTTCTGAGCCTTCCCGACGAGATATTGTTTGCCTCGGTCAGCCACGTCCCGGTTACCGTTGCATCGGGGAAGCAAGAGAGTCAATCGCCAGACTGAGCGCTTTTGGCCTTTTTTATCGCAAGAATCGGGAGTTGCTGCCGATCCTGCCATGGCGATGGAAACAACAGTGAGAGCACCTCCGGTTCTGCTGAGGGTACTCTCACTCCACTTCGAAGGGGCCTCTTGGCGGGAAGCTCCACCGCCAGGGCAGGTGCGTGCTAAAAAGCGGGTTATGGGAGGTGCGCGAGTCTCCGCTATCCGCAATCCGACCTCACCTTGTACCCTTACTGTATGCAGCACTGGGAGCATTGATGGAGAACTCCGCCAAGGTTTTGATCGTCGAAGACGAGCCGAATGCGCTGATGGGGCTCGCCGAGCTGATCTCCGCATGGGGATACCGCACGGAGACCGCGCGCGATGGCGTCGAGGGATGGGAGAAGGCGGTGGCCTGGAATCCGGCCATTGTCATCACCGACTTGAAGATGCCGCGGATGGATGGAATCGGGCTTTTGACCAAGCTGACCGAAGCCGGATCGGGGCTCGACGCGAATCTGACGGTGGTGGTGCTGACCGCCATGGGATCGATTGAATTGGCTGTCGACGCAATGAAGCTGGGCGCGTACGATTTTCTGGAAAAGCCCGTCGACGCCACCCGCCTGCGCACCATCCTGGCCAACGCCATGCGCCAGCGCGAGACGCAGATCGAGTTGGAGGTCGTGCGGCGGCGGCTCCGCGAGACGGGGGTCATGGGGGGGCTGGTGGGCAGTTCTCGTCCCATGCAGCAGCTCTTCAGGCTGATCGAGCAGATCGCGCCCTCGAATGTCTCGGTGCTCATCACCGGCGAGAGCGGCACGGGCAAGGAGCTGGTGGCGCGCACGCTGCACGCGCTGAGTCCGCGCAAGTCAAAACCCTTTGTCGCGGTCAACTGCGCGGCGATTCCCGAGACGCTGGTCGAGAGCGAAATCTTCGGGCACGAAAAGGGCGCCTTCACCGGAGCCGCCGAGCGGCGCGCAGGCTGCTTCGAACTGGCCTCGGGCGGCACGCTGTTGCTGGATGAGCTGGCCGAGATGCCCGCCGGGATGCAGGCCAAGCTGCTGCGCGTGATCGAGGAGCGCAAGCTGCGCCGCCTGGGAGCGATTGCCGAGCAGCAGATCGATGTGCGCGTGCTGGCCGCGACCAACCAGGACCCTGAAAAGGCCATTGCCGAGGGGCAACTGCGCGCCGATCTCTTCTATCGGCTGAATGTCTTTCACCTGGCGATGCCGCCGCTGCGCAAGCACATCGAGGATTTGCCCGCGATGGCCGAAGCCATGGTGAGCGAGATGAACCAGAAGCACGAGCGCAAGGTCTCCGGCGTGGCGCCGTCGATGCTGGAGCGGATGGCCGCCTACGACTGGCCGGGAAATGCACGCGAGTTGCGCAACGTCATCGAGCGGGCGGTCATCCTCTGCCCGGACGGAGCGCCGCTCGAAGCCGACCACCTGCCGCCCGGCTTTGGCCGCGCCCCGGCCGCGCTCAAGCTAGTCTCTGACGCCAGCGTGGTTCCAGTGCGCGTAGGATCAACCGTGGAGGAGGGTGAGCGGCTGCTGATTCTGCGCACTCTCGATAAGACGGGGCAAAACAAGACCCGCGCCGCCGAAATTCTGGGGGTTAGCCTGAAGACCCTGCACAACAAGCTCAAGGAGTACAGCCGAATCTCCGGCTCCCGGTGAAGGGAACCATGCGTCTGAAGACCAAGCTCGTTCTGGCTATTACCACCCTGGTGTTTTTTATCGCCGGGATTCTCTCTCTTGTCTACGTGAGCGAGCTCCTGCACTCCGCCGTTCAGCAGTCCTACGACGCCAACCACATGGTCGCCAACCAGGTCCAGTTCGCCGTGCGCCAGGCGCTTGAGAGCGGGCTCATGGACCGTGAGGTCGATCCCAACAATGCGGCCGAGTGGCGCCACCTGGCCGCCGAGGCGGTGCGCGACAATGCCGCGCTGCAGGCGGTGGTCGAGTCGGTCAACCGCTACTCGCTCACGGTCTATGAGATCAATATTGCCGACAGCCAGTCGATCACGCTGCTCAGCACCAATCCTGAAAACGAAGAGAAGCCGCTGCCCGTCCGGCCCAACTACTATCAACTGCTCAACGCTAACCCTATCCAGTTGATGAGAGAGGTCTTCGGTCCGCCCCAGGTCTTCGATGTGGTGGTTCCCCTGGAGCGCAATGGGGAGCCGTTCGTCACCGTGCATGTGGGAGTGCGCACCACGCTTCTGCGGGCATTTTATGCGCCCTGGCTGGCCGAGGCGCTCACCTTGATGGGCTTTGTCCTGGGAGCGGCGCTGCTGGCGGGCTTTCTGCTCAGCAATCTGGCCCTCCATCCGTTGAAACAGATCAGCTTGCAACTGGACTCCTGGAATGGATCAGGGAATGGAGCCGGCGCGGCCATCCCCAGTGAAGCGGCCCAAAGTGAAGTGGCTCAAGAGGATGCGAAGACTCCCCGCGACGACATGGCCGTCAGCGTCTCGCACAAGATCGAGCGCTTCGGCCAGCGCATGCGCAACGTGGAAGAGGTCTTCTCGGCGCTGAAGGAGAATCTGGACCGGATTCTTGGCAATCTGCAGGATGGAATCCTGCTTTTCACCGGGGATGGCCGCGTGGTGCTGGTTTCCGAGGCGGCAAGGCGCTTTCTGTTCATCGAGCGGGAGAGCATTCTGGGCCGGCAGGCGCGGGAGATCTTCGACCCCGCGACGCTGTTGGGCCGTACTCTGATCGCGGCCTTCGATTCCCGCACCAGCCTCATTCAGGAAGAGATTCTGACCGAAACCGGGAGGCGGATTCAGGTCTCTCTGGATTTCATTCCCGACGCCAAATCCAGCCGGGGACTGGGTGCGCTGCTGACCCTGCACGATCTCGAGTCGGCCGAGGCCGTCGAGTCGGAGTTGGAACTCTCCCGTCGCATGGCGGCCATCGGCAGGCTCACCTCCGGGGTGGGTCACGAGGTCAAAAACCCCATCAACGCCATCGTGGTGCACCTGGAACTGCTGAAGAGCAAATTGAGCGGCGTCAGTGCTCCGGCCATCCGCCACCTGGAGGTCATCGAGGCGGAGATTCGCCGCCTGGATCGGGTGGTGAAGACGCTGGCCGACTTCAGCCGGCCTGTCGAGTTGCAGCTTCGTGAGCAGGATCTGCGCGCGGTGATCGACGATGTGCTGGCGCTGACCGAAACCGAGCTCTCCACGCACCAGGTGAGTCTCTTCTGCCAGATGCCGTCCCAGCCGCTGATGGTCAATATCGACGCCGACCTGCTCAAGCAGGCGGCCCTGAACGTCATTCAAAACGGCGCGCAATCCATGCCCGGAGGCGGCCAGTTACGCGTGGTGCTCGAAGAAGAGCCAAAGTTCGCCCTTCTGCGCATCAGCGACCAGGGCCCCGGCATTCCCCGCGAGATTCGAGAAAAAATCTTCGACCTCTATTTCACCACCAAAAGCGGCGGAAGCGGCATCGGCCTGGCCATGACCTACCGCATTCTCCAATTGCACTACGGAAGCGTCGAAGTACAATCGAGTTCAGAACATGGCACTGAATTCCTGCTGCGCATCCCCATCGCCACCGCGAAGGGACGCCGGCGCCTGCAACCGGCAAGCGTTTCAGACGAGAAGGGGCTTTGAGGATGAAGTTGCGCACCAGAAACGTTGCGTGGTTGCTGCCGTTCCTTCTGACGGCCTGCTTTCACAAGACACATCAGCAGCAGGTTCAGTCACTTGCGCCACCTGCCGCGGCCCAGCCCGAGCCCCCTCCACCCGGTCCGCCCTCCTCGGCGGGCACCGTTCCCGGCCAGCCTGCCAAAACAGGCGAAGGCACAAGCAAGACCGGCACAGGCGAGAAGCGTTCCTCCAAGCCGCCCGTGCGGCACAAGAATCCGGCTGGCAAGACGGCTCAGCAGGCTGCCAGCAGCACTCCTGCCGCCAGTCCCGAAACTCCCGCCGTCAGTGTGATCGGCCAGCTTTCTTCCGGCGATCCATCCGGCCTGCGGAGTGAAACCGTCGGCTCGATGGAGGCAACGGAGCGGGGATTGAATGGCATTGGCCGCACCCTGAATGGCCAGGAGCAAATCACCGCCGCTCAGATCAGGAGCTTCCTCAAGCAGGCCAGGGATGCACTGGCCAACGGCGATGTGGATGGCGCGCACACGCTCGCCGCCAAGGCAAAAGTCCTGCTCGGCGAGCTCTCACGCTAGCTTTCTTACGGCGCTAGTGCCCGATTCTAGGCGCACGGGGTCTGAACGGGTCGTTTTTGCCTGGTAATTTCTACACTATCCGCAGAAAAACTACATAGTGGTCAGCCTTCGAGGACCCTCCGCGCCTGCCTTTCTGCTCCATTTCTAACTTAATAACATGAATAATATGAATGAGATAGCAATTGCATTGCCCGCGCAACGACTTTGGCAAATGAGCTGCATAATTTAATGGCGGGCGGACAATGTTCGCTCCTCACGCAGAGCATGACCGGCTGCGTAAATCACACGGCGAGGATATTTAAACCATGAAAAGCAATGCGGCAACTTCGATTCTGTTTTCCAGACAGTTGGCTATATTTTTGCTGGCATCCGCAATCGGAATTCCCGTGCTCGCCCAAGAGGCGCAGCCGGCAGCTCCGACCCAAGACAACCCTCCTTCGATGGCGCAACAGCAACCGCTCGCCTCGCCCTCCCCCAGTGCGGCGAAGGAGGGTTTTTGGGGACGTGTCAATCCATTTGCCCGCAAAAAGTGGGTCAGGAGACAGACGGACCCCATCAACGACCGGCTCGGCGAACTGGACCAGGTAAACGCGAAAAACTCGCGCGATATTCAGGACGTGGATAGACGCGCACAGGCCGGCATTCATCATGCGCAGTCCAGCGCCGACGCAGCCAACCAGGCGGCCTTCGCTGCGGACGCCAGGGCCCGGCAGGCTGGAACTGCGGCCCAGGGAGCCGCGGGCCACGTGGATGAACTGAACGGCACCGTCAACGGACTGGATCAATTCCATCAAGTCACCGAAACCGAGATCGTATTCCGCGGCGGGCAGCCGGTTTTATCCGCAGTGGCTCGCAGGCGGCTGGATGAGCTGGCGGCCAGTCTCGCTGACCAGCATGGCTACATTCTGGAGATGGAGGCTCGCTCTCCGCTCTCCGGCAGCGCGGGAATTCAAAGCTCCGCCCGTCTGGGCGAAGCGGTCAAGCGCTATCTGGTCACGCGGCACGAGATTCCCGTCTACCGTTTGCATAATGTGGCTCTCGGCAACGCGCGCGGTGAGGAGCAGAATGGCGACCGGCCAGCGCACACCAACAGCGTACGAATCCGGTTGATGGAAAACAGTTTGGCGGCCCAGCAGGCCACCCATGAAATTGGTTCCTCGTCCAATGTAGAGCGGCCTTAAGACCATCGCCCGACCCCAGGGCACTTATTTATTAGGTCTTGGCCAATTGGATCTCCGCCAATTACTCTGCAAACGAGAAACCAATAAACCGGCTCCTGCGGACACAGGAGCCGGTTTTTTCTGTTTTTGTCTCTTCCAGACCTCTGCGCTTCAAGTCTCTGTGCCAAGGCGCCAGGGCCGCTGCCGAATTCGCCAACCGGCTGACTCGCTAACTCACTATCCTTGCGAAGCAGGAGCTGACTTGCTAACTCGCTATCCCTGCAAAGCAGGGGCTAACTTGCTGCCTGTTTAAGGAACCTCTGATTAAGCTCCCTAACCGCGCCCTGTTTGCATAAAATTATAAGTAGATGGAGAGGGCGATGCAGCAGATAACCTTTGCGAATCAGGTGAGTTTTGAAAAGTATTCACGGCCGAGCCGTCGGGAGCAGTTTCTCAACACGATGGAAACGGTAGTTCCCTGGTCCGGGCTGGAAGCCTTGATCGCGCCGTATTACTGATCCGGCCCATAAGATATGCAACTTTCCTGACTCCTAACCGTCTAACCAAGCATGGAGAAGATTGATTCGCGTGGATTGCCGGATGCGGTATTGAACGAACGGCGGCGGCGTGCGGTG
>Ga0224558_1001353_pt1 | contig 25818 bp, 27 predicted proteins | sample 714S32024metaG_FD_180682 | JGI IMG/M metagenome (GOLD analysis project Ga0224558, IMG submission 180682) | Peat soil microbial communities from Stordalen Mire, Sweden - 717 S3 20-24 | ecosystem: Environmental > Terrestrial > Soil > Wetlands > Peat | place: Sweden: Norrbotten County, Stordalen... | reverse complement strand
GGGAATGCGCCGGACGTGACAGCAGATGGCGTCGGTTCAGCTTCGCCAGGCATGGCCGTACCGGGACCGGATGAGGTAGTGACCGACAACGGTCAGGCGCTTTTGGAGATGCACGTGCAGGTGGAGACGCAGCCTTAGGAAGCACGACTGGCTGCGTCGTTCGGAGTCAGGAGCCAGCTGTACCGGTTGGGCAGTGACTCTTGCGGGTCGTCGGCCAGGGAGCTGTGCCGCAGTAACGGCTCGACGGGCCGACAGAAGGCGTAGAGCACGAAGCGAAGTACGAGACGAAGACAAGGGGTACCGAAATGCCGAAGCAGAAGACGGACCGGGGTGCATTGGCCCGTTTCAAGATCACCGGGACCGGGAAGATCAGGCGCCGGCAGCAGAACCGCGGCCACTTGCTCGAGAAGAAGTCGTCGGTTCGCACCCGCCGTCTCGCCCGCGAAGTTGGAGTGTCCTCGGCCGACCGCAAGAGCGTTCGTCGGCTGCTCGGGATCTGAGGGCGCAACCAAACCTGCCGCCCCGGGTCACGCCTCGCCGTCGTCCTAGCCGGCGCAGAGCTTTGCATCTCCAACCAGAAACTTTGCAGCACCACAGATCGCACTCGAATTGATGATGAAGGGAGCCCCGAAATGGCCAGGGTCAAGCGCGCAGTCCACGGCAAGAAGCGCCGGAGGACCGTCCTCGAACGCGCGCAGGGCTTCTACGGCAACAAGTCGCGCTCGTACCGGGCGGCGAACGAGCAAGTCATGCACTCGCTCCAGTACGCGTATCGCGACCGCAGGGCCCGAAAGGGCGACTTCCGCAAGCTTTGGATCCAACGCATCAACGCAGCGGCACGGCTCAACGGCACGACTTACAGCCGTTTCATTGCCGGGCTGCACAAGGCGGAAGTGGACGTCGACCGCAAGATGCTTGCCGACCTCGCAGTTCGCGACCCACAGGCGTTCTCGGTACTGGTGCAGCTCTCCGTCGGCGCACTCGGTGATGAAGCTGAGGACGGACTCGGCGTAGCGAGTATCGACGAGGCTGTCTCCTAGGTAACAACGTCAGCTCGAGCGGAAGCATCAACGTGGGCTCGACATGAACAGGCTCGGGGCACGTGATCAACGGGTCCAGCGCCTGCGGCGGCTGCTTCGTCGATCGAGTGTCCGCGACACCGAGCATGCTTTCGTCGCCGAAGGCGTGAGAATCGTGGAGGCCGCGATGGACGCGGGTGCGCCCGTCGAGTCGCTTTTCGTCGCTGCTGATTGGCGGTCGTCGGCATCGGTGACGGCGGTCGTCGAGCGGGCTGGCCGGACCGGTCTGGCAGTTTTCGAGCTCGGGCCCGGGATCATGGAGCGCGTGGCCGACACCGTGAGCCCGCAATCGGTCTGTGCTGTCGTCGAGGCCGTCGACATCGGGCTCGACGAGCTTTTGTCGCGGTCAGGGCCGAGCTCGGGGCACGGCGTGGTTCTCGTGTGTGTGGACGTGCGCGATCCGGGCAACCTGGGGGCGGTGCTCCGCATCGCAGGTGCAACCGGCGTCTCCGGTGTGATCTGCTGTGAGGGGACCGTCGATCCGTTCAATCCGAAGGTCGTGCGTGCAAGCGCCGGGGCACTGTTCCGGGTTCCGCTCGTGACAGACGTCATGCCGGCCGAGGCGCTCGGCAGTCTCGCAGCGCTCGGCTACAGGTGCTGGGCGACGGTCCCGAGAGGAGGAACGGACTACGAAGCCGCGGACCTCGATGGCCCGACGGCGTTTGTGCTCGGGAACGAAGGGGCCGGACTGCCTGGCGAGGTCGTAAACCGGTTGCACGGTTCGCTGACGATCCCGATGGCAGATGGTACCGAGTCGTTGAACGTGGCGATGACTGCTGCAGTGCTCTGCTTCGACGCGGTTCGCCGCCGCCGGAGCGTCAGTTGAACGTGCCCTAACATGTCGCGATCGCATCGCAGGACCAGGCGCTCGAAGGTGGCGTCGTGACGACCGATCCGGCCGGGGAGATCGCCCAGCTCGAGGCCGAGGCCACGGCCGCGCTCGAAGGGGCCGCCGATCTGGCAGCACTCGACGAATGTGAGCGGGTGGCGTTCCGGTCGAAGAAGTCGCGTTTTGCGGAGATGTACCAGAAGTTGGGGTCGACCGCGCCCGAGGAGCGTCGGGTGCTCGGCCGGCTTCTGAACGAGCTGCGCGGTCGGCTCGAGACACTGGCCGATGGCCGGCGGGCCGAGCTCGCCGCCGCTGCCCGGATCGAACGGCTCGCCGCGGACCGCCTGGACCTGACCGAGGTTCTGCCTCGGCGTCTTGCTGGTCACCTGCATCTCGTCACCCAAGCGCGTGAGGCGCTCGAGGATGTCTTTGTCGGTATGGGCTATGAGATCGCGGAGGGTCCTGAGGTCGAGACAGGGTGGCGCAACTTCGAGGCGCTCAACATACCTGAGGATCATCCTGCTCGGAGCCCTCTCGATACTTTCTACGTCGACTTCGGCGAGCCGTGGAGCGTGCTGTTGCGCCCGCACACCTCGCCGGTTCAGATCCGGCTCCTCCAGCGCGGCGTGCTGCCGATCTACGCCGTGGCGCCGGGCCGCACGTACCGCAAGGACACACCGGACTCGACACATCTTCCCGTGTTCCACCAGATCGAGGGGCTTGTCGTCGACCGGGGTGTCACCTTCGCAGACTTGAAGGGGACGATCGACACCTTCGTTCGCGCCGTCTTCGGCGAAGGGACCAGGACCCGGCTGCGGCCTGCATACTTCCCGTTCACCGAGCCGTCCGCCGAGTTCGAGATGTCGTGTGTGATCTGTGGCGGCGACGGTTGCCGGACCTGTAGCGGCGTCGGTTGGATCGAGCTCGGCGGTTGCGGGATGGTGCACCCGGCGGTCTTCGAGGCGACCGGCGTCGATCCCGAGGAATGGACGGGATTCGCCTTCGGGTTCGGGATAGACCGGATTGCGTTCATGCGCCACGGCATCGCGGACCTGAGGGTGATGATCGAGAACGACGTGAGGTTCCTCGGGCAGTTTTGAGCCATCGGTGGTCGCGGGCAGGCCACCGACAAGGCACAAGGGCACTGAGAACGAGGTTTGAGGAGACGAGGAAGTGCGCGTTCCACTGTCGTGGTTGCGGGAACTGACCCCGCTCGAGACACGGCCCACCGATCGTGCGGAGGTTGCCGCGCTCGCAGCAGACCTTGACGCGCTCGGCCTGGTCGTGGAGGGCGTTGAGAGGGTCGGCGAAGGGTTGCGCGATGTAGTGCTGGCTCGCGTTCTCGAGATCGCCGCGATCGCGAAGGCGGACAAGATCCGGCGCGTCGTGGTCGATGCGGGCGGCCCCGGACCGGTCGAGGTGGTTTGCGGCGCTTGGAACTTCGAGGTCGGAGATATCGTGCCGTTCGCGCCGATTGGCGCGGTGCTGCCAGGGGAGTTCCGTATCGAGCAGCGGCGGATGCGGGGCGTCGTCTCCAACGGGATGCTCTGCTCGGGTCGCGAGCTGCGGTTGTCGGAGGATCAAGGAGGAATCCTGGTTCTCGGGCGCGACGCCGGTCAGGCCGGACCGGACGGGCCGGGGAGGGCGGCCGGCTCCGATCTCGGCTTCGAGCTGGGGCTCCCCCTGGCCGACTACCTGGGCGCCGCATTCGAGCCCGATGTCGTGTTCGACCTCGCCATCGAGGGAAACCGTCCCGACTGCCTCTGCGTCGCCGGCATCGCACGGGACATCGCCGCCCGCCTCGGTCTGCCGCTGCAGCTGCCCGAGCCTGTCGTCGAGGATGGCCCCGAGCCGGCTTCGTCGCACGCGAGCCTCGAGGTGCTGGCGCCGGAGCTCTGTCATCGACTGATTGGCAAAGTGCTGCTCGGAGTGACCAGCGTGACTTCACCCCCGGCCATCGGTCGCCGGTTGACCCTGGCCGGGATGAGGCCGATCGATTCGATCGTCGACGCGTCGAACTACGTCATGCTCGAGCTCGGTCAGCCGACCCATCCCTACGACCTCGATCGGCTGGCAGGCCACGGGCTGCGAGTTCGGGCGGCGCGGCCCGGCGAGGAGATCGTCACCCTTGACGGAGTGACCCGAGTGCTCGGGACCCTGCCGCTCGACTTGGACGATTCCCTCGCGGGGAGCGATTGTGTGATCTGCGACGCCGACGATCGTCCGGTCGGCATCGGAGGCATCATGGGCGGCCAGTCGAGCGAGATCACGACGGAGGCTTCGCGCGTCCTGCTCGAAGTCGGCTACTTCGTTCCTCTGGCCATCGCGCGGACCGCTCGCCGGGTTGGGCTGAGGAGTGAAGCCTCCGTGCGGTTCGAGCGGGGGGTGGACCCGAGAGGCATGAAGCGCGCGGCGCTGCGCTTTTGCGAGCTCGTGGTTGCGGCTGCCCGAGCGGCTGGGGTCGCTCCGCCGGTGGTCGCATCGGGCTGGCTCGACGCGCAACCCGTCGCGTACGTGCCGATGCGGATCCCGGTCCGAACCGGGCGGGTCGGTGCCCTCCTCGGAACCGAGATTCTAGACGCCGAGGTCGGACGCCTCTTGGGTCCGCTGGGCTTCGTTACCAGGTCGCCGGAGGACCCCGACAAAGGCGGCCTTCTCGAGGTCGAGGTGCCGTCGTTCCGCCCTGACGTCCGTCGCGAGGTGGATGTGACCGAGGAGGTGGCGCGGCGGATCGGTTACCAGGAGCTGCCTTCATCTCAGCGACGATCTCCCTACGTAGGCAGGCTCACCGACCTGCAGACCCTTCGGCGCCGGCTGAAGCGGATCCTCGCCGGGCTCGGGGCTCACGAGGCATGGACGATGTCCATTGTCGACCCGCGGGACCAGCTGCGCGGGGGAGTGACGGGCTCCCTGGTAGCCCTGCTGAACCCGATGGTCGCGGAGGAGTCCGTGCTCAGGGGAGGCCTGCTGCCGGGCCTGCTCGGGGCGGCGCGCCACAATGTCGGCCACCGCCATCCGTGGCTGCGACTCTTCGAGATCGGTGACGTGTTCGCGTTGCCGGGCGACCCGGCAGAGCCGGGCACGGACTCAGGTCCGGATTCGGCGACCGAAGCGGGCCCGGAGCTGCCTGACGAGTGGGAGCTGGTCGGGCTCCTTCTCGCGGACGTCGACGATGACGCTGACGCCGCCTTGAACGCCTGGCGCGTGGTCGCGGACGCGCTCCGATTGGAAGGCGCCGAGCTGCGCCCTGCTAGCCGCGCCGGCCTCCACCCGGCACGGACGGCTGAGATTCTGGCCGGCGACACCGTGCTCGGAGTCGTGGGTGAGGTCGACCCGGAGACGCTTCAGGCGTACGAGCTCGTGCAGCCGCGGGCAGGGTGGCTCGAGCTCGATCTTTGCAAGCTGGCCGCCGCACCCCGCCGGCCGCTCGTCGCGCGCCCCGTGAGCCGTTTCCCCTCTAGTGATGTCGACCTTGCGTTCGTCGTGGCGGACTTGGTCCCTGCGGCGGCGATCGAATTGGCGCTTGGTCGTGCTGCCGGCGACTTGTGCGAATCGGTGGAGCTCTTCGATGTCTATAGGGGAGCGGGAGTGAGCGAGGGTTCGCGATCTCTGGCCTACCGGTTGCGGTTCTGCGCCCTGGACCGGACCCTGACCGATGGCGAGGTGGCAGAGCTCCGCTCCCAGTGCATCAGTGCTGTGGAGAGTCAGTACCAAGCCACGCTCCGGAGCTGAGCCACTGGCTGAAGCCAGGTGCACCGTCAGCCTTCGGGCGGCAAGTGGTCTCCGGCCGGTGCGGGCCTGAGAGTGGGGGAGAGGCGGTCGGAGAGGAGGAGTGCGGTCTCTCCGTCGTCCTCGTAGATGAGATCCTGCTCCACTAGTTCGAGGATCGTCTCGGTGACTGGCTCCAAGTAGCTTCGGGCCCTTTCGAGAGCGAAGGGCGGCAGCTGGTCCAGGAAGCAGAACGCTACGAGCCCTGTTCCGTCGGCGCCGGGCTCGACGGCCACGAGCTCGAGAGCGGCGAAGCACCGCTCGAGTGTGTCCTCGCGATCCCCGTTCTGCAGAAGCTCGGTCACGAAGTCCGCGAGCTCATTGAAGAGCACCTGCGGCGTCAGGTCCTCGTCGTAGATGTCCAGGAGGTCGAGGTAATGGTTCTCGAACTCGGGCACGTTCTCGCGCAGGATCCGTATTGCGCGGTCGTCCACCGGTGGGCGCATGGTCGTTCCTTCTCGTCGTGGGGTTTCACGGCGGCGATGTCACGCCACGAGCAAGCCGCTACCGGCTGAGTCGAGAGTAGCCAGATGAGCATTGAAAAGGCAAGAGATGGGCGGTGATTCGCCGGGCGAGCGATCCGTTCCGAACCGGGCGCCCCGCGCCGGCCGTGGCGCCGCTGCGCCGGCCGCGCAGCCACTGCGCCGCTGTTCCTGCCCTAGGGCTCTTTTCGCTCGAACTTCTTACGTACGGCCTCGCGGCGCTCCTGCAACTCGCGGTATGTGAACTGCTCGGTCTCGGTTGAAAGGCCCATCGACGATCGCAACCCGTCGAGGTCGATCGGGACGGTACGGGGATCGAGCCCGACATCGGACGCGATTCGTTCGCCGTAGCGGTCAAAGAAGTACGTCGCGATTTGGGCGACCTCTCCGAGCAGGTCGATTCCAGGAGCCAGCGTCGCGACCGCTCCGTCGAGAAACAGCATGTCCTTCACGAACAACATGAGCTCTTTCGGCATCCGCGCGCCGTACGCGAGGAGCTGCTTGGTGAGCTCTCGTAGCTGAGCAATGAGCTCGTCGGCCGACAAGGTCGTCACGTCTGGAGTCGGCTTGTCGAGGCCGAGGTCCCTGATGACCTGGTCTACGTCAGCGTCAGCCTTGAGCGCACCGAGCTCCTTCAGGGCCTGCACCTGGATCGGGACGTTGCTCGTCGAACCGCCGATGAGCAGCTGCAAGAACGCGAGACGCTGTCGCTCGCCCAGTCGGCCGGTAATGCCGAAATCGAGCAGGGCGACGCGACCGTCAGAGCGGACGAACAGGTTCCCGCCGTGCAGGTCGCCGTGGAAGACGCCGTAGAGCATCGCCCCTTCCAGGAACGAGATCATCTCCGCCCGCAGCACGGCCGTCGTATCGATCCCGATGGCTCGCATACCCTCGACGTCGTCCCACGCGAAGCCGTCGAGCCGTTCCATCACCAGCATGCGGCGCGTGACCAGGCGTGGATGTGGGCGCGGCACGATGATGGAGCGCTGGCCGGTCTCCGCAAGGACGTGGCCGAAATCGAGCATGTTGGCGGCCTCGAGCCGGAAGTCGAGCTCCTCGACGATCGTCTCGGCGAAGAGCTCGATCAGAGCCGGCGGGTTGGCGAGCGCGGCAACCGGGATCCGCCCGACGAGGAACGGGGCGAAAAAGCTCATGGCGGCGAGGTCCCTTCGGACGAGCTCGGCGACGTCGGGCCGCTGGACCTTGACGACGACGCGCTCGCCGGTCAGGAGGCGGGCGCCATGGACCTGGGCGATGGAGGCGGCGGCGATCGGGGCCCGGTCGAATTCGGCGAAGGTCCCGTCGAGGGGCCCGGCGAGCTCCGCTTCGACGATACGACGCACGGAGTCGAACGTCTCCGGGGGCACACGATCACGCAGAAGGCGGAACTGCGAGACGATCTCCTCGGGGAAGATCCCATCTCCCGACGAGAGGATCTGCCCGAGCTTGATGTAAGTGGGTCCGAGCGTGCCGAAGGCGATCCGCAGCCGTCGCGACAGGCCGATGCGTGATCGTGGCTGACCCCGACCCCGATCGACGAGGTACCACGCCCCGACGGCCCGCCCGAGCGTCCAGCCGACCTTCACTATGCGGTGTGCCGGGGGGAACCGCCGGCGCCGGACGAGGCGCGGAACCTCTGCCCGTGTCCTTGTCCGGATGACGTCTATGCCATCGCGCCAGGGAAGCTCATCCGGATCGACCAGCCAGGGAGGATCGTCGCTGAAGCCGGCAAATGCGCAGTCGGGCGGCCGCGGGCCCTTCGGGCCGGCGGGATCCTCGGGGCCCGTGACTCAACCAGACAGCGGAGCGAGCACGATGCACCCATTGTGCCCGCCGAAACCGAAGCTGTTCGACAAGACGGGCCCCGGTTCCCACTCCCGGGGGGCCTCCCGGACGATGTCGAGGTGAATCTCCGGGTCCTGCTGCTCGAGGCCCACCGTGGGCGGGATCAGCCGCCGGTCGATCGACAGCGCGCAGGCGACGCCTTCGAGCGCTCCCGCAGCGCCGAGTGAATGACCGGTCACGCCCTTGATGGAGGTGACCAGCGGTCCCGGTCGACCGAAGATCTTGTCAATGGCGTCGGCTTCGGCCATGTCGTTCAGGGGAGTCGAGGTGCCGTGAGCGTTGACGTGGGCGATATCGCCCGCCGTGAGCCCGGCGTCCTCGAGTGCCAGCTCCATGCAGCCGATCGCGCCGGCACCGCCCGGAGCCGGCGCGGTGATGTGGTGAGCGTCCGCGGTCGACGCGCCGCCGAGCAGCTCCGCGTAGATGTGCGCCCCCCGAGCCCTCGCGCGCTCGAGCTCCTCGAGCACGAGAACGGCCCCACCCTCGGCGATGACAAAGCCGTCCCGGCGCACGTCGAACGGCCGCGACTGCCCGCTCGTCGACAGTGCCGTCATGTTGCCGAAGGCGGCGAGCGCGACGGGGGTCATTGCGGCCTCGGCACCGCCGGCGAGCACCGCGTCACAGCGTCCGGTGGCGATCAGGCGGTGGCCGGCGAGTATCGAGTGCGTGCCCGACGCGCACGCGGTGGTGATTGTCTCGCACGGCCCTCGCCAACCGAGGCGCATCGAAACCGTCGCGCCGCCGGCATTCGCCATCATCATCGGCACGAGAAACGGGGATACTCGCCGCGGGCCCTTTTCGAGCAGTACGCCGATCTGGGCCTCCATGGTGCTGAGACCCCCGACGCCGGTGCCGATCTGAATACCGGCGAGCGCTGGATCGACGTCGAGCTGGCCGGCATCCTCGAGCGCCATCTCGGCGGCAGCAACGGCAAACTGGGCGAAGAGGTCTACACGTCGCGCTTCTTTGGCATCGAACCAGAGCGAGGGGTCGAAGTCCCGCACGCGGTGCTCACCCTCGGGAGCCGGACCGTTGAGACCCGCAAAGAAGGCATCCTTGCCGATCCCGCAACACGACACCACGCCGAGTCCCGTGACCGCGACCCTGCGGCGGTACCCTCGGTCGGGCCCGAGCTCGGCGTTGGCCATCAAAGCTTCGAAGTGACGAGCTCGTAGGCTTGAGCGATGGTCTCCACGCCTTCCAGCTCGCTCTCGTCGACGGTGATGCTGAAAACCTCCTCGAGCTCCATCACGAGCTCGACCAAGTCGAGGCTGTCGGCGTCGAGGTCGGCCGCGAAGTTCGCTTCGAGAGTCACTTTCTCGCTCGGCACGTTCAGAATCTCGACCGCACAGGCCTTGAACTTCTGGAACGTCGCTTCGTTGTCCATGCGTGGGCTGCTTTCTCTCGTCGGTTGGTTGGTTGCGATGAGTCAGTGGCCCATACCGAGACCACCGTCCACGGCCAGCACGGCGCCGGTCACGTAACTGGCGCCGTCTGAGGCTAGGAACTCGACGGCCGAGGCGATCTCGTCGGGGGCAGCTTGCCGCCCGAGCGGCACCATAGATGTCAGCGCCGCCACGCGATCTTTTCCTAGCACAGCGATCATATCCGTGGCCACGAACCCAGGGGCCACCACGTTGACTGTGATGTTGCGGGACGCCACCTCTCTTGCCAGTGAACGGGCAAAACCAACCAGTGCGGCCTTGGAAGCACCGTAGTTGGCCTGGCCCGCGGAACCCATGAACGCGACGACCGACGAGATCAGGACGATGCGGCCCTGCCTCGCCCGGACCATGGGCCCGAGCGCCCGTTTTGCGGTCCTGTAGACAGCGGTCAGGTTCGTCTGGATGACGTTGTCCCACCGCTCCTCGGACATGCGCAGGAGAAGGGTGTCGTCGGTGATCCCGGCCGCGCAGACAAGGACCTGAACGGGCCCGAGCGCCTGTTCGATCTCGGTGAAGGCCCGTTCTACCTCCACCGGCGAGGTGACGTCGCAGCCGACTGACAGGAGTCGATGCGTCGCGGCCGGCCCCTCGAGCGCCTCCGGGGGCTTGGTCCGCCATGTGACGGCGACGCGGTCGCCGCCCGCTTGGAACCGCCGCGCACAGGCCAGCCCGATACCGCGCGAACCGCCGGTCACGAGGATCACCCGCCCCGGGCTGCTGCCTGCGCCGCTGCCGGCCCCGTCATCGGCAGTCGTAGGGTCGTCCTGCTCGTTGGTCACCCGCGCGCTCCGGGCCCGCCGGCACTTGTTGGAGCCGCCGGGGCCCCACCCCATCGCACGACGGCGCTCGCCCAGGTCATCCCGGCTCCGAAGCCGGAGAACAGGACGAGGTCCCCATCCTTGAGACGCCCGGCGTCGGCGGCCTCCGAAAGCGCGATCCCACAGGACGCAGCCGAGGTGTTGCCTGTGTGGTCGAGGCAGATCGCATAACGCGCTGGATCGATGCCGAGCCGCTGGCCCACGGCGTCGATGATCCGGAGGTTCGCCTGGTGTGGGATGAACAGAGCGATCTCCTCGGCCGTGACATCGGCCTGCTTCAGCACGCGCTCCGCAGACTCGACGGTCGCTCGCACCGCCTTGCGGAAGACCTCGCGACCTTCCATCACGATGAAGCCGCCCTTGTCGCAGTAGAGGATCCGAGCCAAGGACCCGTCCAGCCCTAGATCGTGCGCGAGGATCAGCGGTTCGCCCTCGGTCGCCTCGACGACAACCGCACCGGCCCCGTCGCCGAAGAGCACGGCAGTGTTCCGGTCGCTCTGGTCTGTGATCTGCGACAGCGTGTCCGAACCGACGACGAGCGCCCGCTCGTACCCCGCGTCGAGCAGCGCGACGGCGGTCACGAGCCCGTAGACGAAACCGGCACACGCGGCATTCAAATCGAATGCGGCACCGCGGCAACCGAGCCGGTGGTGGACCCACGACGAGGTTGCGGGCACGGTTTGGTCGGGGCTGGTGGTCGCGAGCACGAGAAGGTCGATCTCCTGGCCGCGACGTCCTGCCCGCTCCAGGGCGCGCCGGGCGGATTCGACGGCGAGCCCCGAAGTCGTCCCACCGTGGCGCCGTTCTTTGATCCCGGTCCGCTCGACGATCCATTTGTCACTCGTGTCGAGACGTGCCTCGAAGTCGGTGTTGGTGACGACCGTGTCCGGTAGAGAAAGACCCCATCCGGTGATTTGTGCGCCTCTCATCAGGTCCTCTCGTCTTGGATCGGGGCTCGCAACCATGCGATGGGCTGGCCGCGCGTCACCCGTTCACCTGCCAGCACGAGCACACCTTCGAGGGTGCCCGAGAACGCGGACCGCACTTCGGTCGTGCCGACGATACCGAGAAGTCCGCCGACCTGGATCAGGACCGGGTCCGCCGATCGGCCGACACCACCGGGAAGATAACCGTTCAGTCCTGCCGCAGGCTCGAAAAGCCCTACCGTCGGCGAGACGACGAGCCGCTCGGTCATGTGGAAGCGCTCGCCCGCCGGGGCTGCACCCACGATGCCGTCAGCGAGGATCTCGACCAGACGATCGAGATCGTCCGGAGTGGAGACAGATACTCCGATCGTGTCTGTTGTCGGAGCCACGCGCCGCAGCAAGCCGGTCAGCACGCCACCGGGCCCCAGCTCGACGAATGTCTGCATGCCTTCACCCAGGAGTGTGTCGAGGCTCTGGCGCCAGCGGACCGGGCTGCACAGCTGCGCGGACAGTAGTTGCGGCCACTCGCCGGGATCGTCGTGGAGGCGCGCGTCCACGTTCGCCACGACCACCGGGTCGAGCGCATGGAAGTTCGTGGCCGCGACGGCCTTGCGGAGCCGATCGCGGGCGCCTGACATGAGAGGAGTGTGAAAGGCACCTCCGACCGGCATCGAAAGCACTCGCCTGGCGCCGAGCTCCTTCGCGATCGCGCTGAACTCGGCAAGTGCCTCGGAGGTCCCAGCGACGATCACCTGGCCGGGCGCATTGAAGTTCGCTATCCACGCCTCGCCGTCGACGCGCCGGCAAGCCGCCTCGACGGTCTCGTCGTCGAGACCGAGCACGGCGATCATCGTCCCGGGCGCACATTCGGCGGCCTCTTGCATCGCGGCGCCCCGTTCTGAGACGAGGCGGAGCCCGTCCTCGAAATCGAGAGAACCTGCAGCGACGAGGGCTGTGTACTCGCCGAGGCTGTGGCCGGCTGAAGCCGACGGCTCGATACCGATCCTCTCGGCGGCATCGAGCACGATCAGGCTCTGCACGAAGGTGGCGATCTGGGCGTTGTCGGTACGGGTCAGAGTCTCCTGGTCGGCTTCGAGCAGAAGATGGGCAAGGTCCCGCCCGGTGACCTCCGAAGCGAGGGCGACAAGCTCGAACGACGGGTGGTCAACCCAAGCGGCGCCCATGCCCGGTCGTTGTGAGCCTTGGCCGGGAAATGTGAACGCCAGCAACCCTCGCCCCTTTCCCCCTCCAGGTCGGGCACCATGCCCGGATCTGGCTCTCCTTATGTCTGACCCCTCGGGGCTCGGATCGGTTACATTCCCATCACGCGATGGCGAGCCGCGCTCGCAGCGGCAGGTGGTCCGACTTGCCCACGGCGACCGACGCGCCCGAGATCACCTCGACCGCTCGTGTCACGAAGATGTGGTCGACCTGGCTGTGCGCACGCCAGCTTGGGTAGGTGCGGGTCCGCACTGCTCTCCGCCAGCCGGGGAGTGCAAGCGACATGGGCGGCCCCCAGAAGTTCATGTCGCCCGCGAGGACGACCGGTTGCCCCGGTGCCGGGAGCCTCCGACGGAGCCGTTCCAACAGGATCGGCGATCCGTGTGTGAAGTGGGCGAGATGCGTGCCGACGACGGTGAGCGAGGAGGTACCGACCTCGACCTCGGCCAGGACGGCTGAACGCCGCTTGGCAGAGTCCCGCCGTAGTCGGCCGAGCTCGATGGTCTCGACCCGCCTGACCGGCAGGCGCGACAGCAAGGCGATCCCCCATGTACCGGCGCGTGCCTTGCCCCACCGTGCGCGGCGCACGTGGCTTAGGTCCTCGGCGTCCCCGAGCCACAGGGAACGGTTCCGACGCGAGTTCCTCGGCCCCCAGCGCGTGCCGACCACCTTGGCGGCTTCGAGCAACAGGGCATCGGAAAGGGGAACCTCGTGAACCTCGTAACCGAGCGAGGTCGCCACAAGCGAAGCGAGTCCCTCGCCGCCCTCGGGGGTCCAGGTCTCCTGCAGCAGGAGAACGTCTGCGTCGAGCCGGCTGCAGGACGCCACGACGTCGAAGGGCCTGCCCCAACCATCGATGCCAGCATGAAGGTTGAAAGTCGCGACCACGAGCTGCGGCATCGAAAAGCGACGCTACCGGGTGAGCCTGTGCAGCCGAGGTCGCTGCGACGCAGAACTCTCGATCCGTTGGCGCCGCGCGCCTCGGCAGGTCAGCCGAGAGTCATGCCGCCTCAGGTGCCTCCGAAGAGGGCACGCAAGTCGAGTGACGGCACGTGCTCCTGGCTTGCGAGCGAGACGTAGGTCCGCGCGAGCGCGTCCTTGCCGACGCCGAGGACCGTCGAGAGGAGGCCGAGAGACTCGACGAGCTCTCCGGTCGGTACGCCGGCGACGACGTGGTGCCACATCGACTCCTCCAGCACGTTGAACGCGGTCTGGACCTCACCGATCCCAAAGCCGCTCGTGAAGCGATCGCGGCCGATCTGTTGCGCGTACTTGATCACCTGATCGAGATTGCGAGCTCGCAAACAGTGGAGGACGATGTCGAAGAGCGCCACCAGGCGGTGCCGCAGCTCCTCGTGGCTCGAGGCTTTGTAATGGCCGAGGTGGGACCGTTGGATTCCCTCGGCTGCCTCTTCCAAGATCTCGGCCCTGGCGTCGCTGAGCACGGCAATGAGTTCCATGGCGCTTTTCCAATCGGTCGGCTCACGTGGCCTCCTTGACCACTAGCCTCCCGACCATGAGACTAAGCGCAAGGAACCAGCTGGAGGGCGTAGTGGTCCGCGTCGAACACGGTGTGGTCATGTCGACCGTTGTCATCCGCCTGGTCGGAGGTCAAGAGGTCGTGTCGGCGATCACCAAGGACTCCGCGGACAGTCTGGCTCTTGCTGAAGGTGACTCTGTCAAGGCCGTGATCAAGGCCACCGAGGTCATAATCGGCAAAGACTGACCCGGAGCACGCCTTCTCCTGTGCACGCCTCGGCTGACCTGAAAGGGCCAGCCGATTTAGTGCCGGGAAGGTCTCCGGCAATGGGCCACGTCCGAGCCCCCCAGGCCGAAGCGGCTGCGAACCTCAAGCAACAGCCTTTCTGAATACCCGCGTCGCCCAGAAGATGATGAGTGCGCACAGCGGCGCGAGGACGGCGAAGCCTTGCCAGACAGCTGGAGCGCCGAAGGTCCCGGTGGCGAGCGCTCGCGAAGCTTGTACCGCGTAGTAGAGAGGATTGAAATGCGCGAGGACGCGCATCCACACGGGCCCGAACGAGATCGGAAGCAGCACCCCCGCCAAGAGAAGAATCGGGAGATTGAGCCCATTGATGATCGCCGCGAAGCTGTTGATCTCTCTTGTCACGAGAGCAGTCGCCGTCGAGAATGCCGCCATCAGCGCGGCGAGCAGTCCGAGTAGAACAGCGAGGGCCGCTAGCCCGAGCCAGTGCACCTGAAACCCGACGCCGACCGCAATCGCCACGACGACTGCGTCAAACACCGCCATCATCATGAGTCCCGAAAGGATCGGGCCGATGAGGATCGCGAAACGGCTCGCGGGAGTCACCCGGAAGCGCTCGATCACTCCAGCTTGCAGTTCGAAGATCGTGCTGAACCCCATGCTGATCCCACTCGCGAACGCCAGGAGAGCCAGGATCCCGGGCAGGAAGATCTCGAGCACGCCGCCGCTTCGAACGCCGAGGGTCGGAGCGACGTGCTTCAGCATGGGAGTGAACAACGCAAGATAGAGGATCGGCGACGAGAAGCCAACGAACAGCCAGACGGGATTGCGCAGCATCTGCAAGGTGTAGCGATGGAAGAGGAGCCCGGTGTCTCGGAAGGTCTTCATGCTGCGCTCTCAGTCGTATTCGTGCCGGCGTCTCGCAGTGAGCGACCCGTCTGGTGCAAGAAGACATCGTCCAAGGTGGGCTCCGAAAGACTGATGGACTTGAGCGTGATTCGCTCACGATCCAGGAGTCGGAGCAACCCGGGGAGTGCAGCGCTCCCGTCCTCGACGTAGAGACGGAGCTGATCGCCGTCGGTGGTCAGCTCGCGCACGTAGGGCTCGGCGGATATGAGCAGTCTTGCTCGAGCCAGGGCACCACCCTCGTCGTGCAGGCTGAGCAAGACTGAATCGCCCGAAACCTGTCGTTTCAGATCGCGCGGCGTCCCCTCGGCAACGATCTGACCGTGGTCCATGATCATGAGGCGATCGCAGAGCACGTCGGCTTCCTCCAGGTAGTGCGTGGTGAGGAAGATCGTCGTGCCGCGTGAACGCAGCGCGCGGACGTGATCCCAGAGATGCGCCCGATTCTGCGGATCGAGTCCCGTGCTCGGCTCATCGAGGAACAGCACTTCAGGCTCGTGCACGATCCCGAGCGCGACGTCGAGTCGCCGACGTTGCCCGCCCGAATATGTCTTCACACGGCGATCTGCGAACTCGTTGATGTCGAGGATCTCCATCAGCAATTGCGCCCGTGAGCGCACAGAGGCGAGGTCGCCGCCATAGAGGCGACCTTGAAGGATCAGGTTCTCGCGTCCCGTGGCGAGCTCGTCGGCACCTCCCAGCTGGCTCACGTAGCCAATGCGCGACCGGACCTGCTTGGGTCTCCGTGCGACGTCGATTCCGGCCACCGTCGCGCTCCCGCTGTCGATCGGGAGCAGCGTGGTCAGCATCCGCAGCGTCGTCGTCTTTCCTGCTCCGTTCGGGCCGAGGAAGCCGAATATCTCTCCTCGTCCGACCTCGATGCTGACTCCTCGCACCGCTTCGACGGCTCCGCGTCTTGAGTGAAACTGTTTGCGCAAGTCGGTGGTCGAGATGATCGCTTCCAATTCCCTGTCCTCCGTGTCGTCAGTTGGTGCCGGTCAATGTTCAGCCGTGGCGTCGCCGAAACACCGAAGCAAGCTCGGAACCTCGGCGGTCGAAGCGGGCGTGGGCGCGCCTTATCGCCTGTGCGACAGGTCAGCGGCGCGGAACGTCGTCTTGCTCGAGACGCTTGCCCAAGCTCACCGCTTCGTCGACGGTGTAGCCGATCTGTCGATAGAACTCTCTTGCGGTCTCGTTCGAGCTCCGGACTTGGAGATTGACCTTCGCGCAGCCGAGATCGCGAAGTCGCCTCTCGGCCTCGTCCATGAGCTGGCGTCCGAGTCCTCGACGCCGATGATCGGGGCGGACCGCGAGGTAGTTGACCCATCCGCGGTGGCCCTCGTAGCCAACCATGATGGACCCGATCAACTGGTCGCCCTCTTCGATCACGAGAAGGTTGTGCGCGTCTCTGGCCAGCTTGCGGTCGATATCCCGGTGGGGGTTGTTCCACGGTCGCGTGAGCCCGCAGATCGACCAGAGCGACACGAGCGCCTCGCGGTCGCCCGGCCGGTACGACCGAAGCACCGGATCCACAGGAACTGTCTACCAGTCGAATGAAGGTCGCTTCGACGACCAGGAGGCGCCCGGAACCCGTGCCACCGCCGACCCAGGGCCTATATTGAAACCATGATCCGATCTTGGTATCGCCTTGTCGCCGGCGGGTTCGCCGGAGCTCTCGCTGTGGGTTCTGTCTCTGCGCAGCCCTCGATGGCAAACCTCCACCAGCTTTCCGGCGGATCATCCTCCGTCTTGGCCCAGGCGAAGGCGATCAACATGAAGGTGTCTGACCTGCCGGCAAGCATCAAATGGGCGACTTCCCAGCCTATTGCCTCACCCAAGGCTGAGTTGGCGCTCGGCAAAGAGGCCGTCTCCTGTGTGGCCAAGGGCGGTCCGGTCAGCCCTGATCCGTTCGGCACGAGCGGAGTGACCGGTGGGGTAGTCGTCGTGGACGTCTCATCGCCGACCTACTCCGAGAAGAGCGCGACGCTCACCCATCTGCCAAGTGGCAGCTCGGAGGTTGTCTTCCTGACGACTGCTTCCAAGGCGCTCGCCGACCTTGTCGCCGTCGGCCGCAAATCGTCGCCAGCTTGCCTCGCGGCCCAGCTGGCCTCCGACAGTGCCCTCCAGGGAGCCGGAAAGGGCGTCAAGGCCAGCGCGAGCTTCATGTCCGCCCCGCGCTACGGCGGGGGCAGTGGAGGCATCCACATCCGGTTCTTGGAATCGGGTGGGAATCTTCCGGCCCCTCTCAAGATCTACGACGACGAGTACTTCTACGTGCAGGGCCCGGCCGAGGTTTCGTTGACGTTCATCAACCTTGGCTCAGCCTTCAGCTCGAGCTCGGCGGCTTCGGCCATCTCCAAGGTGATGGCGCGGGCGAAATCGGAGGTCGGAAAGAGCTAGTGCCGCGACCGGAAACGTTTGCGCTGTTAGACGGTTGCCGGCTGAGCAGCCGGAGAGGGCCCAGATAGCCGATTCCGCGCTCGTCGGGTCGGGTCAGAGGGCTCACTGGGTGAACGTTCTGGCGCCACCAATCCGGTGTTCAGGGGGAGCTCACCCATGTGCCCGGGACCTACACCTCGACCTCGACCTCCTGAATGCTACTGCTGAGGACCTGCGGACCCCCGCCCGGCGTTAGCGAGACGATCGCACTCACGGCGTGTTCTTCAGTGTCAAAGACGACGATGCAGGTGCCTGTTCCGCTGCCGTCGTTCATCCACATCCCCCTCTGAAATCCAGGCAATGCTCTGACCTCTGGTGCCACGAACTCGTTGAGGATCGAATGCCTGTGTTCCCGATCCGAATCTGGGTCGATCCTCACCTGGATCACGGCAGCGTAAGCCACGCATCATCACCTCCGTAGCGACATTTCATGAATGATGCCAGCGTACGCTGCCCGACTGGTTTCGCAGGGGGTCGCACCTCCGTCATTGATTAGGGACGGGGCGGATTTGACGGGTTTGTCCATCCTGGAACGGCTAGGAGAGGTTTGGTCAGAGTTCCCGCTCATAGACGTACATGACGGGACCATCGGGTCCGCCTGCTCGGTTGGAGAATCCGAGGCTCTTACAAGCTGCGAGCAGCGGCGTCGGGTTCATCTACGCCGATGTCCGTCGTGTTCGCAGGACTGCCACGCCATCGGCGCCCTCGCCAGCGAGCAGCACGAGTGTGTCCCGGCCATCAAGGAGCAATCTGAAGCGGTCGGCCAATGCCGACGGCGAAGGCGTGGGCTCACTGAACTCACGATTGAAATCGTGTAGGAGACGGCCGATCGAATCGACTTCCGCAAGTCCGGCAGTGCGCGCGGGATGCTGTGCTTCTCCACTCACGCGTGCGATTTTAGCCAGCGAGTGCCGCCGTCGATCCGGCGTTTGGTGCGACCCTGGCTCGAATCGGCTGCCTTGATCGGGCTCAGGCTGGACCGCGCTTCAGGCGAGCCCAAGTGATCAACGACGCAACCATTCTCGGATCGACGGCACACGCGTTCCGGCACCGACGGCGCCAATGACGACAAGGACGCACACGATCGCGACAAGCCACATAGCCTGTACCCCGAATATCCATGCAGGGATCACGATGGCCAGGACTATGGCGCCAACAATGAGCCGATAGAGGTTCATCCGCCAGGTGAACAGGCGACGCAACATTGCGGCTCAGTTTGGCACACCGGCTCACCTCTCGGACCGACCGAAAATGCCTGGTGGTCCGAGAGGAACCCCTTTGCACCCCGGGCTAGCCCGGGGTGCCTGATTCGGTATGGTCACCCGCGGTCAGACCGGCACACCGAACAACGACCTTAGGCAGTTCGGCGCTCGCGAACGATCGACGGCTCGCTAACCGGTTCCGACTCCGCCAGGACCAGGCGAACGTTGCCGGTCGCGGCACTAGTCCTTCTGCGTCCCGCTCGGGGCCAGGATCTCCACGTGATCAGGCACTCGCCGGGAGTGCCAGAAGCCGAACGCGACGAGGAGGGCCATCAACCCGGCCAGGATGAATGAGGCGATCCCGGCCCAAAGGGCGATCATCCCGAAGGTGCCGAACGCATAGGCCTCGAGCAGCAGACCCCGCAGAGTCGTGCCTTCGAAGGCGGTCGTGGCCTCCGCTTTGAGTGCCGCGTTGTTCGGGTTGGCCAATGCGGCTGCGCTGATCTTCGCGTAGACGCCGCCGTAAGGCATCCCGGCCACGTCGTCGGCGATCTTGCGGGCGTACGCATTGGCCTGCTCACCGGTGAGCACCTGCTGGCCGGCGTACTGGAGGAGGTAGGGCCTCTCCGCTGGGGTGATGCCGGCCTTGCCCGGGAAGAAAATGTCCTGCTGAGCCAGCTGGTTGTGCACACTCGAATTCGTGAAGCTTTGCGCCCACATCAACAGCGCTCCTGACACCACGAGCACGGCTACGACTAGCAGGCCCCCGGCGCTGACCAGGACATCGAATACTTTGCGTCGCATCGGACGTACCCTCCCGTTTGGATCGTGAATGAATTAGCCGGGCATTATCGCGGATGAAGCTCGCAGGGGCCAGCTGCCAGCACCGCAGTCACCCAGCCTGCGCCGAACGCTTGGCCAGGGTGGATTTCCTGACCCGGTGGCTCTTGGCCAGCCCGGGGGTCACGAGGTCATTAGCCGCTTCTCTGAGCAGAGCGGCCAGCGCCTCCGAAGGAACCTCGGAGAAGACGTCACCCACAAGATCCAGCAAGCCCATGACGGCTTTGAAGCCGCACGCCATGCGCACGCGGTCTCGTAGAGCGATCTCCTGATTGGAGAGAGCCGAATGGACCCACTCCTCCAGCAGGTCGTGCTCGGACACGTGGCGTTCCTTGTGCAGGAGCGCTATGGCGGTCCGGTTGCGCTCTTGGAGGACAAAGAGGTCGTGATATTCGAGAATCTGGTTGATGAGCTGGTCCAGCAGCGCCATCCAAGCTTCCGGTGACGTTGCCGGCAGCTCGATCGTGCCGAGGGCATCACGCCCGATCTGGTGCAGCCGGAAATGGAGCGCCATCAGGATGTCTTGCTTGCTGGCGAAGTGATAGTAGATCGACGCCTTCGAGAAGCCCAGCCCGTCGGCGATCTGGCGGATGGAGGTCGCGTCGTAACCCTGGGCTATGAAGAGATCCAGGGCTATGTCGAGGATCCGCTGCCGCGTGCCGGCCCGTCCTGTCGGGCCACCCTCCGCAGGCGACTCTCGGTCCCTCTCACTGGTCACGGTGTGCGACACGCCCCTGGTCACGCTCGCAATCTACTTGACGGTCGGTCAGAAATGACTTACTATCCGTTCGGTAAGTATAGGCGAACCACCGACTGACAGGAAGACGATGAAGAAGCACATTCCAAGTGTCGTGCTCGTTGCGCTGGTGTGTGTCGGGCTGTCCGCGGGTCCCGCGTTCTCGGCCGCACCGGGGAATACGAAGAAGGTCACGTTTTCCAGCAAGTACTCCGGCAAGGCCTCGCTGCTCATCAACAACGGCAAGGCAACGATCTCTTCGATCACGGGCTCGGGCAAGAACTCGTTGTTCGGTGCCAGCAAGGTCAGCGGCAGCGGATCCGCCGCCGCTTCGCAGCAGTGTGACCCGTTCGGCGGGAAAGGCAGCATCGCAGGTGGTGCGAACAAGATCACCTTTATCGTGACCCGGTCCAGCTCGCAGCAGGGGTGTGCCAACGGTGAGAGCGGTCCAGTAACGGTCACGTTCCACGGTGTCGCCGTGGCTACCGGAGGCAACGGCAAGGCCAATGGCGCGACCGGCAGCCTCAAGTTCAACGGCAGCCTCAAGCTCGGTGGAACCAGCGGATCCCAAGACGGCTCTTTCACGGTCACTCTCAGCGGAACGCTGACTGTGAAGGGCTGACCCAGAACCTAGACGCGAAAAGAGGGAGGATGGCATGAAGAAGCTCTTGATGACTGTCGCCGCAGGACTGGTTGCGATCGGAGGTGTTGTTGCGATCGCGGTCGTCGGAGCGGGCGCGGGCGCGGCCACTGGTCACGCGGGCGCGGCCACGACAACCACGACAACGACCCTGGCCCCGCCGGTCCAGGGGACTGGACCGCACGAGGTGTTCTTCTCCATGGACACGGTCCAAGGCGGGGGTGGGACCGTGAAGCTGGCGGCCGATGCCGCCTGCTCGATGACGAACCTGTTCCAGCGGGGAGACGTCGTCGTGTTCCGCATGTACGGCGTCCACGTGACCACGGGTGGGAACGACCTGTCCAACGTGTCGGTCAAGAACGCCTATGTGAAAGTCCCGGGCCTGAAGGCAATCCCGTTGGTGTACGGCACACACCCGACCAAGCCGGCGGTGTCGTACTGGACGGCCGCTTGGCCCGTAGGAAAGACCTATCCGCTCGGGGTCGTGAACTACAGCGTTACGGTCATCACGAATCCGGTGCCAGCAGGCCTTACGCAGGCCGTCCCGTCGGAAAAGGGCGTCTTCGTGCAGCAGGACTCGCCAGAGGTGGCATCGATGCTCACGATCGAGCCCAGCTAGCAAAGCGGAAAAGGGCTCTCCCGGGCCACGTCGCCTGTCGTACGGCTAGCCGACGGCAGGCGACGTGGCCCGGGTTTTTTGCGTCTCTGCATACGACCTCCGCTGTTATGGTCGTCACCAAGACGTAAGGCTGACGCGGCAACTTCTAGTCGCGGTCGACGGACCATGAAAAAAGTGAGGGGAAGTCCGATTATGAGGCACTTGACAGAGCAGAGGCCCCGGAACGTGCTGATCGCGGTGTCGATAGGAGCTTTGGTCCTGTTTTCTTGCGTTGCAACTGCCAGCGCCGCAACTGCCGGCAAGCGCTCCGATCGAGCTGCGTCTCCGAACGCGGTCGCGACAGGAGTGAGTTTCACGACACTCCGGTCACCGGCGATCCCGGGCGTCAGCAAGCTTCCCGGCCCAATCGCGAGCCCGGCGCGGCCGAGCCCGAACATGGGGATTCTTCAGGTGAATCCCGATGAGGGCATCGCCGGGGCTCCGATGACGATCTCCGGTTCGCACCTGCCTGCGAACACGAATGTCGAGCTCACTTGGTCGACTGCGAATGCCACGTGGCTCGTGCAGTCCCAGCCGGACACGGTGAACTACCTCGGTCGCGCGGACACGGTGTTCGCAGTGGTGCTCGAGACGACATCCACCAATGCCAGTGGCGCTTTCCGCGTGTCGCTCAAAGCGCCCCAGGACTGGGGTGGTCTGCACGACATCTATGCCGTCGTCAAGGGCGTAGAGGACGCTCATGGCGGGTTCATCACGCTGCGAACGGTCACGGTCACGCCGAGGAGTGGGCCCGTTGGGACACCGATCACGATCACCTACAGCGGCCTCGGAGCGACCTTGTACACGGGCGGGGCATCCCTTCTCTGGGACAACCACTACGTGGGCGAGATGATGGCCAACTGGACGCGGGGCGTGGCGCGAGCGACCATCCGCGCCGCCGGGCCGGTGGGCAGGCACACCATCCAGATCGGGAACGCCATCAGCTACTTGTACCTGAACGTGCCGCAGTCGCCGATTCCATACACGAACGGTGCCACGGTCAGCTTCACCGTGACAAAGGACAACGGTCCGCCGCCCGCCTCCATGGACTGGCCGGTCAACGTCGCTCCGACGCTAAGTGCCCGAACAACACTGCAAACGAGCGGCCTTTCGGCCAACAGCGGCGTGAAGGCCGCGCTCGCGTCCACGAGCGGCCGGGTGAACACCAAGGTCGATCTCACGGCGTCGGGGCTCTCGTCGGGATCTCGCGTGCAACTGGTCTGGTCCACGGTCGTCGGCAATCGCGTCAACTGCAAGAGCACGTGCTGGATCTTCGTGTCGCAGCCTCTGGGTTACACGACTCCGTCTGGCGGGTCGCTCCAATCGAGGATCAAGGTTCCCGACGGTCTCGGCGGCTGGCACGTCGTGCAGCTCGTGCAGAAGGGCCGCATCCTCGCCCAGGTGCCCTTCTACGTCGAGGAGAGCATCGTCGGACGGGGAGTGTCCTCGGTTGTCGTGAAGGAGGGCCAGCCCTTCACGATTCATCTGGAGGGCGTCGGCTGGACACAGCTCGACAACACCGTCACCGTCGACTACGACAACAGCTACATCGGATACGGGTGCGGCTTCAACTCGAACGGCGATGTTCTGCTGCATCTGAATGCCACCGGAGGACCCGGGACGCACCTGATCGACCTCTACCCGATGCTGTACACATTGTCGCCGTCGTTCGCGGCGACTCCGTACGGCATGGTGCCAGTTCTCACCTACGCGCAGGACGAGCCCGGTCTGGCGATCGGCTATCACCTGCCAGCGTTCAGGCTGGCGATCACCGTCGTGAAGTAGTCGCTGGCTACGCGCTCGTCAGGGGGTCTTGCCTCTCGCGCCCGGCAAGCGGCGAGACCTCCACGCCGGCGAGCCGGGCGACCGGCGCGGGAAGCCACCAATTCCAGCGTCCCAGCAGCGCCATCAGGCTCGGCATCAAAAGGCCACGGACGATCGTCGCATCGAGCAGGACTCCGAGCGCGAGCCCGGCGCCGAGCTCCTGCAAGCCGGCCACGTGCCCGGCCACGAGCCCGGAGACGGCCGCGACCATGATCAAAGCCGCGGCGCTGACTACCCGGCCCGTGTGCGTGAGCCCGTCTGTCACGGCGCGTGTGTTGTCACCGCAGTTGTCCCATGACTCCCGCATGCGCGTGACGAAGAAGACCTCGTAGTCCATCGAGAGGCCGAAGAGCATCGCGAAGAGGAAGATCGGGACCCACCCCTCGATCTGAGAGACGCGGTAGAGGCCGAGCACGTCGGCTCCGATGCCGAAGCGGAAGATCACGACGAGCAGTCCGTAGGCCGCGGCAACGGAGACCGCGTCGAGGAGCACGGCCATGAGCGGCAGCAGGAGGGAACGGAACGCGCGCAGCAGCACGAGGTAGGCGAGTGCCAGGACGAGGAGAACGATCCAGGGAAAGCTTCCGTAGACGCGCGTGAGGAAGTCGGCCCCCTGAGCCGGCGCACCGCCGACGTAGACGCGCAGGCTCGACGGGAAATGGGCGCCGGGAAGGAACTGAGAACGGATCTGGTGCACGAGCTTCTGGGTCGCCTCTTGACCGAAGTCGTGCCGCCCGACGACGATCATGCGACGGTACCGGCCGGACGAGTCGACGTAGGGCGCCCGCGAACCGATCGCAACGACGAAGACCTCGGGATCGTTGAGAAGCTCGTGGGCGAGCCGGAGCGTCGCAGCGGAGATCGCCGGCGCGGTCGCCCTGCCCGGAGCGCCGGCATCGAGGACGACTTCGATCGGAGTGATCACTCCGGGGCCGATCCGATGGCGCAGGAGGGCCAGAGCGCGGGCGGACTGGATGTTCTGTGGGATCGCGACAACCGACCCCGGTGTGAGCTGGAGCCAGACAGCCGGCATAGCCGCTGCGACGAGCACGGCAACTGAGCCGGCCAACACGACGATCGGGCGGCGCATGACCATGCGCGCGAGCCGCGACCAGAGCCCGCGCTCGCCGACACGCGTTGCCCCGGGACGGGAAGCGCGAACCGTCTGCATGCCGTGGCGCCCGAGCAGCGACAGGAGGGACGGCTGCAGCGTGAGCGCGGCGACGACCGAGACAAGCGGGACAACAAGGCCTGCGAAGCCGAGGGAGCGGACGAACGGCACCGGGACGATGAGGACGACCGAGAGGCCGATGGCAACCGCGACGCCCGAGAAGAGCACCGTTCGGCCGGCACTTGCCATCGTGGCCACGATCGCGTCGTCCACCGGTCGTTCCTCGTCCGCCAGCTCGTGTCTGAACCTGTGCACGATCAAGAGCGAATAGTCGACCGCGAGCCCGAGCCCGATGAGCTGGACGAGGTTCGGGACATAGAGCACCATCAGGAACTCGTGCGCGAGGGCGAAGATGATCGCGAGCGCGGCCGTCGTGGTGCTGGCGGCAACGGCAAGTGGAATCAGGAGGGCCACCGAAGGACCTAGCACGATGGCGAGCAGCACCAACGCGGCCAAGACCGCGATCGCCTCGCCCCGGCGCAGGTCGGCGGTCAGGATCGGTTGGATGTCGTACTGAAGCGCAGGAGCTCCGGTTACGTAAGCGGCGGGGAGCCCCGATTCCTTCAAGGCGTGGCGCAGGGAGCCGGTGTAGGACGCAGCTTGTTGCAGGGCGAGTGATGTGCCTACGTCTCCGTAGAGGATCCCCTCCACGGGTCTCAGCGCCATGACGCGGCCGGTAGGCACTGCGCGGGCAGCAGCGGCAAATCGTTGGTCCATTGCGCGCAGGGTCGGGGCCGACGGGTTCGCCACATGGAACACCACCGTGAATGAGCCTTCGATGTTCTCGCCAAAGTGCTGGGTCAAGATTGCGTCTGCTTGCTCGGAGCCGGTCCCAGGGACCGCGAGGGAGGTCGAGAGGAGCCTCGGCAGGCGTCCAGCCGCAAGCACGCCCACGACGACCACCGCGACCCAGAGCGCGATCACCACGATGCGCCAACGGATGACCACGCGGGTCCATCGCTCGACCATGAGTGCTACATAAGCACCGGCGCCGAGTGCATGCTCACGACTGAGAGCAGCCCGGATGTCTGGATGGCTCGCCGGGAGACTTGCCCGAACGAGGAAGGGCCGGGTGCCCGGAGCGGGACTTGAACTCCGACCAAGCCCATCCTGGCTCATCCCTCCAAATGACGTTGTGGCTGCTCAGTGGTTGTTTCCGGCAGCTGCCATACCGCTTTGGGAGGGTCCGTCCCGGTCGATCCCGGCGCGTTTGTGATCATTTTGTGATCACGAAGCCCCGCTCTGGCGATCCTGGGGGACCAGAAC
>Ga0224558_1001352_pt1 | contig 25837 bp, 22 predicted proteins | sample 714S32024metaG_FD_180682 | JGI IMG/M metagenome (GOLD analysis project Ga0224558, IMG submission 180682) | Peat soil microbial communities from Stordalen Mire, Sweden - 717 S3 20-24 | ecosystem: Environmental > Terrestrial > Soil > Wetlands > Peat | place: Sweden: Norrbotten County, Stordalen... | reverse complement strand
CGAATCGCGGCGGATCGTCGTGGAGTTGACCGAGGAGGCCAAGGTCGACGACTACTCAAGATTGTCGCGTGCGCTCGACGAGCTGCACTTGATAGATGTGCGCCTCGGAATAGACGACTCTGGTGCCGGCTTCTCCAGTTTTTCTCACATCTTGAGGCTCGCCCCTGACATCATCAAACTGGACCGGGAGCTCACCTCCGGCATCGACCACGATCCGGTGCGCGCGGCCCTCGGGACCGCTCTCGTGAGCTTCGCGGCCCGGATCGGAGCGCAGATCATCGCCGAGGGGATCGAGACCGCAGGCGAACTCGACGTGTTGCGGGGTCTGGGCATTCGATACGGGCAGGGATACTTCCTCTGCCGACCGACATCGCTCGACTCGATTCCCAGCCGCCTTCCCCGACAAGTGTGGGCGGCCGTAACTACACGGGCGTCCTGATGCTCCTTTCTCCTCCTCAGTCCGGCGAGCTCGCATGGAGAAACGTGGATGCCGGGCGCTTCGGTGCGCCGCGGATGACGTCGCGACTCCCACTAGGAAGGGGGTCGGGCCAATGGGCTCGCGACGCTATCTCTGGTTGACAGCGGCGGTATTGGTGGTCTTGCTGGGTGCCATCGGCTCGGTCCTCGGGGCCCGGGCGGTAGCTCAAAACGACGAGCAGAATGCCCACCAGGCGTTCGTCACCTCGTCGGCGTCCATCGCCTCGACCCTGAACATGACCATCCAACATGAGCAGGATCTCTCTGTGAGCGCCGGGGCCTTCCTCCTCGGAAATCCCGACTCCTCTCAAGCTGAATTCCTCCAGTGGACAAACTCCGTCCGCGCCTTCCAGCGGTACCCCGAACTTCAAGACATCGCCGAGATTGAACTGGTACCGGCGTCCAAGCTGAGTGCGTTCGCGGCTCACGCGGTGACTGATCCGGTGGGCCCCTTGGGCCTTGGCGGAGCTTTTCAGGTCATCCCGCCGGGAGCCCGCCCCTACTACTGCTTCGTCACAGTGGGGCAGGTGCAGAGCATAGAACTCAGCTTGCCGGCCGGCGCCGACTACTGCGATTCCCCGCTAGGCCAGGGGCTCCTCAATGAGCGCAACTCGGGTCAGGGCACCTATTTGCCCTCCAGTGAGGGGTTGTACCGGGGACAGCAAGTGGAGGTGGGAACACCCATCTACCGTGGTGGCGCATTGCCGACAACCGTCCAAGCCCGTCGTGACGCTTTCGTCGGGTGGGTGGCTGTGCAGGTTCTCCCGAGCGTCGTCCTCGCGACCGCCCTGGATGGCCATCCCGGCACAGCAGTGACCTTTCGTTACGCAAACGGATCTTCCAGCTCCACCTTCAAGGCAGGATCCGTACCTGCCCGAGCGCAATCGACGACTATCAACCTCCACAACGGATGGACCGTCCAGGTAATCGCAGCGACAAGCGGGGGAGACCTGCTTACCAACCCGAACGCACTTGTTCCGATGCTGGGCGGCATCTTGCTCAGCCTGTTGTTCGCGTCGTTGATCTACGTGCTAGGGACCGGTCGTTCGCGCGCCCTGCTGCTGGTTCATGAACGCACCGACCAGCTCCGTTACCAGGCCCTTCACGACTCGCTCACGGGACTTCCCAATCGGGCCTTGATCATCGATCGGATCGACCAGATGCTGGCGCGCGCCCGACGAGCGCACACGCCGGTGGCAGCACTCTTCCTAGATCTTGACAACTTCAAAGACATCAACGACACCTGGGGCCACAACGCGGGCGATGTGCTGCTCGCCGGAGTCGGCGCCAGGTTGTCCAGTGCACTTCGAGAAGAGGACACGATCGGACGTCTGGGTGGTGACGAGTTCGTCGTCCTGGTCGAGGGCGCCTCGTTGGCGGCCGGCGCCGAGGTGGTGGCGCAGCGAATCCTCGACGTGTTGGAGACCCCGTTCGCGATCCCGGGAAGCAACATCCCGCTCGTGGTAACCGCCAGTATCGGAATCGCCGAGGGTGACCGTTCAACACCCGAAGAGCTGCTAGGAAACGCCGACGTCGCGCTCTACCAGGCCAAGGCCGCCGGAAAGCAGCGTGCCGTGACGTTCTCCTCTTCGATGCAGGACAACGCGGATGATCACCGCCATCTCGATGTCGATCTGCACGGCGCTTTGGAAGCCGGCCAGTTCTTCCTGGTCTATCAGCCCACTGTCGATCTCTCCACAGGAGCCTTCACCGGCGTCGAGGCGCTCTTGCGCTGGCGCCATCCCGAACGGGGCGTCGTCATGCCCGACGAATTCATCCCTGCACTCGAATCGAGCGGCCTGATCGTCCCGGTCGGTGGGTGGGTGCTTCAGGCCGCGTGCCGGCAGGGAGCAGCGTGGCTCAGTCAGGGGTATCGCGTCGCGGTTTCGGTCAACATCTCGGCCAGACAGCTCGAACAGGACCGGATCGTCGCCGACGTCCATGGTGCCCTATCGGCAAGTGGCTTGGATCCCCACATGCTCATCTTGGAGATCGCCGAGACCACCTTGATGCGCGAGGTGCAGGCGACCGTCGCGCGGCTCAAACTGCTGAAGGCCCTCGGGTTGCGCATCGCGATCGACGACTTCGGCACCGGCTACTTGTCGCTCGTGTACCTGCGACAGTTCCCCATCGACGTGGTCAAGATCGACCGGTCTTTCGTGTCGAGGATCGCCGATTCGAGCGAATCCGCAGCCATCGTCCACACGCTGGTCCAACTTGGCAAGGTGCTCGGACTCGAAACCATCGCCGCGGGTATCGAAACCAGCGATCAGAAGATGTACGCCAGGGCTGAGAACGTCGGCATCGGACAGGGTTTCCTTTTCGCTCGACCGCTAGAGGTGGAAGCCGTAGATCGACTCCTTAGGGACTCAGCTGGTCAGCCCACAGTGTCCGTCGTAGTGGGTTGAAACTACGAGTATCTCGATGAGGCGGCTCCGCCGGAGCTAGCAGCCCGAGGCAGGACGAACGTTTCAAGTTAGAGTGATGGCCACCGCAAGCGCGAAAGGAGACCTCCGCCCTGGCCGCCATCGACCAGACAGCCGCCGTCGTGCCTGCGTTGCGTGTGGGCGGCGAGATCATCAGGACCTCGCAGCTCACCAAGGTCTACCGGGGTACTGATTTCGCAGCCGTGGACCGGCTGGATCTCACCGTGCACCCCGGCGAGATCTTTGGCCTGCTCGGGCCGAACGGCGCCGGGAAGACGACCACCGCCGGAATGTTGACGACCCGGGTGGTCCCGACCTCCGGCGAAGCGCACGTCGGCGGAATAGACGTCATCGCCCACCCCGCGCGGGCGAAGCAGCTGATCGGCGTCGTGTCCCAGCAGAACACCCTGGACCGCTCGCTCACGGTATGGGAGAACCTCTACTTCCACGGCCTTCTGTTCGGTGTCCCCAGGCGCCAGGCGCGCCACGTCGCCGACGAGCTACTCGAGCAGTTCGTGCTGTCCAAGTGGGCCAAGGCGAGCGTTCACGCCCTGTCCGGCGGCATGGCGCAGCGGCTCATGGTCGCACGGGCGATCCTCCATCGCCCCGCCGTCCTCTTCATGGACGAGCCGACGGCTGGGCTCGACCCGCAGAGCCGCCTCGCGTTGTGGGAGATCCTCGGCAATCTGAACCAGCAGGGTCAGACGATCATGTTGACAACTCACTACATGGAGGAGGCGGACCAGCTCTGTGACCGCGTCGCGATCATGGACCACGGCAAGATCCTCGCCCTCGACACCCCGGCGGCGCTCAAGCAGCGCATCGACGCGGACACGATCGTGACGGTGCGGACCCCGGGCGACGCTCGAGCGCTCGCCGAGCTGCTCGAGGAAAACGTCGAGGGGGCGGTCCGGACGCGCCTCGTCGACGGTGGGGTCGAGCTTTACGTGCGCAACCCTGGCCACGGCCTGCTGCCACGGGTCGTGAACGTGGCCGAGGATGCCGGGATAGTCGTGAGCGACCTCTCGATCTCCGAGCCGACACTCGAGACGGTGTTCATAGCCCTCACCGGCAACGAGCTGCGCGACTGATGAGGACGACCGCAACTTCCCCCGACGGCGGCGCGACACCGGCGCTCACCGCCCGGGAGATCGCGGCAGCCGACGCGGCCACCACGGCCGGGCTCGTCGCCTACCGCCAGGAGATCGGCCTCGGAGCGGTTCGTTCGACGTTCACCGCCAGCCGGAGCGCGCTCGGGGCGCTCATGCGGCGCGACCTCGTGGTGCTGCGCAAGGACATCGTCATCTTCTGCCTGCGCACTGTCATCCAGCCCTTCCTGCTCGTGTTCGTGTTCCTCTATGTCTTCCCCACGATCGGTCAAGGCGTCGGCAGCTCCGGCCACGGTCATGCCGCCGCCGTCGCCGAGTCAGCCTTCGCGACCGTGCTCGTGCCGGGCGTGGTCGCCATATCGATCATGTTCCAGGGCGTCCAGGCCGTGGCGTTGACCATGTCGCAGGAGTTCGGCTTCACGCGGGAGATCGAAGACCGCGTCCAGGCACCCTGTCCGATCTGGCTCGTCGCCGTCGCCAAGATACTGTCCGCCTGCGCCCAGGGTCTCCTCTCCGCTCTCCTCGTCTTTCCGATCGCGGCCGTCGTGCACGCCCCGGGGGTCGAGGCGCACCTGAGGTTCCACTGGTGGATCCTCGTGACCCTGATCCCGCTTGCGTGCCTGGCGATGTCGTCGCTCGGCCTGCTCCTCGGCACGGCGTTCCAGCCTCGCAACATCGGGCTCATGTTCGGCTTCATCGTGCTGCCCATCACCTTCCTCGGGGGCACCTACTACCAGTGGACCAAGCTGTCGCCGGTACACATCGGCAGCTTCCACTGGCTGCAGATCCTCGTGCTCGTCAACCCGCTCATCTACGTCACTGAGGGGATGCGTGCCGCGCTGACAGGCTCCTCGCACATGCACCTCTACGTCGTCTACCCCCTGCTCTCAACGTTCTTTGTCGTGTTCTTGACCCTCGGCCTGCGGAACTTCCGCCGGCGCGTGCTTGCCTGAGCGGAACGTCAGCGACAGTCCGCGATCACGGTGAGCAAAGTGACCACGGACCCCTCGGATACGATGTGCCCTGGGCTCAGCGGCCCGCGGCTGGCCTGCGGCGAAATCGATCTCCTCAGCGCGCGGGAGAGGTTGCGATGAGCTGGAGGCTCGGAATCGTGGAGGTCGGTGTTATCCCCCGGCTCCCGTTGAATCTGTATCTGCCCGATGCATCACCCGACGTGCTGATCGACCCGCCTTGTTATTGTTATCTCGCATCTGACGGCGAGCGGAATGTCATCATCGACAGTGGCCCGGACCGTGCCCGGGCTGTTGCCGAAGGCCTTGAGATCGTGGGCGACACATCCGAGCTCCTGGTGGCGGGCCTGCGGGCGTGGGGTGTCGGATCAGCCGATGTCGACTGCATAGTGCACACGCACTTGCACCACGACCATATGCAGAACGACCTTATGTTCCCTAACGCCGTTGTCCGTGTCCAACGAGCGGAGGTCGCGTGGGCCACGGGTCCCGACTGCGGCCGCTTCTATTTCGGAATCCCCGAGCTCGTGACCGCCCTAGGGGACAGGCTGGAACTGCTCGACGGGGACGCAGAACTGTTCCCTGGTCTACGGGTCGTGCTCAACGCAGGCCATACGCCGGGCCATCAGTCGGTGATCGTCGACTCAACCGAGGACCGGGTCTGCCTTTGCGGGGACATCGTGTCGCTTTTTGCGAACGTCGAAGTGGTCGGCTCGATCTGCCCAAACATGCGAGAAACCAAGGACTTCCTCGCTCGGGCACGAGTTGCGGGCTGGGAAATGATCCCGAGCCATGACCCGAAGCTTCGCGAGCATCGGTGGTACGTCCAGCCAGCTGGGTGATACCTCAACGAGTCCCGTGGGCCAGAGCGTAGGCAGCTGCCACCCAGTCGCGGATGGAATGGAAGACGGGTACCCCGACGGCCTCGAGGGCACCGGACATCTTCTTGGTGTACGGCGCACCCATCGCGCCACAGACGATCGGCTTGTCGCCCGTGTTCAACCGTTCCATCGCCGCGACGATCCCTTCGTCCAGGGGGGAGTTCTGGAACACGAACCACGGCATCACGATGTCCACGGCGGGATCGCGTAGCAACGCGCTGATGCCCTTCTCGTAGTCCTCGCTCGTGGCAGATCCGGTCACGTCGATTGGGTTCTGAACCAAGTAATACGGGGGGTACACCGCTCTTAGGGCCAAGGCGGTCTCTTTGCTGAGCGTCGGCATCTCGAGCCCGTAGCTGTCGAGCAGATCGATGGCCTGGACGAAGGCTCCGGCACCGTTGCTGATCAGGCCGACTCTCGGACCGGAGGAGCACGGCTGCATCGCGATTGACTTGGCCGCGGCGACCAGTTCGTCGACGCTGTCGACCGAGATGATGCCCGCCTGAGTGAAGGCTCCTTCGACGACCCGGTGCGAGCCTCCCAGAAAGCCGGTGTGGGACATACAAGCCATGGCGGCCTGTCCTGATCGCGCCGCTTTGAAGGCCACGACCGGTTTCTTCTTGGACACCTCGCTTGCCACTGAGAGGAACTTGCGCCCGTCTTCGAGTCCTTCGATGTAACAGGCGATGACCTTGGTCGCGGGATCGTCGGCCAGGTAGGCGAGGAGATCTCCCTCGTCGACGTCTATGCGGTTCCCGTAGCTCACGAACTTGCTGACTCCCGCGCCGCTCAGGCGCTCGAGGCAGACGGCTCCCACGGTTCCAGATTGGGTTATGAGCGCAATAGAGCCTTTGGCTGGTCTGGCCATCCGCTCGGGGGCGTAGAAGAAGGTGTCGAAATGCGATTCGCTGTCGAGCACTCCGATGCAGTTGCAGCCCACGATGCGCACGCCGTTATCCCGAGCGAGGCGCCGTATCGTGGCCTCCAGGTCGCCGCCTTCGCCGCCTAGCTCTTTTCCCCCGGCCGAGATCACGACCATGTTGTGGGTGCCAACAGAGGCACAGTCGCGTATGAGCTCGGGCACCGCTGCGAGAGGGACTGTCACGACGACTAGGTCGATCGGTTCGGGCACATCTTTCAGCGAAGGAAAAGCCCGAAGCCCCATCACCTCGCTCCGCGCGGAGTTGATCGGGAACACCCGCCCGGGGTAACCGTGCCGAGCCAAGCTCTCTAGTACTGCGCCTCCGACCTTGGTGGATGTCGATGAGGCGCCCACCAAGGCCACCGACTTCGGGCTGAAGAAGGCGTCCAGATGCTCCACGTTCGGCTCTCCACCAAGGCGTCTCGGCAAATTGGGAATCTCAGACGGCGCCAATATCTTCACGTCCAGGACCCTGTGTTGGTCTCCCCATACGAGTACTGGGTTGAGATCCACCGAGCTGAACTGGCCCGCGAGACTCAAGGCCATGCGGTTGGTCTTCATGAGCAATTCGACCAACATGTCCTCCGACACGGGAGGCTGGTGGCGATATCCCGTCAGAATTGGGTGACCGTTGATCTCGCGGATCATTGAACGGGCGTCGCATTCTGAGATGGGCACCACGCGGAAGGCGATGTTCTGGTAGACCTCCGTGAATATGCCACCGAGCCCGAACATGATCACCGGACCGAACTGGGGATCCTCGTTGAGCCCGACTATGACCTCGGTGCCGCCGTAGTACATCTCCTCAACGCTCACTCCGATCACATGTGCCGAGGGTGCCCGCTCCTTGACGCTGTTGACGATGCGCTCGTACGCGGCGAGCACGCTCTCCTCTGTGCTGAGGTCGAGCTCCACTCCGCCGACGTCGGTCTTATGGATGACGTCTCGCGAGGCGATCTTCAGCGCGACCCGCCGCCCGATACCGGCGGCGATCCTGACCGCCTCGTCTGCGCTCGTCGCCAGCCCGTGCTCGGGAATCAAGAAGCCGTATTGCTGAGCTAATTCCAGGTGATCGGTCATGAAGCCTCCGGAAGTCTCACGTGTCGATCCCGGTTGCACCCCGTGACAAGAGAGCGCGAAGAAAAGGGACGACTGCACTGACTCTTATGACAGGCCGCTCCTTCAAGCTCCCGCGGACTCCGTCTCGTCCGCCGGTTGCTCCGAAGTGAGGTAGCGGATGATCGACTCAGCGACGCAGCACGGTTTTTCTGCCCCCTCACGTTCGATCATCGTCAAGAATGTTGCCTGGACACCACCCGCGATGGCGTCAGCCGAGACGATCTCGGCTTTCGCCCGCACAAGCGACCCCACGGGCACAGGGGAAGGAAATCGCACCTTGTTGGTGCCGTAGTTGATCGACATCGAGACGTTGCGCACCTCGATCAGCTGTGGCAGCAGGGCACTTACCAGCGAGAGGGTGAGGTAACCGTGAGCGACTGTCTGTCCGAAAGGTCCCTTGGCCGCCCGTTCCGCATCGACATGGATCCACTGGTGGTCATCAGTGGCTTCGGCGAACTGGTTGATCCTGTCCTGCGTGACTTCCAACCAGTCCGAGTAGCCGAGGTGCCTTCCGACAGCAGTCTTCAGTTCGTCGGGACTGCCGAACACAGTTGCTTCCGCCATCAATCCTCCGTCGTCGGCCGACTCGCCGAGCACTTCAGAAGGGCCCTAGGCAAAACCGTACTATGTCGTTATAGTACAGGCTGTGACGTCGGAGTCAGTCCTGGATCGATTCCATCTCCGACGTGACTCACCGGTCAAACCCTTCGTCCAGATCAAGAGCCAGTTCGAGTACGAGATCTGTACCGGACGCCTGGCTCCCGGCTCGAGGTTGCCGTCGGTCCGAGAGGTCGCCAGTGCCCTCGGTGTGAGCCCCGTTACCGTGACAAGGGCCTATCGCGGACTCGAGCTGGCAAGCCTGGCCGTTTCTCACCCCGGGGTCGGCTTCTTCGTCCTGTCGATAGCCGGCCAGACCGGTCCGCATGCGAAGATCCGGAGCCGTGCGGTGAAGCTCCTCGACGAGGCCGTCGCCGAAGGCGTCGGTCTAGACCAGGTCCTCCAGATATTGCTGGCGGAGGTTACGGCGATGCGCGCCAAGCTCGCCCATCTCGATCTCATACTGATCTGCAAGCGTGACGGGCGAATAGAGGAGTTGGCCACTGGGCTCCGGCAATCCCTGGCAGACCTGCGGGTGGACATAGTGCCCGTAGTCTTGGAGGAGGTCGCCGAGGATATAGAGGGATGGCTTCCGCGCCTCCACAAGGCTAGCCATGTCATGGGCCTGGTCTTCGACCTCAGCCATATCCAGCCTCTCCTCGTCCGGCACGGGGTTCCCGTCCTCCCGATACTCGCCATGCCGCGCCCGGACGTGAAAGAACGGCTTGCAGAGCTGGAACCTGGCTGTCGGGTCGGCATTCTCGCCAGCGTGCCTGATTTCGTCGACGGGATGATCTCGTGTGTCGTGACGACGAATCCTGAGGTGAACGTCGTCGGCGCCCTGTCGTGCCGAGACACCCGTCAGATTCCGGCGCTGATGTCTTCGATCGACTGCATTGTTTACGGGACCCTCGCTCGACAGGCCCTGGAATCTCAGCCACTCCTTCCGCCCAGATCGATCGAGTTGGTATACGTCCCAGAGACGAACTGGATCGAGCGGATCAGGGCTCTGCTTCGCAGCGAACTGAGCGCCTGAGCCATGTTTGACCTCAGTGCGTTGATGCGGCCCAAGACGGTGGCTGTCGTCGGTGCAAACGACGACTGCGGCTCCTTCGGTGGCCGCATTTGGCACTACCTCGGCAAGTACTCCGACCTGAACAGGATGGCCGTCAACGTTCGCGCGGACGCGCTGAACGACGTCCGAGTCGTTCCCCGACTGAGCGAGCTCCCCGAGGTGCCAGACATCGTCGTTCTCGCCACCCCCGGCCGGACGGTCGAGGCCCTCGTCGCAGAATCGGTTTCGGTCGGGGCCAGGGCGACGCTCGTGTTCTCGCAGGTTCCCCCAGAAACCCTGCCGGAACTAGGCCGGATCGTCGACGACGGCGGAATGGCCCTCCTCGGACCAGGAAGCCTCGGCCTCATAAATGCCAACGACGGAGTAGTCCTGTCGAGCTCCGTGAGCTTGGAGAGGGCGCCGCAGCCCGGGCGGTTGGCCCTCGTCGCCCAAAGTGGCGCCCTGATGGGAGTTCTTCACGCCTGCGCGGCAGAGCAGGGTCTCGGTCTCGGCCTCTGCGTGGCGACCGGAAGCCAGTTGCGGGTGCGGGTCGAGCATCTGCTGGCGTCGTTGAGCACAGAGGGTGAGTACCTCGCCGTGGGCGCGCACCTCGAGGACGTCGACGTCGGCTTGTTCGTCAGTGCGGCCGAATCGCTTTCGCGTGCCGGTCGGAAGCTGATCGTTCTCAAGGGCGGCCTCACGGCGCCGGGCAGCCTCGCAGCTGCCGGGCACTCCGGTGCGCTCGCTAGCGACGGCCGCGCCTTTCAGGCTCTCGCGAGAGAGCTCGGGATCGTCGTCGCGACGCACCCGGCGGAGCTCCTCGCGTGCATGCAGGCCGCCACCGTCAAGGGAAAGAGCTGGTGCTTTGCCACGGTGTCCGGTGGCCTTGCCGCCATAGCCGGCGACATCGCTTCGGAGTCAGCCTTCGGCTTGGTCCCGCCGAACCCGGAGATCAAGGTCTTTCCTCCGGGGAACGAGCGATTCGAGCACACCAATCCGGTCGACATCGACGGCATCCCGATGACGACAGAGGAGAGCGTCGCCGCGGTCCAAGCTCTGGCCATGGACAGGACCTACGACGGGGTAGTTCTGGTGCTCAACGACAAGCCCGGCCTAGAGGACCTCCTTTCGAAGCTTGCCCGCGTCGACGAAGAAGCAAGGAGCCGTCTCCATCTCTGCTCAGAATGCAGCGGGCAGTACGACGATGCCTGGAGCGCCTGGGTCGCGGAGGGAGGCAACTTCTCGAGGGGCCTTTCTTGTTTCGTGCACGCCTTGGCGAGCACAAGGGAGACATCTTGCCAGCCGGCAGGCGGTCTAGGCGTGGAAGGACAGCTCATGTCCGCCGTCGACGCCCACGACCTCCTGGCCCGTGCCGGCGTACCAACGCTGCCCGTTGTCGAGGTTCAGGATATCGAGGCTCTGGAGCTCACGATCTCGGCTCTGAAGCTCCCATTAGTTCTCAAGCTCGCCGACGTCGAGCATCGCAGCTCTGAGGGCGTTGCCATCGTCACCAGCCGGTCCGAAGCGCGGGCGAGCTTCGAGAGGCTCGCTCGAACCGGAGCCGTCATCGCGCAACCGCTCGCCCAGCCCGGCCTGGAGTTCTATGTCGGAGTCAACATCGACCGGGTCTTCGGTCCGCTCTTTCTCGTCGGCGCCGGAGGCCCGGGGCTCGAGGCGGAACAGGACATCTCGATGACCATAGGTTTGCCGGACCGTGCGGGAATAGAGAGATGTATCGGGCAGACCCGCGTGGGCCGCTGGTTGACGAGCTCTTTGGGAAGCCCGTTGGTGGACCTCGATCTTCTCGTCGACGTCGCCCTCCGGGCCACCGCGTTGGCGGAGGCGATGAAGGACTCGCTGGTCGCCCTCGACCTCAACCCTGTTGTGATCGGGCCGTCGGGCGCGATGGTGATCGATGCAAAGGTGCACGTGACCAAGGCGGCCATTAGCAACGGGGCAGGAGCGTTATGAGCACGATAGAGATTGACTATCCCGCGGCCGGTGTCGCACGCCTCACGCTGAACCGACCGCACGTGTTGAACGCGATCAACCGGGAGCTCCTCGATGATTTCTCAGCCGCGACAGATTCGTTGGAACACGACGAGGCTGTCAAGGCAGTGATCCTGACCGGCGCGGGCCGTGCGTTCTCCGCTGGTTTCGATCTCAAGGCAGAGGCGGAGGAGGGCGCGATATCAGTCGAGGAGTGGGCAGACCGCTTCCAGTCTGATTGGAACATTTTCTTGAAGATCTGGAAGAGCTCCAAGCCCTATATAGCGGTGGTGCACGGCTACAATCTCGGTGGCGCTATGGAGCTGTCCCTTCTGGCAGATGTCACCCTCGCTTCATCGTCGGCGCGGTTCGGGTTCCCGGAGATCCGTCACGGCGGAGGTCCGGGGGCCACGATGCTTCCCTGGGTCGTAGGCATGAAGGCAGCGAAATGGCTGATGCTGACAGGCCTGAGGATCGACGCACGCCGCGCGCTCGAGCTGGGTCTCGTGACCGAGATCGTCGACGACGAGGAACTGGAGAGCCGTTCTCTGCAGATCGCCCAGGAGCTGGCGTCGATACCGGCGGTCGCCCTCAAGTTCACCAAGCTCGCCTTGAACCGAACCTACGAGAGGATGGGCTTTCTGAGCGCGGTGGACGAGAACTACACGATTTCCACACTTATGAACACGACGGCAACCTATCGGGAGCAGGAGGAGCAACGGCAACAGATGCCGCTCAAGGAGTTCCTCCGCAACCGTGACAGTGGGCACGAGGAAGTGGTCTCTGAGCAGTTGTGAGTTGAGTAGAGCGGCAGTGAACGAACCAGGACATAACCAGGGAGAGAAGGTGCAGATGGAACTATCACAGAGTGGCGGAATGGACCGCAGAACGTTTCTCGTGAGGTCGGGAAGCGCTGTAGCGGGGATCGGGCTCTTGTCGATCGGCGGTGGCGTACTCGAAGGTTGCAGTAACAGCTCGACGCCGTCGACCACGACCACGACCACGCCCAAGATGACGAAGCTCTCCCTTCAGGAGAGCTACATCAACAATGCAGAATTCGCGGGTTTCTACTGCGCCGCGAAGAAGGGGTATTTCGCCAAATACGGGCTGGACGTCGACGTAGTCTCGGCCGGCGCTACCACCGACCCACGTCAGGTGGTCGCAAACGGCGGAGCCCTGACAGGTGTCGTCTCTGAGACTTCCGACATGATCATCGGGGTGTCGCAGGGCGTGCCGTACAAGTGCTTCGGTGCCAGCTTTCAGCAGAACCCCGGCTGCTTGATGGTGCTCGCGAACTCGGGCATCTACAACATCAAGGATCTTGAGGGCAAGATCATCGGGATGCAGGACAACGCTCGCCAACAGGTGATCGGTATTCTGGGATCCAACGGTGTCCCGCTCGACAAGGTCACAATGCAGGTCGTGGGCGACGACCCGACGCCGCTTGTGGAGCACAAGATTGACGCCTACACCGCTTACGTTTTCAACGAGCCGATCGCTCTCTCGATGCAAGGCATCAAGACGCGCTGCTACTCGTTCTCCGACATCGGGCTTCCGGGATACGGGGACTGCCTTATCGCGCTGAATTCGACTTTGAGCTCCCAGCCAGACCTGCTCGCGCGCTTCACCCGGGCATCGCAGGAGGGGTGGGCTTACGCGCTGGCGAACCCGTCGGAGGCCGTGACCATCACGCTCAAGGACTACCCGTCAGGACAGAACACCAAGCAGCAGCAGTTGCAGATGACAGCTCAGATCCCGATGCTGACGAACGCCTTGACCAAGAAGAACGGCCTGATGTGGATCGACAAAGGTGTCATGCAAGCGGCCATCAACGCAGCAAAGGCTGCGTCGTCCCTCAAAGCAGGTTCAAACGTCACTCTCGCCGACGTCATGACTCAGGAGATCTTGATCCGTGCAAAGACGGTTTCTCCGGTCTGAGAAGCGGTCGGGGATCGGCGCAGCCCTTGGGCTCGCCGATCCCGGCTCTCTCGTGGAACTGGCCGATGTCGGATTGAGCTATCCGGGGCGTCCTCCGCTGCGGGCGCTCGAGGGCGTGTCGATCTCGATGCAACAAGGACAGTTCGTCAGCCTCATTGGACCCTCGGGCTGCGGGAAGTCGACGCTGCTGCGGATTGTGGCCGGGATCTTGGACCCGACCTCGGGAAGTGTTCTTGTCGAGGGCGACTCGCCGATTACCGCGCAGCGGGCTCATCGCTTCGGATTTGTGTTCCAGGACCCCGTCCTTCTGCCGTGGCGCACCGTGCAGGAGAATGTGGAGCTCCTGACCGAGCTGGTCGGCCTACCAGCCAATGAACGTCGGTCCAGGGCGAAGGAGCTCTTGGAACTGGTGGGGCTCCGCGGGTGCGAAGATTTCCGGCCTGACCAGCTGTCGGGTGGCATGCGACAGCGAGTCTCCATCGCGAGGGCGCTCGCCTTGGAACCGGCGATCCTGCTCATGGACGAGCCGTTCTCGGCTTTGGACGAGTTCCAGCGGGAGCTCTTGAACAGTGAGCTGTTGCGTATCTGGGTGGAACGGCACTGTTCGGTTCTCTTCGTGACACACCACATCGAAGAGGCGGTGTTCCTTTCCGACACGGTGATGGTGATGAGTCCGGCACCGGGAAGGATCATCGAACGTGTCGAGGTCAATCTGCCCAGGCCGAGAACCGACGCCTTGAGGGTGTCCCCGGAATTCCTACAGCTAAGAAGGTATCTGCGTGAAGTCCTCATTCACTGACACGCCCAGTGCCGCAGACGAAAGAGCCGTTGAGGCGCTTGTTGGGGACAGTCCTCGCGGAGAACGCCGGTCGGATCTGAGAACGCGGGCCGCGAAGCGCGCCTCGTCATGGCTCATACCCCTGGTCGTCGTGGTCGCCATTCTCGCCCTGTGGCAGCTGCTTGTGGTGTGGCTGGGTTTGAAGCCGTACTTCATTCCGTCGCCGTTGAAGATCGCCTCGACGTTCAAGGACAACTTCCGGTCTATTGCCGATAACTCCGTGCCCACGATCGCCCAAGCGGCTACGGGCTTCGCGATCGGGAACGGTCTCGCAGTACTGATGTCCATATGGTTCGTGCACGTCAGCGCGGCGCGACGAGCGCTTTATCCGTTGGCCATCATCCTGCAGAGTATCCCGCTCGTAGCTTTGGCGCCCATTGCGATAGTCACACTTGGCAGCGGCTTCACGACCAAGGTCGTGATGACCGCCATCATTTCGTTCTTCCCGACGCTCGTCAACATGATGCGCGGCCTTGCAGCGGTGGATCCGAACATGCTGCAACTGTTCAGGAGCGTCAATGCCAGCCGCTGGAAAGTTCTGGCAAAGCTTCGGTGGCCGACTTCGCTGCCCTACTTGTTCGCGGGCCTGCGTATTACCGCAAGTGCGAGCATGGTGGGCGCCATCATCGTCGAGTGGATCAGTAGCGATACTGGGCTTGGCTACATGATCATCAACTCGACGTACCAATTCGACACGCCGCTTCTCTGGGCGTCGATCGTTGCCTCGTCTGTGCTCGTGCTTGTCGCATTCGGGCTGGTGGTCCTGGTCGAGAGATTGCTTGTCCCGTGGAGCCGTACCGCCGAGGTCAGCCCATGAGGTCTGAGCTGAAACAAAGGGAGATGTAGATGCCATGAGCTCTTCGCCCGAAAGAAAGGTTGCGGTGGTGACCGGCGCGGCGGGAGGTATGGGAAAAGCAGACGTGCTCGCGCTCTTGGACTCGGGCTGGAACGTCGCAGCATGTGACCGAGACGAGTCCCGTCTCAAGACGTTCAGATCGGAAACCGAGGAATGGACCGATCGGATTGCCAGCTATTGCCTAGATGTCACGTCGCTGAAGGACGTCCAGGAGGCAGTCAAGGACGCTTCACGATTGGGTCCAGTTCTAGGCGTCGTCAACAATGCGGGAATCGGGAGCGCCAAGAGACTGTTCCGCGATATCCCGGTAGCCGATTGGCGTGAGATGTTCGACGTCCATGTCATCGGCGCGGTGCATTGCGTGCTCGCCACACTGGATGGTATGGAAGAGGTCGGGTTCGGACGGATCGTGAACGTCTCCTCTTATTGTGCAGAGGTCGGCTCCGTCGGCTTCAGCCACTATTGCGCGGCCAAGGCCGCCTTGATCGGCTACAGCATGTCGCTCGCACTCGAGGAGGCAGAGGCGGGTGTCACGGTGAACGTGGTAGCGCCCGGTCTCGTCGACACGCCGATGACAGCGGGGGACAGCGACGAGATTCGGGCCCACGAGCTGACCAAGATTCCCCTTCGCCGCTACGGCCGGCCCGAGGAGGTGGCAGCGACGATCAGCTTCTTGCTGTCCGACGGAGCGGGCTACATGACCGGGCGGGTCTTGGGGGTCAACGGGGGGATGGTGTGTAGGTGACCATGGGTTCTTCTGAGGCGAGCTTGACCCGCCGGCGGAGCCTGGAGAGAGTCGCAGGGCTCATGGAGGCGCGCTCTGTGGCCGTGGTCGGAGCCTCGGACTCGTCGGGCCCTGGGCGCAACGTGGTTCGGAACCTCGGAGCGGTCGGTTTCGGCGGCCGTGTATTCCTCATCAACAAGTCGCGTCGGCTCGTAAACGGCGTGCAGGCCTTCGCTAGTCTCGAGGAGCTGCCGGAGGTCCCTGAGCTGGTCGTTGTCGCGGTCAATCAGCGTGCGACCGTCGAGGTCGTGCGCGCGGCCTCGGCTCTCGGAATCCCAGGGGCAGTCCTGCTCGCGGCGGGCTTCCGCGAGACCGGTGGGGACGGCGCGAAGCTCGAGACCGAGCTCCTCGCCGCCCGCGGATCCATGTCGCTCGTCGGCCCGAATTGCCTCGGCTTCGCCAATTATGCGGAGTGCTTCGCCCCCTACAGCGGGCCACTTGTGGAGCAGAAGCACTTTGGGAATGTCGCCCTCGTTTCCAACAGCGGCGCACTGGCTTGCACCTTGGCGGGCGCGGCGGCCGAGCGGCGCATCAGCTTCAGTCACGTGGTGACAATGGGAAACCAGGCGGACCTGGGCCTTGCCGACTTCGTCGCGTACTTCGCGACGAAGTCTCTCGTGGAGGTCATCGCCTGCTATGTCGAGGGCTTCGACGACGGCAGAGACGTGCTGTCCGCGATCCAGTCTGCCAACGAGAAGGGAAAGCTCGTCGTTCTTCTCAAAGCTGGGCGCACCAGACTCGGAGGACGAGCAGCGCGGACGCACACCGGCGCGCTCGCTGGTTCCGCCCTCGTCCAAGACAGCCTGTTCTCCAGCTCGGGCGTCTTGCTGGCGAAGGACCTCGAGGAGTTTCTTGCGCTGATCGAGCTCGGAAGCCGAAGCCCGGATCTCGCCGGCCGTCACGTTGGTGTCATCACGACATCGGGAGGAGAGCGGCTGCTCCTGGCCGATGCTGTCGAGGAGAACCAATTGGAGCTCGCCGAGTTGGGCGACGCGGCCAAGGACGAGCTGCAGGCGTTGCTTCCGCCGTTCGCCACAGTGGCCAACCCGTTGGACACGACAGGAGCGGGCATCTTCGAGGGCGACGTCAAGACGCACTATGCCGCGGCGAGGGTCATGGCGCTCGATCCCGACGTGGACGTGCTGCTCGCCTCCTATGACGCCAAGAACGGCTGGGAGGAGTCGGCTCAGAGCGCGCCCGCTTTCGTCGACGGTGTCATGGCTGCGCACCGTGCGGGGGTCGAAGCCGGCAAGCCGGTTGTTGTCATCTCGCTCACGACCGGAAGCGTCGACTCGGTCGCGCGTGACTACCTGGAGGAACACCATGTTGCATGCCTGATGGGTCTCCACCCGGCAATGCGCGCCGTTAGCCTGCTCTTAAGACGCGGCCAGGCCAAGGAGGACGAGAGCAAGCGGAGCCCGAATGCAGCCTCGATACACCATGACGGATCGGTGGGGACGGTGGCAGGTGCCACTGCGCTGGTCCTCGGCCAGAGAGAGGGTGTCCAGCTGCCGCACGCCGTGGCCCTGGGGCGACTACACGCCGTAGGGTTGCCAGGCTGGGATTCAGTCACTGCGGCTGACGAGGAAGAAGTCACCGCCGCAGCCGACAAGCTCGGCTACCCGGTGGCATTGAAGTGGGACGCCGATGTCGCTCATCGGGCCCGCCTCGGTGGTGTCGCTCTCGGACTCAAGAGCGAAGAGGCCGCCCGCGAAGCTTGGCGGGCCTTGATGCTCCAAGCCGATGAGCTCGGAATCGACTGCCAAGGCGTAGTCGTGCAGGCCATGGTCGAAGGGGGCCTGGAGCTCTTCCTCGGAGGTCTCCGGGACCAGCAGTTCGGGCCTATCGTCATTTTCGGCCTCGGCGGAATCCACGTCGAGGAGGTCGGCCAAGTCGCTGTGGCGCTGGCCCCTTTGACGCGGGCCCAGGCCGAGTCTCTGATCGTGAGCTCGCCATGTGCGGCCGTGGTCCAGTCGCGCGCGGACGGCGGCCTGCTCGACCGCTGTGCAATCGTGGACTCGATACTGGCAGTGTCCGAACTGATCGTGGATCCGACCGTTCTCGCCGTGGACGTCAATCCCTTGGTTGCCCTACCACACGGGGTCGCGGTCGTGGACTGCAAGGTCATTGCTGACGCGGGCCTCGCTGCAGGCGCGCCGGGTCCCGGCTCATCGGGCGCAGAACGGAGCGTGCCGGCACGATGAGCGCAGACCCGGGTACGAGCATCAGCTCCAGCGCGGGCATAGCGATGGTGACAGGCGCGGGATCGGGCATCGGGCGGGCGGTGGCACTTCGCCTAGCCAAAGAGAAGTGGGATCTTGCGATCATCGACATCAACGAAGACGGTCTGCAGGAGACCGAGAAGCTGATCGAGGAGGTCAGCGGCACCGGCAGTTCCGGAACATACGTGGTTGACGTCACCGACGCCAGACGTTTCGAGGCGGTTGTCGCAGACATCGTCACAAACGGCAGCGAGATAAGGGTCCTCGTCAGCAACGCCGGTGTGCTCTCGGTCACTCCGGTATTGGAGCTTCCGATCGAGCAATGGCGCCGCACCGTCGATGTCAACTTGACGGGGTCGTTCATCTGCACGCGAGCCGTAGCCCGCGAGATGGTACGTGCCGGCACCCCAGGGCGGATCGTCACGGTCGCATCGGTGCACTCGGTGGCACCGGGCACAAATGTGACCGACTACGACGCCTCCAAGGGAGGCCTGCTCATGTTGACGCGCAGCCTGGCGCGTGAGCTCGCGCCGTATGGCATCACGGTCAATGCGGTCGGACCAGGCTTCATAGTCACGAATCTGGCCGGGGGCGCCTCGGAGGAATACGTCGACTACATCGTGCCGAGAATTCCCTTGGGACATGCCGGGAAGCCGAGCGACGTCGCCGGCGCGGTCTCGTTTCTAGTCGGCCCCGACGCGGACTACGTGACGGGGACTTTGCTGATCGTCGACGGCGGCATGCTCCTCACGGCGGACCTGTGACGGACCGAGGAGTCGCAATCTGCAGAGTGTCAGGACGGCCCTAGAAGGAAGGCAGGAGCGGTAACTGATGAACCTACAAGGCAAAGTCGCAGTTGTCACGGGTGGCGGTCGTGGGATCGGCAGGGCGATCGTCGAGCATCTGGCCGGAGACGGGGCCACCGTTGTCTTCGGTGACATCAACGCCGACAACGTGCGCGACCTCGGCACGTTGCTCCACGACTCGGGCCTTGCCGTCGAAGGTGTGGTCGGCGACGTCGCGAAGAAAGGCGAGATGGAATCGGTGATCGACAGCGTTGTCGCGTCCCACGGCCATCTCGACATCCTGGTCAACTGCGCCGGGATCAATCGCGACACCATGTTGCACAAGATGACAGACGAGCAGTGGGACGATGTGCTTGCCGTCGATCTGACCGGGGCGTTCTATGCGACGCGCAAAGCCTTGCAGGTCATGAGGCAGCAACCCACCGGCGGCTCGATAGTCGGCATCTCGTCGCTCAGTTGGCGCGGCAGTCTCGGACAGGCGAACTACGCGTCGGCCAAGGCGGGCCTCGTCGGCCTCATGTTGACGACGGCCCGGGAAGGTGGTCGCTTCCAGGTGAGGGCGAACGCGATCTGCCCTGGCTTCATAGAGACCGACATGACGCGGGCATTGTCCCAGGAGATGTGGGACGCCGTCGTGGCCCGGATACCGCTTGGTCATGCCGGTGAGCCGGCTGACGTCGCTGGTCTCGTTGCATTTCTGGGCAGCGATACGGCGAAATACATAACCGGCCAGGTCATCGAGGTCGGCGGGGGACTGGTGTGGTGATGGACCGTTCCAAACAGATGTCAAAGGAGAAGTAGACGCAAATGACAGAACAACGGATAGCTCTCTCTGGTGGCGTGCGTACGGCTATAGGCAAGTTCGGCGGCTCGCTGCAGGAGGTCTCGGCGTTGGACCTCGGTGCCGAAGTGGTGAAGGGATGCCTCGCGCGCGCAGGCGCTGAGCCCGCTCAGGTGCAACGCGTGGTGCTCGGCGAGAACATTCAGGTCACCCGGGGGGGAAATCCGGCCCGTCACGTCCTCTTGCGGGCGGGGATCCCCGTCGAGGCGGACGACTACAGCATCAACATGAACTGCTCCTCCGGCCTTCGGGCGATCACGAGCCTCAGCCAGGACCTGCTTCGCGACGACGTCGAGGTTGGGGTCGCCGCGGGGACGGAATCCATGAGCAACACCCCCTACCTGCTCGAGAAGGCCCGCAGGGGCTACCGGCTAGGCAACGGAGTCCTCATCGACTTCCTTGCAGATTACGTGCTCGGGGACGCCGGCCCGATGGCCGAGAAGGTCGCGGCCGATTACAGGATCTCTCGCGAGGACCAGGACCGTTGGGCTGTCGAGAGTCAGCGCCGTGCGCTCGAGGCGATAGACGCGGGGTGGTTCGCCGACGCGATCGTGCCGATCGATATCGCGAAGAAAGGTGCGGTGCCGAATTGGTTCTCGGTCGACGAGCATCCAAGAAGGGGAGTGACGCTCGAGGCCCTCGCGAAGCTGAAGCCGGCGTTCGATCCCCAGGGCACGGTTACAGCTGGCAACTCGTCCGGTATCAACGACGGGGCGGCGGCCTTCCTCCTGTGCACCGAAACCGTGGCGCGAGACCGCGGGTATGCGGTGGATGGCTACGTGACCGGTTGGGCTTCGGCTGGAGTGGAGCCCACCTTGTTCGGAACGGGCCCGATCCCTGCAGTCCGCAAGCTGCTACAACGAGCCAGTCTCGACGTGGCGGACATCGACTTGATCGAGCTCAACGAGGCCTTCGCGTCCTCGACTCTCGCGGTCATCCGTGAGCTGAAGCTAGACGAGGCGAAGGTGAACGTGAACGGTGGTGCGATAGCCCTCGGGCACCCGGTCGGCGCGACTGGCCTCGTCCTGGTCCTCAAGCTCCTGCACGAGTTGCGCCGGCGCGGCTTGCGACGCGGCGTCGTGACGATGTGCGTCGGCAGCGGCCAGGGTATGGCGGTGCTGCTAGAGGCCGCATGACTCGCGCCACCTGGCACGTCTTGACTTGATCATCTGCGACGACTTGTCGTGTGAGCTCACCCGCGGCTCGTGGGTTCGCGACGACCTGGAGCCGGGCTTGCGTCCGAGTCGGCTGCGAACAGCGTCACGCCCTTGCGGGACGCCCGTTTTGATTCGTACATCGCGGAGTCGGCCCGGGCGATGAAGGCGTCAGCGTCGAGCGCTTTGGTCGTCCAGGCGACGCCGACGCTCGTCCGCAGCTCGACCACGACGTTGCCGACATCGACGGTGGCGGTGGTGGCCGCAGCCACGCGCTCGGCGACCCTGATCGCCTGAGCTGCGCTGTGGACACTTGGGCAGATGACAATGAACTCGTCACCGCCGACGCGGCCGACAGTGTCGCCCTTGCGCGCTGCTCCACGAAGGCGGTCGGCCGTTTCGGTCAGGAGCCGGTCACCGGCCGCGTGGCCGAATCAGTCGTTGACCGACTTGAAATGATCAAGGTCGATGAAGATGAGGGCGTTTCTAGTAGCCTTCTGTCTCCTTATCCAAGACAAAGAGGCAGATAATGGACATTCATAACATCGCTGATTTCTACGAGTTGGTCCCAGAGAGCTCACAGGTTGAGAAGCTGGGTACGGGATTTACCTTCACCGAGGGTCCCGTGTGGAACAGTGCCGGCCGGTTTCTGCTTTTTAGCGATATGCCCGGTGACACGCGGCGCCGTTGGGACGCGCAGGACGGCGTACGCGTGGTGATGCAACCGAGCAACAAAGGCAATGGCATGACCTACGAGGTGAGCGGTGACCTGCTCGTTTGCGAGCATGCGACGAGTTCGGTCGTTCGCGAGCGGGTCGACGGAACTCGCGAGACAGTCGCGTCGCACTTCGACGGCCATGAGCTCAACAGTCCAAACGACGTGGTGGTTTCCTCCGACGGCAGCATCTATTTCAGCGATCCCACCTATGGTCGGATGCCAGGCTTCGGTGTAGAACGAGCGCAAGATCTTTCGTTCCAGGGCGTGTACCGGGTGGCGCCGTCGGGTGGCGCTCTCCAGCTGCTGGTAGATGACTTCGAGCAGCCGAACGGCCTTTGCTTCTCGCCCGACGAGTCGCTCCTCTATATCAATGACAGTCCGCGTGCACAAATCAGGGTCTTTGACGTCGCAGCCGACGGGTCCATCGGCAACGGGTCGATCTTCTTCGACAAGATCGGGTTTGGAGATATAGAGGAGGGCATACCTGACGGGATGAAGTGCGACGAGCGCGGGAATATCTACGTGACCGGGCCGGGCGGAGTCTGGGTCATCGGCCCGAGTGCCAAGCTGCTAGGGCGGATACCTGTTCCCGAGAACGTCGGCAACATCAACTTCGGTCATGCCGACTGGAAGACACTGTTCATTTGCGCCTCTACCTCGCTGTATTCGGTTCAGTTGCGCGTTGGTGGTAACCGCTTGTCGTACATGAACTAAGGAGAACGATGACTGCAGATGAGAGGTTTCGGATCGAGCCATCAAAGATGGCGCTGACTATTCAGGATATGCAGAACGACGTGCTCAGCGATGGTGGTGCATAGGCCGATTCCGGGGCACATTTGTACGCCAAATCCCAGAATGTTGTGGCGAACGTGCGCTGCTTGTGGCCGAAGCTCGCCGCCAGGGAGCACCCGTCATCCACGTGCACTACATCGTGGAGCCTGGGGCAGTGGGACTCAAGGTGAACGCGCCCCTTTTCAAGGGTCTGAAGGATGTGAACGCCCTTGTCCGAGGAACCTGGGGAGCTGCCCCTGTCGAGGGGCTGGAGCCAGTGAGCGGAGACTTCGTCGTTGAGAAGATTCGTGTGAACGGGTTCTTCGGCACAAAGCTTGCGCTGAGATAGCAGCCGCGTTGCACGGTTGACCTTTTCTTTCCGGAAGTCCGCCGGCCGACAACTCGGGCGGTGCGTCGTGGCTTCGGCTAGAGCAGACGACTCGGAGGTCGGTGTCAAGGGTCTTCCGCAGCGCTGGCGTTCGTCAGCGAGGCTTTGAGAGGCCCTTGATTCCGACGAGTCGGCCTGAACTTAGACAGCTTTCAGAAGACCGCAAGGTCCCTCTGGCCTGAAAGGACACAAGGCCGCTCAGCCACGGCATCATCGGTCACCAGAGAATCTTGTTGGGTGCGGCTGGCCCATGTATGGCGCCGTGTAGTTGTCAAGGCCCTCCAGTCACTCGGTGTCATTCGATGTCGACGAGAACCTTGCCGACGATGCCAGCCTCGACCGCTTCATGGGCGGCTGCGATGTCGTCGAAGGAAAAGCGGTGGACCGGCAGCTCGGTCAGAGCTCCGGCGACGATCGCCCGATTGATGTCGTCGGCGGCGCGCGTCAGTTCGTCTTTCGGCACCCCGTAGAGCAGCACGAAGCGGAGGGTTACGTTGGCGTTCATGCACGCTCGCACCGGGAGGGCGGGATCCTCAGCAGTGGCCGCGAAGGTCACGATCGTGGTTGTCGCACCGGAGAGGCTGAGGTCGAGCTCGAGGTTTGCGGCGAGGTTCACCTCCACGATTCGGTCCATTGGCGCGGCGAATCGACGGAGCCGCTCGCGGGCGTCGTCCTTGCGGTAGTTGACGACGAGGTCCGCTCCGGCAGCAGCTGCCAAGCGGGCCTTGTCCGTGCTGCTCACTGTCGTGGCGACCCGGGCTCTGTCGTGGCGGGCCAGCTCGATAGCGAAGTGACCGACCGCCCCGGCCCCGCCAGCGACGAGCACCGACTTGCCGGTTATCGGGCCATCTGCGTGCAGGCAGCGGTGCGCAGTCATGGCGGGCACGCCGAGGCTCGCCCCGAGGTCCATCGAGGCGCCAGCCGGCAAGGGAACGGCTTGCTCCTGGGGGACCACCGTCCACTGAGCGGCCGTTCCCCAGCGGCGAGTGGCGGCGAACCAGATCCACACCTCTTGGCCAACCCGGGCTGGGTCGACGCTCTCACCCACCGCATCGACGATCCCGGCTCCATCCTGGTTGGGGATCTGGAACCCATCGATAGGCCGCGCCGTTGCGCCCGAACGAGTCTTGTAGTCGGTCGGGTTGACCCCGGACACGCAGACCCGAACCCGGACCTCGCCGGCCGCCGGCTCGGGACGGTCAACGTCCTCGAGGTGCAGCACGTCGCGCGCTGCTCCCGTTCGTGTATAGACAGCAGCCTTCATGACGGTCCTCCCGTGCTCCGCGTGCCGAGCTCTCGCCTCTTACGCAGCAGGCTCTGCCCGATGCCCGCGCCCATGCGGCCGAGCCCGATGACCGCGACAGGCGGTGTCAGGCTTGCCGCCATGATGAGGTTCCTCCTTCATTGCTAGACCGCGGCGGGCTGACGCCTCACCACTTTTTGGTCGGTCGCTCGGACGACCTGATGCCGAGCCGAGCCGAACTCTATCTCTGTTCGATTCCGGCGACCCGTGCGGGACTTGCCGAACATTACCCCGAAGGACGGCAGTCAACGAGCTCCTTGTGAGATCCGCGGAGGGGGGTGACCGCGCGGGTGATTGATTCCCCCCTTTGTCCTCCGTCGATGGGGCGATGTCGATACTGCTCGCGTGACCTCGCGCGCGGGCACAACCCAATTGCATGAAGGACTGCTCGCAGGCCCGGGCTCGCCGGTGGTCGATCAAATCGTGAACAGCCCTGATGTCACAGTCAGGAGCGCGACAGCCTCAACGACCCGCCCCTTGGTTCTGGATCTCAGGTGCTGGTAACCGATGGTCATCAGTACCGACCAGGCGGTCGTCGATCGGGACACGAGCCTGCGCAACCAGCACCCCAAGACCCGTCCCGGCGATCGAACAGGGACAGAGCAGCTGCCAAATCCTGCCGCGGCGCTGACGAAAGAGGCTGAGGTCGCAGACCGACGCGACAACCGGCGATTCTGGCTGTTCGCCGCCGCCTTCGGACTTCTGAGCATGCTCTTCCTGGTTTGGATGATCGTTCTGGGTGCGCGCCGCATGACGAACGTGCTGGACAATGCCGTCCAGCTTCTGGCCGGGCTCGTGGCGACGGCAATGTGCGCCTCAGCAGCTCGTCGCTGCAGGCAACGGTGGACGGGTTGGGCTCTCTTGACTGCCTCCCTCTTCGTCACCGTGTGCGGGAACGGTGTCTGGTGCTACTACGACATCTTGCGCGGTGACCTGGTCAGCGCCTCGCTGGCGGGTGACGTCTGCATGGCTTTGGCTCTGCCTCTCGCGGTCGCAGCAATGTTGACGTTCCCGGGAGCGTTGGGCACCGGGGCGTCGCTTCTGCGGAGCTTGCTCGACAGCGTGTTGATCGGGACGGGAATGTTCTTCATCGGTTGGACCCTGGTGCTCGGCCCCATGCACCAACACCAATCGGGCGGAGTCATTGTTGAGATATTCAATCTCGCCTATCCATCGAGCGACATTGCGATCGCCTCGTTGGTGATCATCTTGGCTACACGAGCTGGGAGCCGCCAACGAGTGAGGCTGGGCTTGGTCTCAGCGGGCCTCATGTCGTGTGCTGTGGCCGACACCTCGTTCTCGTACCTGATGGCCGCGCACCGCTACGGCATTGGCAACGCGACTGACACCGGGTGGGTGCTCGGCTACTTCCTGATCGCGCTCGGCGCGCTGTGGGCGTGGAACCACCCAGTCGTACCTGCCGGGATCACAACGCGGCCGACCGTGCTGACTCTCATGGGACCGAACCTCCCACTGGTCGGCGTCGCCATAGCAGCAGCCTGGCAGGTCTATGCGCATCATTCGCTGGACGGGACCTCACAAATCATCTTCGTTGTTGTGGTCTTGACGATGTCGGCCCGCCAGTTCCTAGTCCTTCTCGATCATCTCGCCCTCAGTCGCCAGCTCGAGACCAAGGTTGAACAACGTACTTCTGAGCTGAATCACCAGGCGTT
>Ga0224558_1001350_pt1 | contig 25849 bp, 18 predicted proteins | sample 714S32024metaG_FD_180682 | JGI IMG/M metagenome (GOLD analysis project Ga0224558, IMG submission 180682) | Peat soil microbial communities from Stordalen Mire, Sweden - 717 S3 20-24 | ecosystem: Environmental > Terrestrial > Soil > Wetlands > Peat | place: Sweden: Norrbotten County, Stordalen... | reverse complement strand
TTTGAGGCATGAGCGAAACTGCCGTTTCTGTGGCTGAAGCCGCCAAAGACTTCCTGGGGCTGCTCGCGCGCGTCGAGCGCGAGCGCGAGTCTGCGGTCCTGGTGAGAGAAGGCAAACCGGTTGCGACCCTCAACCCGCTGCCGGCGGCGGCCATTACCTGTGCCGAACTGGCGGAGCGCTGGCCCAAGCTGGGAAAGTTGCCCCCGGAGGAAGCCGAGGCTTTCGCCGACGACGTTGAGAAGGCGCGGGCCAAACTGCCGCCGCTCAGGGCTGCATAGGATTGATCCTCGACACCTCGGTCCTGATCGCCGACGAACGGGGGAAGTTCGACATGCCGGGCTTTCTTCGCCAGTTTCCGACTCCCCAACCGCTCATTGCCGCCATCACCGCCTCCGAACTCCTGCACGGCGTCGAGCGGGCGCAGGATGCCAGTCGCAAAGCCTGGCGCCAGCAGCACGTGGAGCAAATCCTCGCCTCCATCACCGTGCAACCCTTCGACCTGGCCCAGGCGCGGTGCCACGCTCGCCTCTGGGCGGATTTGGAAACGCGCGGCTCCATGATCGGCGCTCACGACCTCCAGATCGCCGCCGCGGGCCTTGCCCTTGGTCACGAGGTTGCCACCCTCAACGCTGCGGAGTTTCAGCGTGTCGCTGGCCTGCATGTGGTGGACGCAACGCCCTTCCGTCGTCCGTGACCCCATCAACGGCTCGCAGCCCTCCAAACCCTCAAGAGACGTTCCCTGTTCATCAAAGCTCTTTGGCCCGGTGGTGCTGCGGCGAGACTCCGGGGAGGCTCCGGCGGGGCTATGGCGTGAGCGGGCGGGAGGGGACTCTACTACTCCCTCCATTCCACCGCAAACAGAGAAGAACCAGTTAAGGCGTATATTTCTGTACCACAGCGACTTAGCCATCAGTGAACGACGAAACCGGGTTGCGGCCAGCCCGAAGCCACCCTCAACCAGGGAATGCAGAAGGTTGAATGATGAATGATGAAAAGCCCCTCAGGCTACCCTGAGGCTACCCTGAGGCTACCTTCGGGCTATCTGGTAGCCAACCGGTAGGCACCCGGAAGCCACCCTCAGGCTACCCTCAGGCTACCCTGCGGCTACCCCGAGGCTACCCTGAGGCTACCCCAAGGCGAAGGCAGAAGGCAGAAGGATGAATGCAGAAACGCACCCAAATCCACACCAAAGCCAGCTTAGAGCCAGTGCAAAGCCAAGGGACAGCGCGGGACGGTTGAGGGGATGTAGTGGCATAGAATGCATGAAGTTGCCGTAAATCCCTTCGGCGGCTCGGCTGGCGCCTTTCCATTTGGCGGGGGCGCGGCACTGTGGTATCCAATAGCCATCCAGGAAGATGCGTGTTGAACGTTTCAAATGGTTTGCCGGGGCAACCGGCGTGCTAACCGCAGTAACGCTGGCAGTCTGGTGGTTGCCACGCGGCACGGGGCCGGCTGGCGCCCGCATGGTTTCTTCCAAGGCCCCTGCCTACAGCGCGGCTTTGAACACTAACAACGCCGGAGGTGCGGTTGCGACAGCCGGTGAACTGGACGCACGGCTGCGCGCGACTGCGGCGGATTTGGCAAACGCGTCCGACGCGGCAAAACGGAAGCATGCGCTGGCAAGCTTGCGGCAGACCTTGGCTTCCAGGCCGGCCAGCGAGGGGTCAGCCGCCATTCGCCGGTTCCTGGATTCCAAGGCAGACGCGGCCACACATCAGGGCTTCAAGATCGGCGCGAAGGGTTTTCTCAGTGAGGCGCCGTCGCTGCGCGCGTTCCTGCTGGATTACCTTGGTCAGATTGACCCTGCTGCTGCCGCCGAATACGCCCGCGTCATCCTGAGCAGCAAGGATTCGCCCGATGAATGGGCCGTGGCGCTGCGGAACCTGGCAACGGGCGACCCCAGCGCTGGCGGACGCGCGTTATTGTGGCAGAAGGCCGGCGAGATGCTCCAGTACGGGCCGTGGCAGCAGAGTCCATCAACCGGCTACCTGGAGGCGTTTGATGTGGCGGTCTTTCTGGGCGGCACCGGCCTGGTCCCGGCGCTGACGGAGCTGGTGCGGATGCAGGACAACCCGGCCGTTGCCCACGCCGCCTACCTGGCCCTGGACCGGCTGGCGATTGCCGAGCCGGCGGCGCTGCTCGGCGCGCTGGAGGCCGATCCGGACCTGATGCAGGGCCGGGAGCAGACACGGGCCAATTACTTCGCCCGCGCCGACGTGCGCGACGCGCAGCAGCGGCAGGTGCTGGAGAGTTATCTGCTCGACCCCCGAACCAGTTCGCAGGAATTGCAGCAGTTCGCCGGGCTTTTCCCCAATGCCAATTACATGGTGTCCCAGAACCTGCTCACCCCGACGCCGACGCCCGACCACGCCGCGTTGACCAGCCGGGATGCGGCCTCCTTGCAGGCGGTGCAGGACTGGCTGGCGGACCCGCGGTTCGCGAGCCTCCAGCGGCCATTGCAGACGGTGGAGCAAAGGCTGGAGGATTTTGCGAGGCAGGCGGGGCGGTGAAGCGAACGCGGAGTATTGGAGTGTTGGAGTGTTGGAGTGTTGGAGGACTGGAGTATTGAGAAGACCAGGAGTCGGCGCTCCCTCGCCCATTGGCCAGTCACTCCACTACTCCATTACTCCATTACTCCATTACTCCACGACTCCATCACTCCGCTCACCTCAGAACACAAAGTTCAGGCGCACGATGTAGCTGCGCTCCCGGGGCAATTCCATGTAGGTATTCAGCGGGTTCAGATGGTAATCCTGGCCGGACAGGTTCAGTATGCCGAACATCAGCTCGGCGTGCCGGTGCAGGAAACGATAGCCCACGTAAAGGTTTTCCTGAACGAAGTCGTCACCGGGCTGCCCGGCCTGGGAGTTAATCTGGTGATACCAGGTGGCATCCGCTCGCGCGAATAGGCCAGAGGGATGGTTGAAAAGGACGTAGCCGCTGGTCTCGTGGAGGTCGTTATGCTGGGTAGTATCATACCCCGCTACCGGGATATTCGGATACACATCACCCAATTCCACCCGGTCGAATGTATAGCTTGCGCCCACCACAAGGTCGTCGCCCAGAAGCTGGTTGATGCTGGCGCCGATGGAGTTCTCGTGGTAGCGAAGCTGCTCCAGAGTCGAGGTCGTGACGAATGGAGGCGTGCCATTGTCCAGGGCCAGAGCGCCGACCGTGCGGTCCACGTCGGTGTTCAACCGTTGGGCCTGGATTCCGGCGTAGGTGCGGGAGGAGAACTTCAAATCCAGGGCAACTGAGTAAGTCTCATAAGTCGGGGCGGTAACCGAGCCGACGACGGATTCGGAGATCAGGCTGCGGAAGGTCTGGGGAAAACCCGCGACCTGGGTCTGCTCGAGCCGGTAGCTTTCATCCGCGCTGACGCCGCCGAGCGAACGGGTATAAGCGCCGCGCAGCGTTAGCAGCGGCACCGGGTTCCAGACCAGGCCGGCCTTGGGCCCAAGCTGGTAGGTGTGGGCTTCACCCGGCGAAAGGGGCGGGTTGCGGAAGTTGTCCGGGTAGGTGATGTCGTCATAGGCAGCGCCGCCGGTGAGCCAGAGACGGTCCAAGGGTTCGACGGTCAAATAGCCGTAGCCGGTAAGGCGGTTAAAGCCTTCAATCTGGGCGAAGGGATTGCTGGTGAGGGGTAGCGGCGAGTTGGCGAATTGAGCTTGGGTCTGGAACGAACCGCCCTGCCACCGGCCGCCGAGGGAGAGCGTGACACGGTTCCATTGAAAGATTTGGTTCAGCTCGGCGAGATAGATCTCAAACTCGTTATGGTAGTTCACGTCGAGCGGCGTGGTGCCAGCCAGCGTAATAGCGCCGTTGTTTCGAATCAGCGTGAGCTGCGGGGCGGCAAGGTCGCTGAAGTACTGCTCGGTCTCGAGCCGTCCGCCCAGCAGGAGGGTATGAACGCCCGGCGACCACTCGTGATGCCAGCCGCCGACGACGATCGGCTGCTGATATTCGTCAAACCGGTAGTTGGGCCGCGCGTTGGTCGGGTCGTAATACTGGAAGTTGTCGCCCGAGTGGTAATCCTCGTATTTGACCAAGGCCAGCAAAGTGTCCTGTGGAGTGATCTGCTGCTTGATGGTGGTGTACCACTCGATGCTGTCGAGGCCATTGTTGGGCCGCACGCCGTCGTTGTGCTGGTAATCCAGGTCGAAGGCGTAGCTGGTCCCGCCGAATGTGCCGTATTGGGAGGCCAGCTCAGTCACGGACTTGTTGTCGGAGCGGCCGAGGGTAGAGTTGGCGAGGCCCAGACCGTCCGCCTGGAAGAGGCGGGAGTATTCCTGCTGCGAGACTTGCTGGGAAAGCCGGCCCCCGCCGATGGGCGACAGGAGGTTGGCCAGCAGCAGTTCGTTGAACCAGACCGTTTCGTAGCGCAGGTTGAAGCGGGTGGGGTCGCGCAGGTCATTGTAACTGTCGGAGAGGAACAGGTGGGCGGCGGCGTTCGCGTAGTCGTAGGTCACGGCGCGGGAAGCTTCGCGGACGCTGACGTCGGTCATGCCCGCATCGCGGTAGATGGAGGCCAGGTTGGCGCTGCTGACGGCGAGGTCTTCGTCCAGCAGCAAGCGCGAGCGAAAGAGGCTGCGGTTGTCATTGCGCTCCTGGGAGGTCTCGAGGTCGCCGATCGCTTCGTTGACGCGGTTTTGCTGCTGCTTGAGCAGCGCCGAGTAAAGCCAGGGGGTCGGGTCCTTCGGGTCCAGCTTGGTCGCCAGTTCAAACTCCTTGTTGGCCAGCGCGTAATCGTACGCGTCGGTATAGGCCTTGCCCAAATAACTGCGCAGCAGGGTCCGCTGGGGCTCCAGCGCGGCCGCCACCATCAGGTCCTTCACGCCCGCCGCCGAGTCCCCGTGGCGCATCCGGCAAAGGCCGCGGCCCAGCCAGGCGTTGCCCAGCGCGGCATCCACGGCAATGGCCCGGTCGAACCATTCGGCGGCCTGGCGAGTTCTGTTCTCGGCCGCGAGCAGAAAGCCCATCAGGGCCAGGGCCTGGGCATTGCGCGGTGCGAGCCGGAGGCTGCGGTCCAGGGCCTCAAGCGCTGGGCCCGTGTGGCCGAAGCCGAACTCCAGCTCGGCCACTCGTTCCCAAGCAAAGCCAAACCGGGGCGATCGGGCCGCTGCCTGCCGGGCAAGGTCTAAGGCGGCATTCAATGATTCGTCGCCCTGAGCGCGCGATTGTTCATAGTAGGAGCCGGCGAGGAGTTCGGTTGAGAGTTGAGGGTTGAGGGTTGAGGGATTGGGCTGGCGCTGCACTGCGGCGATGAGCGTGCGGAGGGAGAGCGCCAGCCGCTCAATCAGCTCTGATCGGCTGCTGGACCTTAGTGCGGCAAGTGCAGCCTCGGTCTGTTCCGCCTGCCCAACGGAGAGCAAGAGCGCCGCGTGATAGAGCTGCTCGGCGTCGGAGGCGGGCTGGCGCGCCGCAGGATATTTGGCGATGGCCTGCAACAGGTCGCCCGCGCGATAGGCCGTGAGGGACTCATTAAGAGCTTGTTCTTCGTCGGCACTGAGTCGGAGTTCTTCCAAATCCAGGACAGCAGGATAATAGAAGCACCACTGCAAGATGTTGTTGACTATGAACCTGGCGGTGCGCGCAGGGGCCTTGCCTGGTTCCGCCACGGCCTGCTCGCTGTTCGTCAGCGTGAGGGCCCCCTGGTCGTTGCTGAACTGCACCCTGCCGTCAATCACGGAGAGTGTCGTACGCTCCTGGCCGTTCGGGGAGTGAACCGCCAGCACGAACTCGGTGCCCTCGATGCCTGCAACTGCCCCGCGGGTGATTACGCGGATGCGGCCCGGCCTGTCGCGGTGGAAAAACGAGAGAATGCCCTTCATCACATGCAGTCCCGGAAGAGCATCCCGGTCTTGTGGAGGCTGGATTTCGATCTCGGTCAGCGCTCCGAAAGTGACGACGCTCTGGTCGGACCAGAGGAGCGAGACCCGGCTGCTGCTCCCGGTGCGCAGCCGGTCGGAAGAATGGAGCGGCTGGTTGGTCGTGGTGAGCACCCAGGTGGTCGCGCCGGCAGGCATGATTTCCGCGTTGCCCTGGAGCCCGATGATGCGGATTCCCTCTGCGTCAGGGGACCGCGTTCTGGACTGCGCGCCGGCCGGACCCGCCCAGCCCACCAGGCTGAGGGCGGCTGCGCCCAAAAGAAACCGTCCGACGTTTGCTCCCAGATGCCTCATAGAATCCGCAGAGTCTCCCAAGTTCTTATTGCGCTGTTCGTAACCGATTCACCCGCCGGGAAGCAACTAAATTCAGCTCGGTCTGAATCTGCTTGCCCTTGGGCCTACAACAGGTACGGCGCTGCGGCGATTTTCTTGCACCCCGGGCTTGAATTTCTTTTGGAAGATTTTCCCGCCTGGCGCGTACTGTATGCAGACAGCAACCCATTAACAGGAAAGGACCGATATGCCGACACTGGAATTGAAAACGAGGTTTCACACGAGCGTCGCTCACTTGGCGGCGCCGGATCGAGGCGCCCCGGCGGAGCCGCAATCCCTGACCCAGGCCGTGCAGGCCACCGTGGAAAGGCTGAACACGAGCATACTGCGGCCGGTGGCCCGGAGCTTGAGCAACCTGGCCTTCCAGCCCAGGTTCATGCTGGCATTATTGACCTATTGCTATGCACGCCAGATCTACGGCTCAGCCGATGTTGCGGGTTTTCTGGCCAGAGATGCCGCCTTATGCAAAGTCTGCCAGAACGAATTCCCGGGCGCCGGGCAGATCAGGCAATTCCGCGACGACAATCGCCAGGCCATCCGCGCTTGCCTCACGGCCGCGTTGTCGTTCCTCGCCAGGCAAAAGATGGACGCCGGTATCGTTACCAAGGTGAACGAGGCTACCCTTGCCGAAGAAGCCAGCCGGCGCCTGACTATGGCCACGTGGATGGACACCACGGAAATAAGTCACACTCTGATGCCCTTAACCTCTTGATCGAGATGCCACCTTCCGCTATCAAGGCAGAAACTGTCAGCCAATTATGAAATCCCACGAGGACGAACTGATCCCGACTTGCGCCAGCCTGATCAGCCGGCTCAGAAACTGGCAGGACCAGTCGAGTTGGAATGAGTTTTTCAACACGTATTGGCGGCTCATCTACGGCATCGCCCGCAAAGCCGGCCTGTCCGACGACGAAGCCCAGGAGGTCGTCCAGGAAACCCTCATCTCCGTCGCCAAGCACATGCCGACCTTCCGCTATGATCCCGCCATTGGTTCGTTCAAGACCTGGCTCCTGAACATGACCCGTTGGCGAATCATCGCCCAGTTCCGCAAGCGCGGGCCTCTCGCAGCGCATCACGATTCTTCGCAGGACACCACCACCCAAACTGGCACGACCGACCGGATTGCCGATCCCAATAGTCAATCGCTGGATGCCGTCTGGGAAGCCGAATGGGAAACCAACCTGCTGAATGCCGCCATGAACAACGTCAAACGGCGAGGGGACCCTCAGAAGTATCAAATCTTCGATTTCTACGTGAACAAAGACTGGCCGCCCGGCAAAGTGGCCGAGAGCTTCGGGGTATCCGTGGACCAGGTTTATCAGATCAAGCACCGGGTGACCGAAGCAATTCGTGCCGAGGTCCGCAGGCTTGAGAAAGAAATGACCTGACGGCGGGTGGCGAACAACTTTATTGCCTATCCTGGCAGATCCTATCACCCTTGGTCTCCCTCCAGTATTGAACTTTATTGTCCCAGTACAGCCCTATGACCTGGCGAGCGGCTCTGGCGAAGGCGGCGCGGGCACGGCGGCCTTTGCCGGCTCGCGGTTCAGCACCCAGATATGCTGGCGAATTGCGTCAACGAGCGCGTGCGGGTCTGTCTGGTCAAGGCGTCTGAGCACGCATTCCCAACGGAAGGCGAAGCTGCCGCCCGCGTCGTATTTGCAATGCTTGAAAAGGGTGTCGAACGCGCGGCGGCGTTTGCGATAGTCGCCCTGGATGTGAATGAACTGCTCGCGGAAGGCCTCCAGGTAGGCGTTGGCGAATCCTTGCGGATCGGGCACGACTTTATCACGGAGGTTGACCGGGCGGGCGTAGTGGACGACCGAGGCTTCCAGGGGGAGCCTGTACTCGCCGAAGGCGCCGCTATGATCGCCGACCATGATCTCCGCCGGGAGCCCATCCTCGCCCTCGCGCACGACTTCGTCGCCGTCATCAAAGACCGGACGCGTGCCCGCTGCGAGCGCGCGGCCCACGATGATGCTCGAAGCGGCCGCCCGGCCCAGGAGGGCGGCCAGTTTCAGCCCATAGCCTGGCCGAACGTACTTTTCCAGCGGCAGCTTGTCCGTAGCCACGCCAGACAGATACTCGCGCTCGAAGTAAATAGTCCGGATCGTCTCGCCTCGGAACGCGGCATTGGCGCCGTTATAGACCTCACTCAGGCGGCGCATGGCCACGCGCGGGGGCAGGTTCATACCCAACTGGCGACACCCCAGCCGCCGGTCCAGCCAGTAGTCGGTGTAGTCGTCGCTTTCCTTGGTTGATCGCAGCAGGTCCTTGCCTTCTTCGAGATGCTCCCAGACGCCCCATTTCTGGAGACGGATGAAGCGCTTGATGGCGGCATGCTCAGTCCGCGAGCGGAACTCCGCGATATATACTCCCCGCCGGCCCTCCTTCTGCGGCCGGTCGAGTGATAGCGATTCCGGCACACAGCCCACATTCACGTAATCCAGGTCGCCATACTCGCGGATCAGATTGAAGATGATGCCTTTGGCCCGCACGTCGCAAAGCCGCTGCAGCTCGGCGTCTTCGGGGTGATTGGCGGCTTCATCGAAGATCGAGTCGAAAAGGAACTCGCCCTCCTCGAACCGCCCGCCCGGCAGCCACTCGATTTGCAGGAAGAACTCCGGGCTGAGGCCGCTCAGGATCTGTTCGGTCTGCGTCTCGCTGCCTTCGAGGAAGAGAGTGGAGAGAATGCGCTCGCACCAGGCCTTGTTATGACAATCATCGGTCCGGAACGCCTCGTGCACGGCAGAGATAAAGTGGGTTCGCAGCTCCTCGAACTTCGCCCGCAGTTGCTCCGGCGATAGTCTCTCATACACCACGCCGGCGAATTGCCGCGCGCCAAAGCGCCGCAGGTCGGAGGCAAAGAAGTCCACCTCCGGGCGTCCCAGCCGGTTGCGTAGCATCGCGTGGTCGGCGATCTCGCGCAGGTGCCGGGCGAGGCTGGCGTCGTCCAGCTTGCCCAGGTTTGCGAATTCATGGCAGGTCAGCCAGCGGGTGCCGGTCAGCCGGTTGTAGAAGTAAATGGGCAACCCGTGGATGCCTACCTTCGAGCCAAACACCATTCGTTCCTTGGCTTCGCGGGTTCGGGGAATGGAACTGAGCCGCCAACACTCTCCGCGATGCTTGATCGCCTCCCGCACCCGCCGGTCCGTGACGGACAGGAACTTCACCTGCCGCTTCGATACCAGTCCCTGCAAGAGTTCATCCGCGGAGCAAGCCAGGTCCATGCGTTCAGGGTCAGGCCGGATCAGGATATGGTCGGCCTCGAAGATCAGGTCCACCGACTCGGCTGACAGCTTTTCCTCTTCCTCCAGGCTGAGGGGCGGCAGAGCGTTGCGGGCGCGCTCGGCGTTGACGCGGTCAATGAACCCCAGCCGCTGCAGCGCATGCACGCCGGGCAATTGGGTCCAGAGCGCGCCGTATTGCGGGAACAAGGTGCCGATCCGAGTGATCTGGCGGCCCTGCTTATCCCGCGCGAACGGGTGTGGTCCAATCAATTCGAGTTGCACAGCACACTATGCTTCAACCATTGCACAATTAGACCTGATCGTCATACAAAGGGCCAGCCGAAAGAGGCAGCCAGCGGCAAGATGGGGGCGAGTAGGCCGTACCAACGGAGAGCACCAGTGCCTGCCTCTTCCCACATCTCCCGTGATGGAGCTTATCGCGTCGCCTCAACAACCCCTCTGCTATTTGCGAGGCTCGATCCTTACAGCTCACTGCAGTTTCGTCGGCAACGCCACCTCTTCCCACCCTTCGGCGCCTAGCGCGATGTCGCGCTCGACAAACTCCCATACGACGACCTGCTTGCCTTCGAGGATTTCAGGATTAGTGCTCAGCTTGCGGCGCACATCCGTCGCCGCTCCGCCATCGCTCACAATCGCGTCCACGGGCGACTTCAAGGCCAGGGCCAGATGCGAGATGAAACCGGCGGAACCGGGGAGCAGGCGCTTGGCACCCGATTCCCCCGAGCGAGACATTGCAGCAGCAGCCGGCATTTCGCCCAGTGATTGCGGTTCGGGGTATTGGTAGATCCGGCAGAAGCTGTCGCCGAGGACCAGCACGGCCGCCTGTTGTCCCGGGTAGCAGTAAGTGCCTGGCCGATCCGAGGGGCCAGGCACCATTGGACCGAGCGCGGGATCGAGCACCTGACGGCATTGCACGGCCTCCGGTGCAAATTTCGCTCGCAAGCCGGGAATCTGCATCATATCGAGTATGTCACCCCAACGTGTGACCGCGACGCCTTGCGTGCGGAACTCCTTCTTTGTTGCCGGAGCGAAGCTCATTGCGTTCAGCTTGGCAGCCACCGCTTGCGCGGCAGTTTGCGCTCCCAGCGGCGTCCAATGCGTATCGTGGGCCAGGTAAAGTTCCCCGGTGTTCTTCGTTAACCCGCCGCTCTCCCGCACCCCTTGGAATGCGGCAAACAAATCCACAGTTGCTACTCCTCGACGCTGGAGCGCGTCGAGCAACTCCCGCGTGGGGGATCGGAATTGCCTTTCCGTACCCGCAGCCCGCCAAGTCACCAGATCCGGATAAACGCTCGGTTTGCCAGGCACGGGCATCACCACCAACGTGATGCCGCGCTCCTTCAATTGGTCGCGGAAGCGGAGGATGGCTTTCTCGACGCTCTCGCGATGCGTGCGGCAATCGGCCGGCTGGACCCATTTCGAACCGCTCTTGTCGGCTTCTAGCCGATCAGGTTCAACGAGGTAGCGCAGATCCGGCCGATAGAAGAGCCAGCGGTTGCGGCCGAGGACGCCCTTGGCGCCGGTATCGTGCAGCGTCGCGAAGAGGAACCGCTGCAACTTGGGACGAAGCTGCTGCTGGAACCATGACTTTTCCTCTAGCGTGTGCTCGAACTGGCGAAGGTTCTTCGCAGCCGGCTCATACCGGAAGACATCCGTGGCTTGCACCCGTTCGTGGCGAGCGAGCTCGATGCAAGTCTGTGTGACCGGCACCCCGGCGATCACCGACAGGAAACAGATCACCAAGACTAGCTCGCTTTTGCGGGTGGAGTTCGACATCCCGGGTCAGAATTGAAAGTAAAGAAACGGGTTGAAGGCCTGGGAGAACATCACCAGCAACGCGAACACGAACAACGGCATCAGCAATATCAGCCGCGGCCAGGTCTGCGGTTTCAGCGACCACTCGTGAGCCTGCATGCGCTGGAAAACCAGCGCAGCACAGACCGTCAGCACCAAGAGATAGAGCGGCGCGTAAATGTCCGCGGCCAGCAGAGCCGAGGCACCAGTGGCAGGGGCGAGGCCAAACATGGCGCCCAGGTAATGCAATGCGGCGGCAAGGTTTTCCGAGCGGAATAAGACCCAGGAAAAGAGCATGAGCAGGAAGGTAACCGCGATGCGGAGGCCCAGCGGGAGGTTGTGATATAGGCTCTGTTTGCCGTGCCACCGCTCGAAAGCCAGCAGCAGCCCATGGTAGGCGCCCCACAAAACGAACACCCACTTGGCCCCGTGCCAGAGGCCCCCCAAAAGCATGACCACGGTAAGGTTCACGTAGGTGCGCGTGGGGCCAACACGATTGCCGCCGAGCGGAAAGTACAGGTAGTCCCGCAGCACGCTCGAAAGCGAGATGTGCCAACGGCGCCACAAGTCCGTGATGCTCTCAGCCAGGTAAGGTGCATCGAAGTTCTTCAGGAACTCAAAGCCCAGCATGCGCCCGAGCCCGACCGCCATGTCGGAGTAGCCGCAGAAATCAAAGTAGATTTGGAAGGCATACGCCAGCACGCCCACCCACGCGTCGATGGCGCAGGGATTCGCGGCGTTAAACACGGCGTCCGCCACGTGCCCACAGGTGTTCGCCAGGAGGATTTTCTTGGCGAAGCCGAGAATGAAGAGGGTGATGCCCGAGGCGAAGCGCCGGAGGGTGTGTTGGCGGAAGGCCAGTTGCGCCGCCAGCGTCTTGTAGCGGATGATCGGCCCGGCCACCAGGTCGGGAAACAGGGCCACGAAGGCCGAGTAATCGGTGAAGGACTTGGCCGGCGTCGCATCGCGGCGATAAAGGTCGATGATATAAGTCAGCGAGTGGAAGGTGTAAAAGGAGATCCCGATTGGCAGCACCACGCGCAGCACCCGGAATTGCCCGGCCCCGACTGCCGCCAGGAGGTGGTTCAGTGTCTCCGCCGAAAACATGTAATACTTGAAGAAGCCGAGAAAGCTCAGGTTGGTGACAACGCACGCCGCCACTGCCAGCCGCCGTTGGACTGGCGTAGCGCCCGGCCGGGTGATGACTTTGCCCCAGATAAAGTCCATCAGCGTGGTGAACATCATCAGGCAGACGAACCACGGCTGCCACCAACCATAGAAGACGTAGCTTGCCCCCGTGATCCACAGGTTCCGCCAACGGAACGGGAGGTTGAAATACACCAACAGGAATACCGGCAGGAAGTAGAAGACGAAGATGTGGGTGGTGAAGACCATCCTCTTTCGCTAGTAGGTCGTCCGGTTGGCCCATAGGGCGAAGAACCGGTTGGTGGACGGCGGGAAGCAGTAGTCCAGCGCTCCGCTGGGCGCCAGGTTTTGCAGCTCGTAATCCAGCGCCAGACGATGGACTTCACCGGCCACAAAGGTATCCAACTTGCCGCCGAGCGCACTGTCGCCCCAGTCCGCGTCCTTGATCTGCGAGCGTGGCAGCCAGGGCTTGTAGTGGCCCACGAAGATCTCGTCGCCGGCCTTGAGCGGGTATTTGCCTTCGGGGTCCTGCCGATGGACGCTGATCACTTTATACTTCAGCACATAGGTGTAGCGATAAGCCCCCAGCTTGGGGAATTGGTCCGGCCTTTCTACGAGCCGCGCTGTCACTTCAAGGCGGCCCAGTTTCCGGACCATCGCGTCAGCCCCCGTTTCCACGCGAGTCGAGAGCACCCAGATGAGGAGGACCAAACCGGCAATAACGCCGAGGCCGCGCAACGATCCGGGACCTCGCACATAGCCGCAGCTTGGAGGCGGATCGGGGCTTATCTCGTCAGCACCGCCGTTGCCGAATCGCGCCAGACCGGAACGCCGACTTGCAGTCTTATTAAGCACAGTTGCTACCGCTTTGTTATCAATAACTTACGTGTGAGTGACATCCGCAGGCAGGTGCCATCAAAGTTGAGTCCTTTCCATACGCGAAATGTGTTCCCAGGGATCGGCATTGTGGCCGATGATCTGCTTGATGTTGTTGGTCAAGCGAGACAGACGTGCGTTGAGTTCATCATCAAGTCCCACGCCTGCTGCCGCCGCGTTGTCGGCGGCCTGGGCGGCATCGCGCGCGCCAGCCACCACGGAAGTCACGGCCGGTTGGCGAAGCAGCCACGCTAACGCCAGGTGCGCCATCGAGATGCCGCGCTGCCGGGCCACCTCGCGAATCTCAGCCAGCACGGCAAATGTCACCTCCTCGCAGCCTGGCTCGCCGTGCCGCGTCAGTTTGCGGGTCGCGGAAAACAAGCGGCTCCGTGCCCGCTTTTCCGGCACGTCGTCGGCGGTTAGGAATTTGCCGGTAAGCAAACCTTGCGCGAGGGGGCTATAGCAGAGGAGGCTGATCTGTTGGGCGACGCACCAGGGCTGGATATCGAACTCAACCGCGCGCCAGAGTAAGCTGTAAGGCAGTTGGTTGCTCTCAACCCGCCCAAGCTGGCGCAGTTCGTCGAGGTAGCTCACGCCGCAATTCGACACGCCTATGTGGCGAATCTTCCCCTCGCGACGCAACGCCTCCAGTGTCCGCCAGGTCGGCTCCAATGGCAGTGTCTGGCTCGGCCAGTGAATCTGGTAGAGGTCAATATAGTCGGTTCGCAGCGCACGCAGACTTCGCTCGCAACTCTGACGAAGCCCGTCGGGTTCCAGGTCGGTGGGTGCCACTTTGGTAGCCACGACGACTTCGCGACGATGCGCCTCCAGGGCTTTGCCCAGAATCTCCTCGGACTCGCCGTTGCCGTAAGCGGGAGCGGTATCAAAGAAGTTTACTCCGGCGTCCAGACCAGCTTGGATTGCTGCCACGGAATCGGCGCCGCTCTGGTTCTCCCAGAAGAAGTCTCGTGTGGCGACCGACCATGTTCCCTGGCAGACAACTGAAACGTTGAGATCCGTCGATCCAAGTTTTCGAGAGCGCATAAATTGGCACTTATTTAAAGAGTCGTTCAAGCAATACGCGGCGAGTCTATTGCGGAGCCGTCAAGTGTCAAGATTGTGCTTGCACATAACAAGATGCGATACCTTTGAGAACGTGGCTTTTTCAACCTCACCTCTAGCCCAATCATTATGGGATCCTGAGCGCCGCGTGATAAAGCGTGGCCTGCAATGCGTAGATATCGGCCGATGCTCTCACCTCGTCTGCACCCCAACCGACTCATGGCCGCAGTTTGACCAAGATCGAGACATATCCACCCCTGTCCGATATGTGCATTGACACTATTGCTACCTTTCAGGATATTCCATTGCTGTGTCCATCACCAAAGTGGCGAAAAAAGCTGGCGTGAAGCACGGCACTGTGTCTCGGCTGATCAATGGCCGCGGCGGAGTTGCGGACGCCACGGCACAACGGATTCGCAAGGCGATGGCGGACCTAGATTACCGGCCTAAGCCGCCGGAACACCGCCGGGGAAAAACGGCCCGTCCGCCGGGTTTGCACACGGGCAATGTGTGCTTGTTACTCGTCGGCGCGCCCCGTGGCTTGCTCGAACGGCCCGGGATCAGCACGACTGTCGCCACCTTGGAAGCCGAGGTGCGACGGCATGGTTGGAGTTTGCTCTTGGCTCAGGCGGGCTGCCTGAAGGACCTGCCGCTTTGTGTCAGCCGGCGGAAGACCGACGGTTTGTTACTGATAGGCGAAGCGGCCGACTCGCCAGTGGCGGCCTATCATTCACTGCCAGCCGTGTGGCTCCTGAGCACCCACACCCAGCCACAAGACTGGGCCGACCATGTTTTTCCCGACAACGAACGCGTCGGCACGCTGGCGGCAGATTACCTGGCGGCGCAGGGCCATCGGGTGGTGGCATTTTTCAACGACCAGCCTGAGCATCCAGGATTTGCCTCGCGCGGGGCAGCGTTTTGCGCAGCGGCACGCGCGCGCGGCATGGAATGCCAGTCGTTCATCGCAGGAAGTTCGGCACAGGGGCCGCTCTGGGGGTTTGGTTCAGACTCAAACTGCGCGAAGTTGGTGGAGCGTGTGCTCGGCGCCTCGCCCAGGCCGCAAGCCTTCTATGTGCCGAGCGACGAACAAGTGCTGAGACTCTACCCGTTGCTGGCGCGGCGGGCGATCGTCCCCGTCCGCGATCTCGGCGTTCTCTCTTGCGACAACCAGGAAGTCTGGCTTCGTCAATTGGATCCGCGTCCGCCCAGCATTGACCTGAACTTCGAGTTAATCGGCCAGCGGGCGGTAGAGCAGTTGGTGTCGCGGATCACCCATCCGGAGCGGCCCCCGGGCACGCGCATTCTCATTTCGCCGAAGCCGATCGTGATGGTGCAGTAGCCGCCGACCATTCGCTGAAGCCGTGCAATTTCGCCGCGAACAATTCCTGGATCCGGTTCCGTTCGGCTCGCGCGAACGACACATCTTACCGAGCCGGCTCGGTCTGCCGCCACTGGACTGCATGCAACGCGGCAGGGGGCGTATGGGGTTCTGAGATGCGCTCCCCGACACAGATCGTCACGCCGACAGACTCCCGCCTGATTTCGGAAGAGGCGGCCGACGGTGGCCCGCTTCTTCGTGCGCGCTGGCTGATGATCGGGTTTGCGTTTCTGGCCACCGTGATCAACTACCTGGACCGTCAAACGCTGTCGGTGGCAGCACTGTTGTTGGGCAAGCAATTCCAAATGAACGACGAGACGTACGGCCTGATCCTCTCGGCGTTCATGCTCGCCTACACCATCATGAACGGTGTATCCGGGCCGATGTTGGACCGGCTCGGCACGCGATTCGGTTACGCGCTATGCATGGCATGGTGGTCCACTGCCGGGCTGCTGCACGCGTTCGCCACCGGCCCGTGGAGCCTCGGCGCGTGCCGCTTTCTCCTGGGCATGGGAGAGGCGGGGAACTGGCCAGCCGCGGTGAAAGTCGTGGCCGAATGGTTCCCGCCACGCGAACGCGCCTTCGCTTCAGGCCTCTTTAACAGTGGGGCGGCCATCGGCGCCATCGTTGCACCGCCGCTGGTAGCGTCGCTGGTGCTCCGGCTCGGATGGCCAGCAGCCTTTCTCGTAACCGGCGCGGCTGGTTATATGTGGCTGGGGGGCTGGTGGCTGAGCTACAAAACCCCGGACCATTTGCGTCACGAAGTCAACGCACGACCCGCAGCCCCATGGCGACTGCTCCGCACCCGCTTTCTGGCTTGCCTGACTCTCTCCAAGGTGTTTGTCGATCCGGTATGGTATTTCTACATTTTCTGGTTCCCGAAGTATCTCAGTTCAGTTCACGGAATGAGCCTTGCTCAGATTGGCCAGCTCGCTTGGATCCCCTTCGCGTCGGCGGACCTGGGTAATCTTCTCGGCGGCTGGTTCACGGGGAGCCTCATCCGGCGCGGCGTGCCGGTTCCTATGGCGCGCAAGGTTGCCGTCGCCGTCTCCGCTCTGCTGATGACCTCCGCCATTCCCGCCGGCTACATGGCCAGCGTGACGACGGCGGTCGCGCTGATCTCCGTCGCCACTTTCGGCTACGCCAGCTACAATGCCAATTGCCTGGCGTTTCCGGCCGATGTTTTCCCGCGCAACATGGTTGGCTCGATCTGGGGCCTGGCAAGCCTCGGCTCCGGATTTGGCGGGATGATGTTCAGTTGGCTCAGCGGCCGCGTGATTGATGCGCATGGCTATGGCCCGGCCTTCGTTGCGTATGGCATCATGCCGTTGATTGCCGTGAGCATCGTGCTCTTCGCCATGGGCCCGCTGCGGCCGGATCCGGCATTCCATTCAGATCACCAGGGGCAACCTGCGTAGGATCTACTGGGCGAGAAGCCAATGAAAACACAACTCGACACGCAGAAACACTCACTATGAAATCTGATTACGTGGAGATGAATACACCAGCCTCCCTCCGTGACGGACAAACTAACAATATGAAAACGCTATTCCTACCCATATTCCGTCTCCTCTGTATCGCCGGCGCCCTCGCCTCTACCCTCGGGTCAACGCTGGCGGCCGATCTCACGTGGATCCGGACGGCACGTGTGTTTCTGGTGGACGCTTACCAGCCGCCCTTTGCTCCCACGCTTGAGTACGACGCTGAAGCCCTGGCCCGGACGATGACCGAGATGCACGCCAACACGGTGCGCATCGCCACGATGGGCAAGTACGCGACGATCCAGGGCGTTCGGTTTTCCACCCACCCAGACTTGGGCAAACGGGATGTGCTGGCCGAGACCATCGCCGCCGCCAAGCCCCGTGGCATTCGGGTGATCCCTTACATTTCGACCGGCCATAAGCTGGCCTGGTCCATGGTCACCCGCGATTACCCGGAGTACGCGCAGCGCACCCGGCCCGGTGGCGGACCGAGCCGCGACCACATGTATGTTGGCGAAGACCACGGAACCGTCTGCTGGAGCACACCCTACCGGAAGGCTTACCTCGACCTCGTCGAACACGTGGTCCGCGACTACGACATAGACGGCGTCTATTTCGATAGCTGGCACGCTTTCTATTTCTGGCCAGGCATGCAGGTTTGCTACTGCGATGGCTGCCGGGATGGTTTCCGGCGGTCATCCGGCGGCAAGGAGATTCCCTGGCACGAGAATCCATCCGATTACACCACCCAAGAGCGCGAAACCATTGCAGCTTACCATCAGTGGTACAAAGAACAACTCGTCGCCATCGTCAAAGAGGTGCGGCGGATTGTCAAATCGCACAAGGATATCCCGCTGATCTATAACATCGCAGATCCGCGCCGACTGGCTGAACAAGACCCGCGCATACTCCAGGCGATGGATGCGTTCCTTTACGAGCGCGGCCATTCCCTTCTGGAGCGCGCCGAAGGCGTCAGTCTCGCCCGCGCCGCGGGCCTGGGGGTCTGGCCTTACGTGGGCGTCTATAACAACTGGCCCCGCGTCATCCCGAACGGTTTGGACTACCAGCAGGAGATCTTCGCCACCGTTGCCTTCGGGGGAGCACCGATCGTGGCGCAGACCTACGGCTACGTCACCGACCCGGAGAACCGCCGCTGGGTCAGCTTTCCATTCTCGGTCATCCAGGAACACGAGCGGGATTTCGCGGGCTTTGAGAATGTCCCCTACGCCGCCGTTGTCTATGTTGACGGCAACCCGTCCGGCCACGCGCAGGCGGGCTGGTTCTGGCCGGACGATGTGCGCTCGTCCACCCTCGGGGCCTTCGCCGCCTGTCTCTACGGCCACGTTCAGGTCTCCTCCATTCCCGATCTGATTCTGGATCAACCCGAAAAACTCGCCCGCTATCGAGTCCTTTACCTGGCGGATGTTCCGCACTTGACGTCCCAGCGCATCAACAACATCCGGCACTTTGTCGAGAATGGTGGCGGACTGTTGGCGAGCCGCGCCACCTCACTCTACGGGCCGGCGGGAGAACGGCTTGAACGTTTCGCGCTCGAAGACTTGTTGCGAGTTCGTCCCGCGCATCTTGAGGGAGCACTGGCCGAGACCCTTAACAGCTACCGCTGCATGATCGGGGGCCCCAACGACCTCTATCTCCTGCCCCGCGCCGAATCCGGCTCGACGGCAACTCAAAGCCGGATGGTTCCTCTCTGGCAGTTCGAGCCAGTCGAAGCGATCGAAGGAGGCGCCGTTCAGATGGACATCGTGACGGGCGATGGCCGAAAGCCCATCCTGCCGGGGGTGGTCACGGCGAGGCACGGCAAGGGTCGCGTCATTTACCTGGCCTCATCCTTGGAGAGCCTCTACAGTTCCACGAGGCAGTCGGTGCTGGGATGCCTTTTACGCAAGCTGGTTGAAGAGGCCGCCGCCACACCACCGCCTTGCCGCGTGGACGCTCCGCCTTCCCTGATCGCCAATCTCACTCAGAATGGAAATCGCCGTGTATTGCACTTGCTGAACTGGACAGGCGACGCGGAAAACGAGAGCAACTACCTGCCTCCAGTCGAGAACGTCACCGCGCGCATAACCATTCCCGAGGGCATGAAAGTGAGGCGGGTTTCGACGTTCCTGAGAACCTCGCTCCGCCAGAAGCAATCCGGCCGGGAGTTGGAAATACGCCTTTCCCGCGTGGAAGCTTACCAGGCTGTCGCCATTGAATTCGAGTGAGAGCGAACGATTGATTACACTTGCGCACATTGAATCCGAAGGATGCGATCATCCTTCCCAAAAGAACACTGCCATGAAAACAATCGCCATCTCCACCGTTGCCTTCTTCCTCCTACTGGCACTCGCCGACGCTGCGAATCCGTCGCCCGATGGCTGGCAAACCGTCGCCCCACGCGACGAGATTCGCCCGGTGTTTTCCTTTGAGCCGAGGGGCGGGCCAAAGAACGCTGGCAGTTTGGTGATCACACACGACCATCGTGACGGCTTGGATGGATGGTTCCAAAAGTCGTTCGCGGTGAGCGGTGGAGATTACTACCGCTTTGATGCGGTCCGCAAGACTTCCAGCGTGGCCGTGCCGCGGCGGAGCGTGGTCGTGCGCGTGCTCTGGCAGGATGAGGCGGGACGCACGGTCTCCGCCGACGTTCCAGAACAACAAATCAAGGAGCTTGGCCACGTCCCCAGTGCCGAACCCGAATATCCCACCGACGGCGGAACCGATCGGCAAGGTTGGACCACGGTTGCCGCGGTCTATCGCGCGCACACCAAGGCCACGCGCGCCGTGGTCGAGTTACACCTGCAGTGGGCACCCAACGGGCGGGTGAAGTGGAGTGACGTCCAGTTCGAGAAGACCACCCCGCCGCCGCCGCGCAAAGTGCGCCTCGCCACGATTCACTACAAGCCGATGGGCAGATCACCACGGGAGAACTGCGAGGAATACGCGCCGCTCATCGTGGAAGCCGCGAAACAAAAAGCCGATATCGTCGTGCTCAGAGAAACTGTCCCCACGGTGGGTGTGCCGCAGAAGATATTCGAAATAGCCGAAGTCATTCCCGGACCGACAACCGGCTACTTCGGCGAACTCGCCAGGAACAACCACCTGCACATCGTCCTAAGTCTGAATGAACGGGATGGGCACCTGGTTTACAATACGGCCGTTCTTATTGGCCCTGATGGCCGGCTGATTGGCAAGTATCGCAAGGTGTGCCTTCCGCCCGGTGAGGTTGCCGCCGGCATCGCGCCGGGCAAGGACTATCCGGTGTTCGACACGAAGCTCGGCAAAGTCGGCCTGATGATTTGCTACGACGGCTTCTTCCCCGAAGTCGCCCGCGAGCTGTCGAACCGCGGGGCGGAAATCATCGCCTGGCCGGTCTATGGCTGCAACCCATTGCTGGCCCAGGCCCGCGCATGCGAGAATCACGTCTATCTCGTCAGCAGTTGTTACATGGAACCGAAGGACGGCTGGATGATTTCAGCAATCTTCGATCGAACCGGCAAACCAATCGCCCAGGCCGGGAAGCGGGGCACAGTTGCCGTCGCCGAAGTTGATTTGAGCCAGCCTTACGTCGGGCCATACAATCTCGGTGACTTCCGCGCGATGCTGCCCCGGCATCGGCCGGTCTCCGCGCCGGAACTACCATGAACGAGGGCCCCTTCACACAGCTCCCGGCGGATCTGCCCGTTCCCGAGGATGACGGTGCCGGCGACACGGTGGAATCGAGCGTCCCGCCGGCTATTTCGCACCGATCTCAGCGTAAGTCCAATGCGGCTCAAACCCGGCCTGTGGCAGGTGCAGGACGGGGCCGCTCTTTGCGTTAGGGTAAAGCGAGCGCAGTTCTGCGTAATCGTCCGGGACAATGATCGGCGTGTCCGCCAGCCGGACGATCGCCATGCTAGCCTCAAGTCGGTCATCGGTCTCGGGACGGGAGTAGATCACGTATTTATCGTCGGGAGAGGTGCAGGCGTAATAGAGGTGTCGGCCACGTTCCCCACAGACGAGGGTGCGGCTCTTGCCGTCAGCGGTCGCTTGCATCAGCATCGTCCATCCGTATTCGTTGGCCAGACCGGCCACGCGACTGGAGTAAATGACGCGGCCGGGATCGCCCTGGAACCAGTCCGGGGTGCAGTTCTGTGCGCGGGAGAGCAACGTCTCTCTCCCGGTAGCGAGGTCGATGCTGACGATATTCCAATCCTGGCCGTTGAAATTCGCGGTGCCGCATAGGCGTTTGCCGTCGGGGGACCAGAATAGTTGCTGGAAGATGCCCCGGCTCGGCAGCTCCCTCACCCGTGCCTTGGTGGCAAGGTCGAAGATGCGAATCTGGCCTTCGCGTTTGTAGAGGCAGGCGATTTGCTTGCCATCCGAGCTCCACGAGGCCCAGGGATAGGCTCCTTCGTCCCCTTGTGGTTGGGGGTCCGAGCCGTCGGCCCTCGCAATTACCAGCGCGCCTTTCGTGCCCCAGAGATCGTGGTTTAGCCCCGGGTCTGCCGCCCTCGCCGAGCCTCGCGATTGACGCCGGTAGAGCATCCGCTTGCCGTCGGGCGAGAACCGCCCGCCAAACTCGTTCGCGTCGGGCGTTTGCGTGAGGTTGCGCCGGGATGAACCATCCGGGCGCGAGAGAAACAGGTCGTAGTCCCCCTGCCCCGTCTTCGTGGAGAACAGAATCCAACCCCGGCTGGCGACTTCACTGGCCAGGACGTTTGCGCCGGCATCGGCGCCGGGGCTCTGAGCGAAAACCGGCATGGCGCAACTGGCTAGCAGCGCGACACTAGCGCTGATGCAATGGAGCGATATGAAAGATCCCATGAGTGTTTGGCGTTTCATTCGTCGAGATGGTTGCGATGAATTCGTCCTGCCGTCAATTCTTCACCAACGCGAATCCCGGATCACTGGCCCGGAACTCGCCCCGCTCAGCACACCCGCAAACCAACGAGCGTCTGGCATTCGGGCCTGGAGAACGCAGGTGTTCCAGATTCTCGGATACCCAGAGAGTCTCGCCGCCGGTTCGAGTGACGCCTACTGAAAATTGTCTGTTGCCTTTCCCGTTCAGCGGACATTTATAGGTAAATGCTGGTAATTGGAGTGAGCACAGGTCATCACCGAGCACCAGCAAAACGTGCTCAAGGGAATCGCCGAGTTCCTAACCCCGGCCCAAGTGGAAACCCTCAAAGCGCTCGGCGCCTATGATCTCGCTGAACGACAGAAGCAAATGCTGCTCAAACGAAAGTCCTTGGGCATAAAGTGAAGCGATAACGGGTCAGGGCGGGGCCGGTGATCATTCGGCGCTGGCAACCCTGAAAGCCTGCGCAAAAACCTTGCTCGCCTTGTCCAAGGCCGCCCGAATTCTCAGCACCCTTGGACTCCATGCCAGGCAGACCTCGCGCCTTAGGCTGTCAAGAATACCGATCTTCAACTCCTGCACTCCGAGCCGCCGGAGGTCCACCGCGGCTACGCTGGGCAAGACCGCCGCTAGGCTCCCGGTCCCCACCGCTCGCGCCACCAGCGGGAATGATGCACACTCAACCTCAATCTTCAACTCAAGCCGGTTCTTCCGGGCGATGGCTGACAGCTCCTTTCGGAAGCTTCCTTCCCCTTCCAAGGTCGCCAGCGGCAGCGCCTCCAGCGCCTTCGCGCCCGTCACCGCCCCCCGCAACCCCTCAGGCACAAACAGCGAATACCCCATTACACCCAGCGACATGCATTGCAGCGGACGCGCCATCGCATCCTTCCGCACTACCCCAAAATCAATCACCCCATCCGCCAGCCGCCTCACGACCTCGCTCGTGGCAAGATTGAGGAACTTGAGCCGCACGTTCGGCAGCTTCTTTCGCACTTCACCGAGGCGCGACATTAGCACCCAATCAATGATGCTCTCGCCAGCCCCGATCACGATCTCCACCGGCAGCCCCTTGCACACGCTCTTGAAATCCAGCAGCGAGGCAAAGCACTCCCGCGCCAGCACGTTTAACCGCTCCCCGGCTGCCGTCAGCACAATCCCACGCCCCTTGCGCCGCATCAGCTCAGCACCGAAGAATTCCTCCAGCTCCTTTACTTGGCGGCTAAAGAGGCTTTGCTTTGCGGGGTCACCCTTGGCGGCTTTGGTGACGCCGCCGGCCTGGACGACGAGGCAGAAGCTTTGCAGACGGTCCAAAGACAGCCCGCGTTGCTGGAGCAATTCTGCAAACATGACTCAAGAGTTATGGGCTCGCTGAATTTTAGGCTAGAAGAAAATGTGGGGCGGGGCAATACTGGCCGCGAATTGGAAACCGGTTTCGCTGATGGGCAAACATGATTCAGAAGCGGATGCGCGCATCCTGATTGACGCGCTACTGCGGCAGGCGGGGTGGGACCCTGCGGACAAATCGCAGGTGCGCACTGGAGTCTCGGTCTCGGGCACCGCTCCGCTCCGCGATGTCCCCGCCGGCACCGAAGTCTCGGAAGCGGAGGAGTCGCGGCGGACTGATTACGTGCTGCTGGCGACGAATGGACGTCCATTGGCGGTTACGGAGGCGAAGCGGGGGCGGATCAACCGCTACACGGCAAAGGAGCAAGTGCTGCTGATGGCCAAGTACATCGGGGCGCCCTTTATTTTCCTCTCGAATGGGGAGCTGACCTACTTCTGGGACTACGAAAACGATGATGCCCGCATCGTGAGTTCCTTTTACTCCCGACGCGACCTGGAGCGGCTCATTTACCTGAGAAAGGAAGCCAAGCCGCTCGCCACGGTGCTCATTCCTGACGATTTCATCCGCGTAGGGGAGGTGCGGATTGTGCGTCCCTACCAGAAGGAGGTATTGCGGGCCCTCGACCATGCGGTGGAGTTGGGGAAGCGGCGTTTCCTGGTGGAACTTCCGACCGGCACAGGCAAGACAGACGTCATCTGCCTGCACTCGAAGCCGATGTTCAAGGCTGGTCGGGCGGAGCGGTTGCTGTTTCTGGTGGACCGGGAGCAACTGGCCGAGCAGGCAATTGGTGCGTTGCAGGATTTGTGCCCGGAATACAGCAGCTATTGGCTCAGGCCGGGCATGGCGATCCAGCACAAGCAAATCACCGTCTGCCTGCTCCAGACAATGATTGGCCGCTATAGGGAGTTCACCAGCGGCTACTTCGACATCGTGATTGCTGACGAGTGCCACCGGTCTATCTACGGCGCTTGGCAGGCCGCGCTGACGCATTTCGATGCCTTCCATATCGGTCTCACCGCTACGCCGGCGGCTTACATTGACCGAAACACCTACCAGTTTTACCAGTGCAAGACCGGGCAACCGGACTTTGCCTTCTCCATCGTCACAGCGATTAAGGAAGGCCACCTGGCTCCATACCGGTTCGCGAAGCGGATCACGCATCTGATCGCGGAGGGGGCGACCATCAACGGGGAAACTTTCGACCCGGCCGAGTTTGAACGGGAGTGGACGAACGAGGACACCAACCGGAAGATGATGCAGGAGTTCGACCGGCTGGCCTGGGAGAGCTACAGGGAACTTGCGCCAAAGCAGAAGGTAGGGCCGGGCAAGGCCATCGTGTTCGCCCTGACGAAACACCATGCCTCGCGGCTGCCCTAATTTGCAGATGTGTCCTGGGCACTCGGCACCCGCACGGCGCGGCTGCGCCAAGGCCGGAGAAAATGGCGGATGGAGGGTAGAGCATCGAAGAGCCCGCCTCCGCGGGGATTCCTGTGCGCAGACGACAAATCTCGCCAAGAATGTCCGCGTTTTCGATGATCCCCTACCAAGGGTGTCAAGTTACCCAAGGCCACCCACAGCCACATCAAAGCCATCCCAAAGCCACCTGCAAGCCAGGAACGTGCGGGGTGCATGCGGGGCGCATGCGGGTTTAGCTCGTATTCAGCTCGTATTCAGCTCGTATTCAGCTCGTATTCAGCTCGTGTTTAGCTCGTATTCTCCTCGTGTTTTTCGCTTCCGTTCTCCGCGGAAGCCGGGTCGGCGCCGGGGGCCTTGGCGCCCCCCAAACGCATCCCGTTCCGGAATTATTAGACGTTGGCCGGGTCTGATTTATTTCATTGAAGGCAGTTTTTCCTCCGTGCAATTCTTTGCGGCCATGGGTAAAAAGAGCGGCATGAAAGTGATCGGCATTATCCCCGCGCGTTATGGTTCGACGCGGTATCCCGGAAAGGCGCTGGCCTTGATTGCGGGCAAACCGCTCATCGGGCACGTCGTCGAGCGCTGCCAGGAGGCCAAATCGCTCGCGGAAGTGATCGTGGCTACCGATGACACCCGGATTTGGGAGGTCGCGCAAGGCTTCTGCCGGGCCGAAATGACCGCGCCTGAGCATCCCAGCGGCTCGGATCGGATAGCCGAAGTGGCCGCGCGCTGCGCCTGCGATGCGGTCGTGAATGTCCAGGGGGACGAGCCGCTGATTGACCCCGCCGTGATTGACGCCGTGGCCGGGGCGCTGGAGCACACGGAGATGTCCACCGCCGCGACACCGATCACCAGCGCCGAGGAGTATGGCAACCCGAATGTGGTAAAAGTCGTTGTCAATAAGGCAGGCCGGGCGCTATATTTTTCCCGGCGCACGATTCCGTATTTGCGCGACGCCGCCAGTGGTTCGGTGAGCGAACAGTTGGCGGCGTTTCCTTTTTTGAAGCACCTGGGCATTTACGGGTATCGGCGGGAAGTG
>Ga0224558_1001345_pt1 | contig 25931 bp, 16 predicted proteins | sample 714S32024metaG_FD_180682 | JGI IMG/M metagenome (GOLD analysis project Ga0224558, IMG submission 180682) | Peat soil microbial communities from Stordalen Mire, Sweden - 717 S3 20-24 | ecosystem: Environmental > Terrestrial > Soil > Wetlands > Peat | place: Sweden: Norrbotten County, Stordalen... | reverse complement strand
ACTCTCTTCTCGGGCTCCGGGGAGAACTCTTGCCACACAAACACGCCAAGCCCTTCTGCTCGGTGTTGCCTATAACATATACCGGCTTAAGCCGTCGCCTCTTCTCGGTAGGATGTCAACAGAGCCACGCATATTTCAAATGGCATATTGCGATGGTTGAAACCATCGCCTCCCCCCGTTCAAAAAACGCGAAAAAGAGGCCAAACAGGGGCAAAAAAGGGTCATTTTAGGGCAAAAAAGGGGCAAAAATCGCGGTTTGCAGTTACCGATTAGTCAACAGTCCTAAAAATCATGTTGTTGATTATAAGTAAGTTACGAGCAATCTAAAGGCCAAAAAAAGATTTCCACAGGGTGGGGGGGTGGGGGGTAGGGCCATTTTTGGGGAAAAAAAGGGGAAAAACAGGGAACAAAGAACAGGGAACAGGGAATAGGGAACAGGGAACAGGGAATAGGATTACGCGCGTTGGAGAGTGGACGGTGGTCATCATGGCCTCGCATTTGCGACTGCTTTCATTGTGCGCGTGGGGAGGGAAATTATCTGCAAACACTTTTCGACTTTGCACAAGGCAGGTTGTGGGAGATCCAACATTTGTGGCCGAACCTGGGCCACCTGCCTATCTACTCCTGGGATTACCTGCGCCGTGTCTGCCAGTGCCGCGAATGTACCTTTGTTGCCGATGAGACTACTGGCGCACCCAACTAAACGCGCTTCCGCAAAGTCCGCTACACTGGTACTCGCGTTTTACATCAGGAGGCTCACGTGCGCAAGATTGCCGCCCTGTTTTTTGCATTTCTATTTTCTTTACTGGCTCCGCATGCTCTTGCGGATGTGGCTGCCATTCACGCGGACAAGCTGCCGCAGGAGACTGCAGTCCTGGCCGCGCTTGACGACGCCCAGCAGCTTGAACCCTACAGCCATTCCTGGACCAACAATTGGCAATATCCTATCGCCAAAGAGGAGGTGGCTACACGCCTCGGCAAAGACCTGGGCTTTCTTACTCTTGCGCTGAAGAATCACCCCGACAATTCCGAATTGCTGCTGCTGACCGGCCTGGTTGCGAGTTATGCCTATAACCTGGACGTAGACGGCAGTCATGAAACAGCAATCAGCGTACTGGGCCAGGCGCAGAAGCTGGTTCCATCCGACGTGCGAGCTCCCTGGTTTCACGCTACGCTGCTCTGCCAGACCGACAAGCCCAGTGCCGGAGCTGCGGAGATGCTGAGCATCGAAGGCAGCCACGCTTGGGACCAATTGTCTGCTGCCTTCTGGAACGATTACGTCGAGTGCGCTGGTATTACGAATATGCCCGCTCACCTTCTTCGCGCCGTCGACCACCTGAAGAAGCTGCACGCGCCCACTTCCGAGGTCACCACTGTTCTCACGGAGACCACACCTAAGCGCTACGATGCCTTCGACCCGAAGAAAGAGTACGAACCCAAGGAGGTGTGGCAGGGCAAGCAAGCAGGTGAGAATACAAAATTCACGAGCACAACTTGCGGCGTACAATTTCTCGCGCACGGCAAATGGGATGTCAATCAAATTGGGCTGGGTAATAGTGGCTGTATTGCCAATTTCAGCACAGGCCCATACAAAGCCACGACTCGCGACTTGTACCCAAGCGTTGTATTACTCGTCAAGCAGCCCGATGAAAATGAAACACTGCAAGATTTTTCCAAGAGATTTACGAAGAAAGGCACATTCGAATCCTTCTTGCCCGATCATTGTCCTGCCGCCACCTGCATTGCGATGAAAGGTGTGCAGCCGGGGATGTACAAAGAGGACGGGGACGGGCATGGCCGCATCGTGGTCTTCGAGCGGGACCAGCCGGAGTTTCCTGGACTGATTTTTGAGACTCCTCGGGAGTTGCCTAAGCCAAACAGTGATGAGGGCGCAAAGGTTTACCACGCCGGTCAAATCCAACAGCGCATTCCTGGCAAGCTCTACTACCTTGTCCTGCTGGACACTGCAGCCTCCATCGAAGAGCCGGCCATGAAAGACTTCGACTTCTTTCTCGCAAATCTGACGGTGGAGTAACTCCATCCTCCCCAATCCGCCAACACCTACAGCGGATACCGTTCGGCCTGGATGCAATGCCGGGCCACGGTGCGGCTCAAGCCCACCACATCGGCAGGCGTGAACCGTGCCAGCCGGCGCAAAATAGTGAGCTGTGTCCGCAGAAGATCGCCCTCACCGCAGGCCGCCAGCACGCGCCGCGCCGCCTGCTCGGCCAGGGCCATGGTCTCGTCAGCCAGCAATCCCGTCATGCTCGCCGCAACCTCCGCGGAGCCTTTGCCCGAAGCGGCCAGCTTCCACGCGCGCAGCAAGGCAGACTCCAATGCATAAACCTGCATGATAATTGCGGCCAGGTCGGCCATCACCTCCTGCTGCTCCTGCAATCCGGTCATGAAGCGCTGGCTGGCTACGCCGGCGGCAAAGAGCGCAATCTTTTTCGCCGAGGCCAGAGCTTCTGCCTCCCGAGCCAGCAATTCTTCCGCATTGGAGCCGGAATCAAAACTGGGTGGCTGCATTACCTCATCCATAAGTTTTTTGATCGCCGGAAGCAGGGGCAGCTTTCCACTCAGGGCGCGCTTCATCAGCCAGCCGGTAATAATCAGCAGGTTGATTTCGTTGGTGCCCTCAAAAATTCTGTTAATTCGCGCGTCGCGGTAGTAGCGCTCCGCCGGGTACTCCTCGACATAGCCGTAGCCGCCCATGGTGGCGATCAGCTCATCGGACACCAGTGTCAGCATCTCCGAGCCGTAGACCTTGAGGATGGAACACTCCACGGCGTACTCCTCAATGCGGCGCTGGGTCTCGCGCGGGGAGTGAGCTTGCTCCGGCCCAAGCTGCGCCAGGCCCGCGTCGATCATGCCCACTGTGCGATAGGCCATGCTCTCGGCAGCGTAAAGCTGGGTGGCGCTGGATGAAATCTTCCGCTGGATCAGACCGAACTCGGCTATCGCCTTGCCGAAAGCCTTACGTTCCTTGGCCCAGCGAATCATATGGCCGAGTGCATGGCGCGCTCCGCCAATGCATGCCACACCCAGCTTGAAGCGGCCCACGTTCAGAACGTTGAAGGCGATATGGTGTCCGTTGCCCGCTTCCCCCAACAGATTTGCCGCGGGAATCTTGCAGTTGTCCATCAACAGCGAACAGGTCGAGGAGCCGCGAATGCCCAGCTTGTGCTCTTCGGCGCCCACGGTCAGCCCGGGTGTCTCTCGCTCGATGAGAAATGCCGAAAATTTTTCGCTGCCCGACGCTGGGTCAATGATCTTTGCAAAAATGGTGTAGAGGCCGGCGATGCCGCCGTTGGTGATCCACATTTTTTCGCCGTTGAGCGTGTAGTACGCGCCGTCGGGCGAAAGCGTTGCGCGCGTGCGGATGTTCATGGCGTCGGAGCCGGAGCTAGCCTCGGAAAGCCCATAGCCGCCGATCCACTCCCCTGTGGCCAGTTTAGGCAGGTAGCGCTGCTTCTGCTCCTCGGTGCCATACCAGACCAGCGGCAGCGTGCTGATGCCGACGTGGGAGCCAAAGGCCGTCGAGAAGCTGCCCAGAATCGACAGGTGGTCGGTGATGAGCGTGGAGGTGATCTTGTCCATGCCCATGCCACCGTACTCCTCGGGAATATCGACCGAAATAAAGCCCAACTCACCGGCCTTGCGCATCAGGGTATGCAGGACGCCCGGTTGTTTGGCCTCGATGGCCGCCGCGTTGGGCAGGATCTCGTCGCGTGCAAATTGAATGGCGGTCGCAGCAACCTGACGCTGTTCCTCGTTCAGGTCTTCGGGGGTAAAGACCTCGGCGGGGGTGCGGGTTTCCAACAGAAAGCTGCCGCCCGCGGCGGCGACGATGAGGGAAGGGGAAAGCATGGACATAGAAGAACTTACCTCTTGGTGCACAGCCCACTTTACGCCAGAAGCCAGAACCGAGGCAAGGGAACAGAATTATACTTTCTTTTAAAAGAAATGTTTTCTGCCAGAGTAATCTGATACAAAATAGAATTAAGATCGCGCTATTGCCATGTAAATAACCTTGGCTCTGCAGGCCACTTATCCTCGCTGGTTGAAACTGCCCGCGAGCAAGGGGATAGTTCATCTGCGCCAAGGCAACACCAGCGTGAACAGCTTTTTGGGGTCTAGCAAGGGACACGCGCCTGCCAGAAACTGGACGGTCCAGTCGGCAATAGCGGATGTGGCAGAGTGAAAGAGGATGTCAGAGTATGATACGTAAAATGCGGCTTCGTTGGATCATTGGCATTCTGCTGGCGAATATGTGTGTCGTCCCCTTCCAGGGCCAGTATCACGTGATACCGGGTAAAACGAATCCGGCTAGTTCTGCTGATTGCTTACCAGAAACGCCCGCTCGCATCTGTCTGGGTACAACCGAAGCGGAACATTGCTACGCGCCCCCAAGCGACAAGGACATCATTTTCGGCCTCGAGCCCAGGGCCATACCGGTGGGGCAACTCGATGGCATCGAACTCACATTGTTTACCGCGGTGTATTCGAGCTGCGGCAGCGGCACATTGACCAAATATGCGTTGCTAACGGTTAGAGACGGTGAGTTGGTGAATCTGCTGCCCAGCGTGGAGCTTAGCAACCAGAGCGACTACAAGCTCTGGAACCTGCCAGAGTATTCCAGCCTGCCAGTTCTGGTAGCTGCAGATTTCATTTGGGACTATGCGACTATACGGCAGTCAAACTATTTCGAGGAGACACACTCCGCGCCTCACCGTTATCGCATGAGTGCGTATGTATACGATACCAAGAGCGGCCGGTATCTTCAGAAAGTTCGCTTCGACACCACGAAGATGTATTCCGGCCAGCAAGACGCAGAAGAAATTAATATAGTGGACGCCGAAAAGACCGTAATCCTGGCCAAGCTACGGCAGAATCGCACCTATTGACGCCTGTTCGAAATGACTATACGTCACAGAGGATGATAGCTTCGGCCTTTTGCAACTGCGCCCCACGGAACGCTTCTGTTTCCACGCCTATCCTCGTGCCGATGGCATCCATTCACTTCTTCGCTAGCCAGTTCAAGTACACCGGCAGGGAGTGAAGTTGGTCCACGTGATCGGGCGCCGAGTTGCCGGCAAAACCCATGACCAGCAATCCGCCTGATTTTACTTCGCTCAGCATCTGCGTCTTCATCGGTCCCCATTTGATCACAGGATGCGCGGCCAGCCCCCACTCTTTCAGAAGGTAATCCGCAGTTTCCGTGGTGCTGGCGAAGGTGCCGGGAAAGATCTCCGAGTGGGTGAGGATGAAGCGTTTTTTCCCGGCCATGGCGTCACGTCCCAGGCGAAGCCAAACCTGCAGATTGTCCGTTTCGATCTCGGATTCTTCCGGGCCCGGCTTACCATTCAAATAGCCTGTGTGGACGCCGTCGATGCACAGCACGCCACTAACGCGGTCGTACGATGCCGGGTCGCTCAAGATTTGCCGCAGAGCGCCGCAGCCAGCGCTCCAGCCTCCCAGATCAATTTCGCCAAAGGTCAGGCCGCTCTTGGCTTCGGCTTCGGCGATCAGGCGTGAAAAGCGCGCAGGGTCGGTAAAAAGCTTCACATAGCTGCCGGAACCTGCGCCGGCCTGAATGGCAATCACAGCCATATTTCTCTGTCGCGCTGCGGAAAATTCGGGAATCCAGTCGCCGCCATGGAAAAACAGTAGGAGTTTTGTGTGACGCGCTAGCGTCGCAGAATTCGGGACAGGTAATCGTTCTGGGACGAATAAGCTGCCCAACTCAAGCGGCAGTCTGCGGCCCGGCGGCATGGTTTTCGTCAGCCGGGGATGTTCCCTGGTGTGCTCCACCATAGGCGACGGATTCTGCTGTGCCGGCACCGCGAAACAGGCAGCGAGAAACAAAGAAATCAAGGCCGGTGAACGGCGTATCTTATAGAATTTCAAGGATGCTCCCGCAACATAATCTGTATGGCCTGGCTACAATGGCTTCTGGAATAGACCACGAAAAAGAGTAGCATATACGTGGCCACCCAGGCTCGACCGGCCGCATGAGAACGCCTGACCGCCCCGACGCCCCATAGCCTCTATCGACTACAATTCCGGTATCCCGACCATGGAGGATCGTCCTGTTTAGCGTATTTCTGAGTTCACTGAATTCTGTTGCCCACCTGCTGCCCGCGCGGCTCTCCGCGCTTCTGCTCCTCGCTCCGCAATTCAGCATACGCCACCAGATACGGATGCTGTTTTATGACCCGTTCTCCACGGTGACCCATCACTGGAACTGGTTCGATCTGACGATGCTCATCCCCTACTTTGCTGTGATGATCATCCTGTCGTTCTATGGCATTCATCGCTACACGATGTGCTACCTCTATTTCAAATACAAGAAGAACTACAATCCCGACCCGCCCCGCCACTTCAAGGAGTTGCCGCGGGTGACCGTGCAACTGCCCATCTTCAACGAGCAGTTCGTCATCGACCGGCTGATTGAGGCGGTCTGTGCCATGAATTATCCCAGAGAGAAGCTGGAGATTCAGGTCTTGGACGACTCGACCGACGAGACCCAGCAGGTGGCGTCCGATATCGTTGCCCGCTATGCGGCGCTTGGGCACCCTATCGTCTACATTCACCGGACAAATCGCTACGGCTACAAGGCCGGAGCGCTGGACGCGGGCTTGAAGGTGGCCAAAGGCGAGTTTGTGGCCATCTTCGACGCCGACTTTGTGCCTCCGCCGGACTGGCTGATGAAGGTGATTCACCACTTTGCCGAGCCGGAGATCGGCATGGTGCAGACCCGCTGGTCGCACATGAATCGCAACTACAGCATGCTGACCCAGATTGAGGCCATCCTACTCGATGGCCACTTCATCATCGAGCACGGCGCGCGTGTCCGCTCCGGCGACTACTTCAACTTCAACGGCACGGCCGGTATGTGGCGCATCAAGGCCATCAGCGACGGCGGCGGCTGGCAGCACGACACTCTCACCGAAGACACTGACCTGAGCTACCGCTCGCAGTTAGCCGGATGGAAATTCAAGTACCTGCCCGATGTGGAGTGCCCCTCCGAACTGCCGATCGAGATGACCGCGTTTAAAACGCAACAGGCCCGCTGGGCCAAGGGGCTTATTCAGACCAGCATCAAGGTGCTGCCCCTGATGTTCAAGTCGAACGTCCCGCGAAAGATCAAGGTCGAAGCCGTCTATCACCTGACGGCCAATTTGAGTTATCCGCTGATGATCATCATGACGGCGTTCCTGATGCCAGCCATGATCGTGCGCTTCTACCAGGGCTGGTTCCAGATGCTGCTCTTCGACGTGCCGTTGTTTACCGCCTCCACCTTGTCCATCGCCGTCTTTTACCTGATGGCGGAGCGCGAACTATTCCCCAAAACATGGTGGAAGACCTTTCTCTATCTGCCTTTTCTGATGGCCCTGGGCATTGGCCTCACAGTCACCAACAGCAAGGCTGTGATGGAGGCCCTGCTCGGCATCAAGAGCGCTTTCGTGCGCACGCCCAAGTATCGCGTAGCCAAGAAGGGCGAAAAATCCCAGGCCACCAAGTATCGTAAGCGGCTGAAACTGACTCCGTGGATCGAACTGCTGGTTGGCTGCTATTTTTTCATAGCGATTCTCTACACCTTCACCAACCAGAACTACTTCACCGCGCCCTTTTTGATCTTGTTTGTCATCGGCTATTGGTATACGGGCCTGATGAGCCTGCTGCAAGGCCGCTTTGAGCGCTGGCGCACAGGCGCTGTCGCCAACGCTGACGAATCCAGTCCCAAGCCATTTCCAGTGGGGGTGTGAGGAGATGTGCGAAGTGACATCGATGCCGGTAGTCTAAGTCTTGGCTTTTGATTCCGTAGCAAAAGAAAGAATCAATCGCTCTATTGTTGTTACTTCATGCGACTACCCTCGAACCATCTGCCGCCAGCCATAACGCATTGTGCCCTGCGGCCGGCGAAAAGAAAGTCAGTAATCCAAGCCCTGCCAGAAATTGGGCGTATCCACGTACTCGAAGCGGTTGGGTTCGGCTTTCACCAGCGCATCGGCAACGGCGTTCCATGCCGTTCCTTTGCCGTCCTTATCGTAGTTCTCAATCACAGACTGATTGAGCAGATAGGAATTGAATCCCCAGGGATCGCTGGGATGGCAGCCCTGTGCCGCAATCACGGCTCGCGAAGAGTTGAACTCCTGCTCGATTACGCCGTACAGGCCTAACCTCTCCTGTGCGATGAAGCGACTGACCTCATAGCTTGGAGGCTTGACATCCGGCTCCCGATAGTTGGGAGTTTCGATGCGAAAGCTGGCGAGGATGGCGCTCATGGTGGCGCGTTCCCGATCGGCGATAGCAAGGGGCAGAAGCGTGTGAAATAGCAGGACCAGGTATTTTCCCCGAAGAGCTTCGGTGGCGCACAGGACTGTGTTCATCTCCTGCATTCCCTTTCCGTCGGGATTCACCTGTCCGGTTACATGAACGCAGCGATCTCCCTGAGGCGTAGGCAACTTCTTGGCACGGTCGATGACAAGATCGGTCGGATCGAGGCCATTCAATCGCCGCCACTGTTGGAATAGATTGGGAAAGGCCTCGGCGATATCCGCGTCGGCTGGATAGACAAGCTGATCGGAGGTCTTGTTCTTTGCGTCTGTTGACGGCAATTGCCGCTCTGGGCTTTCTGGATCGATGGCCTGACGAACCATGTTGAAGCCGGCCAATTCACCGTTGGGACCGGTGATCACTATAGCTCCGAAGCCACTATCGGGCCTGAGCTTCCATCCATCGGGAATGTTAATTCTGGCTGTGTTGTCGGAGGTTCTTACTGAATGCAGGGCGAGTGGCGGGTCAGTGTGCGTGTTATTTTGAGGAGTGAATGCGAGCTCATCGGCCCAACGCCTCGCCGCAGGTTCTGTATCCATGTGAGTTTTTATGTCGCTTGACCGAGGGAATGCGCGAAGTGCATATCCGCACCAGGTGGGGTCGGCGTCTGCCTTCAGACCGCTCGGATGCCAAGCATCGGAAAGCAGCTTCAGCATGGGGTTCACGGTCTTGCCGAAGCGCGAGGCGTCGTCGGTGAGCAGCGCTGCTTCAACCCGTTTGGGGCCGGAGGCGGCGGCAATCAACAGGCCGGCAACCGGCTTGTTATCTTTGGAGCGATCGATAACGGTGAAAAAGACCGCGACCGAGTCAGTGTAGCGCAGCCTGAAGGCGCGTCCAATTAGCGGCTTCTCGCCGGAGCTTTTATGCACACTGCGCAGCACCGAGACGAGAGCATCCGCCTGAGAGTCAACTCCGTCCACCTTTCCATAGACGATCTTTCCGCCCTGAGGCGCATTGATATTCATCAATAGAGCTTGCGCCCGCGCCGAGGGAGCGCAAACCCCCAGCATCAACAAACCGGGAATCAACCATTCAGAGATGCGGCTTGAATTGCGCTCCATGACGATTCCTCGAATTCTCCACACCGAAGGCAGTCATCCCCGCAAGGGATGCCTTGCGAGCGAAAAGCGAGCGATTGGCCCCACCGCGGTGGTTTATTGGTGAAAATCCGTGCCCAGCCAGTAATTGGGGGTGTCCACGATTTCGAAGCGATTGGGATCGAGTTTCACCAGCGCCTCGGCGGTGTTGTTCCAGACTGTGGCGTGGCCTACCGCTGTGCCGTCCAAGTCGTTGCCCTGGATGACGGTCTGATCGAGGATGTAGTTACTGAAGCCCTGGCCGTTCCGTGCATTGTTTATCTGGCCTTCGTTCCATTCGGCGTGCTGCGCGGCGTTGCTCTGCTGCTGTGCCCAATAGCCGGCGTGCTGAGCGTCGTTGGCGGCTTGGGTGGCGTTGTAGCGTGCCGTAGCCTGCGCGCCGATGTTCCGGATGTTCTGCACTGCAATATCCGCGTTTCGCGTGATCGCCTGATCGTTGGCCTGCTTCTGCGCCAGCTTCTGTTGCGCCTGCTGGTTCATCACCTGCTGGTTGACATTGAGACTTTGTACAATCGCTACCACCGTGTTGTGCTCCTGCACGGCCTGGGCATCGGTCATTACACTTGTGTTGCGTAGGATGGAATACGCTCCCCATTGGGTCAGCGGCGACATGCACATCAGATCGTTCAGTGCCTTCATCCCCTGCCCGTCCAAATCGATGTGACCTTTGACATGGACGCAGTTGCCCGGCCCTTGCACCGGTGTAATCTCGCCCACCTGCAGCTTTACCGGAGGCTTGTTGTTTGCGCGCCGCCAAGCCTGCACCAGATCCGGATAGGCCTTGGTCAGATCCTGATGGTAGGGGTAAAGGATCGTTCCTCCACCCCGATAGATTCCCGCCCGCACCGCTTGCACCTGCTGCGGGTTGTTGGGATCTACCGCTGACATCAACGAACCCATAAGCACCAGTTCTCCGTTCGGCCCTCTGAGAATCATCGAACCGCTGGCGCTGTGCGAATCGAGCTGCCAGCCGTCGGGAATGCCGATGCTGGCAGAGTTGTCTGACGCGGTAACCGTGTGCAGACGAGCGGCCGAGGCAGAGTGCCCATTGCCGGCCGAAGCCGATTGCGCGCCAGCCGATGAACCGGAAGCTGCCGGCTGGCTATCCGGATGCCATACGCTGAACAGTTGCTTGAGCATGGGATTTACCGTCTTGTTGAAGCGCTGGGCATCGTCGGAGAGCAGTGCCGCCTCCACTTGCCTGGGGCCGGAGGCTGCCGAGAGCACCAGGCCGGCCAGCTTCTTGTTTCCATTCGAGTGATCGGTCACCATAAAGAAAACGCCGACGGTATTCGTCCCTTTATACCGGAAGACCCTTCCAATTTGCGGTTTTTCGCCGCAACTCTTCTGCATGTTGATCAGAATCTTGCTCATGGCCGCTGGCTGGGTGGTGGCTCCGGCCACTGTTCCGTAAGAGATCTTGCCCCCTTGCGCGGCATTGAGCGTTGTAATCGGGGTGGGCGGGGGCGTCCCCGCCTTGCATGCGCAAAAGTAAACGATGAACAACAAGAGAATCGCTGAAAATCGCCTCAAGGCACTCATGTCGGCCAAACCTTTCCTGAATCGAGTTCGCATCTTGCTTTAGGCAGCGAAGAACGGGCGTAAAATGCGACAGAAGAATGATACATCAGAATTTGCTGGCGTTTGAACCGCAAACAGTGGCTTTCTGGCTCGTCCTTACCCCCTCCGCTACAATAGTCTTCAAGCGTCTGCCGCGCCGGGGACTCGCATCCCGGCCCGCCAGGCGCATTGGAGCATTATGCTTGCGAAAAACTTGACTGAAGCACTCACCTTTGATGACGTGTTGCTGGTGCCCGCCTACAGCGACGTGGTGCCCGTGCAGGTCAGCACGCAGACCCAGTTGACCCGCGCCATTACGCTGAACACCCCGTTGCTCTCCTCGGCCATGGACACGGTGACCGAGTCGCGCATGGCCATCGCCATGGCGCAGCAGGGCGGCATCGGTATTGTGCACCGCAATCTTTCCATCCCCGACCACGCTGGCGAGATCGACAAGGTGAAACGCTCGGAGAGCGGTATGATCGTTGACCCGGTGACTATCGGCCCGGACCAGATGATCGGCGATGCGCTGGAAGTGATGCGGCGTTACAAGATCTCCGGCGTGCCGGTGACGCTTGGGAAGCGGTTGGTTGGCATTCTTACCAATCGCGATTTGAGGTTTGAAACTCGTACAGACATTCCCGTTGGCGAGGTGATGACCAAGGAGAATCTGATTACGGTTCCGGTGGGCACCACGCTGGAAGAGGCGGAGCAGATTCTGCACAAGCATCGCGTGGAAAAGCTGCTGGTGGTGGACGATCAATTCAATTTGAAGGGTCTGATCACGGTCAAGGACATCCAGAAGAAGCTGAAATATCCCAACGCCAGCAAGGACGAGAAGGGCCGGCTGCGGGTGGGCGGCGCAATCGGGGCGACGGGCGATTTTCTGGAGAGGGCGGCGGAGCTGGTGCGGGCGCGAGTGGATGTGCTGGCTGTCGACTCGGCGCATGGTCACTCCTCACGCGTGCTGGAAGCAGTGCGCGAGGTGAAAAAGGCCTTCCCGAATGTGGGCCTGCTGGCCGGCAATGTGGCTACCTACGAGGGGGCACTGGCCCTGATCGACGCCGGCGCCGACGCGATTAAAGTCGGCATCGGGCCAGGTTCAATTTGCACCACTCGCATGGTAACCGGCGCGGGAATGCCGCAGATCACGGCCATCTCCGAGGCGGCGCGTGCCGCACACGAACGCGGAATTCCGGTGATTGCCGATGGCGGCATCAAATATTCCGGAGAAATCACCAAGGCTATCGCCGCGGGGGCCAGCTCTGTAATGATCGGGTCGCTGTTTGCTGGCGTGGACGAGAGCCCCGGCGAAACCATCCTCTACCAGGGGCGCAGCTTCAAGAGCTATCGCGGCATGGGCTCGCTGACCGCCATGAGCCAGGGCTCGGGCGAGCGCTACTTCCAGAGCACAGACGATCTGGCCAGCGCGGAATTGGGCAGCGAGGGTGTGGTGCAGCGCGAGCGCGCCAGTCAGAACCGGTTGGCCAAGTATGTTCCCGAGGGCATCGAGGGGCGCGTGCCCTACCGTGGGCCGCTGGAGTCCATGGTCTTCCAGTTGGTGGGCGGATTGCGTTCCGGCATGGGCTACCTGGGTTGCGCAACCATCCGCGATCTACAGGAAAAAGCGCAGTTTGTGCGCATCAGCGGCGCCGGACTGCGCGAGAGCCACGTGCATGACGTGATCATCACGCGAGAAGCGCCGAATTATCGCGTTGAATGAGGCGGGAAGCGGGCACAACAAAACCCCGTCCGGGCAGGACGAGGTTTCGGCTGAATAAAGTGTCTGGATTCTGACCTTTAGGCCTTGGCGACCTTGCCTTCTTTGATGCAGCCGGCGCATACCCTGATCCGCTTGGGTTGGCCGTTTACCAGTGCCTTGACTGCCTGCAGATTCACGCTCCAGCGCCGCCTTGTGATGTTGTGGGCGTGAGAGATGTTGTTGCCGAATTGCGGGCCTTTCCCGCAGATATCGCATACTTGTGCCATGACTTAGCTCCAAACTTTCGTGTTTCGCGCAGCCGGGACACAGAATGACACACATCCCCACAGGCATGCCGAATCTTCATTATACCCGGAAGCGGCGGCGATGGCCAAACGCGCCGCAGCCCGGCATTGCAACCAGGCCAAACGCATCTATTGAAGCTATAAGGCACCGGAGCGCACTTTTTACACCGAAATACACGCGCATATAAGGACATCTAATTCTGTATGCGGGCATGCTTTTCTGATATTTGGGTCTATTTTCCCTATTTGTTCGCCGTTCTTCGCGAAAAACGTACTAACTTATTTTTTATGAATAGATTATGGCAAATAATCTACCAACATTTGCAGATAATTACGAGGAGTTGACCTAGTCTTGTACTAGTCGAGTTGAAGGGGGATTTATGACGACGGTGAACATTTATGAGGCCAGGTCCAAGCTCGCCGAGCTGGTCAATCTGGCGGCGAGCGGGACGGACGTGGTGATAGCGCGCCGGGGATACGCGGTGGCGCGGATCACCCGCCTCCAGACGGGAAAGCGTCCGATTCTTACTGGACTGATGGAGGGCCAGGGCTGGATTGCGGATGACTTTGACGGTCCAATGCCGGATAAGAGTCTGGCGAAGTTCATGGGGCGGCCATGAAGATACTTCTCGATACAAAGATTGTGTATTGGTGGTTTTACTCTACCCGTCGCATTCCTCCGTTAGCCATGGAACAAGTACTCGCGGCGGAGACGGTTTATGTTTCCTCGGCATCGATTTTGGAGATTGCGGTCAAAGGCAAACTGAAAAAGGTCGTTTCTGATCCCTTGCGCCTGGCACAGTTCATCGTGAAAACCGGATTTCACGAGTTGCCGATTACAGCCAGACATGCGGCGACGGTGGCGGGCCTGCCGCCGCTTCTCAGCGATCCGTTTGACCGGCTACTGATTGCGCAGGCGATGAGTGAGCCGGTGCATTTGATTACTACGGATGAGCGGTTGAAGCCGTACAGCGAGTTGGTGGTGGTGGTGTGAGGGGGAACGTAAGGAAGCTGTCGGCGTTTGGAATTGCTGGGAGTAATGCGATAGACGCGGGCTAAAATATCAGGACCAACCCGCCCAAGGAATTCCACCCGTATTTTTAATTCCGAATATGCCAGTACCCGGAGTAATATGTTGATGATTGTTGAGGTGCAGCAATGTCCTACTACATCGACCTATTCTCACCCGAGACATATCAGGCATTCAGTAATTCAGACCGCTCGACATCAGGCTTCAGGTCGCGACACGAGAGCCTAGCAAAACGTATTGTCCCCGGCGATACCCTTGTTTGCTACATCACGAAGCTCTCACGCTGGGTCGGACTGCTAACGGTCGACCAAGGACCATACAAAGATGGCTCGCCAATTTTTGTTACAGAAAACGATCCGTTTATTGTTCGTTTCAAAGTGACCCCCACTGCATGGCTTGATCTTGATAAAGCCATTCCAATCCACGATGAAGAAATGTGGAATGGGCTTTCGTTTACGCGCGAATTACAGTTGAACTCAATAGCTTGGACGGGCAAAGTACGCGGGAGCCTCGTGCGCCTCGACGATCAAGACGGGGAATTTATCGCACATATAGTTAATCGTCAACTTAGCGCCCCGAAAATCTATCCGATCGACGAGCATGATAGAAAGAGAATGGCGATCCATACCATTGTGCGCTCAGACAAAGTCGTGAGCGTTTCGGTGCCAGAGGATACCGCGCCGGTTGAAGAACCGGAGTCAGCGCCAGATTTAGTAGAACGCGAGTCCATACGAGTGCAGTCTTTGATCGCTCATATCGGTCACCAAATGGGAATGTCGATTTGGATCCCGCGTTCTGACCGCGAGCGCGTACTGCGTGAATGGAAAGATCCAGATGCACACATTATCGATCGTTTGCCGCTCAATTACGACGACACGACTCTACGAACCATCGAACAAATTGACGTCCTCTGGCTTCGAAAGCGTTCCATCGTTCGAGCGTTCGAAGTCGAACACACAACCTCAATCTATTCGGGCATTCTTCGCATGGCCGACCTACTTGCACTTCAGCCGAACATGGATATAAATCTGCACATCGTTGCACCGATAGCCAAGCGAGAGAAGGTATTTCAAGAAATCATGCGCCCTGTGTTCACTCTACTCGACCGTGGCCCATTGTCAGAAAGTTGCACGTATTTATCATATGACGCGTTGCGTGAAGTAGGGCAATTAAAGCATCTCGGCCTCCTGTCTGACAAGGTGCTTGACGAGTATTCGGAGGAAGCAGAGTAACTCCAGTCTGAAATCAGTCTCCCAAAAACACCGATATCACCAAAAGCGATTCCCAGTTGATGCGAAATAGTGTTCGTATTTGTTTTGGCTCTACGGGGCGGGGTGGATGGGGGGTGAAGACAGGGAATAGGGAATAGGGGTCAGGGATTGAGCGCGACTTCGTCGCGCTGGTTGATTTCTAAAAACTTGTTGGTGGGTTTATGCAGGGGTTGAAACCCCCGCCTCCCTCCGGCACCCTTGGGAAAAAAGTCCGAGCGAATACAAAAACAAAAGCAGATCCTTCGACTCACCACCCCCAGGCTGAAGAGTACGCCTGGGGCCCCGTTCGCTCAGGATGACAAACTATAAAGAGCTATAGATAGATGGAACTATCCCACCCTAGCCGCAATAACAAAGACGCGCCGAAGGTGGGGCACCCATATACATGAGAGAGTCAGCTATCTTGATTCTGCGGCGAAGGCGTCGGATTCGTGATTCATCTCTTCGGCTGTGACGGCGTGAGAGAACAAGATTACGCGGTAGCGGAAGGTGGCGGTTTGACCCTTCTCGAGAGTCAGATTTAGCGGGGGCAGCTTGGGATTGAAGATGCTGGGGCCGAGGGGATTGGCGGCGAAGAGGCCGTAGCCGCGCGCGTGCCAGGTGGTGGGATAGCCGGGGTTTGTAGGGTGGTCGAGGATGGCTATGGCGACGGTGTGCGGGCCGGAGTGGCCGGTGAGAGTACACCAGCGTCCGCGGGTTGACCAGACGGCGTCGCCCTGGATGCCCTCGCTGGTGAGATAGACGCCGGTGGCGCTGGATGTGTCGGCGGCATCGACCTTGGTGGGGCGGCCGCTGGCGTCCATGAAGACGCCTCCCTTTTCATTGGGCGATTCGAGCCAGTTGGCGACTCGCAGACCGAGGAGGCCGTCTTTCTCATCTTTGAAGACAACATGGTCGAGGGCTGTGAGGGTGATGGCCATGTCGATGGTGCGCTCATGCGGCTGGCGCGCGAAGATGTAGCGCGTGGTTTGCGTGATGATCTGCTGGTTCGCGCCGGTGACCCAAACGGATTCGACGACTAACTCTCCGCGATTGCGGCCGCTCTTGGTGGAGAGGATTTTGGTTTGGAGAATGGTGCCCATCTTGGCGCGGTTTTCGGGCTTGATGGCGTCGGAGTTATTCCAGAAATCGAAGCCGCTGACGTTTTCGTAGTTGAACCACAGGCCGGCGTGATGGGGGTGATCGACGCGCTCGCCGGGGCGGGGCGAGAGCGGATAGCCGCGCGTGACGGTGACGCCTTCGTCGGTGATGAGCGGATAGAGGACGGGCTTTTTGAGCGTCGTAGGCCAGATGTAAGAGGTGAAGGGCTGGCCGTCGATGGTGATGTCGACGCGGCGGTTGGCTTCATCGGCGACGACCTGGACGCCTTTGGTGGGCGCGGCGAAGGCGGTGCTTGCGGCCAGGAGGGCCATGGCGGAGAATGTGGAAATTAGTTTGTAACTCATGGCGGATGACCTCAAGATGTTATTTCCCAGGTCCCCAAATGCGAGGGACCTGGGGCACCCGAACATTTGTGAACTAATGATTGCTGAATTTGGTGGTATCCCACCCATGCGACGAAAAGATTTCGCAAGGATGGGGCACCCAGGTTTTTCAAATTTCGGATCATTGAGTGTGGTGGCATCCCAGGTCCGAAAATCCGGACCTGGGGCACCCAGTGTTGTGAGTTATACAAAAGACCGATCAGGCGAAGACTTTGCCTCCTACCATTACCTGCTGCGTCTTATCGTCGAAGGTGACTTTCTGGCCGGTCTGGATGGCGGCGACGTTCATGCATAACGCGATGGAGTGGTTATAGCCGGCTTCAATGGGGGCGTTTGGAGTTTTGCGCGAGCGAACACACTCCATCCAGTTGCGCATGTTGGCTGAGGTCATGGGATCACCGCCGGTGTTGGCGTCGGTGGAGACGGTTTCAGATTTCTCGACCAGCGAAAAGCTGGGAAGGAGATTTTCCTTCAGGCTCATGGCGGCGGCTTCGCGGGCACGCAGGCCGCCGGTGGGCGTGACCGTATGCTTGTCCATGTCGATCATGCCGCCGTTGGAGTAGTAGAGCTCCTTGACGCCGCCGGCGGAGTTGGTGAAGCGCGAGGAGTACTGCACTTGAAAGCCCTTGGTGAGATCGTCGAGCGGGCCGTAATCGAAGACGGCGGTCATGGTGTCCCAGTTTGTGCGGCCGTCTTTCCAGAGATAGATGCCGCCGTTGGCGACGACGCTGCGCGGGTGGGGCAGGCCAGTGAACCAGTGAACGGTGTCAATCTGGTGGACGAGCCACTGATCGGGAATGCCGGATGAGTAGGGCCAGAAGAGGCGGAACTCAAGGTACTTGCGCGCGTCGAAGGGCTCGTAGGGGCGGTTGAGGAGGTAGCGTTTCCAGTCGGTGTCCTGCTCCTTGAGGAGGGGGACGACGTCGGGGCGGCGCCAGCGGCCGGGCTGATTGACGTTCCATGTCATTTCGACCATGACGATGTCGCCGAACTTTCCGGACTGGATGTACTCGGCGGCCTTCATATAGGCGGGCGTGGAGCGGCGCTGGGTTCCGACCTGCACGATTTTGCCGGTCTTTTTGACGGCGGCGAGGAAGTTGCGGGCGTCTTCCATGGTGTCCGCGGTGGGCTTTTCTACGTAAGCGTCGCGGCCGGCGTTGACCGCTTCGATGCCGTGTTGCGCGTGCTGGAAGTCGGCGGTGGCGATGATGACTGCATCCACGTCCTTGCGTGCGTAGAGCTCGTCGTTGTTACGGGTCTGGTCGACAGGATTGCCGCAGAGCTTTTCGATAAAGGCAGCGCCTTCTTCACGGCGGCGGTTCCAGATGTCGGAGACAGCCACGATCTGGAAGTTCATATCCTTGGCATTCTGTTGGAAGGCAGGAAGATCTCCTCCCTTCATGCGGTCGCCGCAACCGACGACGCCGACACGGACGCGATCATTGGCGCCCAGGATGGCGGCATAGCTGCGTGCATTCCACGCGACGGTTGAAGCGGCCAAGGCCGCGCCGCTCACCTTCAAAAAGTCTCTGCGATTGCTGTTCTTCAGTGACATGTTGCTCCTGTCTGGTTTACTTCCAACCTAAGCCGCGCATGATCCTTGTGACGCAGAAAGAAACACATAAAACGCACAATGACTCCATTTTAACCGGCCACCGAGCGCGTATTCGGCGAAATTGGTTAGAAAAGTGCCCCGTTTCAATCATCGAAACGGGGCACTGGTTAGAGTGTTAATTCGTTCAGAATGGTCAACATCTTCCTAGAAGTTGATCTTGATGCTGCCTTGGAAGACGCGGGCTTGATTAAATGTTGCCGATACCTGACCAAAGGTCGAGGACGTAAGAGTTGCGGCGCCTCCGGAATTAGCTGGAAGCGAGCCGGTTGTTGAGCTAGATGGAGGTTGGAAGTCAGGATGATTCAGCACATTGAAGGCTTCGAGCCGGAGCGTTGTCGTCACGTTATCATAGATCTTGAAGATACGCGAAATCTGGGCGTCGAATTGCAGCGCCTTCGGCCCGCGGAAGGAGTTCCTGCCGATGTTTCCGTAGGTGCCCAGTGCCGGACAGGCGCCGGTGGTTAGTTGGGCGGTGGTTGGTGCTGCGCCGCCTGTGCCGCAGGCCGTCTCGACGAAAGCGAAAGCTGCCGGATTCAGGTATTCGCGGTTTGCTTCTCCCGTACCCTTTTGGAACTTTACCTCGGCGTACGGATTCACGCCTGCTATCAGGTTAGGACGGTCATTGCCCACGTCGGTTTCCGAATCGTCCTTACCCGACAGGACGGTGAAGGGAATGCCGGTTTGAATGTGGATGAGCGGCGCGAACTCCCAGTCATTGACGACGAGTTTTTCAACACGATTCAGGTGATTTTTGAATCCACTCCTGGCGACCAGGACCACGTTTTCAATGTGGCGGAAATCCGAGCCGCACGGGCCGTAGTCCATCTTCAGGTTGTTGGGATTCTCGACGGTTGTGCCTGCCAAATCGCCCTGGGCATCCTCGATATTCAGGCACTTCGACCAAGTCCAGTTGGCCATCAGGCTAAAGGTGCTCGACATGCGGTGTTGAATGGAAGCGACCATGCCGTTGTAATTGGCAGTGGCCCCGTCGTCGATGATGACCGAGCCAGCGCCGCCACCCAGGTACTGGTTGCCGCCGGTGGGATTTCCGGACGCGTTCACACCCGCCGGATTCTCCTGGGTGAGCAGGAAGCGGGCGCCGTAATTAGCGTTTTTGGGGGCCAGGGAGCAGTTGCCGCCGACCGGGCCAGGCGTGACGCCTGCCGGTCCGGTGGTTACGATGCCGGTGCAGCCTGTGCCGCCCGCACCCCAGACACCGGGGATGAACACGGCTGGATCTAATGGCACGCCAACCGGATCATGCCTGGTCATGTTGCCGATGTAGTCCACCATGGCCTGCCATCCGTGGCCGAATTCACGTTGAACGCTGAGGGTCCATTGAATCGTATACGCGGGCTTGAACTGCTGCGGCATTACGATGAACTGCGATTGCGGGAAGAACAGCGCCTGCGCGGGGGTTGGAATTGCGGGCTGAGGGAATGGACTGCTGGTAAAAAGGCCATTGGCCCAGGGGTTGCTGAAGTTGATGGGAGGTTTGCCCGCGACCTGTGTCTGGGTGACGGCTGTGGCGAATGGCGGGTTCTGCTGGTTGCGCTGGGCGGTGAAGAAGTTGGGATTGTCGAACATCAGCGCGCCGCCGGCGCGAATCACAGTCTTGCCGTTGCCGAACGGATCAAAGGAGGCGCCGACATTTGGAGAGAACTGGCTAAAGGTGTTCTCGGTGAATTGGCGTGAGACGCCCTTGTCGCCGTAGTAGAGAGCACCTGCGGGCGCGTTGGGATAAATCGAACTGGTTGTATTGGCCACAAAGTCAGCCTGGTTAAAGACCACACCGCGATTGAAGTAATCATGCGGCATGATGTTGGGGCCGTAGCGCAGGCCAGCAATTATCGTCAAGCGCGGAGTGGCGTGATAGGTGTCCTGCACGTAGAGGCTGGGAATCGGGCCGCGCAGTGCGTTCTGCTGTTTTTTGCTCTGCTGGAACGGGCTCGTCGAACCGAGTGTCCCCCACATGAAGTCGAGATTCTGATCGCCGATGGCGGTGCCGCCGGCGGGTCCACTGCCGCTATATTCGCCGTTGAAGGTGAAGATGCCGTTGCTCTCGTAGACGTTGCCAATATTGAGCTGGTTCTGCACCCACTCACCGCCGAACGCAATCTGGTGCTTTCCCTTTACCCAGGTCATGTCGTCGTTGACGGCGCCGGTGTTGTCATTGAAGTGCGCCACTGAGTTGGTGCCGCCTCCGATAGAGAACTTACCTTCGGCCATCTGCAATCCGTTGGGCTGCAACTGATAGAGATTGACGCCCAGGGTTGCGGCGTTGATGTCGTTCGGCGCGTAGCCGCGGTTGTTGACACGGCGCAGGATGGAGATGTGGGCCGCATTCACGATGTTCTGTGTGATGGTGTATGCGTGACCGAGGGTGAAGGTCTGCACGCGCTCAATGTTTCCGGATTGCGTGGTGATGAGGATGTTGGTGGGCGAGAAGTACGCCGGGAATTGATAACCATCAACGAAATAACGGCCGAAGAGGTTCTGCTTGGAGTTAATCGTGTAATCCACCCTGGTTGTGAACTGATTGCCAGTGATGGCGTACGGGATGGCGTAGAAAACAAACCCGCAGTTACTGGGATCCAGCGTCGAATTGATGGGAGGCAGGTATTTCTGGAGCGCCAGTGCCTGCGCGTTGTAAGTGGGCGCGGACGTATACTGATTTCCCGTCAGAGCCGTGCCGGTGAGCGGGTCGAAAAGCGGGATGGGCGCATGTGTCGAGTTGCACGCGTTGCTGCCCGAGACGCCTGGAGTGCCGTCTGTAACAGACCAATTGCCGGCCAGGTTTTGTGCCGTCGGCACTGTAGCCTGTGTGCTCGACTGCGACTGTTTGGCGTCCCAACGCTGGTAAGCCGCGAAGGCGAACATCTTATTGCGCTTGATGGGTCCGCCGAAGGTGCCGCCGAACTGGTTCTGGTGGAGTGTGTCGGGCGTGGATGAGAAGAAATTCGTGGCATCAATGAAGTTGTTGCGGATGAACTCGAATCCCTCGCCGTGGAATTTGTTTGTACCCGACTTGGTGACGACGTTGACCATGCCGCCTACGTGGCCGCCGTCCTGCGCACCCAGATCGGTAGACTCGACGCTGAACTCGGCTACCGCATCGGGAATCGGATAGGGCAGATTGCCGTTGGCCATGTAGTCCTGGTTGTCGCCGCCGTCGAGGCGCCATAGGGTGGTATTGCCGCCGCCGCCTGCGATGGAGACCGAGATGGTTGCGTAGGAGTATTTGCTGCCGGTGAAGTCACCTGCAGGCGCGAGGTTGGAGCCGCCGGAGAGGGTGATGAGCTGAGTCATCTGCCTGCCGTTGAGCGGCATTTCATTTACTTCTTTCTGGTCAATTGTCTGTTTGAACGTCACGTCCTCGGTCTGCAAGGCCAGACCTTCGGCCGTAACCTCGATCGTCTGGTTAGTTCCGCCGACGGCGAGAGTGACGTTGACGGAGATGCTGCTGCCGACTTCCAGAACGATGCCGGTCTGCAAGTAGGACTTGAAGCCGGGAACGACTACACCGAGGTTATAGGTGCCGACGGGAAGACCGGGGAAGACATAGACACCGGCCTTGTCGCTCTTGGTTGAGTGCTTCACCTGCGTTGAGGTTTCCGTGACGGTTACCGATGCATTGGGCACAATCGCTCCGGTGGCATCCATGACGGTGCCCTGGACGTTGGCGGTGCCGGCGATCTGGGCGTTCACCTTTGCGACGAACATAAAAACGGTGATGCAGAAGAAAACGGTCAACCAGCGGCTGACTTTCCCCTGCGGTTTATAGCATGGGAATTGCATTGTAGCCTCCAAAATTTGTTGTGGATTGTGAACCGTTAGCGGCCAAGTCTCGAATCGGCGGAACGAGTGTCTTGTCGTCGGGAGGAGCTGGCCCAATTTTTGCGAACTGATGATTCTGAATTGAAACACTAGGGCGAATATATACAGAGGTCAGACCACATTTGTCAAGATAATTTGATTAGGGGCGCTGGAGCCAGGGTTAATCCATCACAATACTGTTTGTAACAGTATTATAATCAGTAGTATAAGGGGAGGATTTAATGGTTTTCTATGAATTAAAAGATGAACAGTGGGACAATGGAAAGGCTTGGCCCCTTAGAAGCCTGGAGCTTGGAACCTCGAGGTCAGACCACAATTGTGCTGCATGATGAAGGGCATAAGTATTGGAAAGAGATACTACTTAATGACAAACCGGCCCGCTCCTCGTGATGAGGAGCGGGCCGATTTGGTGTGGCTGAGTTGAGTTATGCCTTGGCGGAGGTGCGGGTGCCGAGATCGGCGGCCAGCTTCTCGGTGGAGAAGGCTTCGATGAGGTCGCCTTCCTTGAGGTCGTTGAAGCCGCTGAGGCCGATGCCGCACTCCATACCGTTGGTGACTTCGCGTGCGTCGTCCTTGAAGCGCTTGAGCGAGACCACCTTGCCCTTAAAGAGTTGCTCGGTGCCGCGCATGACCTTGATCTCGGCATCGCGGCGGATGACGCCGTCTTGCACGCGGCAGCCGGCGATGGTGCCGATCTTTGGAATGCGGAAGATGTTGAGCACCTCGGCGCGTCCGATGTAGTTCTCCTTGTAGACGGGCTCCAAGAGGCCGAGCATGGCTAGGCGCATTTCGTCCTGGAGTTCGTAGATGATGGAGTGGAGGCGAATCTGGACGGCTTCCTGCTGCGCCAACTCGGCGGCCTTGCGCTCCGGGCGAACGTTGAAGCCGATGATGATGGCGTTGGAGGCGGTGGCCAGAAGGACGTCGCTCTCGGTAATGGAACCTACGCCGGAGTGGATGACCTTAACGCGAACCTTCTCGGTGGACATGAGGACCAGCGAATCGGCCAGCACTTCGACCGAGCCAGTGACGTCGCCCTTGATGATGAGGGGCAGGTCCTTGACGCCGGCGGTGCGAATCTGCTCGGCGAGGCCTTCCAGCGAGACGCGGGAACTCTTGGCGAGTTGAGCGTCGCGCTCCTTCATCTTGCGGTACTGGGCGATGCCCTTGGCCTTGTCGCGGTCGGCAACGACCAGGAAGGTGTCGCCGGAGTCGGGCATGGATTCCAGGCCGAGGACTTCGACGGGGGTGGAGGGACCGGCAACTTCGAGGGGGCGACCGCGGTCGTCGAACATAGCGCGGACTTTGCCGAAGGTGTTACCGACGATGTAGCTGTCGTTGAGGTGGAGGGTTCCGTCCTGGATGAGGATGGTGGCGACGGTGCCGCGTCCGCGGTCGAGCTTGGCTTCCAAAACAGAGCCGACGGCCTTGCGTCCGGGAGTGGCCTTGGGGGCCTTGATGTCGGAGACCAGGCAAATCATCTCCAGCAGCAGGTCGAGATTGATTTTTTTCTTTGCGGAGACTTCGACAAAGACAGTGCCTTCTCCGGCGGTCGCCCACTCTTCGGGAACGAGGCCGCGGTCGGCGAGCTGCTTTTTAACGCGGTCGGGGTTGGCGTTGGGTTTATCGATTTTGTTGATGGCCACTATGATGGGTACGCCTGCGGCCTTGGCGTGGTCGATGGCCTCGAGGGTCTGGGGCATGACGCCGTCGTCAGCGGCGACCACGATGACCACGATGTCGGTGACCTTGGCGCCACGGGCTCTCATACGGGTGAAGGCTTCGTGGCCGGGAGTATCGAGGAAGACGATCTCGCGGCCGGAGGCGGGCGAGCCTTCCTTGGAGAACTTCACCTTGTAAGCGCCGATGTGCTGAGTGATGCCGCCGGCTTCTCCCGCTGCAACATCGGTTTCACGGATGGCGTCGAGCAGCGAGGTCTTGCCGTGATCGACGTGTCCCATGACAGTAACGACAGGCGAACGGGGAACTTCGAGCTCGCCGGTGTTTTCTGCTTCGAGGACTTCCTCGATGGCCTGGTTGGCGATCTCTTCCTCGTAACTGATGACGGTGGCGGCGGCGCCGAACTTGGCGGCTACATCCTTGACCATCTCAGCGTCGAGGGACTGGTTGACGGTGACGAAGATGCCGCTCATGAGCAGCGTGGCGATGAGATCCTTGGCGCGGACGTCGAGCTTTTCCGCCAAGTCCTTTACGCTGATGCCCTCGGTGACAGTGATTTCGCGGGTAATGGGAAGGGGCTCGCCGCCGTATTGGACACCTGCATAGCGTGGCGGCGGCACAAAGCCCTTCATCGGGCCTTCCTTGGTTTTGGGATACTGCGGGCGACCGCCGCGTCCACGGGACGGTGCACGCTGCGGGCGCGGTGCCTCGCCGGTTGGCGGAGCGCTGCCGGGACGGGGTGGGCCGCCGGGGCGCGGAGCTCCGAAGCCGGGACGCGCGCCGAATGCGGGACGCGATCCGGGGGCGCCAGGCGCGCCGGTGCCTGCGTAACCGCCAGAGGTGGTGCGCGTGGGGTGCTTGGGGCGCGGACCGCCGGGGAACTGGCCTGTTCCGGGAGGGCCGCCGGTGGTGCGCTGAGGATAACTTCCAGGAGCGCCGGAGGGTCTGCGGAAGATCGGCTCTCCGCGTCGAATGCCGCCAGGGGCAGTTCCGGCGGCAGCCGAAGGCGGAATGTCAGCCACAGGGGGCGCGGTGTAGACCGGCCGCGGCCCTGTTTGCGGCATCACCATGCGCCGGGCGGGTAGCGCGGGCGTGGGCGATGCGTGCGTGTGCCCCTTTCCACGGTGGGCGGGCGGATGCGCCGTCGCGGCAGCCGCGAGATCGGCAGCTTCTCCGGGAAGTATAGCTTCCTGCTCGGGGGCGGGGGCAGACTCTTCAGCAACCAGAGGGGCCGCAATCTCAGCAGGCTCCGCGGCTCTGGCGGCTTTGGCTTTGGGATGTGTGGTTGCAGGAGGCTCAGCTTTGGCTTTGACGGCGGGCGCAGCGGGTTCAGGAGCTGGTTTGACCGGAGGCTTGACCACCACGGCAACTGTGGGCGGCGCCACGACGACGGCCGGACGCTGCGCGACGACCGCCGGCGCCTTGGCAACTACCGCTTTGGTGGGCGGGCGCGTGGCAATGGCGGGCGGTTGGGCAATGATGGGCGGCGCGGAGCGGGGCTGAGGAACAATCTTGCGCGGTTCCGGCTTGGCTGGCGCAGCGGGTGGCTTGACTGCAACCGCAACCGGCGGCGCTGGCCGCACAGGCGCCTTCTCAGGCTCTGCTGCCGTCCGCCGCAGAGGCAAATGGCTCTTCCTGGCTTCAGCTTCTTCTTCCTGCTTCTTGGCCTGGATGGCTTTCAGCACGTCGCCGGGCTTGGAGATATGCGAGAGATCAATCTTCGGCGCAATGGTCTGCGGAGCGCGCGAGGCCGGTGTGCCTGCCGTACTCGCATGCCGCGCGGAATGCTTAAAATGCGCGCGAACCTTGTCGGCCTCATCTTCCTCCAGCGAACTGGAGTGGGTCTTGCCTGTGGCCAGACCGAGCTCTGCCAATATATCAAGAACCTGCCGGCTCTTGACTTCCATCTCGCGCGCGAGATCGTTGATACGAACCTTACTCATCCGCCTCTTTTCAAAATCTGCCGCCCAAAGCCCTTAGTCGCTCATAGCTACCTCATGGCATTGG
>Ga0224558_1001344_pt1 | contig 25936 bp, 24 predicted proteins | sample 714S32024metaG_FD_180682 | JGI IMG/M metagenome (GOLD analysis project Ga0224558, IMG submission 180682) | Peat soil microbial communities from Stordalen Mire, Sweden - 717 S3 20-24 | ecosystem: Environmental > Terrestrial > Soil > Wetlands > Peat | place: Sweden: Norrbotten County, Stordalen... | reverse complement strand
TTGGTAGAGACCTGAAGTCTTGAAGGATCGCCGACAATGTTCCAGCGGTCATTGTTGGCGTTACCTGGTCCCTCGTAGGTCTGGGTAATGTCATTCACATTGTCGTAATTCAACACGGGTTGACCCGTCTCAACCTGGAAGATGCTCGTCAGTTGCCAACCTTCCAGCATTTGTCCCCAGGACTTGCGGGAGGGTAAGTCATAGGTTCCACTAAAAGTGAACCGATGACGAATGTCATAGTCGCCATTACCCTTCTCCGCTTTGTAGTCGAGGCTATTCTGTGGCGCGAAACCTAAGTTGTTGGTGTTGCCCGCAATGTCGATGGCATGGGCCCATGTGTAGCCCGCCAGAAGGTACAGACCGTTCGAGTAGCGGTGAGTCAACGTGGTCTGCAGGCTTTGATAGCTGGAGGTGGATTGGTTGCCGAGGTAGTTCAGGAAGCGGATGTACGGCAGGCACGGTCCTTTGCCCGTTGTGCAGTTTGTAACGTACGGCCGAGCCTGTTGAACGATCGGCCCCTCGTTGGGCCAGACGCTCTCAAGGCCGCCAGCAGCCTCCAGCAACTGAAAAGCTAGTGCCTGGTCCGCTTGGTTGAGATCAACATCGCTATATAACTGGACTCCGCGGTTGGCAACGTACCCGATTTGGAGAACCGTATTCGGCGCGAGCACGTGCTGGAGATTGAAATTCCAATTCAGAACGTAGGGTGTCTTCAAATTTCTATCAACACCAAAAAAGTCACACGGAGAGCCTGCATCGCAGACATTCGCGCTTGAATTCGTGAGCGGGAAGATGGGGCCCGCGACAGACCAGTTGACCAGGCTCGGGTCTGCGCCAGCCTGAAGGAAGGTAGTGATTGTGCCGTTCGCACCCGGTTGGATCAAAGCGGTCGGGTTCAAGTGAAGCCCGCCACTGGAAAAGACAAAGGTACGGATGGCTGGTTCGACATAAATCATACCGAAGCCGGCGCGAAGGACCGTTTTGCCCGTTCCGAATACATCGAAGGCAAATCCGATTCGGGGCGACAGGTTGTTGTAATTTGTTTTGTAGGGTTGGCTGATGCCATACCCGACCTGGAGAAAGCCCCGAGCCGGATCGAAATTCGCCAATCGGTTCTTGGAGTCGTGGATGGGATAGGTCACGTCGTAGCGAAGTCCCAGATTTACCGTGAGTCGCGGGGTCAGCCGATAGTCGTCCTGCGCGAAGATACCCCAGGAGCGCATGTGAAAATCACGCGCCGCATCACCATAGAGGAGCGACCAGTTGCCTACATTCCCCAGGAGAAAATCGTCTAGGGAGTTGAAATAGACAGCGCCGCGCCCGGAGTTTGCGCGGAAGTACTGAACACCGCCGTTGCTGAACACGCCACCGAACCTGATCGCATGTTTACCCAGGGTGTAAGACGCGGTATCCGAATAGTTCTCCGTATGGCTGGGTGAAGTCCACGATGGCCAGTTGGTCACGCCACCCAGGTAGTCAAATGTGTTCTGGTCGGGGTTAATCGTCGGAAATCCAAAAACCCTCGGGTCGGTAATCCCGGTGTTGAGGCCGTACTTGGTCGGATTCACATTCCCATCAAGAGGCGCAATTTTCTCCGAGAAACTGTTCCAGCTGAATCGAGCCGTATTGACCCAACGTGAGTTTGGGGTCCACGTCCAATCCCCGCCCAACACCTGGACAACGGGCGAGGTTTGCGAGAGCCATTGCGGCTGCAGCGCGACGCCGTCTTCCTCTGTCTGCGATGAATTTGTATACATGTACCGCCCGGACACCGAGTGGTGTTCGTTGAAGTGGTAATCGCTCTTGAATACCAGGTTGTCGGCACGATCCTGGTTATTGAAGTTGAAATTGATCGCCGTCGGGTCGTTAGGATCGGCTGTGTAACCGGGATTGTTCGGAATGTATTGCAGCAGGTTGAGGCTGAGCGGGCTGCAGGGGGATGGAACCTGACTGCAACCCACGTCGGCCATCGCATCAGGAATGCTCAAAGATGGATCTCCCACGGATGTGCTAACCGGAACAAAAGCGTCATACGGGTTGCCGACTTTCGATCGTACCCCCTCATAGTTCGCGAAATAGAACCACTTACCCTTGATAATTGGACCGCCAACCGATGCCCCGAACTGGTGCAGTATGAGCGCAGCTGGCTTACTGACCTTTCCAGTCACCGGGTCGATAGCATGGTCGAAGTAGTTCCGAGCATCGAACGCGGCATTGCGGTGGAAGTAGTATGCAGTGCCATGGATCTGGTCGGTGCCGGATTTAATACCGATGTTTACCAGTACGCCGGGCTTCTGGCCGTAATCCGCCTGGGGCTGCTCTTCGGTATTAAATTCCTGAATGGCATCCAGAGGAAGATTGCTGGCGGGCGTGCCTGAAATGCCTTCCTCATTGAGAACGGTTGTGCCCCAGTACGCGTCGTTGTCGTTCGCCCCGTCCACCACGAAGTTGTTATCGTCGGGACGAAGGCCGTTAGACGTCACCGAATGGAACCCGCCTCCCGCCGTGCGTTGCACACCGGGATGAAGCGCCAACAGGTTTTGGAAATCCCTTCCCTGGACCGGCAATTCGTTGACCGCTTTGTTCGACAGCACGCCTTCCAAGGTGCTGTTCGTCGCGTCCACCAGCGGCGCTTCGCCGCGTACCTCGACGGTTTCCGTAGTCGCCCCCGGCGACAGTTGAAAATCGATCTTCAGATCCTTCGCCACCTCAAGCTGAACGCCGCTTTGCACGACGCGCTTGAAATTCCGTGCTTCGACCATCAGCGAATAAGTTCCGGGATCGAGATTGGGCACCACGTAGTCACCCACGCCGTTGCTCTGAACTGCGCGCTTCACTCCTTTGTTGGTGTTTTCGATGGTGATGCTCGCACTCACCACGACCGCCCCGGTCGAGTCAGTAACTCTTCCCGAGATGCGACCCTGAGATGTCTGCGCCCACGCTGACCCACACCCCATGCCAAGAACCACGACAACGAAGAGAATTTTTCTATAACTCATGTTTCCTCCCACCGTTCATTGAGTGTGCTGCTAATTCGAAGTGCGCCGGTTTTGCGAAGCAAAAAAGAAAGGGCACCATTGGGAGATTACGAGGGGAATCACAAACCAGCGGCGAGTTTCCCTATGTCCACCAGAAGAGAACAACAGTGTGAAGTAAGGGTGCCAATCCCGAAACCAGGCATGGCCGTCTCCATCTTCCTGGAAACTGATCTGCAGAGTTTGTCAGAAGTTAACTGGCGAGTCAAGAGGTGTTGGGAGGCGAGATCGACCATCGCCTCAATACACATCGCCTGTTTTCTGCGAGCTCTGAATCTCGCCTTGGCGCGATGTCGCGGCGTCGACAAGAGGATGCTGCAGGCCCTCCCGCTGCATCCTGAAATTTAACAGAGTCTTGGCAGAGTTGCGGGAGGGGAGTCGATTTATATTCGCCAGCGGATAGATTCGAACTCTGCGAGCGAGCCTAGTAGATCGCTCCTCCACTAGCTGTCGAGTGGACGGTGCCTTTGTTCACCGACAAGGTGTAAGATACGCCGTCGGTTCCCTGCCACTTCGTCACATCGAATTGGCCGCCTGGCCCGAGCCGAGAAACAGAGATGTTTCCGAAGGTTAAGAGCTCGTTGGCGCGGCAAACGGCAGGAGCCTCGTTCACCTGCATGAAGTACACCGTGCTCTTACCGACGACCGTGGCTTTGCCGTCCGGCTCGAGCAGGACTGCCGTTTTTTCATCGACTGCAATTTCTCTGGGGTGCGCCGACCAGCCATCCTGCACGATGCGCGAGAGAAACGTTAATGTCCGTCCCATCCGGTCGCGTTTCTTGAAGTGGGTGTCGGTGAGCGTGTTCTTCAGGATGGGGATTTTGAGAAATGCGCGCCGCACCGCCACGCGCGGATGAAATGGATTAGATATCGCCAGCGCCGACGTCAGATCGGGGTCGTCGGGCGCGTCTCCTTGCGCTGAATAGACGAACTCACCCATGACCGCCAAACCGGCGCTAGTCCCACCCAGCGGCACACCGCGTGCTAGAGCGTCGTTCATCTCTTTTTGTACCGGCGTGTCGGCCCAGAAGTTGAGGTAGTTGGCCTGATCGCCGCCGGCGATGAAGATCGCCTCCGCTTGGCGAATGATCTCCGCGACCCTGGGATCCTGCGCGGCCGCCCGGTCGGGAAGAATCAGTGTGGAAACCGAGTTCGCCTTGCACAGTCCGTTGATATAGGGGTTGTAATCGTCGTCGCCGTGCGCGCGTAGCACCAGGAAGTCGCCACCGGACGCCCGATCGCAAAGCCACGTGAAAGCCACATCGAGGTCCGATCCGCCCCCCATCAGGGCGTAGCCGGGCACCGGCTTCCTTTGCGCGTCCGCCGCGTTTCCCAGGCGAAAGTACTTGTAAGACTGGCCGTGTGCGGGAGGAAGGGTTGCAGGAATGATGGCGGCCATCAGCGCGCACAACATGAATGCCCGAGTGATCTTGCGAGTTCTCTTCATCGCGGGTTGCATCATTTCGTCCCTTTCTCTACCGGCATGAGCGCCGGAATCAGCAGGCCCGCCACGTGATGCGTGATGTCTTCCGGGTTTGCGCCATCGAGATTGGTCAACATGACCACGGTGAGACCATCGTCCACGTAACGCGAGATGTTGGTATTGAATCCCTGCCACGCACCTGCATGCTCGATCACGCGATGACCGTTTGTGTTGCCAATAAACCAGCCGAAGCCATAACCGTCGCGATTGGGCTTGCCGTCGTTGAGGACGAACGGCGTCCACATCAGCTTATAGCTTGCAGAACTCACGAACTTGCCTTCGCGCAGGGCCTCGTCCCATTTGGCGAGATCGAGGATGGAAAAATACAAACTGCCGTCGGCCGTAGTGTTCACCCTCGGGGAAACCCACTCTTGATTCTTCAGTTCGCCTTTCACCAGGCGATAGCCGGCAGCGCGGTTGGGAACAATGTCTTCCTCGCTGATGATCCGTGTGGAGTTCATCCCAAGTGGCACGAACACGCGATCATGAAGAAGGTCCCCATAGAACTGCCCCGACACGCGATGAATGAGGATCCCGAGCGTGAGGTACCCCAGATTGCTGTAGCTCCACTTGGAGCCCGGCGAGAACGCCAGCGGGATCCCTTCCACGATCTTGAGCAGCTGATCTTCCGTGTAATCCCTCCGCATGTCGAAGTTCTTGGGATAGTCGGTGAAGCCGCCGGTGTGGCTGAGCAAATTCTTCACCTTCACGGCCTTCCAACTGGCGGGGGCATCTGGAAGAAACTTGGTGAGCGGATCGTCGAGGCTCAACTTGCCCTGTTCCATCAGCATCATCACCGCCATCGCCGTGAACTGCTTGCCCATGGAGCCGGACTGAAAAATCGTCTCTGGTCTCACCGGCACTTGCAGTTCCACGTTCGAGAAGCCATAGCCCTGGGCGCGCTCGATTTTGCCGTCTCGCACAACCACCAGAGCGAGTCCGGGAATCTTTCGCTTCTGCATCTGGGCGTGGATGTAGTCGTCAACGGCATCGCTGTCTGAAGTTTGCGCGACTGAGAGCGGATGGGAAGGAAGAAGGAACCCAAAACAGACGAGAACCACCACCGGAGATCGTTTCAGCAAGATGGGCCTCCGAGCGGGGATGGTACGCACAATGCGCACCGCTTGGCAACCGCCCGGAAGAGAACGGATCAATCGGTCAGTTAGTCAAGTCAAGTTCAGACTATTGCAGATTATGCGAAGTGTCACTCTCTAGCGATCAGCCCATCATGCTGGCCCTAAAGAAGTTCACCCCCTGCTACGCCGCCGCACTCTTCATAAAGACGCACTCCGCTTGGGATTGGAATTCGCGTTAGAACGTAAATTCAATGACATGCAGCGCACTGGCTGTGCGTTTTACGCATGTAAGGCTATGGTTGGTCGCCTAATTGTTGTGTAAACTTAGTGCGCGAGTGCGCGCATATATTCACCACGCTGGTTGCAGCGTTGAATTTGCTGTGCCAATGCGCACAGAACGTTGGAGGTGCAACGTGCTTTTCCGCTATTTGCTCGCTCTCGCCGTTACCCTCTCTCTGCTCACGTTTCCCAGCCGCGCTGACGAACAACACAGCCATTCACATTTCGGTGACATGGGACAGGTTGGCACAGTTCAGTTCCCGACCTCCTGTTCCGCCACTGTGCAACCGCAATTTGAGCGTGCTGTTGCCATGCTCCACTCGTTCTGGTACGAGGAGGCGGGTAAAGCTTTCCAATCCATTGCGGAGACCGATCCCACCTGCAGCATGGCCTGGTGGGGCGTGGCCATGAGCCTGTGGCATCCGCTTTGGCCGGGGGCTCCCGACGCCGACTCGCTCAAGAAGGGGCTCGCCGTCCTCGCGCAAGCACAATCAATTACCGGAAACACCGGGCGGGAGCGTGACTATATCGCTGCCATCGCCGCTTTCTACGAAAATTACGACAAAGTTGACCACCGCACGCGTGCCCTAGCGTATGAAAAAGCGATGCAGCAAGTGGCCCAGCGCTACGCCAACGATCGCGAAGCCTCCATTTTCTATTCCCTCGCGCTCCTGGCCACTGCGCCGCCGACGGACAAGACTTACGCCAACCAGAGAAAGGCAGGCGAAATTCTCGAGAAAGTCTTCGCCGAGCAGCCCAACCATCCCGGCGTGGCGCATTACATCATCCACAGCTACGACAATCCGGTGCTCGCCGAGCATGCCCTGACCGCGGCACGCAGCTATGCCAAGATCGCGCCCAGCATCCCGCATGCCCAGCACATGCCGTCGCACATTTTCATCCGGCTGGGACTGTGGCAGGAAGCCATCGCGTCCAATCTTGCCTCTGCCGCTGCCGGCCGCGAATATGAAATCAAATCCCACATGGAAGGTGTCTGGGATCAGCGCCTGCACGCCATGGATTATCTTGTCTATTCGTATCTGCAGACCGGACAAGAAGGCGAAGCTCGCCGCGTGGTGGACGAGGCCGGCGCAGTCACGAAGGTCAAGCCGGCGGGTTTGATCGCCGAATATGCGCTCGCCGCCATTCCAGCCCGCTTCACGATTGAGCGCCAAAACTGGGCCGGTGCGGCTGCCCTGAAGCCGCGTTCTAGCGCTGGCCCTGCCGCGGAAGCCATCACTTGGTGGGCTCGCGCCTTGGGTGCCGCGCGTCTCGGCGATGTGGCTGCGGCGCAGCAGGACATCGCACAAATTCAGGTCATGAAGAGCAGGCTCGACGCCAGTCCTGACCCCAACGCGAAGTATTGGGCAGGGCAGGCGGAAATCCAGCGTCGTGAAGCAGCCGCATTGCTGGCGCACGCGCAAGGACAAGATGACGAAGCGTTGCGGTTGATGCGCTCCGCCGTGGAAATGGAAGATGCGACGGAAAAGAGTCCCGTGACACCTGGACCTGTGCTTCCCGCCCGCGAACTGCTGGCCGACCTACTGATGGAGACGAAACAGCCTGCACTCGCGCTCACCGAGTTCCAGACTTCGTTGAAGTCAGCCCCCAACCGCTTCCACGCGATTTACGGCGCGGCGCAAGCCGCCGAATCTGCAAACCAGCCCGAACTCGCTAAGGGCTACTACGCCAAGGTCGTCGAGATTTGCTCACAGTGCCGCCCGGACGACCCTAGCTTGCGGCGCGCGCAGCAGTTCCTGGCTATGAAGAAGTAGAGCAGAAAAACACGATCACGTCTTAGGTCTCAGGTCTTTGGTCTCAAGTCTTATCCGTATGTCTTCCTACACGCTAAAGACGGATAGCTGGTAAATGTTGTGTACCGCAATCTCGTCCGAAAAACCACTTCAAGAAATTCATTGTCTCACTCCTTCATTTCGGCCTCTCCAGGTATAGAGCCATTGGCTAAAGAATAGTTTGGGCGGACTGTTTGTAGGTTCCGGCCGGGAACGTTTGGTTTCCGACGACGAACTCGCCGCCTGAACCTTAGCCGCTTCTTCCAACGACTTTCCGGTTGTGACCACAAATCGTTCCTCGGACTTCCCTGGAAGTACTTCGCGGAGCACCCAGTCGATACGACGAACACATTCCTCGACCAGCTTCATCTGTGCCTTCCCTTCGGGTTTGTATGTCAGGAACATAAGAGGTTGAAGGGCATTTCGAATATGGTGATTCATGAGGTCGATCAGTTGAAGGTTTTTGCTAAACCGCCTTAGTCTGTGGCACTCGTATAAATAAAAGATTGAACCTGCAATCAGTCCCCCAGCAAGTCGTCCATTATTCGCTGCGATCCCTCAAGCCCGTAGCGCATAGAGAGTTGATCTGCAGCAATCAGGAGCCCCGATACCAAAATGAACAACAGAATTGCCTTCCAGAGGGCAGAACGCTGAGGTTTGTAAGACTCACTGAAATTCATGGCATCGCTCCTCTGCTCTCCTACGGTCAAATCGGTTGACATCAGGTTGTTTGTTCGTTTCGGTCGTTTGCGATTTCCGTCTGGTCCGTGGCGTTCCCAAGCCGGCATCCAGCATGTTTCCCAGGGTCCCGCACCTCGCCGTCACTGTGGGTAAACCCGAGGATTGAGTCTGTTAAGGCCCACCTACGCGTCAGACAGCGCAATTCCCGGCCCTTCTGAGGCTGCTTCTTCCGGGATTGGATCTGGCATTTCGATCGCATCTAGAACGATAGCAATCACATCCCGCGCCTCGATCGGGTCCACAAAACCACACACTCCGATCGCGCTGCAGACGATTTCACCGAGTTCGGGTTCTGGCAATGCTTCCAGTCCTTCCGCGGATTCGTCGAGCTGTTGCAGCAGCACCAGCAACCGGGTCACCCTCGTATCGTGGATTTGCAAGTCGGAATCGGAACAAGTTTTGCCGAACACACGGTTTGGGCACATGTTTTCAACGGAGGAATGAAGAAACAGCGCATTTACTTTGTCCATCGTTGCCTCTCTGATTTTTGCGTCTTGGCGATTCCGATCTCTTGCATACCGGATCTCCCATTCGTCGCCTGATTACCAACCCGCATGCCCAGTGTCGTTTCAACTTTCAGCGGTGAGAGTAGAAGGAAAGGTGACGGGCGGCTATCCCAACGGGAGGGTATTTTGAGGCTCAAATTTAGCTATGCGGTAATGTTTCACAGGCGCGCGATCAACAAAACGAGCAATCGGGCAATTTGCAGTGGACGGCGGTTGCATCCGCGCGCTTGCGACGAGGGCGGTGTGTTGGACACGGGGCTGCACCAGCGCACTGGCGATCCGGGCGGCTAATCAGCAGGTCTTTCGGCGTGCTCGGGATGCCCGGTACTATTTCATATCTAACCTTTGGAAGCTGAGCCTCTACTCACCTGGAGTCTGGAGGCTTCTGCTGTTCCGGCTTCCGCCGTTCCTCTTCCTGCTTTTTCTCCGCAGGCGTCTGCGCTTTCGGTTGCTGGCGCTGAGTCGGCGCCTCCGGCTTAGTCGCTACAGGAGGAGGAGTGCGCTGCTGCTGGCGCTCCGTCGGCGGAGGCGTTTGCGGCCGCGGAGCAGGTTGGTTCCGGTTTGGCTCGGGCTGGCTGGGTACAGGACGAGCGGTTTCGGGACGGTTATTCGGCTTTGGCGAAGACGGGCGGTCCTTGCGCGCCGGTGGCTCAGTCGGACGATTCGTCTGGGGACGAGTCGCGTCAGGCTGATTGTTCGGCTGGTTTGGCTGGTTATTCGTTGGCGCTGTGGGCGGACGACTCGTCGCCGGGCGGTTGTTTGGGACCGGCTGATTCGGCTCCGCGGCAGGCGGACGATTTGTCGCCGGGCGGTTGTTCGGCTGATTCGTGCCGGGACGATTGTTCGGCTGTGGCGGTGCCGGCTGATTCGGCTGGGTAGAGGGTGGACGACTTGGCTGTGCGGGATTGGCCGCGCCAGGACGCTCGTTTGGAGCTTGCTGGTTGCCCGGACGGTTCGCCGGCTGGTTGGTGGGCGGCGTGGAAGCGGGTGGTCCCGGTCGAGCAGCATTCGGATTCGGCTGGGTGGAGGGTGGACGATTCGGTTGTGCGGGATTGGCCGCGCCAGGACGCTCGTTTGGAGCTTGCTGGTTGGCCGGACGGCCCACGTTCGCTGTTGCCGGTTTGCCGGGAGGCGCCTGCTTGACCATCGGGTGCGAAGCCTCAGCGGCCGCTGGACGCAACTTTCGCACTTCGCTCCTTGCCAACGGTTGTCCAGGATGCGCTGCCAGAGCCTGCTGCTGCTTTGCAAATGGCACCGGCGGAGGAGGTGGCGTCCTCTTTGCGATCACCTGCCGGTTCATCACTGCTGGCGGCGGCGCCGTCACACGATTCGCGGTTGCAAACTTCGCTCCCAGTACGCTGTCCCGTGTCGGAGCCACCGCAACCCTCGCGCTCACAGCGGCATGAGCGATTTGGCGCGCGTTCATGGCAACCGCTGCTCGCCTCACGGGCTGGGCGCTCGCAAAGGCGCGTTGCGGAACCGCCGTCACCGCACCCCGTACATTCCGGTTCGCGTAAGTGACATTCGTGATGTTCGTGGTCTTGTTGATGATTGTGGTGTTGTACACGTTCGTGATCTGGACGTTATTGACCGTCGTATTGCTAATGTTCACCCGGTTCACATACTCCCGGCTGACGTGGTACGACGGCACATAAACTTCCCGCGGACCCAGCGGAAACCATCCCACATTACCGCCGAAGCCAACTCCAACTCCTCCACCACCAATAAAGACCACGAGCGCGGGCGCATATACCGCCCGCACTGCGACCGGCCCGGCCACCCAACCCCAGCGTCCGCCAACTGTCACCCAGCGTCCGTAGTGGAAAGGCGCGTAGCCCCATGGTGAGTCATCCACCCACGTATATCCCCACGGAGAAATCCAGACCCAGTGCCCCTCGTGATAAGGTGCCCAGCCTGCGGCAACCCGGTTGGGGAACCAGACGTGGCCGTAGTTCGAATCGTCACGCCAGTCGCCGTAGTCGTCGAGGTCTTCGTACCCGACAACGTCGTGGGAGACATACCGCGCCGAGCGCGACTCATCGTAGCGGCGATCGCGATTGTAGGCCCAGCTATCAAATTGATCGCGTCCACCGATGTCAATCACTTCGGCGTTTAGCGAATCCATGCCGCTGAAAGTGCCTCTTTGTCCGGCGTGCAGCGTATACGTCTGGCCGTTGCCCGTCGACTCGCCTCCGCCTTCGCGTATGCTGACGACCGAGTAGGTGCCGTCTTCACTTGCCTCCACCCGATAGCTTCCTGGCTGGGTAACAGAAAACGCCAGATTCGGTGTATCGATCTCGACGACATCGTCCCGGTCCAACCGGCGCACACGAAGGTTGACCGAACCCGATGTAAGTTGGATCTGAACCGTATTGTCATCCAAGTTCAGGAAAGAGAAGCCTGTATTAGAGTTCAGGCGAATCACAGCCGATCCCAATTGCAGTTCGGCACGCGAGTCCTTGTCCGTCCACAGCTTGTCGCCCGTCGTCATGGGCCGATTTGCGACCGCCTGCACCCAATCCGGTTCGCCGGCCGGCTGGAATGAAACCGAACCTTCCATGTAGCCGATTCGAGCCACTCGACTGGGCGGATCGTCTTGCTGATCCTGCTCATCTCGGTCTTGCGCGGCGCCTGCTGTTGATAGAATCAGAGTCGAGATCGCGAGCACGGCGGTCAACCACCCGAATTTCTTAATTATTTTTGTCATACAATGTTTCTCCACGCTTTCTGTCGCAAACGCGAGTTCGCGAAATTACAATCTTTGAGTTGGAAGTGGTCATCGCTACAGCGATTGCACTCGCGGCCAGGTTGTTGTTGAATGACGATCTTTCGCCAAAAATCCTTGTGGCTTTGTGACGCAAACAAGTGCGGCCAAAGACCAACAAAGAAGACCCTCTGTTCGCTCAGGTATTTGTCAGTTCCGAGCGCTGCCAATTTTTCTGGAATCCAGCCTGCTCGACTCGACTTGGCAGCGATCCACTGCGAGTTGCCACGACGTTCTTAGCGACTGTCGGGTTTCGGTCCGGAGAAAAAACGCTGTATCGGCCGGCGTCAACAAGCTTTCGGTATCGAGGGACAATGCTTGAGCTGTTCTTGATTTCCTCGTCCGTAAGATAACGGACAGGCGCGCACGAATTGATCCTTCGGATGACCTGCGCCAGACCGCTCATCATCGCGCGCTGAGCGGGCGTCATCGTCTCCCTGACGAGTACTCCGCACCTCTCAATGATCAAGAATTGTTGAACACCGTATCGACTTTCCCATTGATCCTTCGGTGCGGGACAGAAAACCGAACGGAACGGCGCCGGCGGGCTTGAGGTTGAAAAGATCAGTTGACAGGGATAGAGAAAGCCCGCCGAAAGGATAGCCCGAGAAATCGCGTCAGTCCCAAGCACATGTATCTCATTGTCATCTGGCAAAATCCATGGGGAACCATCGGCCATCTCCGCTAGCGCGGCATAGGCAGTCGGGCCCGCCTGCCGAGGACAAAGGGCCAGACGTTGCTGCACTTGGGACAGCAGATCTTCGACAACTCCGCAATCATCTCCGCCGATTACTACACCGTGGTTGCCCAAGATGAGGACGTTCGTATCGGAGCAAGCGGATAGGGCCTTTTCGATCTCCCGCGCAAGAGGCAAGCCCGAAGGCACGTATGGAATCCATTGCCAGCGTAAACCATCAAGTCGGTGTCTCAATTGAACCGCAGCATCCTGGCGTACCGCCCAGGCAATAGCATCTACCGAATGTATGTGCAAAACCACACGGTGCGGCATCACCGCATGCATGGCTGTCTCGATTGAAGCACGCGCATTCAGTTCAGCAGGATCACCTCTTTGCTTTACGCACTCCCTTACCTCGTCCAGATCCAAGGGAATGAAGATGTCTTCGTGAACTGCATCGGCCATCCACTTGCCCGATGCTTTGATCCAGAGAACGCCTTCAAGTTTTATGGAACTATTACCGGTACTCGCCTGTGTAAGCAACGGATCGCTGCCAACGCGCGCCGAAAGTTCCCGCAGGGAACTCAGCTCAGCCCGGTTTGTCGCTGGGGTATTCTTGTTCATACATTCCTCCCAATGCTTAATTTTCAAGGAATAATCCGCAATACTTCCTCTACCGCCGGAAAGTCCGCGGCAATCTGTTTGGACCTAGCTTGGCTGATCTGACCGATCCTGACCGAAGCTTTGAAAATGGCTCCAACGGGAATAATGCCGCCGAGTTTGTGCGCTGCGATGGCTGCCAAACCCATGGATGCGACGCATCCGCACGAACCGCAGTCCGGATTTCCGCCGAACTGGCACGGCACAATTTTGGTTTTCAGGTCGGCCGAAAGCGTTTGCGTGGTGAGCGCAAAAACACAGTCCCTGGGACCGCGTGGCGGCGTGGCGAATTGCCGAATCAAGCCCTTCCGCATGTCCAGCTTAGGAAACTCCTTGCGTAACGCGAGCATGTCGCCAATGGCTTGCCGGCGTTCCTGAGGTTGCAGTATTTCTGGCAGTCGATCACCCACCTGTGGAGTGAACAAGCTGAACCATACCTTGCGAACCTGCTCCCTGAGGCTCCAGTACTCCATAAATTCCTTCAGATAGCCTGCCCGCTTCATCATTTGACCGGTGACAGTGCAGTGGATCGTAATCTTCTGGTCCGCGATGTTCTTCAGGATTCGATCGTATGTTGCCGGTGCGCGTCGGACATCGTGCTCCGGTTGCAGTCCGTCAATCGAAACGACGACGTTCATGTTGGCAAGAGTCGCCCAACCTGGCGGAAGGGACCGGAATGCACTAGTGACAACTTGAACGTGAATCCTACGATCAAGCAGTAGCGGAATCATGACCTCGAGTTCGCGATACCGGACGAGTGGATCGCCTCCTACAATCGACAGATGCAAGGGCTTGAGGCGGTTGACCGTCTCGATAACGCCATCGATCAGTTCTTGGCCTTTGCGATCGCGGAGACCTCGCAAAGTCATTCCGCCCCCTAGATGCGCGTCGTCATAGGCATAGCATCCGGGACAACGCAGGGGGCACTCGCGCGTAATCTCAATAGAGAGTGAGGGCCGCTCTCCCTTGAGAATTTTCCGCCATGCGCTAATAATTGCTGAAGTTTTCACTGTCGTATTCGTTTCTCTCTACTGGTCTTGCCGATGCGTTGCCTCAACAACACTCAGACACATAGCGTCGTTGGCGACGTGCTTTTGAAATCCATTTAACTTGCTCTTCCATTCCGGCTCCTCCAGGTATCGAGCCATTGGCCAGAGAGTGGTTGGGGCGCCCTGCTTGTAGGCTCGGGTCCGAAATCCTGGCTTTTCGCCGACCTTGGCTTCTGAGATGTCACGCCTGGGCCGGTTTTTCGAACAAATCCGCAGTCGTGCACCAAGAATTGTTCCTCGGACTTACCTGGAAGCACTTCGCGGAGCGCCCAGTCGATACGACGAACACATTCCTCGACTAGTTTCATCTGCCCCCTGCTTTCGGGTTCGTTGGTCATGAACATTAGAGGCTAAAGAGCATTACGAGCGTGGTGGTTCATCAGATCGATGACGTGAAGTTGTTGGCGAAGCCGCCGCAGTCTATGGCGCTCATAGAAATAGAAAATTAAGCCTGCAATCAGACCCCCTAGCAAGTCGTCCACCACGCGTTGCGATCCATCAAGCCCGAAGCGAATCGATAGCTGATCTGCAACAATCAAGAAGCCTGAGACCAGCTTGAACACCAGAATTGCTTTCATAAACTGCATTCGTGCGCCGTCGTTCTTGTTCTCCGATCCGTATTTGTAAGTAAAGGCATAATCTATTGACTCCTTCTCTTCACCGGCAGAGCCGTCTACCCTGCCGGTGTTGCGCCACTGATCCCTACTTACCAGACTCATTCCTGGGAGACTTCTTGTTCAGAGTGGCAAGGAGCAATTTCGCCGAGGCGGGCGCGTGAATCGCACTATTGATTACGATGTCCTTCGCGGTGGTTCCTTTTCCGTAGAGCCTCTCGTTGCCATCGTTATCGGGGCGGAGAGTTGAGCCTTCAAGAGAAATCCCGGCGAACAATCCTCGTGAACGCGAATACGACAGAATTTCTGCCCGCATTGTGACATCCGTAGAGGCTGCAGCGCTGCGGCCCTTCGGTCCGGCCGCAGCAGCCATGTCGCCGCCGAGCTTGACCTGGCTGGTGAGAATTGAATCGGCCCCCCTCTGATTCATTACCAACAAGACGAAGTCTGTCGCTTGGCCCCCCAATTGCAATCCGAAGCTTCCACCTTCGAGCGCCATCATGGAAGGCGCACTCCAGTGTCCGCTAAAATCCTTGGCGCTCCTGCAAGTCATCGCGCCGCGACCGTAACTACCCCCAAACCCAATCGCAAATTTCATTACCGAAGGCAGAACGATGACGCATTCCGCTTTGTCTAGAAGATCCTTGGGGATGTCGTCGGGAACATTAAGAATCTCGACCATTACTTTGCCGGCATTTCTAATGCGATTGTTTTCGTCTTTTTGAGCAGACGCAGGTAGGCCAACCAAGAGAATTACAAACATTAACAAGAAGATTCTTTTCATCGACGTGCTCCTTCGCTCAATTGTCGGTTCTTTATCCTGTTATCGGCGCAAATGTTCGTTACACGCCAAAGCGTCAACTCATTTCGTCAGTGAGTTTCCGAAATAGCATTTGATAATCCGATCCATCTCCGTGCTGGGAACGGGCTTTTCCAAATAGGCCGTGGCTCCGAGTGCGAGCGCCTGCTGACAACACGCCATTTCCTTGCGGCGCGCCACCACGACAAACGGTATATGTGAGTTGTAGCGAACTAAATGCCTTATTACCCGACGCCCCTCGAAAGCTGAGGAGCCTTGATCCACCAGCGCGAATTCGAACTCCTCTCTCTCGACAGAGCGCATCGCTGCTTCAACTGTCGTACACTTGTGAACCTCGAAACCATGAGCCTCAAACGGTTCGGCGGCCCGAGCCAAGTCTTCGATATCTTCATCGAGAATCAGCACTTTGCGCGTCCCGCACAGCGTTTCGGCCTCGTCTATATTTTGTTGCAATTCTTGTCGCATCTTTCGTCTCTCACGTGAAACTCTCCACGGGCAACCCGAGACTCTCAAACTGCGGATCTCGATCCACAATTGTCCGGATTGTGCCCGAAGCGGTTCCGCCCACTGTCGCCCCAAGCGGAGAACCGTCTAAAGACGCGATCCAGGACCGGAAACCTCGCTCGACATTTCTCTGCTCGTTGCAGCCACACACTTCGAGGGCTCAGCATGAGGGCACCCGCAACTATAAGAAAAGCACCGGGCACGATCGGAAGAAACAAACCGAGAATGCCTACAAGCGTCAGAATCCAGCCAAGAGCAACAAGGGCAACGCGTTCGAGTTGGTTCTGGGCTTTGGCGACGATCGCTTCCATCCAGGGTCTCCCATTCTGAGCCTGAATTGCAGGCGCATGTCAGTGTGACTTGCAATGACGAGCATAGGAGACAAGGGCCCCGGAGGCTATCCCAACAACAGGGTATTTGAGGGCTCAAATTCAGCGATACGTTAGCGTTTCACAAGTGCACAACCCGCCGAAACGGGGGCGGTGACTGGCTAATTGGCACGTCCTTGGGAGCACGGGACACAGGGAACACGAGCGACAAACCAATCGATACTGCCAGAATTCCAACGATCAGACCGAGGGATATCGTGGATGGGAAATGCCCCTGCCAAGCTGCGTTGAGCCAAGACATCTTGAGCCCGACAAAAATCAGAATGAGCGCCAAGCCATAGCGCAACAAGTGGAACCTGCAAGGGCACCGGCCAGAAGAAAATACATCGCGCGCAGGCCCAGAATCGCGAACACATTCGACGTGTAGACAACCAATGGCTCGCGGGTGATCGCAAAGATAGGGGGGACGGAGTCGACAGCGAAAAGAACATCGGTCGCCTCGATGAAGACGAGCGTCAGCAGAATGGGCGTGGCGCACAGTTTTCCGTTCCGCCACAAGAAGAATCGCGGCTCTTCAGACTCTGTCGCCACGGGCAACAGCCTTCGCAGTCCCCGTACCAAAAGGTTCTGTTCGGGCTTGATCGGGGGCTCCCCGGAAAACATCATCCGGATGCCGGAGAAGATCAGGAAAGCGCCGAATAGGATCGCGACCCAATCGTACTGGAGCAGCGCGGCGCCGAGAGCGATGAAGACACCGCGGAAGATCAGCGCACCCAGGATGCCGTAGAACAAAATGCGGTGCTGTAACAGCGCGGGAGTTCCGAAATAACGGAACACCAGCACGAAGACGAACAGGTTGTCGAGCGAAAGCGACCACTCGACGACATATCCGGTAAGAAACTCCACCCCGATTTGTTTCCCCGTTGTCGCGCCGAACTTCCAGACTACATATGTGTACAGGCCAAAGTCGAACAGCAAAGCCAGCGCAGCCCAGACTGCAGTCCAGGCCGACGCCTCACGAAATCCAATCACGTGTGGCTTGCGATGAAACACACCGAGATCGAGCGCCAGGAATGCTACGACCAAACCGGTGAAGGCCGCTTAGAACCACCAGTAGTCAAGGAAGGGAAACAGATGCCCCGTCATTTGCTGCCTCTTTCCCCGCCGAGGGGCAACTGATCCAGGGTTCCTTTATTGCAGTGCCGGCGCTCCTCGGGTCGCTGCGCTGACAAGTGGAGTAGGGGAACCGCGACCTTTCCTTTTAGGGAAGGGCGCAGGTGCTGCTGTTTCTCCCCTGGCCTCCGGAATGTCCGATCCCCCCACCAACCCGATCAACAGGTCTTCGGCGATGAGTCAATCTGCCAACTCCAACTCGTTTTGCAACTGTTGGACTTTCTGCTGGACTTTTTCGTACTCGAGGAACTTGCCCACCGTGTCCTTCAAGTCCATCGAGCTGTCAGCGATTGCCGTTAGGTGCTCTCGGTATTCTGGGACAAAGTGACGACCTTGATTTTCGTTCAGGTACACGATGGCCGCCTGGGTGCTGGCCGCCACTTGCGCCGCATGAGAAGTCACCTCAGTAATGGCTTGCTCCTGCCAGGGAAGAACGGCGTGACGTATCTGTTGCAGCTCAGCAGTCCGTTCTCCTACGGCGTTGATGTGGCCTTTGACTTTGTTCAAGTAAAAGGCATGGCTCTGCAAGCTATATTGGGGGCTCCGGGCGAAAGTCCCCAAGGTGTCTGCATGGCGGCTTAGCTCTGCCGATTCCTTCTGGATCTCGGCGAGGAGCGTTGACGCCCGCTCTGACAGATATGCCAAATCGTCCGTTTCCGGCGCTCCAGGTGATGGGGCCGGCGGAGAAGCAAAGACCGATCCGGTCCCAAGAAGCGCAACTGCTGCAAGAGCCACGATCATCCGTTTCAAGTTAGTTCGCATTTTCGATTCCTCCAGTTTTGGTTTTTGATGAAGCGCAGGCTAACCAGCGCCTCCCCCGAGTGCTGATCAGTCCCGCGCGTCATCGTCGTTTCAACCTTCAGGGGCGAGCATAGAAGGGAAAGTGACGGGCAGCTATCCCGCCGACAGGGTATTTTCAGGTTCACACTTAGCTACGGGCACACCAGAGAGAAGGGTGACATCAATCTTTTTTGGAGCGTGAAGATGCGGAGCTTTTATAATTACGAAGAGGGCATTGGCAACAATGCTTCAGCGCGATTAAATCAGGCCACTCTTGAAGTTGATCTTTTGGGAATGAAGAGGATTTGTGCTGACATTGGTCCAAGAAAGGTTTGTTGCGTAGTTTGAGTTTCCCCGACTTGTTTCACAAGACAATAGCTGCCACTTCCATCGCACAAAGCAAGCCCCAGCAGATCGATCTTCTGCGCTCCCCGGTTGGGACTCGGATGGTTGAGCGAGTCGTGGACTTCATCCGAAGCGAGTGGCACGTCATCCCACAGTCAACGGAGTCAACGAACAGATTCCACTCAATGGCGGTGGAAAACGGACTGCGCGAAGTACCTTGCGCAGTCTGAACCGCCGGCCTGTTGGGACGCGGGTACCCAATGTTAGGGCGCTTCCCAAAAAGGCTGATCCGCACTACTTGGCCGTCACCCAAGCACTATCAGCCGACTCCAGTTCCACGCCCGCCACTTCGGTGCTCAACTGCACGTACTGCAGCCCCGCCCTCTCGCCCGGAATTCCAGCAGGTACTGATTGTCGAGATTCTTCTGCAGATCATCCAGGTAGGGCTTAAAGCTCACTGAGCTATCGGTTCCAAGGAAATAGGACTCTCCGCCGGTTTCGTCCGACAGCTTCGCAATGCCATTCTGGCCATTGGTTATCTCCCAGAAGTTCCTACCCCGACGGCCGACACCGCGAGTGAAGATTGTGTCGATGATTGTTCCAGTCCTTTGGGCTACACTGCTTGCCCACTCCACGTCGGGACTGATGAAGCTGAGACCACGGTAGCGTGGTCCCGCTCGGAGTCGGTCTATTCCATCTGTGATCATCAGAATTTCCCGGCGGTTCGAATCTCCGGGCCAACGTCTCATGAGGTCCATGACTGAAAGATAGGGGCTTCCGTAAGCGCCGCTGGACGCAATGGGAGGCCGCAGAGACTCCGCCGCTTGACTGTGTTCGGTTGTGAAATTCTGCGCAATTTCAACTGTCCCGTTCCGCATGTACGCTACTCCCACTGAAGCGGTTGGTGGCTGAGCGTTGATAAATGCACGCAGGTCATCGAACTGAGAGCCGAGGCTCGGATCGGAAACGTCGTCAATCAGAATGAACAGATCAAGACCGGCATGACCTTCACGCGCTGGCGTCCAGCCCGTTACATTCAGACGATCCTCGCTCTGCCTGACGACTACGTCTTCGCGGGTTACCTCGGGTGTGCGCTTGTTGTCACCAAGCACACGAAGTGTAACAGTCATACGGACAGGCGTGGTGGTCGGAGGCGTACTCTCTTGTGCCCATCCGGAAATTAACCCCATACGGACCATAGTGAAAATCATCAGTAATGTCGTTGTAGTGCAAGGCCTCATCAAGTTAAGTCGCATTTGTGTTTCCTCCAAACTTAAGTCCCGAAGTAACTCCTTCCCTGTCGTAAGACTCGGTCGCAGCATCTAACACCCTTGTGAGTGCTTCAGGCAAAGCACTCGACCGCAATACTGGTGCACCATCACATGGTTTGCCTCGTTCAAGTATCTTTAACCATAAAGATCCGTTCTCGAGGCGTGTGGAGAAAAATAGAGTTGCGCGAGATCCAACAAGCCCGTTCAACAGCGGAAAAGCTGTGCGGTCCGGCAGTTGATACTCGCTAAGCACGAGATCGAACTGTGTGCGGGATACCAGATTGCAAGCATCCAGACACGACTGCGCCACTTGGCAACTGCAGCCTCGATGGTGTAACCATTGCAGTAGGTGGAGAGCGTTTCTCGCGCCTTCCCCAACCAGAAGAACCATTACTGGGTTGATGCCCATGTCTTCTCTTCTCCGTTCTCTTCGAGGTGCCGTTGCCGCCCCCGCAGCGCATTTTTGATGGTCTGTTGAAGGTCCCCAGGAACAGGCGGGTAAGCCAAGTAGTCAAATGCCCCGCCACACATCGCTGTAAGGTATTCCGGCCAGTCGCCCGTCCGCGAAACAACAATTACCGGCACTTGTATTTCAGAACGGACCACCAATTTCACGATATCCTCGTACTTGCCATCGTCCAGGCGGTCATTGCAGACTACGACGAAAATCTCATTACCGGCCAGAGCCATCCCGCTCTCGGCCACAGTAGAAGTAAGGACGGGGGCAAGCGCGCATTGCCGAAGGACTTGGGCAAGCTTTCGACGAACCTCGTTATCTGAACTCACCACCAATCCGCTAGGGAGTTGCAACATCAGCCCCATCCTCCGTTGACGTTGGGCAAACGCGAATTCGAGCTTCCCCCCACTCGCGTTCCTAGTTCCCAAAGGGTCACGCGGCACAGTTGTTTGGTCGAGTTGCATCATGTGTTTCGTACCTCCTCTGGCATGCCTAGATTGATGGCTGGGAGCGGTCGAGGTCCATACCAACTGGAAGAGTATTTGGGGACTGAACTTTAGCTACGCGCGTAAAGGTGACCGTTTAGACGTTAGAACGGCCAGTTTGAGATTTGTCTCAAACTGGCCGCGGCGTTGCCTTTCACATCCGATCACGCTGCTATCGGTTCGACGCGCACTTTCTCTGCATTCTGGGCCTTCGGAAGATCAACGATAAGAATCCCGTCTTTCAGGGTTGTGCTGACCTTGGAGGTGTCGACAACTGACGGAAGATCGAGGATCCGAAAGATTCGGTCGGCGCGCGACTCGGCGCAGATCATTTTTCCATTCTGCTTGTCTTCGTTCGTTTCGCGCTTGCCTGAAATCGCCAGACAGAGCGGTTCCACAATGACCTCGATATCCTTGCTGCCAAAGCCTGGCACTTCCGCCCGGACGATATATTCGCCATTTGACTCGGTTACGTTCAGAGGAACTGGATGTAGCAATTCGGATTCGGCGCGAAACCAGTCTTCCAGCTCATGGCCCGGCGATCTGCCATGGCTTTCGAAAATTTCGAACGCCCTTCGAGCGATGACGTCATATATCTGCGAGAATGGTTGGATATCTCTTCGGTGCTGTGCTTGACGAGCTCAGGTTCGTCCGTGCGCTCCATTACCGCTGCCAACTGTGACTTCATGTTCCATCTCCTCTTCGACAAATATGCGAACCTCCCTACGGCGCCCGGATAGAGAGGCGGCCACGGGAATTCCGTAAAAGCAGATTAGGATGACGGGAGGAAAGGGTCTATCCCTCCCATGAGGTATCCGAGGCACAGAAATCTCAGTAGAGCCGTAGAAGGGAAAGTCGAGGAACCATGAATACTTGCCCTCTCAAGAAATGATACCTTTACGAACAGCGTAGAGCACGAGCTCCGCGGAATTATGCAGGTTCAGTTTTTGCAGGATGTGGCTGCGATGAGTTTCGACGGTGTAGGGGCTAATGTTGAGAGCTGTTGCTACTTCCTTGTTCGACTTCCCTTCGGCCAGAAGCTGTAGGATCTCTCGCTCACGGCTCGTAAGCAAGTCATAGGTATCTACCGCACCTTTTTGCTTGAGAACACGGACGTAGTCCTCCGCGAGGATGCGGCTCACCTTAGGGCTGAAAAATGACTTGCCTTGCGAAATCGCCTGAATGGCACCGATAAGATCAGCTGCAGCTGAATCCTTAAGCAAGTAGCCGCGCGCTCCGGCCTTCAACGCGCGCATCACGTACGATTCGTCGGCGTGCATACTGAGGATAACTACCGCGATGGTCGGGCATTGAGTGACGATCGTTTGGGTAGCTTCGATACCGTTCAGAATGGGCATGCCCACGTCCATTACCACAACATCCGGTTTGAGCGAGGCGGCAAGTGCAACGGTTTCACGCCCGTTCTCACTTTCGCCTACAACCTCCAGGTTAGGTTGTCGGTCAAGAAGAGCGCGCAACCCACTGCGCATCACGATGTGGTCATCGGCCAACAATATCCGCAGCTTTTTCATGAACTCAATTCTCCTGAATCGTCGGATGGATTGGGGAGCGGCAGATCGACTCGAAGACGTGTGCCTCGCGCTGGATCGGATTCTACTTTCAACACCCCGCCCAACTGACTCACTCGCTCGTTCATGCCGACTAATCCCAAACCGCGCACACGGCTTGCATCAAAACCCTTCCCGTCATCTTCAATGCTGACTCGGAGGTAATTCGGTTCCTGGCGCACAACGACCCGGACGTTCTTTGCGTATGCGTGTTTCGAGCAATTATTCAAAGCCTCTTGTACGATTCTGTACACGCACGTCTTATACTCTTCTGGCAAGTTTTCCGAAACATTCTCGTCCACCGTATCCACAAGCATGCTGGTACGCTTGGACACTTCACGCGCCTGCCAGTCAAGCGCCGCGACCAGACCCAGATCATCTAACATCGAGGGGCGTAGCAGCAAGGCCATATTGCGCACTTCGTTGACGCAGTTTTCCGCAAGCGTCTTGATCTTCTGAAGGCCCTGCCGAAAGGCACCTTCTTCGCTGGACATCTCTGTCAAGTTGTCCACATCAATCAGCAGGGCGCTTAAGCATTGGCCAACTTCGTCATGCAGCTCCCGGGAAATAGCGCGCCGTTCCCGCTCCTCGGCCTCGACGAGACGCTTTGATAGTTGTTTCAATTCACGCTGTGCTTGCAGGCTCTCTTCATATTTGTCTTCAACTCTCTTCTCAAGTCGCCCTGCGTACACGATGGTGGTGGTAGCCAGAATCAATCCAAAGCTGAAACCAATCACGGCGAGCATAAGCAAGCGGCGTCGAAACTGCGCAAATGTTTCCGAGATCCTTCGGTCGGCTTCCTTCAATTCGTCATCATTCACCGCGCTAATTTCCTTCGTAATCGCCAAAACCTCCGCGTACTGCGACAGAACGTCGCTACGCAGCGCAGAATGACCTAATCCCTTCTTCTCCGTCGCACGTAATGCGAAAATGGGATCGGCCCTCGACCAGTAACGTTCCAGTTCCTCACCGAGATGCTGAAATGAATCCCTTTTGTCAGTAGGCAGAGACTGAATGCATGCCTTCAACAACGCGGTGGTCTCACTGTGAATCGACTGAAACTCAGTCCGGAGCCTTTCCCGTGTGTGCAGGTCTGATTCGATCACGGTGTAATCACTCATGATGTCACCCGACTCGTACACGCTGGTGCGAACTTGTTCGAGCGTATGTTCGCGGTAAAGAAGATCTTGCCGAATCTGAGTATTGTGGGTCTCGAACGCTTCCAGAGTGTACAGCGAATCGATGGATATGATCGCCATCAGAATTAGCAACGTTCCGAAACCGGCAAACAATGCCGCGCGAGACCCGAATTGCCGTCGGCCTTGAAATGGGGAGGCTACCAGCGTATCGAGTTTTTTCTCAGTCATGTCGCTCGCCACCCTGTCCGGTAGTTTACTCAGCGTTGCTGTTATGCGAAAGCTTCTTCGCGGTAGCATCGGGCCAATATGAGTCGTGAATGGAACCGGGAGGATGTACAACTGCGGGTTCGCAAATCCGATGCGCCTCATGATTCTGGATCTCGCGACGTAGAAGTGGTCGAAATTGGGCACGGACTTCAATCAATTCGGTTTCTCGGAGGATGCAAAGCCCGTCTACTTCGATACCGAATGAGCAGACGATCCTGGCATTTACGCATCGGTATCAGCGACCACAAACTGGAGAGGATCGCTGATCTCAAGGACGTGCCCCAGACCTACGACGATTTTGCAATGTGTTGGGGAATGACACCTGACGGCTCCCCGTTGCTCCTCCGCAATACCAGCAGCCAGCAGGTCTACGCCCTCGACCTGCAACTCCCATAGCAGGTGTGGACATTGTTAATGCCTACACCCGTGTTGGGCGGACATTCCTGCGATTCGGCCACCTTATTGAAGGGCACTTCCCAGGAAACCCGCAGCCGTTCACCGCGCCAAGGCCCCCCGCTTTCATAGAGATGGGATAGGTCGCAGCACGCAGTGCTGCCAATTTAGCAAAAGAATGTGGTCCAAAGACTGCAGATTTCGGCACAGCCTCAGAAGGCGATTTGCACGGCATTTAAGTCCTGTACTCCCAGCGCGAATGGACCAGGCCGGGATCGAGGATTGTGGTACACGCTCATCTGCCTGTTTGCAATCCTTAACGCACGCTTGTTCGGGGAAGACTGTGTGATCCGGCCAGCTAAAGAAACAGAAGGGTGGCGTTGGTCGTCTCTTTCTTACATTTCCCGGATAGAGGAATGATAAGCCGAGGCCGCTGAGGTCTGTGTCAAGACCGGGCGAAGCCCGCCGCGTAACGCGGTCGCAGAGTCTTGACACAGACCGGGCCTCGGCTACGCTCTGGCTATCCGGGGAATGGCATTTCGGAATTGCAACACTACAGACCCAGACCTAAACCCTGAGCAATGTCCTTCGTGTGCGTGGTTTGTGGTTCTATTTTGTGCGCCACTGGCTCTTGCTGAATCGCTGGCGAATGGGACACGTCGCGGCTGAGTTCATGGCCCAGCGTCGCTGCATTGTTGGTATAAATCTGCGCGTCATAGCGGCCACGCGAGACAGCGACATAGGCCATGCGGCTGTTGAGCAGATCCTTAGCGCCCAACTCGGTGTCCACGTGAATCAGGACACGGTCGGCAGTCTGTCCCTGGCTGGCGTGGCTGGTCATGGCATAGCCATGGTCGAGATGCGGATGCTTGCGCGGGTCGAGTTCAACCGTGCGGCCACCATCCATTTTCAAGCGCATCCGCCCGTCTTCCTCGATGCTCTCGATGGTCCCCAAGTCGCGGTTCGCCATTTTCAGTTCGTTGGCCGGAGCGGTGAACTGGGTGCGGTCGCCCACTGAAAAACTCCGCATCTCCTCGCGGAAGACAGAGACTCCCTGCTGTCTGCGCGGATCGTAAGTTCGCTCTGTGCCGTCCTGCATCTCGACTGTCAGCCGGTTTTTCGGAGCGTCGATGCTCCTCACATGTGCGTACTGGCCTTTCCCGATGAAGGTCTCCTTCGATGCGCGCGAGTAGCGCAGCACATCGCCCACCTCATACCGCTCGGCCCAGGTGCGGTCCGCACCGGTCAGGTTCTGGCGCGGCACCAGTGTCCTGATGCTGTGCTCCTCCCTGCTGACGAGTCCACCCCGCTGCAATTCCGCATGGATGCGCTGGTTGATCTCCGCGCGGGAGCGGTTGTCGGGAGAAACCACCAGCGTGTTCTCCGGCGATTTTGCGTAGTCCTTCGCAATAGCGGCGATGCGCTCGTCGTGGACGTGAATCTCGTGGACTCGACCTTGGCGATCAAGATTCTGGATTGCTTCGCGCACCTCGCCCCGCGCGAGCTGCTCGACTACCTGTTTCAGTTCCGGGTCTTTCTGGCGCACGATCTCTTCGAGCTTCACCGTTTTCATACCGGCGTCCTGGAGTTGCGCGAAGGGCCGCCCGGCCTCAACCGCCTCATGTTGCCGCCGGTCGCCGACGAGCAACACACGGTCGTTCGCATGGAGCCGGGTTACAAACTCATGCACCTGCCTGGTCGATGCCAGAGAGGATTCGTCGAGTACATA
>Ga0224558_1001342_pt1 | contig 25952 bp, 23 predicted proteins | sample 714S32024metaG_FD_180682 | JGI IMG/M metagenome (GOLD analysis project Ga0224558, IMG submission 180682) | Peat soil microbial communities from Stordalen Mire, Sweden - 717 S3 20-24 | ecosystem: Environmental > Terrestrial > Soil > Wetlands > Peat | place: Sweden: Norrbotten County, Stordalen... | reverse complement strand
CTTATCAAGGAACGATTTCAACATTTTTCACCAGGTATTTTACCAGGGATTAAGTGCTATCACTGATAGTTAATGGTATTTTGAGTCCTTAATAGAACACCTATGGTCCTAAGCTTGCCTTTTAACAATGAATACTTTGATACAATATTTGCAACTGAATTTTTAGAACACTTAGATGATGAGACATTGCATAAGGGACTTGAAGAAATAAGCAGAGTTCTAAAGGTTGGATCTGCATTTATTATTACCGTACCTTATAATGAGGAGCTAGACGATAATATGGTTACATGTCCTAAATGCAAATATAAGTTCCATAGATGGGGCCATACGAGAAGCTTTTCAGATAAAGTAATTAAAGATCATTTAGAGAAAAATAATTTTAAAATAATTCAATGCAAACTTTTGCCTATTGGATTTATGTCTAGACACAAATTTATTAAATACTTTATAAAGATATTTAAATTAGTTGGTTATTTACAGAAAGAAAATCATTTATTTGTTATAGCAATAAAGACTTGAAATAATTATTAATTGTTCGTTATATTTATCTATAATCTCTTTACGCTATGAGGTATTCCCGCTCTTTATTAACTCTTAAATTATTTGCGTGATAGGAGCTAGAATGAACAATTTTCTAAATGAGGTCAATAAGGGTGAACGCTTTGAATTCGGCAAGAACTGGAATCGATTTCTCAAAGTATTGGATGAAGAGCGTATTTCAGAAGCCGAAAATTCCCTCAAAGCAATGCTATGTGTTGAGAGCCTTGCCAATAAAAGCTTTTTGGATGTTGGCTCTGGAAGCGGCCTTTTTAGTTTGGCGGCAAGACGTTTAGGGGCAAGAGTGCATTCCTTTGACTATGATCCATATTCTGCTACCTGTACAAATGAAATCAAACAACGCTTTTTCCCGAGCGACAACCACTGGACAGTAGGACAGGGTGATGTGCTGGATATAGATTATTTAAAATCCCTAGGCAGATTCGATGTGGTTTATGCCTGGGGAGTGCTCCACCATACCGGTGCTATGTGGCAGGCCTTAGAAAATGTCAAAATCCTTGTTGCACCCAAGGGGCAACTATTTATTTCAATCTATAACGACCAGGGTGATGCAAGTAAAAGATGGTTAAGACTTAAGCGATATTACAGCCAGTCGCCTGAACCCTTGCGCATCACAATCGTCGTTTCTGTGGGACTCTTTTTTGCAATTCGTTCAATTCTTAAAAGAATAGTTAGATTTCAGAGTCCTCAGCCTTTCAAGAATTTGGCAAAGTACAAGAAGAATCGCGGTATGTCTTATTGGACAGATCTCATTGATTGGGTTGGCGGTTATCCATTTGAAGTGGCCAGACCGGAAGAGGTTTTTGCTTTTTTTCATGCCGGAAGATATGAACTGATCAAGCTGATAACCTGTGGTGGCGATATTGGCTGCAATCAATTTGTTTTTAACAGAAAGGAGGATGGTAATGAGTGAAGGTTGTTTTTCTGGTTCGATCATTGAAGCTCGGCGGGGCTGAACGCCAACTGGTTGCGCTTGCCAAAGGATTGCATAAGCGAGGCTATCAGATAATTGTAGTTGTGTTCTATCAGAACGGCATCCTGGAAAGAGACCTTTACGAAGCCGGTATCCCCGTACACGCACTGAACAAACGTGGACGGTGGGATGTGGTCGGTTTTTATCTTAATCTAGCCAGATTTATAAAACAGGAAAGGCCCGACATTCTCCATGGTTATCTTGGAATGCCCAATATTCTTTCTGTTCTTTTAAAAACCTTCTCCCCGGGTACACTTATGGTTTGGGGAGTGCGTGCATCTAATTTGAACTTGAGCCAATATGATTGGGTGAACCGGATCTCGGACATGATTGAAGCAAAGTTGGCGCGATATGCAGATCTTATCATCGTGAACTCATACGCCGGCTTTAGAGATGCTCAATCAAAAGGGTTTCCTGCCAAGAAAATGCTCGTTATTCCTAATGGTATTGATACCTATCGTTTTAGGCCTGATCGAGAATCGCGCCATAGGACACGTACACTATGGCACGTGCCGGCTGACCGAATACTGATCGGCTCGGTGGCAAGGTTGGACCCGATGAAAGATCATCCTACATTTCTCAAGGCGGCGGCCTTGTTAGTACATGAGCGCAAGGATGTCTGCTTTGCCTGTGTAGGGGACGGTCCTGCAGAATACAGTCAGAAGCTCGTCACTCTCGGCAAGGAGTTGGGGCTGGAAGAACAGCTTATCTGGACCGGGGAGATAGAAGATACATCTGCTATTTATAACGCCCTGGACATTTTAACGTCCTCATCCTCGTTTGGGGAGGGTTTTTCCAACGTCATCGGTGAGGCCATGTCCTGCGGCGTGCCCTGTGTGGTGACCGACTGCGGTGATGCAGCATTGCTTGTTGGTGAGGCGGGGATAGTCGTCCCGCCGGGTGATCCCGAAAGATTGGCTGCGGCATGGCATGAGATCCTGCAAAAGAATGAAATGGATTATCGATTCATGTGCCATTATTCCCGCCAGCGCATTCTAACTAATTTCAACCTGGGCCATCTTCATGCCAGGACATCACAGGCATTGGAACAGTTGCTGGGTAGCGAGGGCGCAGGCCTGGCAAATTGTTAATCACCGGGGGAGAAATATGCCCGAAAAAATAACTCATATTATTTCAGGACTTGATACGGGAGGCGCCGAGGTGGCACTCTTTAAATTGCTCTCCCTGATGGATACCGCCCTCTTCAGCAATGATGTCATCTCGTTGACAGATATAGGACCTATTGGCAAGAAAATTATACAGCTAGGAATTCCGGTTCGTGCATTACAGATGCCCAGGGGTACGTTCAATCCCCTCAAAGTATTACAAATGGTGCATTGGCTTCGCAGGGATCCTCCTGATATCATTCAAACATGGATGTATCATTCGGACCTGATCGGTGGCATCGCCGGATCGATCTGCCGGATCCCGGTGGTATGGAATATCAGGCAGAGCGGCCTAGACCCGCTATACGATAAACGCGCCAAGATTTGGGCGGCCAAATTGTGCATACGGCTGTCGCCATGGCTTCCGGCAAGCATCGTATGCTGTTCGGAGAGTGCCCGTGAACTGCACACAGGATATGGTTATGCAGCAGAAAAGACCGTAGTCATCCCCAATGGTTTCGATCTGGATCTTTTTCATCCCGATTCTGGGGCAAGGTTATCTGTTCACCGGGAGTTGGGGATCGGCGAAGATGACTTGCTGATTGGACTGGTCGGCCGCCTCGATCCGCAAAAGGATCATACCAGCTTCATCAGGGCGGCGGGCATGTTGCACACTGACTTTCCTGCAGTGCACTTCCTGCTCTGCGGAGATCAGATCACCGGAGATAATCGGAAACTGACCGGGGAGATCGCCGAGGCCGGGATTGGGGGTGTCTGTCACCTGGTGGGACGCCGCGATGATATGCCCACACTTTACGCCGCCATGGATATCAATACATCCTCTTCAAATGGAGAGGGCTTTTCAAATGTGATCGGCGAGGCCATGGCCTGCGGTGTGCCCTGCGTGGTGACAGATGTCGGTGATTCCGCCCTGATCGTGGGCGATACCGGACGGGTTGTCCCTCCCAGTAACCCGCAAGCCTTGGCGGCGGCCTGGCAGGAACTGATCGAGATCGGGGCGGAGGCCAGGAGCGCACTGGGTTTCGAGGCTCGCCGCCGTATCGAGCGGCATTACCCTTTATCCTCGATTGTCTCGCGTTACCAGAAATTGTATCAGGAGGTTGCAGCATGTGCGGGATAGCAGGATTTCTTGATCCAGAGCGTGCAACCCGGGAGGAAATCCTGCGTGCCATTATAACCCAGATGGCTGATACCCTGTATTACCGCGGTCCTGATGACCAGGGTGTTTGGGTCGACGAAGGCTCAGGCATCGCTTTCGGCCACCGGCGCCTCTCCATCGTGGATCTCTCGCCGGAGGGCCACCAGCCCATGTATTCCGAAAGCTCCCGTTTCGTCACCATCTATAATGGAGAAATTTACAACTTTCTCGAATTGCAAAGAGAACTCGAGCCGCGCGGCCATAAATTTCGCGGCCATTCCGACACCGAGGTAATGCTGGCCGCCGTTGAAGAGTGGGGCCTGGAGCAGGCGGTCACTCGCTTTGTAGGGATGTTTGCCTTTGCTCTGTGGGACCGGAAAGAGCAGGTCCTCTATCTGGTACGGGACCGGTTGGGAATCAAGCCGCTTTACTATGGCTGGTTGGGCAAGACGTTTGTTTTTGGGTCAGAATTGAAATCGCTCATAGTGCATCCTAAGTTCTGCAATGATATCGATCGTGATGCGATTGCGTTGCTGATGCGCCACAATTACATTCCTGCCCCCTACTCCATCTTCAAAGGAATATACAAGCTTATCCCAGGCAACATTCTACGTCTCTGCTCCAGGGATCTGGCATCTGTTATTGAAATGAACCCCTATTGGTCATTCAAGCAAGCCGCTGAATATGGAGCTGCCAATCCGTTTACCGGGTCACCGGAGGATGCTGCCGCCTGCCTGGACACCTTGCTGAAGCAGGCCGTCAGGCAACAGATGATCGCGGATGTTCCCCTCGGAGCCTTCCTGTCCGGGGGCATCGATTCCTCCACCGTGGTCGCCCTGATGCAGCAGCAGTCCCAGCGTCCGGTCAAGACCTTCACCATCGGTTTTAATGAGCAGGCCTACAATGAGGCAGTCTGGGCCAAAGAAGTGGCGTCACGCCTAGGCACCAACCATACCGAACTGTACGTCACACCCGAAGAGGCGATGGCCGTCATTCCCAGGCTTCCAGAACTCTACGACGAACCCTTTGCCGACTCCTCCCAGATCCCCACCTATTTAGTATCGCAGCTTACCAGGAAGTCGGTGACGGTGAGCCTCTCCGGCGATGGCGGCGATGAATTGTTCGGGGGTTATAACCGCTATCTCCTGGGTCGAAGCCTCTGGCGCAAGATCGGGTGGATACCGAGACCGGCAAAAAGCGCTGCAGCCGCAGTATTGACCTCTGTCTCACCGCAGGCCTGGGAGAAGTTATTCACAAACCTGGGAGGAAGCATACCAGACAGATTAAAGCTGCGCCACCCCGGCGACAAGCTGCATAAACTGGCGGAGGTTCTTAATGTCAGCGATGCAGAAACTTTATATCTGAGGCTGATCTCGCACTGGAAAAACCCTTCTTCCTTGGTGCTCGGTTCTCGTGAGCCCGAAACTGCTGTCACAATGTGTGGAGATCCGGTCAATTTGCCGGATTTCACGCACAGAATGATGTACCTGGATACCTTGACCTATCTACCTGATGATATTCTTGTCAAGGTCGACCGGGCGAGCATGGGGGTGGGCCTGGAGGCGCGGGTGCCGCTTCTCGACCACAGGGTGGTCGAGTTTGCCTGGTCGCTGCCCCTGTCCATGAAGATCAGAAACGGGCAGGGCAAGTGGCTGCTGCGCCAGGTGTTATATCGGTACATACCCAAAGAACTGGTCGAGCGTCCCAAGACCGGTTTTGGCATTCCGCTGGATGGCTGGTTAAGGGGTTCCCTGAGAGACTGGGCAGAGTCTCTGCTCAATGAGCAACGGCTGCGGAAAGAAGGCTTTTTCAATCAGGACCTGATCCGTGAGAAATGGCAGGAACACCTGGACGGCAGACGCAATTGGCAATATTACCTGTGGGATGTGCTGATGTTTGAAGCATGGCTCGATAACCATAATAAAGTCATGCGGAGGCACTGAATTAACTCGGGTCAATACCACGGAGGTATAGGATCAATGTCGCTAAAAGATAAGATCGACACTAAAGCAGCGCTCGTGGGTGTTATTGGTCTTGGCTACGTAGGGCTTCCCCTGGCGGTGCAATTTTGTCAGGCCGGTTACCGGGTGGTCGGTTTTGATATTGATGAACAGAAAGTTGAGAAACTCCTGAACGGTGAATCCTATGTCCTGGATGTGCCTTCCGGGGATGTTGCCGAGGCCAGAAAAAGGGGGCTTTTTTGTGCAACCACCGATTTTAATGGCTTGAACAGGATGGATGTGGTAAGCATCTGCGTGCCAACTCCTTTGCGAAAGTCCAAGGAGCCCGATCTTTCCTATATCAGGGCTGCGGTTGATTCTCTGAAGCCCCGCCTTCATAAGCAGATGCTAATAGTATTAGAAAGCACTACCTATCCCGGCACCACCGAAGAACTCTTGAAGAACGAGATCGAAATTCTAGGATTCAGGGTGGGCGCAGATATTTTCCTGTGTTTTTCGCCTGAACGGGTGGATCCCGGTAATGCAGCGTTTCGGACGGCCAATACTCCGAAGGTGATCGGCGGCGTCACGGAACGCTGCTCTGATATGGGAGCCCTGCTATATAGCAGGGTCATGGATACGGTTGTCAAGGTCAGCTCGGCTAATACCGCAGAGATGGTCAAGCTGCTGGAAAATACCTTCCGGGCAGTCAATATCGGACTTATTAACGAGATGGCCCTGATGTGTGAGCGGATGGGGATCGATATCTGGGAAGTGATCAGTGCAGCGGCAACAAAACCCTTTGGCTTTATGCCCTTTTATCCAGGGCCGGGCATCGGTGGCCACTGTATCCCTCTTGATCCAATGTACCTATCCTGGAAGGCCAAGTCTTTCAATTTTTACAACCGCTTCATTGAACTTGCCAGTGATATCAATGGCAATATGCCTTATCACGTAGTAACAAGGGTTTCCGAGGTGTTGAACCTCGAAGGCAAGGCGCTTTCCTCATCCCGGATATTCTGCCTGGGGCTGGCCTATAAAAGGGATGTCGATGATTACAGGGAATCACCGGGCCTGGACATTATTAACCTGCTGCAACAACATGGGGCGGATGTCGTGTATAACGATCCTTATATTGTAGATTTCAATGAAAAGGGATTCCCGGCGCCATATGTGGTTCTGACACCGGATACCTTAAAACAGGCAGACTGCATCTTATTATTGACTGACCACAAGGCGTTCGATTATCATCTGATAGCAAGGTATGCAAGGCTGATATTTGACACCCGCAACGCCTTCAAAGGAATAGACAGCCCTAATATCTTCCGGTTAGGCGGTATCGTCCCGGCAACCGGCAACCGGAGCAAGAGAAAGACTCCAAGGGCGGATTTTGCCGCCGTTAAGGAATAGCATCCACGGCTGCTTAGAATTAAGATCGGGGGCTGCGTAATTGTGAAGCGCTGTCTGGTTACTGGAGGAGCCGGGTTTATCGGATCGAACCTGACGAGACGTCTGGTTCTGGATGGCTGTCCGGTGACTGTTATCGACAACCTGTTGACCGGCAGGAAGGAAAATCTGGCGGGGGTAGAGAATGAGATCGATTTTGTCAAGGGAGATATCTGTGATCTGGAATTAATCAGGAGGCTGTTTGCCGGTGTCGAGGTGGTATTCCACCAGGCGGCCCTCCCGTCGGTGCCACGTTCGATCCGGGATCCCCTGGCATCGAATGCCCATAACATCGATGGCACTTTGAATGTTCTCGTTGCCGCCAGGGATGCCGGGGTCAGGCGCGTTGTGCTGGCGGCCTCTTCATCCGCCTATGGTGATACGGCTGTCCTGCCCAAGGTCGAGGATATGCCCGGGAATCCGCTCTCCCCATATGCCATAACTAAATATGCGGGGGAACTCTATGCCAGGGTGTTTACCAGAGTTTTTGGGCTGGAAACCGTAAGCCTCCGCTACTTCAACGTTTTTGGCCCACGCCAGGATCCCGACTCACACTATGCGGCCGTAATACCTAAGTTCATCCGTGCCATGATGCAGGGGAAGAATCCTGTCATTTTCGGCGATGGCGGGCAGTCGCGTGATTTTACGTATGTGAACAATATTGTGGCGGCAAACCTGCTGGCAGCCAATGCTGAAGGGGTTGCCGGCGAGATTTTTAACGTGGGATGCGGCAGGCGTCATACGCTCAAGCAGCTTGTGGCGTGCCTGAACCATCTCTTGGGTACGGCTATCGAGCCAGTATTCATGCCATCACGCCCAGGCGAGGTACTGCATTCACAGGCATCGATTAAAAAGGCCGAAAAGTTCCTGGGCTATCGCCCGGTGGTTTCTCTTGAAGAGGGTTTGCATAAAACGGTGGAATGGTTCAAGCATCAAACTTAAACAATTGGCAATCCCTTTCTTTGTAATTTCTTTTTATGGAGGGCTGACCAATGAGCCATCGAATAACGGTTGTTGGTACGGGCTATGTAGGCCTGGTGACAGGAACTTGTTTGTCGGATTTTGGATTGAACGTGATCTGTGTCGACAACAACGAAGAAAGGATTGAAACCTTAAAAGGAGGAGTAGTGCCTATCTATGAGCCCGGTCTGGATCTGCTGGTCGGCAAGAATCTTGAAGCCGGCAGGCTCCACTTTACAACTGATATAAAATACGGTATAGAAAATTCCGAGGTCATCTTTCTAGCAGTAGGCACTCCCGCTAACGATAACGGCTCTGCAGATTTACAGTATATTGAAGTTGTCGCCAGGGATATAGCGAGATGCATGAACAGCTATAAGATTATAGTCAACAAGAGCACGGTTCCTGTGGGAACAGCCAGGTTGGTCAAGAAGATCGTCCAGGAGAATCAGGCCGAGCCCTGCTCCTTCGATATGGTGTCGAATCCCGAATTCCTCCGTGAGGGGGCCGCGGTGCACGATTTCATGCATCCCGACCGGGTGGTGGTAGGAGCGGAAAGCGACAAGGCCTTCGGGATCATGAAAAATGTTTACAGAACACTTTTCTTGAATCAAAAAACCCCATTCCTTTTTACGGACTTGGAGACTGCCGAAACAATTAAATATGCTTCCAATGCTTTCTTGGCCATGAAGATAACCTTTATCAACGAGATCTCGGCACTTTGTGAAAGAATAGGTGCTAATGTCATTGATGTCGCCCGGGGAATGGGCATGGACGGCAGGATCGGCTCCAAGTTTCTGAATCCCGGGCCTGGTTACGGAGGTTCCTGCCTGCCAAAGGACACCAGCGCCTTGGCCAGAATAGGCAATGAGCACGGCGCCAGAATAACCCTGGTGGAAACGACTATCGAAGCCAATGCAAGACAGAAACAGAGGATGGTCGACAAGATCGAGGCTGCCTTGGGCGGCATGAAAGACAAGATCATCGGAATATTGGGCCTGTCTTTCAAACCTGAAACTGACGATATGAGAGATGCCCCGTCACTCACCATCATTCAGGAACTCTATGAAAGGGGCGCCCGGATAAAGGCCTACGACCCCAGGGCCATGGATGAGGCCCGGTGGAGACTGGCATCCGTAAAGAATATCGTTTTTTGCGATGATGAGTACGGTGTTGCCAAAAATGCCGATGCCCTCGTAATCATCACGGAATGGAATCAATTCAGGGGCCTTGATCTCTCGAGGATCAAGGAGTTGATGCAAACCCCGAAGTTTTTCGACTTCAGAAATATCTACGAACCCGCCACCGCGAGGGCATATGGTTTTGACTACTACGCGACAGGGCGGAACTAGGTTTTGTGGAGGGGTGAAATGAGGTATCTTGTCACCGGAGCCGCAGGTTTTATCGGGTTTCACGTGGCCAAGGCCTTGCTGGCCAGGGGCGATACCGTCCTGGGGCTCGACAACCTGAACAATTATTATAGCCCGGCCCTGAAACAGGACCGGCTGCGCCAGTTATATGGCTAAACAGGGTTCAGTTTTGTCCGCGGCGATCTCACCGATCATGAGCTTCTTACAGGCCTTTTTACCACGCACGGATTTGACAAGGTGTGCCACCTGGCTGCCCAGGCCGGAGTCAGATATTCTCTGATAGATCCTGACGCCTATCTGAAATCGAACCTGGAGGGATTCCTGAGCATCCTCGAACTCTGCAGATCTTGCCATATCAAGAACCTGGTCTATGCATCGTCATCATCGGTATATGGGAGCAACAAAAATGCCCCTTTCAGGGTGCAGGATCGGACCGACAACCCCCTGTCCCTATATGCCGCCACCAAGAAGGCGAACGAGTTGATGGCATATGCATACCACCACCTCTATGGTCTGAAATGTACGGGCCTGCGTTTTTTTACAGTCTACGGGCCTTGGGGACGGCCTGATATGGCCTACTTCAAGTTCACCAAGGCCATTCTGGCTGGCGACGAGATCGAGGTCTACAACTATGGCCGGATGAAGAGAGATTATACATATATCGATGATGTCATTGCCGGGGTGCTGGCGGCGTTGGACCGGGATTATGAATGGGAACTGTTCAATCTGGGCAGTACTCGGCCGGTGGAGCTGACCCTGTTTATCGAATGCCTCGAAAGACAGCTCGGGCGCACGGCGCGTAAGAGGCTTCTCCCCCTCCAAGCAGGTGATATGGAGACAACCTGTGCTGACATCGCCTACTCCATAGAAAAGCTGGGCTTTGCACCGGCTACACCGATCGAGGTGGGCATCGGCAAGTTCACTAACTGGTATCAGGACTACTTCGGTATTAATACCGCTTAGCAGGCTGGAGAGGGAGTCCATTTGAGAAAACCCAGGCTGGTATATCTGATCACTCAGGGCGTGATGGGTGGTGCCCAGACGCATATACGCCATCTGGCCTTGTCTTTAAGAGATCGATATGACGTACATGTCGCCATCGGGGACCGGGAGTTTTTATGGCGGCAGCTTCAGGAAGAAGGCATCCCCGTTCATCATCTACCCTTGTTAGTCAGGCCCGTTGCGCCCGACCGAGATGTGGGAGCCCTGCAGCAGATCGTCGAACTTTTCAAGAGGCTTCAGCCCGATCTGGTGAGCACCCATTGCAGCAAGGCCGGGCTGCTCGGCCGTTTGGCGGCCCGGTTGTGCCATATACCGGCCATTTATACCCCTCACGGCTGGGCTTTCAGCGATGGCGTACCCGAGGCGCAGAGAAGGAGTTATCTTATTGTAGAGCGCATCGCCTCTCGCTGGTCCGAGAAGATCATCTGCGTTTCGGACTATGAACTGCAGTTGGCGTTGAGGCATCATGTTGGCGGAGGGCCTCGGTTGATCACCATCCATAACGGAATGCCTCCGATCTCCGATGATTTACAGGCCAGGCCCGGTGGCGGAGAGCCTGTCAGATTGGTGATGGTAGCCAGGTTTGCCGAACCGAAGGACCATCGACTGCTGATAACCGCCATCAGCCAGGTGCGGACCAATAACGCCTTCAGACTTCTTCTGATCGGCGATGGCCCTCTGGTAGAGCAATGCAAGGGGTTGGCAGCCAGGCTCGGGGTTATTGACAGAACCATTTTTCTGGGAGCAAGGGCGGATGTGGCGGCACAACTGGCCACCGCACATATCTTTGTTCTCACCACCAGGTGGGAGGGGTTCCCCAGGAGCATTCTCGAAGCGATGCGGGCAGGGCTGCCCGTGATCGCCTCGGATGTCGGCGGCAGCAAAGAATCCGTACTGGAGGGCGAGACCGGTTTTCTAATACCCAGGGGGGACCTGGAGACACTAAAAACCCGTCTGGTTACGTTGATCGATGAACCGGATCTGAGGGCACTGATGGGTTCAAGCGGCCGCAACCGCTTTCTGAATAACTTCACTTTCGATCAAATGGTCACCAGGACCGAGGCTGTTTACAGGGAGGTGCTGGCCAAGGCCTGAGAGCAGTGAGACATGTTGCAGCCATCTGCACAGCCATGCAATTCATGGGGCCTGCCCTGCTCTTACAGCATCAGTTTTCGATAAGGATTAGAGTTAAGTCCGTGTCTAGCTACAGCATATTTCAATTGCTGAACATTGAAAAGGAGTTATTTAATGAGTAAATTGATAGAAAACATAAGAACCTGGTATTACAAAAACCTTGCCAATGGAACATTTAATATTCGCTTCTTGATTATCTGGTTTATGCTGGCTATCTTTCCGTTATTAGTAATCCCCAACCATATATCTATCCAGTTTGCTTTGGGAATAATTTCACCGGAATATTTCTATCTTCCCAGGTATGTAATTTTAGGCATTGTAGCAATTGTTGCCCTGATAATACTATTAAAAGACAGAACACAGATCAGTCATCCGGCTTTCATTCCCCTGTTCTTTTTCATCATTTTCGCCACTATTTCCGGTTTCCTCGCCCCTGTCCAGATCACTGCCTGGATCGGCAGCCCCTATCGTTTCACCGGCCTGTCAACTTATTATTTCTGCATCGTTCTGTTCATCCTGGCTCAGACAACCGACAAGACGGATAAACTTCTCAAGGCTATGGTATATACGGCGGCTATTGTATCCTGTCTAGGCTTGTTGCAATATTTCGGCATCAATCTCGTTCCTCATGAACAGTCAGCCTCGGGCATTCTAAGCTATGGGACCATGCCTCATCCTGACTTTTTCGGAACGTATACCGCCTTTATTTTGCCGGCCGCGATATTTCTATTTCTACGATCGCAAAAGCTCTATGATCTGGTGTTCCCGGCCATGATCTCTGCCGGCCAATTAGTCAGTCTCTGCAGGGGAACCTGGATAGCCTCATTGATTGGCCTGTTGGTTATCATCTGGTATGTTTGGAAAAAACCGGAGCTGAGAAAGAATCTTTTTATTTTCCTGGGCGCCTTGGCGGCTGTTGCATTGGCTTTAATGGCCGCCAAACACGGGCTGTTGCTGTCACGCATCGTTTCATTCAAGGGTAGTTCTGGAATCAGCCTGAATGACGCCGCCGGATCGTACAGGATGTACATCTGGCGGGGGGCCTTCCATCTCTTCCTGTTGTATTGGGCTTTTGGCATCGGGCCCGACCACCTCATCTATGCCGGGCTGATGACGCCGGCTCATGAGCTTGCCGACAAGGCTCACGATATCTACCTGGAGATGGGATTGACCATGGGCATCTTCACCCTGCTCAGTTATCTTGCCTTCCTGGGTCTCATCCTGAGAAAATGGAAGACGGAGATCGGTTTCGTATTATTTACGATGATCGCCGTCTACCTCATTCAAGGGGTTGCCAATATCGATATCGTGGCCATCATGCCCCTGTTTTGGATCGTGTTGGGATTGGCTCTCGGTGAGCAGTTAACAGGGCGCGATTAAAGCAACCTTTTTTGGTAAGGTTGCTTTAATTCGTTTAAGACTCTAAGATAGTCGTTCAGCACATATGCATTAGGTGGCGTAAGTTCCAATAGCCGGCTGGGAAGTTCCGCCCGAGCCTGTCCCTTCCACTGATTCACCTGACACCTTATTAACCATGAATACCCTGTACGTTGATGATGCAAGAACTGCCTGGTAGGGAGGCGTCGCACCTCCTGGCCCTTGACCTGGACCCCAGGTAAGGCTATAGAGGACTTCGTACGAGGATACACCCGCCGAAGTAAGCTCAACTTGAGTGACAGGATACTGCGAGTTCGATGAATAATAGGAGTCGAGGGCAGCCTGGACGGTCGTGATATCTGCTTCTGCCTTGGTCAACTTGCTGTTCCCGATGTAGCCGATGTATGCCCTGATGCCCAGAGCGATCAGCACGGCGATGATGATCAGCACCACCATCATTTCCACCAAGGTGAAGCCCTTCTCACCCCGCATGACCTTTCTGATGTTATCGATCACAATTTCACCTCCTCTCAATTAAGATGGCTTTCTGATATTGAGGCATACATTTTGTTAACTTCCTGAGGCAACACCTCCCAAGCTTGCTATGCGTTGAAATTCTCTTTGAATCTTTTCGGGATGGTTTCGACATCATCCTGATACGCAGTCTAGGGTAAGGGGACTCCGGACCCAGCCTGCAGGGCGCCAGAGAGGCCGAACAGCGGCAGGTAGATGGAGATGGCGATGAATCCGATCATGAGCCCCACTCCGAGGATCATCAGCGGCTCGATGGTGCTGGACAGGCTGGTGACCATGGCCTCTACCTCCTGTTCATAAAACACCGCCAGTTTTTCCAACAGGACGTCCAGGGATCCGGATTCCTCACCGACAGTGACCATGCTTACTGCCATTGGCGGAAAGAAACTGCTGCTGGCGAGCACCGGCGACATCAGATCGCCCTCCTTGATATTCGCCCTTGCCCGTGCGAGGTCTTCGGCAGCCACGGTGTTGCCGACGATCTCTTCAATGGTTTCCAGCGCCTGCATCAGGGGAATGCCGCTCCTGAGCAGCGTCGAGAGGTTGCGGGAGAAACGGGCCACCACGTTCTTGGTAATCATAGGCCCCGCGATCGGCAGCCGCAGGAGGATCCGGTCCATTGCCCGGCGGCCTTGCCTGGTGGCCAGCGTTCGGCTGATCCCCACTGGAATGACTATGAACAGCAGTGGCAGGATGATCCACCAATAGTGAATCATGGCATTGCTCAGCGTCAATAGAATCTGGGTTGGTAACGGCAGCTTCGCTCCAGCCTCTTTGAAGATTTCAACAAAAATCGGGACCACAAAAATTAACAGGGAGATCACGGCCAGCACAGCCATACCTCCGATCAGCATCGGATAGGTCATGGCTGATTTGATCTTGGAGTGCAGGGCATGCTCCCTCTCAAAAGTGACGGCCAGCCGCTCCATCGACTGGTCCATGGTGCCGCTGAGCTCTCCGGCAGCGATCATGCTGACGAGTATGTCGGGAAACTGTTCCTTATGTTTTCGAAAAGCTTCGCTGAGGCCGCTGCCCTTTTCAATCTCTGCCGATATTCCACGGAGCGTTTGTTGCATCTGACTGTCTTCTGTCTGCTTGGTCAGGATCTGCAGGCACTGTAAGATGGGAATGCCGGCCTGGTTCATGGTGGCAAATTGACGGCAGAAGACGGCCAGTGTCCGCACTCCGATCTTTAGTTTGAAGGCATTCTTGAACATAAGGCCAATATCCACGTTTAGATTACTGGCGGTCTGGGCGCTAGCCTGCTTGACCTGCACCACAAACAGATTACGCGCCCGCAGAATGTTGCTTACTGCAGAGGCGCTGTCCGCCTGGACACGACCCGTGACCATCTGCCCGGACAGGTTCCTGGCCCTATAACTGTAAGCCTGGGCCATCCGCTCCCCCTCCTAACCCGACACGCCGGTACCAAAATGATTTTAGGTATCATCTTGCGAGTCAGTCCTATAAACAGGAATTCACTGTATAAATTAACTATTTCATGGTATTTTTCGACACACTTGGACAATTTTCCTGCCTAATTGAATTGATAATCATAAAATAATTTCAATTTGAGACCATAGTCACAGGACCCTAGACCAGATCCAGCTTGAGGTTTTCTGGGTCCCGGGCGTAATGAAGGGCCTCCATCCTGTCGATCAGCCCCCGGCGAAACAGGTCTTTGAGACTCATATCCAGTGTCACCATCCCGTATTTGACACCGGTCTGGATCTGGGTCAGGATCTGGTACGTCTTGTTCTCCCTGATCAGGTTCTTGATTGCCGGGCTCATCACCAAGATCTCCGGGGCCGGCACCCGTCCCGAACCGTCTGTCTTAGTCAGTAGCAACTGGGACACGATCCCCTCCAGGGTGCTGGCCAGTTGAACGCGGATCTGCTGCTGCTGGCTGGGGGGAAAGACATCGATGATCCTGTCGATCGTTTCCGGGGCACCGGATGTGTGCAGGGATGCCAGGACCAGGTGCCCGGTCTCTGAGGCCGTGAGCGCTGTGGATATGGTCTCGAGGTCGCGCATCTCCCCCACCATGATGACGTCCGGGTCCTCCCGCAGGGCCGCCCGCAGGCCACTGCTGAAGGTCTTGGTATCCCCCCCGACCTCCCTCTGATTGATGGTGCACTGGTTGTGCCGGTGCAGATATTCGATCGGATCTTCCAGCGTGATGATGTGCAACCGCTTCTCCCTGTTTATCAGGTCGATCATGGATGCCAGGGTGGTGGACTTGCCGCTGCCGGTGGGCCCGGTAACCAGGATCAACCCGCGTGCGCGGTTGGACAAATAATTGAGGACATAAGGCAGGCCCAGTTCTCTGAAACTGGGGATCGCGATATCGAGCAGGCGCATTACGAAGGCGATGCTGCTTCTCTGCCTGAAAGCATTGACGCGTACCCGGAGCACGCCAGGGATGGAGTAGGAGAAGTCGCATTCCCCCTTTTCCAGCAATATTTCATAATGTTCGGGCTTGATGATCTCCCGCAACAGGACATTGCTCGTCTCTGGTGTTAAAGGACTGATCTCCTCCTGCTGTTCGCTGGTGAGACCATTCCAGATCTCCGGGGCATCCATCGGTATCAATACGCCATTGATCCGGAAGATCGGCGGCCTGCCGACGGTGATGTGCACGTCTGATGCCTTGAGACCGTTTGCATGTAAGAGAATTTCCGAAGTTTTCAATCTAGGAAGTCTCCTCTCTGAAGGCCACCCTCATGACCTCCTTGATCGTGGTCATCCCTTGCCGTACCTTTGCAATGCCGTCATCCTTCAAGGAGATCATCCCCTCTTTCAGCGCCACCTGCCGCAGTTCATCGTTGGACGGCCTGCCAAGGATCAGCTTCTGGATGCCGGGTGTCACCGTCAACACCTCATGAATAGTTACCCGCCCCCGGTACCCGCTCTGATTGCACTTGCCGCAGCCCTTTCCCGCGTACAGTTCCACCTCGTGCTCTTGGAACCCGGCAAAGGCCAGTTCCGCCTCGCTTGGTTCATATCTGGCGCGGCAGTTTGGGCAGATCCGCCGCACCAGGCGCTGTGAGACCGCCCCGATCACCGACGATGCCACCATGAAGGGCTCGATGCCCATGTCGACCAGCCTGGTGATCACGCCCGGGGCATCATTGGTGTGTAACGTAGACAATACCAGATGTCCGGTGGTCGCTGAACGCACCGCGATATCCGCCGTCTCCTGGTCACGGATCTCGCCGATCATGATGATGTCCGGGTCCTGGCGCAGGATCGAGCGCAGGTAGGCGGCGAAGGTAACTCCAATCTTGGCGTGCACCTGGGCCTGGTTGACACCGTCGAGCACGTACTCCACCGGATCCTCTACTGTGACAATATTGACGTCTTCAGTGTTCAGGACTTTCAGGGCCATGTAGAGCGTGGTGGTCTTGCCACTGCCGGTCGGCCCCGAGAGCAGGATCATCCCGTACGAGGCCTTCAAGAAACTCTTAAATCTATCGAGGTTGTAGCTGGAAAATCCAATTGTATCCAGAGAGTACTTCTTGATGCTTTCCTTGTCGAGGATGCGGATGACCGCCTTTTCACCGTAAATAGTCGGCAGGGTGGATACCCGAAGGTCGAGGTTGCGGTCGCTGATCTTAAGGGGAATGCGGCCGTCCTGCGGCGCCCTCCGCTCGGCGATGTCCATGTTGGACATGACCTTGATCCTGGTCAGCACGGGCAGGGCCATCCGGCGGGGCAGGCTCATGGACTTGCGAAGCAGCCCGTCGACCCGGTAGCGTACCTGGGCGCTGCTTATGCCGGGTTCGATGTGAATGTCGCTGGCATCTTCGCCAACCGCTTTGAGAATTATCGAATTGACCAGCCTGATCACCGGCGCCTCATCGGCCAGTTCGGCCTCTTGCTCGATGGCCTCCTCCTCGGTGCCCATGTCCTTGACTATTTCCAGGATCGCCTGTTCAACATCTGGCATGCCAAAATGTTGGCTGATAAAATTATTGACCTCTTGCTCAGTGGCCTGCAGCGGCCTGATGTCGCAGCCGATTCGCAGCCTCAGGTCGTCCATGGCCATCACGTTGAACACGTCAGTCATGGCCACATACAGGCTGTTGCCGTCTTTTTTGACCGGGAACAGCTTGTACTTGCGGACCATGCTTTCGGGGACCAGTTTGAGCAGGCCAAGATCGATCTCTTCCTGATGGGACGAAAACTGCTCAATCTCCAGCAGTTTGGTGTTCTTCTCATCCTCTAACATGTGAAGAACCCTGTTCAACTCTTGACTATCGATATACCCCAATCTGACTAATATCTGGCCCAACAACGTGCCTTCGCCCAGTTGTTCTGTCAGGGCATGATCCAGTTGCTCCTCGGTGATGAATCCACTCCTGATCAGCCTGGCACCCAATAACTCTCTGGCCAATGTTGTGCTCCCTCGTTATTTTTAATGATTTTGTCAGCTCGCGCAGCTATTCATGAACCTTTCGACCTATTCCTACAACATCGCCGTGATGTCTCCCACATTCTCCGCATCCGGGCTGACACCTGGCCTTGTACTCCGCTTTCCGTTCGGGCCAGCCCGAAGGGCTGGATGCGGAGGAAAGAATGCGGAGTACATGCCGTGCCATATGTTCAGCACTCAAAACTATCGCTCGCTTGCTCGCTCTATGAGCGCCGGGGTACCCGCCGAAGGCGGGTCGGGCCTGTACTGGACGGCACATGGCGTTCCAAACTTCGCTTCGCTTCGTTTGAATGATGGTAATACTTCGTAACGTTTCTGATAATTCCTTCTTTATGTGACTTATATCCTGTAATTCCTCATTCAGGATTCCGGAGGCGCCAGTTGCTTTCCACTCTTCATCACCCATCCTAGTCTTTAACTATATTTCGGCTATTTTAAAAATTTCATTAAGGGGAAGGATATCCCATAATAATGTTGAATAATGTTCCCTAAAGCACCGGGAAACCAAATAAGGTTAGATACCAACAATGTGGGAGGGACGTGATACGATGGCGACAAGATGGCCGGCGCAGTTGCCGCACTGGTTGTTTCTCGCCTTGACTGCCGTTCTGGTTATGATCCTGGCGTCATGTGTTGCCATCAATAATGCTCAGGCGCAAGATTTTGCCAGCGGATCAGGGACCATGTCTGATCCCTTCATCATCGACACTGCCGGCCAATTGGCGAATTTAAACAACTACCTGAACCAGCCTGGCGTCTATTTCAAGCTTGGCAGCGATATCGCCCTGCCCTCATCCTGGACGCCGATCGGATCTGATTTTGTGAACGCCTTCGCCAGCAGCTTCGATGGCAGCGGTCATACGATCACCGGCACCATAGACTCCTCTCAGGCCTACGCCGGTATTTTTGGGATCTGCTCCGGCAGTATCTATAACCTGACGGTCAATATCGCCCTAAGCAGTACTGCTGCCAGCGCCAGTGCGGGCGAACTGGCAGGCGTCACTGAAGGCGCCATCCAAGACTGTGATGCCGCTGGAAGTGTGACCGGGACGGGTGACTACAGTCATATCGGCGGACTGGCCGGCCTGGCAACCGGGTTGATCCGGCAAAGTCGCTCCACTGCGAGCGTGACCGGGACAGGTGACTACAGTCACGTTGGCGGGCTGGCAGGACTGGCCGGCGGGGCGGTCCAGGTCTGTTACGCTACCGGAAGCGTGACCGGAACGGGAAAATACGATGCTGTCGGAGGCCTGACCGGGTTTTTAGCCGCCGGCACGATCCAGGAATGCTATGCCATAGGTAGTGTGACCGGACAAGAGACCAGCGACGTGACCGGGGGCCTGGTGGGAATGAATTTCGGGGGAGAGTCCAGCAGATGCTACTTTGACAGCGACACCGCCCAACCGGCAACCGCCGATGCCAGCGGGGCGACACCGGAACCGGATGCCGCCATGAAGCAGGCGAATACCTTTGTTGGCTGGAACTTTGCTGGCGTCTGGACGATGCCCGTGCTGGGCTATCCGGTTTTTGCACCGTAACGGCTCCTCCCCTATGGCAGAACGACTCCTCTCTTCTTAAATTACAGCATGGCCTCAGGCTAACGCCTGAGGCCATGATCTTCTTTCCAGGATCGAGAAACCGGTTATACCGGGCACTCTACGTTTGCTGGGTGGGGAACTCGACAGGTACGATGGCGCCGCCAACCTGGGCCGTTGTATATGGTGCGCTATTTAGCTGAGCATTCAAAGAGAGCTGCCATGATCTCCCCATCCTCCACGCCGGGGCAGACATCCACCCGGCCGATCCTCAGCGGCAGCACGAAGCGCGGCCTGCCCTTGAGCACTTTCTTATCATGTGACAGCAACTCCATGAGATCCCTGGTGGGATAGGAAAAGCTTACAGGCAGGCGGGCCCTTTGCAGCAGCGCCACCAGGCGTTCCCGGTCCGCTGCCTCCAGCATGCCGCGGCCGGCGGCCAGCGAGGCTGCTGCTGCCATGCCCGCGGCGATCGCCTCGCCGTGCCGGTACACCTGGTAATCCGTCAATGACTCCAGGGCATGCCCGATCGTATGGCCAAAGTTGAGGATGGCTCGCAGGCCCTGCTCGCGCTCATCCACGGAGACGATCTCCGCCTTGATGGCGCACGACCGGCTGACAGTCTCCATCAAGACGTCTGGTTCCAGGTTCAGGATCCGCTCGAGATGCAGTTCCAGAAAGTCGAAAAACGTCGAATCCCAGATGACACCATACTTGATCACCTCGGCCATGCCGGCCCTGATCTCCCGCTCCGGTAGCGTCTTCAGCGTCTGCAGATCGGCAAAGACCAGCCCGGGCTGATAGAAACAGCCGATCAGGTTCTTGCCCCGGGGATGATTCACGGCCACCTTGCCCCCGACCGAGCTGTCCACTTGGGCCAACAGGCTCGTAGGCACCTGGATCAGAGGCACTCCCCGCATGTATGTGGCAGCCACAAACCCCGCCAAGTCGCCGACTACGCCCCCGCCCAGCGCCAGCACGCCCCCGGCCCGCTCCATTCCGGTTTCCACCATGAAGTCATAGATGGCGGCGGCAGACTGGAGAGTCTTGTACTCTTCCCCGTCCGGCAGTTCGTAATAGCTTACGGCGTATCCGGAGTCTGCCAGCACCGACTTGACCCGGTCGCCGTAGAGATTTCCCACAGTGGTGTTTGTGACAAGGCAGATGCGATCGGCAAGGTTCAGCATCCGCAGGCGCTCTCCCAACTTGTCCAGTTCGCCGAAACCGATCAGGATCTGATAGCTGCGCTCTCCCAGTGGCATGTTCAGTTGATCCATTAATCTCTCCTCGGATGTGGCGCCGTTGATGGTTCCCGGCGATCTCATGACTTATGTTAACAATAACCGTCCGCATTTAGCGTACGATGATCTTTTGCTCATGGCCACAACGTTCAGCCCTATCATGCCCTCGCCCGCAAGTGTGCTGCGCCGGTGGAATATTTCCGATTAACAGACTAGCACCCGCCGGGTGCTGGTACAGGCCTCTCTTATTGCTCATCGATATCTAGCTGCCAGCCATGACTCCTCAAAAAACCCAGGATCGTTTCTACCACCTGTTCTTGACTCGTCTCGGAGGCGTCGATCCTGAGGTCGTGAACTTCATAATAGGGTGCCCGCTGGCGTATCAACTCCTCGATCCTCTCCTGTAGTTGCTGCTGTTTCTGGCTTTCGGAGAGCAGGGGCCGGTTGCCGATCCGGGAGACCCGCCCGGCGATCACCTCCGGCCTGGCCTCCAGCAGGATGATCACGCCCCTCCTGCGCAGGTTCGCCATATTGACGTCATTCAACACCACTCCGCCCCCGGTGGCGATGACGCATCCCTCAAGCTGGGCGACCCTGACTACCGCCAGGCTTTCCTCCGCCCGGAAGCGCTTCTCACCGTACCGGCGAAAGATCTCAGACGGGTCAAGACCGGTGGCCGCCTCTATCTCCTGGTCGGTGTCGATAAAGCGCATCTGCAACCGGTCGGCCAGCATCCGGCCGACCGCTGTCTTGCCGGTCGCCATAAAACCGGTGAGTACGATGTTTTGCTTCATGGAAGCATCGGGATTCTTTTGCTTGCCCTGTCTCTCGTCAGGGTTGATTGACATAATCCTGATACTCCTTCGTCCGTTCCCTGATCTCCACCAGAGTGTCGCCTCCAAACTTATCAATGATTGCACAGGCTAGCACCCACGCCACCATCGCCTCGGCGATCACCCCGGCTGCCGGGACGATGCAGGTATCGCCGCGCTCCACCGCCGCCAGTGCATTCTCGCCGGTGGTGAGGTTGACGCTCGGCAATGGTTTTCCCAAGGTCGGCACCGGCTTGACCACCCCCCTGATCACCAGGGGCTCCCCATTGGTGATGCCTCCCTCGATACCGCCGGCCCTGTTGGTCATCCGGTAAAGCCCCCGCCCATCGCCGGTGTGAATGGCATCATGGTAGGAAGATCCGGAGACGGCAGCGCCCCGGAAGCCCAGACCGATCTCCACTCCTTTCACACTGGGAATGCTCATCACGGCTGCCGCCAGTCCGGCATCGAGGCGCCGGTCCCAGTGCACGTGACTGCCCAGCCCGGGCAGCAGGCCGAGGCAGACCACCTCAAACACCCCGCCCAGCGTATCGCCGGCAGCCGATGCTTCGTCGATCTGGCGCATCATCCCCGCTGCTGCGGCCTGGTCGGCACAGGCCACCGGAGAGGCGGCGGCGCCCTGTTTCAGAATGGTATAGTCGGGCAGCTCCTGCTCCTCAATCCTCGCTGTTCCGATTTGAATTACATGGCTGAAGATGCTGCATCCCAACTGCTCGATCAGGATGCGTCCGGCAGTCCCGGCAGCCACGCGGGCCGCAGTCTCCCTGGCGCTCGCCCGCTCCAGGATGTTGCGCAGGTCCTCCTGGTGGTACTTCAGGCCGCCCGCCAGATCGGCATGCCCCGGTCGCGGCCTGGTCACCCTCTTCTCCGCCGCCCTTTTGGGATCGATCTCTTCGGAAACAGGAGACATTACATCAAGCCAGTTTTCCCAGTCCCGGTTCCTGATCAGCAAGCCAATCGGGCTTCCCAGGGTGTTCCCGTTCCGGATGCCGGCCAGGATCTCCACCCGGTCGCGCTCGATCCGCATCCGCCCTCCGCGGCCATAGCCTGCCTGGCGCCGCTCCAGCTGGGCGTCGATCAATCCCTTGTCGAAAGGCACTCCCGCCGGGTAGCCTTCAATGATCACCGTCAGAGCCTGTCCATGCGACTCTCCCGCTGTCAAGAATCTCATTCATGATTCCTCATTTCTTTCAGCTTCGTTGCCCCCGATCACCCAGGTGTTGCTAACCCGTCCAAGCATATATCGGATATCCCCTGCCGAAACTCAGACCCCTGGCCTTTTATGGCTGTTTTTCAATCCTTTTCTGCCTCCGACCTCTCACAATTCGGAGGCCGGATGACGAAGTCCTTCTCAGACCGGCCTCTGTAACCACAGGGCTTCTTCCAACGCCTGATGCATGACTTCCACCGGAGCCTTATATCCGGTCCACAGCTCAAAGGCAAGCGCACCCTGGCAGACCAGCATTCCGGAGCCGCCCAATACCCGGCAGCCTCTTGCTTCGGCCTCGCTGATCAGTTTTGTCCTGGATGGATTATAGACCAGGTCGTAGACAAGCGCATCCTCGCCGAGCTGCCGCGGGTCGACCGGTGGCGGGGCGTCATGATTCGGAAACATCCCCACCGGGCTGGCATTGACTAGCAGGTCTGCCTCCGCCATGGCAACCGGCAGGGAACTGCTCGCCATGTCCCCGGCCGCAACCGGGCAGCCGGCGACCGGTACCAGGTCTGCCGCCAGTTTCCCAGCCTTGCTCCCTACAAGATCGAAGATGGCCAGGCTGCTGATGCCGGCCTGCACCATAACAAAGGACACCGCCCGGGCAGCCCCGCCGGCGCCCAGCAGGACAACTCGCTGGCCCCCAGGCTCGAACCCGCCCTCACGCAACGAGGCGAGCCAGCCGGCCCCGTCTGTGTTATGGCCGGCAAGGCGCCCTTCCCGGTTGACGATGGTGTTCACCGCCCCGATCAGGGCGGCGCTCCGGTCGACCTCGTCCAGGTATTCCACCACTCGCTCCTTGTAGGGAATGGTGACGTTGACCCCACCCAGGTTCAGGGCGCGCACGGCAGCGATGGCAGCCGGCAGACCGACGGCGTCGACCCGAAAGGGAACATAGCAGCAGTTCAGGCCGCAGGCTTCAAACGCCTTGTTCTGCATCAGCGGCGATAGTGAATGTTCCACCGGATCGCCGATCAGACCGTAGACCTTGGTACTGCCGTTGATCAAGTTCCGGCCACCTTCCCCAAACTTGCTCACATAAAAGCTCTTCGTGCTGGCTAAAATGAGGATGATTTCACATGGAGGTTTAAGTAAATGCCAAAAGACAGCAAGAAGGAAAATTTCCTCATCGCCGCCCTCACCGAAGAAGAATTACAAAAGATCATCGAAATGGAGCAGTTCCTCAACCGCAACCGGGGGCGCGCCCGTAAAGAAGCAGTCTACCTGGTCGCCTATTCCCAGCAATAAGCACCGTTAACGCATTATCATTCTCCTGATGAATATCGCTTCCACCAGCCGCATCACCCGGGTTCCGAAGAATTCCCGCCTGCTGATCGGGGTCACCAGGATCGTCAGCAGGCCCATCCGGTTCCCCCCCAGGATGTCGGTGAAGAGCTGGTCACCGATCACTGCCGTCTGTCCGGGAGCCGTGCCCATGATCTCCATCGCCATCCTGAAGCTGCGCCGCCTCGGCTTCTGGGCCTTGGCAACAAACGGGATGCCCACCTTGTCGGCCACATCGCGGGCGCGCCTGGCTGAGTTATTGGATACGAAGCAGAGCCTGATGCCCTCCTGCCCCGCCCATTCCAGCCAGGCAGCGGCTCCCTCCGGCAGGATGGGGCTGTGCCACTCCGTCAGGGTGTTGTCTATGTCGATGATAATTCCCCTGATGCCCATCCGGGACAACTCGGGCAGTGATATGTCCAGTATAGAACCATAGACGCGCCGGGGGCGCAACAGGTCAAAGTTCATCAACAGTCCCACCCCGTATATTCTCTCCACGGTCGGAAATCCGGCGGCTGCCCTGCCAGCTGCCCCTGAGACGCAACTCCCGCTCCACGGCGCTGATGACCTGCGCCTTCTTCTCCGGCCAGCGCGGGGCCACCAGAATGCTGTCATCGAGCACGTCGCCCATCAGGCGGTGGATGGTGATATCGGGGCGCAGTCTCTCCAGGAAATCGCATACCAACTGCAGGTATTGGTCGAACTCCAGCAGCGGCGCCTGGCCCTGCCGGTAGATGGCCTCCAGGGGTGTACCGGCAACTACCTGTAGTTGGTGAATCTTGACCCCATGCACCGGCAGGGCGCTTAAATAATCCGCAGTCTCCAACATCTCCCGGCGACTCTCGCCGGGCAACCCCAGGATCACATGGGCGCACATATAAAACCCCCTGTCGCTGCTTCTGGCCACTGCATCCTCGAAGGCCGCCCTTGTATGACCCCGTTTGATCACAGCCAAGGTGCGGTCATGGGCCGATTGCAGCCCCAGTTCCAGCCACAGGTGCGACCGCCGGGCATACTGCTCCAGCATGTCCAACACCGGGCCAGGCAGGCAGTCGGGGCGGGTGGCAATGCTCAATCCGACCACATCCGGCTCCGCCAGGGCCGTATCGTAAAGCAGCCGCAGCCTTTCAACCGGGGCATAGGTATTTGTGAACGGCTGAAAGTAGACCAGAAACTTGCACTGCCTGCCGCGGGCGGCCTTGCCGGCCCGGATCTGCTCCGTTAAAGATGCCGGCGGCTCCTGCAACGCCGGGCTGAAACTCGGATTCCAACAGAATATACAGCCTTCCCTGCCCACCAGGCCATCGCGGTTGGGGCAGTCAAAGCCGGCATCCACGGGAATTTTAATGACGCGGCACCCGAACCGTTCCCGTAAAAACTCGCTCAAGGGATAGTATCGCCGCTGCACCTGGTTCAACTCTTCCGGGACCGCTTTATTGACACCGGGTCATACCAGCGCCGGCTTACTCTACCTTGGTGTTGACGCATCTTGATGCCTGGCTGCCGGTATCCGTCCTAAATAACTTAGCATATCGCCCCACAATTAGCAATGCAAGCCTCCGCGATCTCGTCAATTGCAAGCTTCGTCAATTGCCTTCAGACAGTTCCGTCAGCAGCCTCCTGATCGCTCTCTTCTCAAGCCGGGACACATAGCTCCTGGATATTCCCAACAGCCGGGCGATCTCTCGCTGGGTCTGCCGCAGGCCACCGAACAGTCCGTACCGGAGTTCGAGCACCTTGCGCTCGCGCTTGCTCAATTTTTTCACTTTTTCCAGCAAGCGCCGTTCTTCGAAGAAGTTCTCCACTATCTCCGAGACCGCCTCGGAATTGGTTCCCAGCACGTCAAGCAGGG